>Ga0233356_1000092_pt1 | contig 19817 bp, 17 predicted proteins | sample GEONSFMMS_FD_180700 | JGI IMG/M metagenome (GOLD analysis project Ga0233356, IMG submission 180700) | Soil microbial communities from Shasta-Trinity National Forest, California, United States - GEON-SFM-MS | ecosystem: Environmental > Terrestrial > Soil > Temperate forest > Bulk soil | place...
TCGATCTTCAGGATGACGCGCAGCACACCGTGCGTGGACGGATGCTGCGGCCCGAAGTTGACCTCCATTTCGTGGACGTCAAACATTGGTGGCCCTCGGGTGTGGGGTGTGGGGAGTGGGGAGTGGGTACGCGAGCATCACAGTTTCCCCGCCGCTGCCATCAACTGCTTCAGCATCGACTCGGTCTCATCTTCGCCGGGGACGCATAGGGTGATGTCTGTGGACTCACCGCTGGCCAGCGCTGCCGCGTAGCCTTCGCAGTCCCAGCCGCAGGCGGTGCAATCGGTTTGCGCCATCGCGGCGAAGAGCTTGTCTTTGAGGCTGCCTTCTTTGGCGAGCTCCATCCGCTCGTTGAGCGCCTTCTCCGGATCGTGCCACGGGGCGTCCTCGGTCGGCTGCGCGGTGTCGGCGACGACGCCGGCCAACTCCGGCGCGGGCTCCTGGCCGCCGGCAGCAGCACGCGCCGCGATCTGAGCAGCGGGCCATGTGCCGTAGTGCGTCCACGGACCTTTGTAGATGTTGACGTCCTTCACATCCTTGCCCGTCGATCCCGGTTGCGGACCTGCGCCCTCGGGAAACACCTCGGGATAAATGCGCGCGCCGGTGTCGATGCCGCGGATCGGAAAGTCCTTGCGCAGTGGATGGCCGTTGAAGCCTTCCCACATCAGGATGCGCTCGAGATTCGGGTGGCCCTCGAAGACGATGCCGAACATGTCGAACGTCTCGCGCTCGTGCCAGTTGGCCGTCTTCCACACCGAGGTGACGGAAGGGATGGGCGTGTTCTCGTCCGTCGTGACTTTGAGCCGGACGCGATTGTTTTTCGAGAACGAGTAGAGCGTGTACGACACGCCGAACTGCTCGCCTGTCCAGTTCGGAAACTTCGAGTAGTCGACGCCGCAAAGGTCGACGAGGTAGTTGAACCCATCGTCGCGAAAGGCCTTGGCCACTTCGACGATGCGGTCGCGCGCGACCGTCAGCGAGATTTCGCCGACGAACTCCTTCGCCGAAATGATGGCGTCGCCCGCGCGCTCGCAGGCGCGCGCGACGAGCGGATCGCGCTTGATCTCGTCGATGCTCCGTCCGGCCGGTACCGCGGGAGCGGCCGGCGTTGCGGGCTTCGGTGGCTGCGGCGCTTCCGTCATCAGCTAGTTCTCGATCTCCTCGACGGCGACATCTTCCAACGGAGTCTCGGCTTCAGTCGCGGGCGCTGCGGCGGCAGCCGCCGGAGCAGCAGCCTTGGGCTTCTTCTCTTCGTAGGGCGTGCGCTTGATGCCGGAAATCGGAGCCTGTTTCAGTTGCGCCTTGGCCTGCTCCGCGCGAAGGGCCGGACCTTCGTGAACCGGCCGCAGCGAGTCGCGCACGGCGGCGCGGGCGAAATCGTACGACTCGCCGCCTTTGCGGATGACGTGCATCTTCTCGATCTTCTTCTGCAGCTCCATCAGCCCCCAGATCAGCGCCTCGGGGCGCGGCGGGCAGCCGGGGATGTAGACATCGACCGGGATCAATCGGTCGACGCCCTGCGTGACCGCGTACGTGTCGTACGGACCGCCGCACGTGGCGCACGATCCCATGGCGATGACCCATTTCGGATCGGGCATCTGATCCCAAAGCCTGCGAACGATCGGGGCCATCTTCTCGGTGACCGTGCCCGAGACGATCATCAGATCTGCCTGGCGCGGCGTGGCGCGGAAGACTTCAGCGCCGAAACGGGCCATGTCGTGACGCGGATCGAGGACGGCCATCATTTCGATGGCGCAGCAGGCCAGACCGAACTGCATCGGCCAAAGGGACGATTTGCGAGCCCAGTTGAAAAACTTGTCGACGGAGGTGGTGAGGACGTTTGGATCGAAGCGGTTTTCGATCAGACCCATGAAAGGACCTTCCTCTTCCACGCGTATACGTACCCGACCAGCAGGATCGCCAGGAAAACCGCCATCTCGATCGCGCCGAACCAGCCGAGCTGTTTGAACCGGATCGCCCAGGGGAAGAGGAAAACTGTCTCGACGTCGAAGACGATGAAGAGGACGGCGATCAGGAAGTAGCGGACGGAAAACCGGTGGTCAATGGCCAGCGAGGTCGCGGGAATGCCGCACTCGTACGGTTCCAGCTTCACCTTGCCGCCTTTGGAGGCGCGCACGAGCGGCGTGATGATGAACAAAGTCAATACCGGCAGCGAGATAACGATGAGCGCAGCCACGAGCAGCACTGAATAGTTCGCCATTTTTTAGACCGGTCGCGAGACCGCCGGTATTGTAAACGCCGACTGGCAGGAGTCAACCATTCGTTGAGCCTCGCGCGAATCAGAACAATTGAGTCTGAAAACGCCACGGCTCCGGCCCCATCCCGTGACCCTGAACGAGCACCCGGATGTCCGCTCCGATACCGTCCGGCAGGATCAGACGCTTGGCATCGTCGCGCGCCTGAAGCAGGGCCACACCTTCGTTTGCGCTATCGATGCTCACCTCACCGATCGGCGTGAACAGCTCGTGATCGGTGGCGCCTAGGGTGAGGAGAAACTTCGCCTGGATGTCGAAGAAGAGGGAAGCGAAGGCCTGACCCTCGCCTGTCCGTTTCAAATCGTCGAAGTTGATGTGCGCGGTCAAATCCTGTTCGCCTGGGTTGATTAGCAGATCGCGGCTGACGCGCTGCTTCGCGTACGCGGCGGCCGTCCCGAAACGCCGCATGCGTCCGCGAAAGAGCTTTGACTGCGGCAGACCATAATCAAAGGTGACGATCAACCCTCGGGGCACGAAGCGGCAGATGTCGTCGTAGAGCGCGGACCACTCCAGCGACACGTCCGCGAACTGGCCATCATCGAGCTGGATGCCGCGCTCGGCGAAGTACTCCTCGTAGCGCGCGTCCGCTTCGTGCTCGCTCCAGTCGAGCGCCTCATCCCGCTCGGTGACCCACAATTCGTGGAGGTGCTCTCCTCGCTGAACCAGCCTCGCGAACGGCAGCGCATCGAACAGCTCATTACTAATGATGAGACGGGCGTCGCCGGGAGGGATTTGGTCCAGCGAGGTGACGTAGGTGACGCGCGGATCGGGAACCGCCCGCCCAAGGTTGCGATCGAGACCGAAGAATTGGGCGCGTTCGTCAGTCGCCAAACCGCGGATCAGTGCGCCATCGCCGCATCCAATGTCCACAACCTGCAACACCCCGTCCCCGCTCCGGCTCATGAATTCGCGGCAGAGGTTGCCTAATGAGTACGAGAAAACAGGGCTGAGGACAGGCGAAGTGACGTAATCACCTTCCCGTCCAACCGGCGATTCAGCCCTCGCGTAGTAGCCGAATTCGGGGTGATAGAGCACGAGCTCGACGAAGTCGCTGAACGGCAAGTCACTGTATCTCAGTGAGTTGCGAAGCACATCCACCATCGATCGCTCGCCGGCCATCGCCAGAATCGTACACCGCCGGAAACGTCTTTTTCCGTCCGTGGCACCCACGTTGCGAAGAGAAGGGCAACACCAGGGAGGAAACATGAAAAAGTTACTCGCATCCACACTCACCGTTCTGCTGTTCGCGACGACGGCCTTTGCCCAGGTCGACGACCACGCGAAAGCGAAGAAAGGCGCAATCATCGGCGGCATCGCGGGCGCGATCGCCGGCGGCGTCATCAGCAACAACCGTAACGGCCACAGCGGAAAGCGTGGCGCAATCGTCGGCGGCCTGGCCGGCACCGCGGCCGGCGCGATCGTCGGCGCGATGATGGACAAACAGGAACGCCAGCTTCGCCAGATTCCGGGCGTCGACGTAAGCCGCACCGCGGACAACGAGCTGAAGGTGACCGTCAAGAACGACGTCCTCTTCGATTACAACTCGGCCGGTCTGCGTTCGGCTTCGCGTTCTTCGCTCCGCGAGATGGCCAACGTCTTCGATCAATATCCGAACACGACCCTCGCCGTTGAAGGCTTCACCGACTCGACCGGCTCCGCGTCCTACAACGAGCGCCTCTCCGAGCGCCGCGCCTCGTCCGTCGCGAACTACCTCGAATCCCTCGGCGTGCGCGGTTCGCGCGTCGACACGATCGGCTACGGCGAATCCCGCCCGCGTGCGACGAACACCAGCGCCAGCGGCCGCCAGCTCAACCGGCGCGTCGAGATTCACGTCCGCGCAAACGCGTAGTCACAATGATGTCTACGAGAGGGGCGCCCAGATCGGGCGCCCTTTTCGTGTGTAATGCGCACTTTGGAGGTTTTCATGATTCGCAAAGCATCCATTCTTCTTCTCGCCACCATCCTCGCCGCCGGCTGCGCGACGAACGATCCCAATCAGAAAGCGAAGCAGGGCGCCGGAGCCGGAGCCGCAGCAGGCGCAGTGATCGGCGCGATCATCGGCAACCAGGGCGGCAACAACCGCACCGGCGCCGTCGTCGGTGCTGCCGCGGGTGCCGCGATCGGCGCGGCCATCGGTCACCGCATGGACAAGCAGCAGCAGGAGCTGCAGCAGATTCCGGGCGTCGAAGTCTCGCGGCCGTCCGAGGGGGAGATCGCAGTCAATCTGACGAACGACATCCTCTTCGACTTCAACTCGTCGTCGCTTCGCGGCGAGTCGCAGCAGACGCTGCGCGATCTCGCATCGAACTTCCGCAACTATCCCGACGAGCAGGTCACCGTCGAAGGCCACACCGATTCCGTCGGCACACCTTCGTACAACCAGACTCTCTCCGAGCAGCGCGCCTCCGCGGTGAGCGGCTATCTCGTCGACCAGGGTGTTCCGTCGTCGCGCATCACGTCAATCGGCTACGGCGAAACGCGGCCGAAGTCGTCGAACGACACACCCGAGGGACGGCAGCTCAATCGAAGGGTCGAGATTCACATTCGCGCGACGCAGGGTTAGCAATATCAGGCAGGGCACCTTGCCAAAGCACAGACAAGAGTGTCTGTGCCACACCGGCTGTCGTCTGACGCAGCATTCGGGGGGTTTGGCAGGATGCATGTGGCACAGACACTCTTGTCTGTGCTGGTGAGCCTTGCGATCGTTGAGCAGATCAACGCTGCCTGGACGCATCTACAATGGCGCGCCATGAAGAAGCTTGCGTTTTTGCTCCTGCTCGCCGCCGCACTTCCTGTCGCCGCGCAGATCGATCCGGGGATGTTTGGCGAGATGCGCTGGCGGATGATTGGACCGTTTCGCGGCGGTCGCACCGTCGCCGCGGTCGGCGTCGTCAAGCAGCCGAATGTGTTTTACATCGGCGTCAACAACGGCGGCGTCTGGCGAACCAACGACTACGGCCGCATCTGGACGCCGATTTTTGATGACCAACCGTCCGGCTCCATCGGCGCGCTCGGCATCTCGCAGTCCGATCCGAACGTCCTCTACGCCGGCAGCGGTGAAGGCTTGCAGCGGCCGGATCTCGCGACCGGCGACGGCATGTACAAATCCACCGACGCCGGCAAAACCTGGACGCACCTCGGCCTACGCGATGCGCAGCAGATTCCGACCATCGTCGTCGATCCCAACGATCCGAACCGCCTCTTCGTCGCCGTGCTCGGGCATCCATACGGTCCGAATGAGGAGCGCGGCATCTTCCGCTCCACCGACGGCGGACGCTCGTTCCAGAAAGTGCTTTACAAGAATGATCTGACCGGCGGCATCGACGTCATCCTCGATCCCTCGAATGCGCAGACCGTCTACGCCGCGCTGTGGCAGGCGCAGCAAGGACCGTGGGAGAACGCGTACTTCGGAGGAGCTGCGAGCGGACTTTTCAAATCGACCGACGGCGGCACGACCTGGAACGAGTTGAAGAGCGGATTGCCGTCGTCGGACGTCATTGGCCGCGTCGGCATCGAGGTGTCGCAGTCCGATCCGAAGCGGCTCTACGCGATCTGCGGCACCGACGCGAAATCGGGCGGGCTCTATCGCTCAGACGATGGCGGCGCCACTTGGCACCGTCCGAACACCGACGAACGGATCTGGGGACGTCCCGGCGATTTCAACGAAGTGCGAACCGATCCGAAGAACGCCGACATCGTTTACGTCGCGAACGTCGTCACGTGGAAGTCGACCGACGGCGGCAAGACATTCAACTCATTCCGCGGTGCGCCGGGCGGCGATGACTACCACCGCATCTGGATCAATCCCAACGACACGAAGACGATCCTGATCGCCTCCGACCAGGGCGCGATCGTCACGGTGAACGGCGGCGAGTCGTGGAGCTCCTGGTACAACCAGCCGACCGCGCAGATGTTTCACGTGAACGCCGACAACGGCTTCCCGTACCGCGTTTGCGGCGGGCAGCAGGAGAGCGGCTCGGCGTGCGTGGCCAGCCGAGGGGATGACGGGGCGATCACATTCCGCGAGTGGCATCCGGTCGGCGTGGAGGAGTATGGCTACGCCGTTCCCGATCCGCTCGATCCCGACATCATCTTCGGCGGCAAGATCAGCCGCACCGACCGCCGCACCGGCGAGACGAAAGACATCACGCCGAAGCCGCTGCGCAAAGGCAACTACCGCACGGTGCGCACGGCGCCCGTCGTCTTCTCGATGGCCGATCCGCACGCGCTTTTCTTCGCCTCGAACACGGTCTGGAAAACGACTAACGGCGGCGAGAGCTGGAGCGAGATCAGTCCCGACCTCACGCGCAAAACGTGGACGGTTCCCGAGAGCGCGCGCGGCTACGTCAACACTCCGGTGACGAAGGTGACGCAGCGCGGCGTGGTCTACGCGCTTGCCCCGTCGCCGCTCGACATCAACACACTCTGGGCCGGCACCGACGACGGTCTCATTCACGTTACGCGCGACGGCGGCAAAAGCTGGAGCGACGTGAGCCCATCCGAGTTGAAGCCGTGGGCGAAAGTGTCGGTGCTCGAGGCTTCGCACTTCGACGCGAACGAAGCCTACGCGGCCATCAACACGATTCGCATCGATGAGCTGCACCCGCACATCTACCGCACCCGCGACGGCGGCAAGACGTGGCAGCACGCCGTCAGCGGCATCGCCGATGGCGCAACGATCAATGCCGTCCGCGAAGATCCGAAACATCGCGGCCTGCTCTTCGCCGGCAGCGAGACGCAGGTGTGGTTCTCGACCGACGACGGCGACTCGTGGCAGTCGCTGCGCCAGAACATGCCGGCGTCATCGATCCGCGATCTGGTCGTGCACGACGACGACGTCATCGCCGCCACGCACGGCCGCGGATTCTGGATCCTCGACGACATCGAGCCGCTGCGTCAGATTCGCGGACGCATCGCCGAGACGACGCTGTTCAAGCCGCAGCGCGCGGTGAGGATTCGCTGGAACAAGAACACCGACACGCCGTTGCCTCCCGACGAGCCGATGGGCCAGAACCCGCCCGACGGCGCGGTCATCGATTACTACCTGCCCGCCGCGGCGGCTGGCCCGGTGACGCTGGAGATTCGCGACGCGGCTGGCGCCGTCATCCGACGCTACGCCAGCACCGATCCCGCGCCGGAGCCGAAGGACGAAGGCAACATCCCGAGGTGGTGGATTCGTCCGGCGAAATCGTTGTCGACGAGCGCGGGCATGCACCGTTTCACGTGGGACATGCACTATCCGCCGGCGCCCGGATCGCGCAACGCGTATCCGATCGCTGCGACGCCGCACGACACCGCACCCGCGCCCACCTCACCTTGGGTAACACCAGGAACGTACACGGTCGCGTTGACCGCGAACGGCAAGACGTACACGCAGCCGCTGACGGTGGAGATGGATCCGCGTGTGAAGAAGACGGCGGCCGCCGATCTGCAGCAGCAGTTCGCGTTATCAAAAGAGATGTACGACGACATCGCCCAGCTTGAGGAGATCAGCGGCCGCGTGCGCGCCTTCCGCGCGCAGATGCGCGCCGCGATCGCGAGCGCCGACATCACCGCGCTCCGCAAGCAGGCTTCCGAACTGGCCGGCGCCTCGGCCGAGGAAGATGACGAAGCACCGCCAGCCGCCGCGCCCGATCACGAAACGCTGAGCAGCCTCACGCAATCGCTGCGAGCGGTGCTCCGCCTGTTGCAGGAATCCGACGCCGCTCCAACCACGCAACTCGCTGCCGCCGTCGAAGACCGCCGCCACGCCGTCTCCGAGCTCCTCAACCGCGCGCAGACGTTCGAAACCGCCATACGCGCCGCAAAACTACCCCCAGCCGCGAAAGGATCAAGCGCCATCAAGCCCCAATGAAACTCCTTCCCTCGATCGTTCTCCTTTCCTTCGCTTCTTTCAACGTTGACGCACAGTGGTCGCAGATCGGCGCCAATCCGAAACACACCGGCAGCGTGGCGGTGGCGGCGCAGCCGCTGCTGCATCTGCTTTCCGACATCACGGTCGACCCGTTCGTCGCGCAGGAGCAGGCCGCATTTTTCGGAGTGCTCTTCAATCACTATCAGGTCCCGCTGGTCGACAGTGATGATGTGTTCATGGAATTCAAGTCGGGCCAGTACACGTCACCGGCCCACTGGGAAACGCAGATCTGGAGCATTCACGGTTTGCGCTGGCAGAACGGCGTTCTCGTCGATCGATGGACGGCGCCGAGCGACTGGAAACCGGTGCCGGCCAACGGCGCCGCATTCTTCGAACCGGTCTTCCACGCGGTTCTCGCCAACGGCTTCGTCTACATGCCGGCGGCCGGCGGGACACTGCTGCAACTCGATCGAAATGATGGTCACGTGATCAAGCGCATCAACCCGTTCGCGACTGTCGATCCGAATGTCTACGTTTCCGGCGTGCCGGCCGCCGACAGCGCGGGGAACATCTACTACGGCGCGTTTGCGCTCGATGGCGCGGACCCGTGGGGGAAAGACGTCAACGGCGCGTGGCTGGTCCGCGTACAACCGGACGGCAGCACGCGAGCGATCCCGTTCGCCTCACTCGTTCCCAATGCTCCGAAACCGACGGATCAGTGCACCTCGGTATTCGACGTCAATGCCGCGCGGCCGTTGCCGCCGACGCCGACCGCGGTGGCACCAACGATCACGTGCGGCGCGGTAAGGCCCGGCATCAACGCCGCGCCCGCGATCGCGTCCGACGGAACGATCTATTTCGTCGGCCGCACGAGTTTCAATCCGGCATGGTCCTACCTCATCGCGGTCAATGCCGACCTCACGCCGAAATGGAGCGCGTCGCTTCGCAATCGTTTCAATGATGGATGCGGGGTACTGGTCCCGTTCGGAACTACGTCGAGGTCGTGCCGCGAGGGCACGACGGTTGGTGTCGATCCGAACGACAATCAGCCCGGTTCCGGCAGCGTCAGCGATGACTCGTCGGCATCACCGGTTGCGCTGCCAGACGGGTCGGTCCTTTACGGCGCCTACACCGTGTACAACGGCGCCCGAGGCCATCTCATGCACTTCTCGACCTCGGGGACACTCCTCGCTTCGTACGATTTCGGCTGGGACACGACGCCCGCGGTCTGGGAACACGGGGGTACCTGGTCGATCGTGATGAAGGAGAATCACTACGCCGCACCAAAGGCCTACTTCATCACGCAGCTCGACGCGAATCTAAACAGGGAGTGGCAGTTCAAGAGCACCGAGACGCACTCCTGCGGCCGCGGTCCGGACGGCAACATCACATGCGTCGACAATCAGCCGAACGGCTTCGAGTGGTGCGTGAACGCGCCAGCCATCGACATCCGCGGAACGGTCTACGCGAACAGCGAAGACGGCAATCTCTACGCGATCGCGCAAGGCGGCGTCATCGAGGACAAGATCTTCCTGCAACTCGCCCTCGGCGCCGGCTACACACCAGTCTCCATCGGTCCCGACGGCCGCCTCTACGCACAGAATGCCGGACACCTCTTCGCGGTGGGTGGATCGAGACCGCGCCACAGGGCGGTGCGGCGGTGATTCCTCGGCGTGCTTTATCATTCTCTTATGCAAACGACATTGACCCTCGACGACGAGGTGGCGGAGGAGCTCAAGGAAGTTGCTGATCGAGCGGGCAAACCATTCACGGAGGTCGTGAATGAAACTCTACGGAAGGGCCTTCATCCTTCCGCCGCTCTTTCGCCTAAGCCTTACCGGTTAGCGACTGTCTCTCTTGGCGTGCGGCCGGGAGTAGACATCGATAAGGCGCGCCACATCGCCGACGCTCTCGAAGACGAGGAAATTGCTCGGAAGCTCGAGATGGGGAAATGATCCTCGTCGATGCGAACCTGCTGATTTACGCTATCGATCAGGAGTCAGTTCACCACGCCAAAGCGCACGCCTGGGTTGAGCAAATCCTGTCGGAGACGATGCCCGTCGGTATCGCATGGATCGTGCTACTCGCATTGCTGAGAATTACAACGCTCACGCGCCTCACGCGCAACGCGTTGTCTCCGGAACGCGCCATTGCGTACGTCGATTCATGGCTGGCGTTGCCGCATGTATCGCTTGTCCTTCCAGGCGAACAGCACTGGCCGATTCTTCGGAATCTTCTTCAAGTGAGCGGAACAAGCGGCAATCTCACTTCAGACGCCCATCTCCCCGCGCTCGCAATCGAACACGGCTACACCGTCTTCACGGCGGACAATGATTTCCAACGGTTCGCCGGCGTCAGCGTCAGGAATCCGCTGGAGCCGTAGGTTCTACTCTCCGCACCGGCTGAAACGCCGTCGCTGGGACCGGCTCGCCGAACAAAAACCCCTGCACTTCTTCGCATCCCTGTTCGCGCAGGAACTGGAGCTGCTCGGGCGTTTCGACGCCCTCAGCAGTCACGCGCAGGCGCAGTCCGCGAGCCATGCCGATCACTGCGGAGACGATGGCGCGGTCGGGGGCGCTTCCTTCGATCTCCTGCACGAACTCCTGATCGATCTTCACGCTGTCGATCGGGAAACTGCGCAGGTAGTTGAGCGACGAATGGCCGGTGCCGAAGTCGTCGATCGCGATCTGCACGCCCATCTCGCGCAGGCGGTGCAGCGTGGCGATCGTGCGCGAGGTGTTCTGCATGGCCAGGCTTTCGGTGATCTCCAGTTCCAGATCGCTCGGCGTCAGTCCGGAAAGCTCCAGAGCCGCGGCGATGACTTGCGGCAGATCGCTGTGCTGAAACTGGCGCGGCGAAAGATTCACGGCCATGCGGAAACCCGATTCGCGATCGCCCTGCCACTCTCTCGCCTGCCGGCAGGCCTCGCGCAGCACCCACTCGCCGATCGGCACGATCAGCCGCGTCTCCTCGGCGATCGGGATGAAGTCCTTCGGACCGACCAGGCCGAAGCCCGGGCGGTTCCAGCGCAGCAGCGCTTCGACGCCGGTCACGCGTCCCGAGGCGATGTTGATCTGCGGCTGGTAGTGGAGCTCGAGCTCGCCGCGGTCGAGCGCGTGGCGAAGATCGTTCTCCAGCGACAGCCGCTCCAGCGCCCGGCTGTTCATGGCCGGCGTGAACATCTGATACGAGTTGCGGCCTGCGTCTTTGGCGCGATACATCGCGTGATCGGCGTTGGCGAGCAGCACCTCCGCGGTGTCGCCGTCGCTCGGAAAGAGGGCGATGCCGATGCTGGTAGTGATGAACAACTCCGTCCCTTCGATCTGCACCGGCAGCGCGATCGTATCCAGCACCTTCTGCGCGATCTTCGCGGCGGCGTCGGGGGTTCTGAGGTCGGCCAGGAGGACGGTGAATTCGTCGCCGCCCATGCGTGCGATCGAATCCTCTTCGCGCAATGATGCCTGCAGCCGCGCGGCGATCGCTTTCAGCAACTCGTCGCCGATCGAATGGCCGAGCGTGTCGTTGACGACTTTGAAGCGATCGAGGTCGAGAAACATCACCGCCAGCGGATGCTTCAAACGCCGCGCGTGCGCGAGCGCGACCGTGAGCCGGTCGCGGAACAGCCGGCGATTCGGAAGGCCGGTCAGCGCGTCGTGATACGCCTGATACTCGATCTGCTCTTCAACTCTCTTACGTTCCGTGACGTCGCGCGAGACGCCGACAATCTCGCGAATTTTTCCGCTGAGCGCGTCGCGGACGCTGCGGCTGGTGGTCTCGAACCACACCAGCGAGCCATCTTTTTTCTCGACGCGGTACGCGAACGTGGTCGGGCCTGACTCGTGGATCAGCGACGAGAGATAACGGACTTCCTCGCGGTCGACTTCGAAGATGAAGTCGTAGAACGAGCGGCCCACCAGCTCCGAGGGTTCGTAGCCGAGGAGACGGCGGCAAGCGTCGGAGGCGTAGAGAAGGATGCCTTTGTTCGACGTGCGCGAGATCATGTCGGTCGAGTTCTCAGCCATCAGCCGATAGCGCGCCTCGCTCTCCCGCAGCGCCTCCTCGGCCATGCGGCGCTCGGTGACGTCGTTGTGCACGCCGATCGAGCCGACAACATTGCCGGCCGCGTCGCTGACGGGCGCACCGCCGATCTCCAGCCAGACCACCGTTCCGTCCTTGCGGCGCACGCGAATCTCGTATTGGTCGGCGATGTGGCGCATGCGCAGCCGGGTCTTCTCGCGCATCATGGCGATGTCTTCGGGATAGGCGAGTAGAAGGTCGCCTTGCAGACCCACCAGCTCTTCGCGCGAATAGCCGACCATCTCGCAGAAACGGTCGTTGACGAACTGCAACACGCCGTCGTTGCCGGCCTGCACGAGGCCTTCGCGCATGCGCTCGACGAGCAGTCGATAGCGCTCCTCGCTTTCGCGCAGCGCATTCTCGGCGAGCTTGCGGTCGGTGATGTCGATGACGGTCCCTTCCATGATTTCGGGATCGCCATCGAGCAGATGGACGCTTTCGATGAGCCAAACGGCGCGCCCGTCTTTGCGCCGCAGTGAAATCTCGCGGCTGGTCATCATCCGTTCGCGCCGAAGGTCGGCGATGAAGTCGAGGCGGTGCGATGGATCCTGGTAAAGCTCGGCGGCGGACTGCTGCATCAGCTCCTCGCGCGACGAGAAGCCGAGGATCCGGGCCATGGCGTCGTTGCAATCGAGAATGCGGCCGTCGATCGTGTTGCGGTAGACGCCGGCCAGGTTGCGCTCGAAAAGCACGCGATGGCGCTGCTCGCTCCCGCGCAACGCGGCCTCGGTGCGATGGCGCTGGACGGCGTTCACGAAGATCTCGCCGCTGATGCGCAGCAGCGACGCCGCCTCTTCGCTCCACGTGTGCGCAACAGCGCTGGCGATACCGAGCGCGCCGAGAAATTCGCGGTTGTAGATCATCGGCACGACGACGATGGAGTGATTGCCGGCACGCTTGAATGCTTCGCGCTCGGCAGCAGCTTCCAGCGGCAGATCGTCGATGGAGATCGTGACCTGCTGCAGCGCGATGAGCTGCTCGCCGGTCCATGGAAACGCCGACATCGGAACGAGTGTGCCGATCCCTCGCTTCGCACTCGGATCGGCCTTCCACTCATGCGTCAGGATCGCGTTCAGCCGGTCGTCGTCGAGCATGTAGATGTAAGCGCGATCCGCACCGACGAAGCGGCCGACGCTTTCCAGCGCCGCGGCAATTTCGCGGTCGACGTCCGCGGCAGCGACGTTGATGAAGTTGGTGGAGATGCCGGAGATCAGCCTCTCGAAGGCGAGGCGATGCTCCAGCAGTTTCTGCGTCTGCCTTGCGTCAGGGCGCACCTCGTCTGCATTCGCCGCGGACAATCCGATCTCCCGAAGACAACATCATAACTTCTCAATCGGGTAGATCTTCACGTTCACTTCGCGCGCGTAATGCCTCAGCGGATGGGCCTCGGAACGGCGAATCCCGGCAGCCCAGATGAGGGTCTCGTCGAGCTCCAGCAGGTCGGCGCGCTGCACCGGATACGGCTGGTGATGGACACGGGCGCGGTAAAGCCGATGATCGTCATCGGCGGCGTAGAGGATGTAGCGTTCGATCAGGAAATGCTCGAGCGATCCCGCCGCGGCCGGCGTCACGATCCCTTCCATCGCCTTGTAGCGGATGTGCGCGTTCGCAGGCTTGGTGCCGAGGGGATCGTCGCGATGGGAAGTGAAATCGATTTCGGGGACGGCACTCTGCGTCGGCAAAAACTCCACATGCGAGTGAAAATACGGCAGCTTGTACGCGGCGCGCGCCGCAGCCACAGCAATCGCGCTCGAAGCGTCGAGACTGAAGAACCAGACGCCGGGATCGCGGCCATTGCGATGCACGTACGTGCGGACGTTGATCTCGTGAAACGACGACACCCACGGCAGCGGCGGCACGCCGACCGGACGGACGCCGGTGAGTGTGAACGGAATGAGCCCGACGTAGGCGATGCCGTCGAACGTATCGATGGTCAGCTCCGGCGGTACCAGCGCCTGCAACTCCTGCGGCGGGACCGCCCAATGCAGAAAGAGGAGGTGATGCCAGTCCTGCCGCATGAGGGTTGGCTGATCGGGCTCGAGCGTCGGAGCGATGCGGTCGATGACGTCCACGGAAGTCACGCCATCGACTCAAGCAAAATCGCGACCTGCTTTAGAATCGCGAGGATGCGAACCTTCCTCGCCGCCGCCGCGCTCGCCGCAGTCGCATGTTCCTCGTCAGGACCGGCCACGCCGAAACAGAAGGCCGAGATTCCGCAGCCGGACTTCGAGATCCGGCAATTGGTCGGACCGGCGGAGCTGAACTATGAGCCAGGCGCGATCGAGGTGAAGTACCGCCTCGAGATCGGCAACCGCTCCGATGTTCCCATCACCTTGAGCCGGTTGGAGATCGCAACCGTGAATCCCCAGGGCGGCGCGTACACGCTCGATACGAGTCACCGCGCGTACTACTTCCGCAAAACGATCAACGCGCATGAACACGCGGCCGTCGATTTCTGGGCCAAGGCCTACGGCTACGGCCGCAGCTCCCGCGAAAACGAGCCGGTCACCGTCCGCGGCACGCTCTACTTCCAGACTCCCAACGGCTACCTCAACCAGGTCTTCGTCAAGGAGATCGGACAGTACCCGGGACAGAATGAGTAAAGAAGGGTGAAGAGTGAAAAAGGCCAGGTTCCTTTCACTCTTCACCCTTCACTCTTCACCCTTCTTCTCATTTCAACTTCTGCTGCAACATCCAATGGACCATTCCAGCGTCGGCGTACGCGGCATCCCAAACGTCGTGCGCACCATTGGGATATTCGGTGTAGCGGATGTTGCCGCCGATCTGGCGTAGCGCGGCCACCATCGAACGTGATTCCGTGACCGGCACGACGTCGTCCTTCGCGCCGTGAAACGCCCAGATCGGCGTACGTCCGATCTGCGCGGCCAGCGTCGCGTACGGATTGGGCGATCCGACGATGCGGGCCACATCCGGCGGAGGATCGCTCGGGAACGGATCGTCGGAACGCCGCGCTACCTCGCCGCATACCGGGACAACGGCGGCCCACTTGCGATTGTGCCGGGCCATGTACCACGTCCCCGCGCCGCCCATCGAGATGCCGGTCAGATAGATGCGGCGCGGATCTCCGTGAAACTCGCGGATGGCTTCCTGCAGTTCCGCCATCGCCATCGACTCTGTCTCGCCGTACCACTCGTGGTCGGCGTCAGCCTGCGGGAAAACGATGATGGCCTTGTATCGCTCGCCGTAGCGCTCCAGCGCCGGCGCAAGTCCGATGCTCACCTGGCGCGAATTGTCCGAGCCGCGCTCGCCGCTGCCGTGCAGGTAGAGCACGACCGGCCAGTGATGCAGCTTCGTGTAGTGATGCGGAAGCCAGACACGGTACTTGTAGGTGTGATCGCCGAGCCGGATCTCGCGCTCCAGAAATTGCGAGCGGCGTGTGCAGGCGGCCAGCGTGCAACCGGCCAGTGCCAGCGCCGCGAGAAGGAGGACGAACGTTCGCCGCGTGGTCACTTACTCGAACAGATCGTACTCGGCGACCGGGAGCGGTTCCTGCTCGACATCCGAACGCCACATTTCGAAGACGTAGAGATCCCAGTGCAGCAGGAAGACTTCCCTGGACATCTCCCACCGTGCCGTCAACCCCGGACCGACGCCGCGTTTGTTCTCCTTGATCAGATGGCCGAGGTCGTGAATGATCGTCTGCTTCTGCCGGTAGCCGGCGCGCGAGCAGAAAAAGTTGAGCGCTGCCTCGATCTTGAAGCGTTCCTGATAGCGGAGCGGCACCGTGTCCCACACCGCGCGCCGCATCACGCGAATACCCGACAGGACCGGACCCACTTTCATCTGCAGATGAAAGAAGTTGCGGACCGGGCCGCGGTTGCGGATGCCGATGTTCATGTCGCACTCATCGCGCACCACCGGACGGAGGAGCGATTCGATGTGCTCGTCGGTCAGATTGAACATGTCGCCGTCTACGAAAAAGAGGACATCGTGCCGCGCATAGTCGACACCGAGGCGCATCGCGTAACCCTTGCCGCGGTTCTCGCGCAGGGCGATCGTGATGACGTCGAACGAGCGTGCGATCTCGACCGTACGGTCAGTGGACCCGTCGCTGACCACGATGATCTCGTCGATCATCCCGCTCTTCGTCAGCGCGGTCAGAACCTCGGCGATGGTCTTCTCTTCGTTATACGCCGCGATGATGGCCGAGATCCCCAATGATGTCTCCTAAACTCGCACGATGGTCTGCAACCGGCAGACCATACCACAGCGAAAACGGGCGTCGGGGGTCGGTTGCCGGGAGTCGGAGAGCAACATCGAAACACCTGCGGTCCCCTACTCCCGACGCCCGACTCCCCGCGGTCTGACCTTTGCACAGGTTGCCGTTTGCCATGAAACGGAACCTGATTTTCGCGACGCTGCTGACCGCGATCTGCCTCATCCTCTCGGCGGTCACGCTGACCCTTTCGGGATGCCGGTCGCTGGCCGGCGTGAACATCGTCAATCCACGCTATGCGTTGCGCGGCGTCGTGCCGCACGTTGCCATCGCGCTGCCTCTGTCGCAATCAGCGATTGATCTCGATTTCAACATCGAAGTCGACAATCCCAATGCAGTCGGCCTGCGGCTCGACTGGCTCGACTTCGATCTCGCCGTCAACGACACGCCGGTGCTGACCAGTGTCCGCGCCGAACAAGGCGTCCGCATTCCGGCGCACGGAGTCGGCGACGTCCGCCTGCGCACGCGCGTCGGCTACGAGAACCTCAAGACGCTCTTCCGCCAGGTAGCGGACATGGTGCAGGGCAATCGCGCGACGTACACGATCCGCGGCAACGCGTACTACCAGACGCCGCTCGGCCAGATGCGGTTCCCGCTGACGCTGTACTCGCGTTAATGGCGCCTGCCTGCGACGGCGAAGGCGGCGTAATCGACGCCGGTAGGCGTCACGTACGGTAGCCGGTGGTCGCGCGCGAAGCGCGAGACCACCGGAATCACGAACGGAGATTGATATCGACCCCGGAGGGGTCGCGGATCACATACAAGGAGGCGTGAATTCCCTCCGCGACCGCTGCCGCGGTCGTGAAAATCGGGCGCGTTCGTGAACCGGTGGTCGCTCGCTTCGCTCGGACCACCGGCTACCGTCCAGGCCGCCTCCGGCGGCCTTCGCGCGGCTTCGCCGCTGAGACGACGCGGCGGACACCGCGCCACTCCGAGGCTGCGGCGATAATGTCGCCGCCGGTCATCGAGCGGCTGCATCTGCAGGCCGGCCTCATGCTCGCGGGCAGCGCACGGCGCGTTGAGTCCGACCGAGCGACGTCAAACGCGTCGCATTTCTCGTCCTGATCCACTGATCCACTAATCTACTCGTCCACTATGCACCACCGCTTCTTCATCGACGCCGACCTCGCCGCCGGCAACACGCTCGCGCTCAGTCACGACGAACAGCACCACGCGCGCGTGGTACGCGTGCGCGACGGCGAAGAGGTCGAGGTGTTCAATGGACGCGGCGCGTCATTCGTGGCGAACTACACGACCGAGGGATTGCAGATCATTCGCGCCGCGCCCGACCGAGAAGCACGTACGGCCATCCATCTGGCGATGTCCATCATCAACCTCGACAAGTTCGACATCGTCCTGCAGAAGGCGACGGAGCTCGGCGTCCGGTCAATCATCCCGCTCGTCGCCGACCGCGTGGAAATCCGCGCCGAACGCTATCGCGGCAAAGCGGAGCGCTGGCGGAAGATCGTCTTCGAGGCGGTGAAGCAGTCGGGAAGGTCCGTGATTCCGATCGTGGAAGAGCCGCAAGCGTTCGAAGAAGTCGTCAAACGCGAAGGAACCAAAATCCTCTTCGATGCCGACGCCGACCCGGTAATTCAGCAAGTCAGCAGCACGGCAACGCTCTTCATCGGACCGGAAGGCGGCTGGTCGGAACGCGAACTGCAACTTGCACGCGAGCACGGCTGCGCGATCGAACGCCTCGGCATCCGCCGCCTCCGCGCCGAAACGGCGGCCATCGTCGCCACCGCGCTCGTCGCTGCGCGCGCTGGCGACATTTGATAGATTGACGCGCTCGATCTGCACCGGAGGAGTCTTTTGCCGACCAACAGCCTCACCATTACCGATAACCGTACGGGCACGTCGTACGAAGTCCCCATCAATGAGGAGACCATCCGCGCCACCGATCTGCGCAAGATCAAAGTCGATGACGATGACTTCGGGTTGATGACGTACGACCCGGCCTTCATGAACACGGCCGCCTGCCGCAGCGCGATCACCTACATCGACGGCGACAAAGGCATCCTCGAATACCGCGGCTACCCGATCGAGCAGCTCGCGGAACAGAGCACCTACCTCGAGACCGCCTGGCTGCTCCTCAACGGCGAGCTGCCGACGAAGGATGAGCTGGCCGGCTGGACGCACACGATCACGTACCACACGTTCATCAACGAGAACCTCAAAGGCGTCCTCGACTCGTTCCGCTACAACGCCCATCCGATGGGCATGCTCATCGCCATGATCAGCGCCCTCGGGACGTTCTATCCCGAGGCCAAGAATATTTTTGAGGAGGACGTGCGGAAGCGGCAGATCGAACGGCTCATCGCCAAGATGATCACCATCGCCGGCTTCGGCTATCGCCACATGGTCGGCATGCCGTACGTCTATCCGGACAACGAGCTGTCGTATCCGGCCAACTTTCTGAACATGATGTACCGCACGACGGAGTTGCGTTACGAGCCCGAGCCGGCGCTCGTTCGTGCTCTCGACGTGCTCTTCATCCTGCACGCCGATCACGAGCAGAACTGCTCGACCAGCACGATGCGCGTCGTCGGCAGCTCGCACGTCGATCCCTACTCGGCCGTCGCCGCCGCGTGCGCCGCTCTTTATGGACCGCTGCACGGCGGCGCGAACGAGCAGGTCATCCGCATGCTGACGGAGATCGGCTCGAAGCAGAACATCCCAGGCTTCATCGAGAAGGTGAAGAAGGGCGAAGGCGTGAAGCTGATGGGGTTTGGCCACCGCGTTTACAAGAATTACGACCCGCGCGCGACGATCATCAAGAAGGTCGCGTACGAGGTCTTCAAGGTGACCGGCACGAGCCCGCTGCTCGACATCGCCCTGGCACTGGAAAAGATCGCGCTCGAGGACGAGTACTTCATCAAGCGCAAGCTCTACCCGAATGTCGACTTTTACTCAGGCCTGATCTACCAAGCCATGAAGTTTCCGATGGACATGTTCCCGGTTCTCTTCGCCATCCCCCGCGTCTCCGGCTGGCTCGCGCAATGGTGCGAGATGCTCAACGATCCGGACCAGAAGATCGCCAGACCGCGTCAGATTTTCACGGGAGCAGCGCGGCGGGATTACAAGGCGATGGAGCAGCGGTAGGTTCTGGCGCTGCAGCAAAGACGCCGCACGGCTGGAGCGCTGGCGTCTCGCCGGCTGGCCTGGCGGCGTCTCGCCGCCACGTGAACGCGGAGTTAAGTTGAATCCTCCTCAGCGCCACAGGACGCAGGCGCGGGACGCCCGCGAGCCAGATGAGATGAGAAGGCCAACCTCCTGCGCAGTCGCAGAATGTGCGCTGCAAAGGTGAACGTGCTCGAGGCACAGAAAGGAGATTGGCCGTGAAGAAGTCTACCAAAGCAGCTCGTCGGGA
>Ga0233356_1000093_pt1 | contig 19804 bp, 12 predicted proteins | sample GEONSFMMS_FD_180700 | JGI IMG/M metagenome (GOLD analysis project Ga0233356, IMG submission 180700) | Soil microbial communities from Shasta-Trinity National Forest, California, United States - GEON-SFM-MS | ecosystem: Environmental > Terrestrial > Soil > Temperate forest > Bulk soil | place...
AGACATGTATTGCTCCTTTTGGCGCGCGCATTCTAGTGGAACCACAGAGACACAGAGAACACAGAGACGAATTTCTCCGTGTTCTCTGTGCCTCTGTGGTGAAATCGGTTTCCGTATGGCCGCACTGAAACCGCAAGTACGTCTCCTCGCGCTCGTTTCGCTGCTGAACGATTCGGCGAGCGAGATGATCTATCCGCTGCTCCCCATCTTCCTCACCTCAGTCCTCGGCGCGACTCCGGTGACGGTCGGCGTGATCGAGGGGGCGGCGGACGGACTGGCGTCGATCCTCAAGTACTTCGCTGGATCGATCTCCGACAAACTCCCGCGCCGCAAGCCGCTGGTGGTGATCGGATACGGACTGGCGGCGGCGTCGCGCGCGCTGATCGCGGTGGCGGGACGCTGGCCGGCGGTGCTGACGGCGCGGCTGATCGATCGGACGGGAAAGGGAATCCGCTCCGCGCCGCGCGACGCGATCATCGCGGATGTGACGCCACCCGAGGATCGGGGCCGGGCCTTCGGTTTTCAGCGCGCGCTCGATCACACGGGGGCGGTGGTCGGTCCGTTGCTGGCGCTGCTGTTCTTGAACGTGATTCACGTTCCGATGCGGACGCTGTTCATGATCGCGGTCATTCCGGGCGCGATCGGCGTGGTGATGCTGATGTTGTTTCTCCGCGAGGAACCGCATGCGCATAAAGCGAGCAATCCGGCTACGCCGTCCGTCAAACTCCCGACGAATTTTTATCTCGCCATCACCGCGGTCGCGCTCTTCTCGCTGGCGAATTCGAGCGATGTGTTTCTGATCCTGCAGGCGCATGCGGCCGGCGTGTCGACGGCGATGCTGCCGGCGCTGTGGGCGGCGCATCACGTGATCAAGTCGCTCTTTTCGACGCGCGCGGGCGCGCTGTCGGATCGGATCGACCGGCGGCTGCTGCTCATCGGCGGCTGGACTTCGTACGCCGTGATCTACGCGGTGTTCCCGTTCGCGCATTCGCTGCTGTTCTTCGTCGTTCTCTTCGTGCTCTACGCGATTCCGTTCACGTTGTCGGAAGGAGCGGAACGGGCGTGGATCAGCGACTTGGTGCCGGCCGCGGCGCGCGGGAAGAGTTTCGGGATTTACTACCTCGCGAATGGTTTGTGCGTGCTCGTTGGAACGGTGCTGTTCGGGGAGATTTATCAGCACGTGACGCCGCAGGCGGCGTTCTGGACGGGGGCGGGGCTGGCGGTTTTTGGCGCGGCGGCGGTTATGATCGTGCCGAAGAGACGGTTAGCATCCTGAGCTATACGGCTTCGCGTTGCTTGCGCAACTCGCGGCACATTTCGCGAAGCTTTGGAGTGCGGTAGCGATCGAGCTACCGCTTTGGGAGGGAGGGGGACGGTGACATCGCGCAGACGTAGCAAGCATCGCACGCTCCCGGTCGTCACGATTCCCACCGCCCTCCCAAAGCGGTGGCTCTGCCACGCGCACTCCAAAGTGCTGCGCACGAAATGGGCTCCACGCTCTCAGGTGGACCAACTACGTCCACTCTTCGCGGCCGGTGCGGCCTTTACCCGGCGTTCGGCCTTGCTTGCGGCGTTCGGAGTCGGGGATGAAGACTTCGCGGTGCGGGCGGGTTTCTTCGAGCTTGGCGACGAAGCGAACGGCTTCGTCGATGACTTCGTCGAACGACTTCGCGGGCGGGATGGAATCGCGGCGTAGTCGCTCGATGTGGTCGCGGAACGCTTGCGCTTTTTGATGCGCCTCGGCTACACGCGCGGCGACGGCGCTGTTGGTCTTGCCGAGGTCGGACATCGCGCGCTGCAGGTCGGGGATGCGTTCGATGTGGCTGCAGAAGAGGACGATGTCGCTGCCAGCCATGAGGGCGCGCTCGGCCAGCCATTCGTAGGAGCCGAGGTCGGAAACCGCGTGCATCTCCATGTCGTCGCTGACGGCGAGGCCGTGAAAGCCGATGGCGTCGAGGAGGTCGCGCGACAGGCGTCGGCTCAGCGTGGCGGGCGTGTCGGGATCCTCGATCTGCGGATAGGTGCCGTGACCGATCATGATCGCGCCGGCTTCGTTGCCGAGCTTCGCGAAGGGGACGAGATCGCGCGCGAGCATTTCGTCGCGCGAGAGGTTCATGACCGTCGCGCCGTAGTGCGGATCGCCTGAGCCGAGGCCGATGCCGGGGAAGTGTTTGAGGCAGGCGGCGGTGCCGGTTTCGTGCAGGCCGCGGATGAACGCGCCCGCCAGTTCGACGACCGAATCGGGATCGTTGCCGAAGGTGCGGCGCTCGAGACCTTTCGGCGAATCGTCGCCGCGGATATCGACGACCGGCGCGAGATCGATCTCGACGTCGAAGTAGCGCAGCGCCATTCCGATTACGCGTCCGCTCCAGCGCGACATCTCCGCCGGCTCGCCCCCTTCCGCGAATGCCTGCACGCTCGGCAGGCCGGGGATGAGATGGCGAAGGCGGTCGACGCGGCCACCCTCCTCGTCGATCATCAGGACCGGCGGCGCGGACGGCGCGAGCGATTTGATCTCCGTGGTGAGCTCGCGGAACTCCTCGGCCTCGCCGATGTTGCGGCCGAAGATGACGACGGCGTACGGCGTGTTTTCGCGAAGGATGCGGCGTTCGAGATCGGTGAGCGAGGTGCCGGTGATGCCGATGCCGAGGAGGTCAGTAGACATTGGAGGGATCGTAGCAAACGGCGTCCGCTGCGCGTAGGGCTTTTCACGCGGAGACGCGGGGACGCGGAGAAAAACAATCAACCTCCTCCGCGGCTCCGCGCCTCCGCGTGAGACCGTTCTACCGCACGGTGATGTAGACGCGATCCCGCGCGCCCTGCGCGTTCGTGGCCACGATCGTGTGTTGTCCTGTTCGCAGTGGCCATTCGCGTGCGGCCGGTTTGCCATCGACGATCCAGGTGGCGTCGTGCGTGGCGCGGAGGTGAAGCGCTTGAAATTCGCGATGCAGCGTCGGATCGACGAGGTAGGTGGCGTCGTTCGGCGGGCTGGTGATGCGGAACGTCGTGTCGCGGGCGACGGTCGCGCGCGGCGCGGATGGATTCATGCGCCGCTCGCGGGCGGCGGCCCATTCGCGATATTCGGATGGCCAGGAAATGCCGCTCGCGTGATGCCAGGCGCAGAACTCGACGGGCGCATCGCGCGGGAGCCATTCGGTTTCGTTGGAGGGACAGGATGTCGATGGGCGATGACCGGAAAGCGCACAGATCGGCTGTGCTTCGAGATCGTCAGGGCGATCCACGATCGTGGTTTCGTCGTTGCCGCCGGCGCGGCGCATCGCGGCAAGCATGACGGCGTGGAAGACGGGACCGGCGCCGGTGACGCCGCTGGAGTTGCGCAGCGCGGTGCGATCGAAGTTGCCGACCCAGACGCCGACGGTGACGGCGCGCGTGTAACCGATCGTCCAGTTGTCGTGGTAGGCCTGCGAGGTGCCGGTTTTGACCGCGACGGGGAAGGGAAACTCGAGATTGCCGCCGCGGCCGAAGATGAATTCGCGGGCCTTGGGATCGCTGAGGATGTCGGTGATCCAGAAGGCGGTGCGATTCGAGACCGTGCGAGTGGCTGGTGCTGCGGATTCGGCCGGAGCACATACAAGAGTGTCTGTGCCACACCTGCCCTCGGCAGGTTGAAATCTGTTTGTGCTAAGCGACGAACCGGATGTGCCACCGAGATGTTTGTCTTCGGCAGTGGCGCATGTGGCACAGACACTCTTGTCTGTGCTAAGCGGCGAAGCCGCGCGAATCATGATCGGCGAAACACTCAAACCTCCCCGCGCGAACGTCGCATACGCGGTCACGAGCTGCTCGAGCGTCACCTCCGCGTCGCCGAGCGTGAGTCCGAGGCCGTAGTAATCAGCGGTACGGGTCAAGTCATGGAAACCCGCTCCTCGGAGTAAACGCAGCAGCGCGGGCGGTCCGACTTTCGACAGCAGCGCCACCGCCGGCACGTTCTCTGATCCCGCCAGAGCGAGCCGCGCGCGCAGCGGTCCGCGGTAACCGCCGTCGTAGTTTCGCGGCGTGTACACCACTCCCCCCTCGGCCGTCGGAAAGTGCGACGGCACATCGGCCAGCACGGTCGCCGGCGTGAATCCCTGTTCGAATGCGAGCGCGTATGTGAACGGCTTCAACGTCGATCCGGGCTGCCGCAGCGTCGTGACGCCGTCGATCGCGCCGCCGAAGTTTGTGCCGAAGTAATCGCCCGACCCTTCCCACGCCAGCCATTCGCCGGTGCGGTTGTCGAGGACCGCGACAGCGACGCTGTGCGCGCCGTGGCGGAGCAGTTCGCCACGTTCGGCGGCGATAATTCCGCGCACGCTCGCCTGCAGATTCGCGTCGAGCGTCGTTTCGATGCGGCGCGGAGCGTTCGCGCCGAGGGATGCGCGGACGCGTTCGACGAAATGCGGCGCGAGCGTCGGTTGGAGGCCGCGATCGAGCGACAGCCGCTCGGCGCGCGCGTCGCGGTATTCGTTCGCGCCGATGCTCCCAAGTTTTTTCATGCGCGCGAGCACGGCGCGTTGCCGGGCCAGCGCGCGGCGCGGCGTCGACGGACGCTGCGGCAGTGACGCCAGCCACGCCGATTGCGCGATGGTCAACTCGTCCGGCGCGCAGGCGAAGTAGCGGCGGCTGGCGCGGGCGATGCCGATGGTCTGCTCGCCGTACGGCGCGAGGTTGACGTAGAGCGCGAGGATCTGGCGCTTCGTGTAGCGATGTTCGAGCCGCAGCGCGATGACGGCTTCGCGCACTTTCGCGGCGATCGTTCGCGGCGGATTGCCGAGGAGCATCTTCGCGACCTGCTGCGTGATCGTCGATCCCCCCTCGGCCGCGCGCAATCTCATGACGTCGTGAACGACCGCGCGGGCGATTGCGATCGGATCGATACCGAGGTGCTGCTCGAAACGGCGATCCTCGGCGGCAATCGTGGCGTTCGCAATCGGCGGCGGAACGTCGTTCAGCCACTCGTTGCGCGTACCGGTCGACGACAACGGCTCATAAAGAACGATGCCATTGCGGTCGACGATGGTCGGCGTGGTGTCGGGCGTGATCGGAGGAATTGGTCCGAGGCGAACCCAAAGTGCGACTCCGATCACACCCAACAAACCAGCGACTACGAGCAACTTCCTCACGGCTTGACCTCGACGACCTCGCTCGACGTTCTGCCGAACACCTCCGGCTCGTACATCTCCTCGGCGGACATCGGCGCGGTGATGAACGTGCCCGCCGTGGTCGCGCGGATCATGTACGTGAACTCGTGCATCCCTTCGCTGAGGCGCGTGGCGAAGAGCGTGACGCGATCGTCGTGGCGCTCGACGTGATCGAAGCCGCCGTGTTCCCACCACGACATCCAGTCGTCGCCCTGCGTGTCATTCTTCGCCTGCGCCTCGGCGAGATCGGTCGCGGTCGTGGCGAACCACGATTCCACCGGCTCGGTGCCGGCAGGAATCGGATCGGTGACGGCGACGAAGCGCCGCTCCTTCGTGTTGCGGATGCGCAGCGTGACCTTGATCAGATCGCCGGCCTTAAACGTCTTCGGCGAATACTTCCGTTCGACGTTGAAGCCTTTGTCGAGGCCGTCGTGCAGCAGTCCGGCGGGCGTGTAGCGCAGTCGCATCAGGTAGAAGAGCGTGCCGGTGCCCTGGCGATCGAACGTGACGGGAACATCGGCAGCGGCGTGCTTCTGCAACTGCATCATCGAGAGGTCGTGATTCTTTGCCTGCGTGCTTCGGCCTTTGAAGACATCGTTCGCGAGCGAGTCGTTGCCGAGCTTCACGACCGCGGTGAAGTCGGGCACCTCGCTCTCGTACTTGCGGTAGTAATCGACGAGCGACTCCATGGCCCAGACGTTTTCCTGCGTGTTGCCCCAGCGCCCTTCGCGGCGCGCCTGCATCAGCCAGCGCACCATCTGCTTGACGAGCTGCTCGTTCTCGCCGTGCCGCGTCAGCGTGCCGAGGGCGATGGCGGTGGAGCGGATGTTGGAGTTCCAGTAATAGAGAAGGTAGGGATCGGCCAGCTCCTCGACATGCGCGCTTCCGCCCTCGGGGAGGATAGCGTTGTTGATGCGGCGGACGAGATCGTCAACACGTTGACCTTTTTCGCCCTTGGCCAGCATGGCATCGAGCAGATACGAGATTCCGAAGACCGGCATGTGATCGACGTAGGAGTAAAGCCGCGTGAGATGGCTGTCCTCGTTGCGCCCGCCCTCGGCGAGCACCTTCACGGCGAAGGCCTGCCACGCGGTGTACGACGGCCACCAACCTTCGTTCGTGGGGCGCTTCTCCTTCATCTTGACGTCGAGGTAGTCGTAGCCGCGCTTCGTGACGTCCTTGCTGACGTCGTACTTCAGCTTCTCGGCGCGCTGCATGATGTGCAGCACGTTGGCGGTGAGGTACGGATTTTCGCCGGAGCACTCGCCGGCCCAGAACGCGAAGCCGCCGTCGCCGCATTGAAACTTGTACAGCTCGTAAATGGTCTTCTGCGCGGTCGCCTTCGCATTCTTCGCGTCGATGCCCGGCAGCGCGAACGCTTCGCCGAGGTCGCCGGCGAGCATGAGAGCCATGGCGGCGGATGAACGCTGCTCCGCGCAGCCGTAGGGATAGGTGATGAGGTACGACGCGCCTTCCGCGAGTCCGACCATCGCCGTCGAGGAAAGCTCGACGTGGAGTCCGCCGGCCGAGGGGACGACGTCCTTCGGAACGGAGAGAGTTTCCTGCGCGTTCGGCTTCGCTTCGCCGTACGCGGCCACAGTTTCCGTCGGCGCGAGGATGCGCACGGGCAACGTGTCTTCGAACGCATCTTTCTCGCCGTTGAGCGAAACCGTCATTCGAATGTGCGCGCTGCCGACTGACTTTGCCTCGGCGTTGAAACGTACTTCGGCCGATCCTTCCGCGGGGACTTCGATCGTGTTGGTCGAAATCATCGTCGCCGAGGTGAAGTCGAGGATGGATGGATCGAGCGACTCGATCGTGACTCTGGCCATGCCCGGCTGCTTGAGCTGCGAGTGGACGACGGCGCCGAAGTACGCCTTGTCACCGACGGCGAGGAAACGCGGCCAGGTTGGCGTGAGCAGCACCGGCTTGTTGATGCGAATTTCGTTCTGCGCCCAGCCGAAGCGTGAGACCTTGTCGCCCGCGACGGCCATGATGCGATACGTGGTCAGCCATTCCGGCAGCGTGACGTCCGTCTTCGCGTGACCCTTGCCGTCGGTGACGACGGAGCCGAGCCAGAACGCGAGCACGCGGAAATCTTTGCGGATCACGCCGGGCCCGGCATCGCGTCCACCGCCGCCGCCGCTCGTCTCGCCTTTCGGCGTCAGCACGCGGCGGCTCACGATCTTCTGGCGCGAGTCTTCGTTGACGACCTGCAGCGCTTTCTCGAGGTAGATCGACTGCAAGACGTCCGGCGTCGAATATCCGGTCAGCGACAGCACGCCGTAATCGACCGCCCACAGCGTGACCTCGGATTGCGCGGCTTTGCCGGTCACGTCGTGCACATCGACTTCGATGCGCGCCTTCGACGCGGGACGGTACTCGTCGCGATTCGCTTTCACCGCGACCTTGAGCCGCTTCGTGGCGTCTTCGACGTTGATCGCGGTGTAGCCGAGGCGGAAGGCGGGTTTGCCGGGATCGCTCTCGTCCTCCACGCCTTCCTTCGTGCGCCCCTTCAGCAGCAGCACGGAGACGTAGAGGTTCGGGATGTCTTTCTCGGTGATCGGAACGCTGACGGTGGTCTGCGTCGACGTCAGCTCGAACGTCTTCCACGTGCGCAAGCCTTCGCGTTCGGTGGTGAGCAGCGCGGTGGCGTGCTCCCACGGCGACTTGACCATGATCCGCGCGGTCTCGCCGGGCTTCCAGGTCTTCTTCTCCGGAACGAGATCGATGCGGTTGTGGTCGTAGCGTTCCCACGCGGTGTACCCGCCGCCGACGGCGTAGAACCACGTGCGCGTCGTCGTCGACCGCCCCTCGGCATCCTTGGCCGTGGCGATGACGAGGTACTCGCCGCCTTCGCTGATCGGGATATGCAGCGGCACCGGCGCGGCGGTGGTCGTGACATCGAAATGTCCGGCCTCGAGCTCTTTGCGCTCCGAGGTCCAGTTGTAGAAACCGTGACCAGTCGACTCGCGGACGGAGTTCCACTGGATGCGATGCAGATCGATGCTGACTTTGACGTCCGCGGTCGCAGTGCCGTCGAGCGCTACGGCGACGATGGCGGTGTCGACGCCTTTCGCGGTGTCGGCGAAATACGGCGGCGTCTTCACGCCGACGTACCACGGCGCGGGATCGACGCGGAACGACGTTCGTCCGGCGATCTGCTGGCGCGAGATGTCGGTGACGTTGCCTTCCAGCTGATACGACCACGGCCAACCGGCGGCGAGATCGGTTTCGAGCGGGAGCTTCAACTCACCCTTCGAATCGAGTTTCTGCGTTTTCGTGGAGATCGTCTCGCCGTCGCGGCGATGCTCGGAGTCTTCGCCGAGAAACTCCCACTGGCCGTCGGCGTACCGCTCGCGGATCGCGTGCGGCACGTCGTAGATCGGCGACTTCGAATACGTCCACGTCACCGGGCGCGAGGCCATCGCTGCGCCGAAGAGATACTTGCCGACGATCGTGCCGTTGAGTTTCGTCCCTGCGACCGAGGTCGGCGCTTTGAGCGTGACGTCGACGCGGAACTCCGGGCGGCGATATGCGGCCACGAGAAACTGTCCGCCCGCCTCAAGGCGTTGCGAGGCGACCTTTGCGCTGATGGAGTAGTCGCCGAGGACCGAGTCCGCGGGGACAGTCCACGTCCACTCGCCGCTGCTCCAGTCGTTGAGCGTGACGGTGCGTTTGTCGACTTCCTTTGAATGCGAATCAGTGACCGCGACATCGACCGCGGTCCCGGCGGGCAGCAGCTGCATGCCCTTCGGCGTGTCGCTGCGCAGGACGACTTTCGCGTGCACTTCTTCGCCCGGCTTGTAGACGCCCCGGTCGGTGAAGATCGTGCCGCGCAGCAGCGGCTGCGTTTCTCTCAGATCGAAGTTGGAGCCGAAGTCCCACGGACCGATCCCTTCGTTCCAATCGCTCGCGGCGTAGGCAGTGTCGCCATCCTTCTCCGCGGTAACGATGAAGTGGATTCCGCTGAGCGCTTCCCACGTGTTTTCCTCAACCTCTTCGCCCGCCGCATTCTTTGCGTGGCGGTCCATGCGCAGGTCGGTGTTGGCAGCGATTGCAATTCCGTTCGCATCGGTCGTGCCAGTCCAGAAGACTTTGTTATCCATGGTGCGGATGGAAACCTTCGCGCCCGCGACCGGCGCGGCAGTGTCGAGTCGCGACACGAGGACGAGCGTGTTCTGCGGCGAGTCTTTGACGGAGATGCCGAGGTTCGTGACCTGCACGATGGTGCCGGCAACATCCTCGGAATACCGCTTCGATTTCGCAATCGCGTTGCCGGGCTTGATGACGGCCCAGACGATGCCGTTGCCGATGTTCGAAAGCGCGGACTTCAGATTGAGGCCATACGACTGCAGCACGTCCGCCTGCGGCGCGAGTTTCCGCTGCACGCCCGGCGTGTCGGGAACTTTGCGGAAGCTGTCCTTCTGCAGCTCGACGATCGATGGCACGAGCTGATCGAGCGTCAACGGCGTCGTCCACTGCGTGACGTTCTGGAAGTTGCGCGCGTAAAACGGCAGCACCGATCCGCCGCTCGATTCCCACACGCCATGGCCGTCGCCGAAGCTGATGAAGGCGGCCTTGTGCCAGTACTCGACGACGGCCATCCAGGTGTAGCCGAGGGTTTGAGAGTCTTCTGAACCCAACGCCGGATCGAGGCGAATCGCGTAGTTGTGCGCGGGATGGAGCGAGTATCCGAGCTCGTCGAGGCTGAACGTCGTCACATCATTCTGGGCGTCGGCATCCCGCTGTTTCACGCCTGCCGTGGCCGGCACTTCGTGCGCGGGATCGGTGACGTCGATGACGCTGACCGCCTTCTTGATGTTCGCGAACGACACGCCGGTCCGCGTGCGGAAACGGATCGGGTTGTAGTAGTCGGGATTGCACTCGCTGATGCAATCGAGCTTGTCGACGAAGAATGTCGGATTCAGCTCGATGGTGAACGTCTGCGTGCGGCCCGTGGCGACGTTGGTGGTGCGCTTGGCCAGCGCGTCGTCGATGAACACCTGCAGATGCGTGTCGGGCGGAACTCCAGGCTTGGTCTCGACGACGATCAGCTCCGGTCCCGGCTTGTAGCGCTTCTTGTCCCAATCGGTCGCGAAGAACGACAGCACCGGCTGTCCGTCGCTGGCCGCCGCAGCCTGCGCCTTGGCCACCTTCGCATCGAACGCCGCCACCTGCTGCGGCTCGAGCTTCTGCAGCCGCTCGCGCCCCGGCAGTTCCGGCGCCTTGAACTCATGCGCGACGGTACGCAACTTGAGATGCGCCCCGAGGGTCTCCGCATCGACCGGCTGATTGAACCAGAGCGCGATGACGATGCTGCCGTCCCACTTGCCGTCCTTGCGATACCAATCGGTACGCAGCAACTGGATGGTCGGCGTGATGAAGGAGAAGTGATACGCCTTCCCCAGCGTTTTCCCGCTGACCGCTTTTGCATCAGCATCAATAGTGACGTCGAACTTGGTCGCAAACGGCAACGGCGTTTTCGGATCGGGCGTAAAGATCAGCGTGGCCGTCCCCGACCAGCGAAAGGTCCCCTTGATCGCCGGCGCGACATGAAACCAAGGCACGTCCAGCACCTTCGGAATCCTGCCGACGACGATCATCGGCTCGCTGAACACGACCCGAATCTCATTGGCCTCGGCGAGATTCGCAATCTCCCCCACCGGCCCCGCCTTGACGATCGTCAACTTGTCCGCTGCATGCGCGGCCACCGCGCACACAAAAATAAGGATCACCGCACCAATTCGCTTCATGCGGCGGAGGGTAGCACGCGCTAATCCGCCAATTTGTGATGTGCAATCCGCCCTCTCATCGTCGTCTCCTCGCTTTCGATGAGGATCGATCCGCAATATGACGTGGCGATCGTTCAGACGCGGCGAACCCGCAGCAGGAATGTGGCGGGATTGTGGCGAGGGCGGCTTATCCGCAGATGAACGCAGATTCACGCAGATGGAGAACGACACGGCTTTTATCTGCGTACATCTGCGTCATCTGCGGATGCGTCTCTCTCGTCTGCGCTACGACGCCTTGCGAGAGGCGCGTTCCATCTCCCGATGCAGGTCCCAATCAGCTTGAAGGCGCATCCAGAACTGCGGAGAGGTATTGAGCAAACGCGCGAGCCGCAGAGCGGTGTCGGCGCTGATACCGCGCTTGCCGAGGATGATCTCGTTCAGACGGTTCAACGAAACGCCGAGGCGGCGCGCGGCGTCAGCTTGGCCGATTCCGAGCGGCTTCAGGAACTCTTCGAGCAGAATCTCGCCGGGCGGAATGGCCGGTCCGAGCCAGCTCGAATCTCTAGTGATAATCCTCGACGCGGACTTCGTAGGCATGTTGTTGCTCCCAACGGAACGTTACGCGATATTGGTCGTTGATTCGAATGCTGTACCGCCCGGCTTGATCGCCTTTCAGCCGTTCCAATCGATTCCCCGAGGGGATCATCAGATCTTCCAAACGCGCCGCGACGTCGATCGCCTTGAGCTTTCGCTGCGCGCTTCGCCAGAGCTCACGAGGGATCCGTCTCGCTCAACTAATGGGTCGTTGTGAGTTCCGCCGTGTATACAAAATAGACCTAATTCGGCGCGGCGTTCGTCGTGACGTCGAAGCGCACCTTTGCCGCGCCTAACGTGTGCAGCAAACCCGCGATGCGTCCTTCGGCGTTCGTCTGCGCGAGCGGGAGGATGCCTTTGCGGAGGGCTTCGTTGCGGATGTTCTGTTCGGCGTACTGGCGGGCGCGGCCTTCCATGCCGACGTCGGCGCGGCGGAAGACGCCGGTTCGTCGGTCGATCACGTGCGTGGCGCGGTTGTCGATGCGTGACACGAGCACTTGCGGCGGCGGGAGGTGGACCACCACCGTGCCGTCTTGCTCGCGGTAGACGTCGTCGGTCTTCAGCAGCGAGAGATCGACGCCGGCGATGACGTCGCCGGCGGAGTAGAGCGTCAGTTCGTCGCCGGCCAGCGCGTTCGGGATCAGGTCGTACGTCTGACGGATCGTGCTCACGCTGACGACGCGCATGGAGGCGGTTTCGAGACGGTTCAGATCGCGGATGCGCGTGACGAGTGACCCGACGTCGATCGTCTCTTCCTTGCGCATGACGGCGCGGACGGCCATCTGTTCGATGCGATGGGCGATGAACCAGGCTGCGGCCGCGATGAAGACCAGCACGATCACCAGCGCGCTGAGGAGGAGAGCGAGCGCGGGGATTTTGCGCGGCGATTTCTTCGCAGCCGGCGCGTCGTCAAAAGCGGGCGGGACGCCCGCGTTCCCAGGGTCTGTCATGGACTGAACAATATCTATCGCTTTTGGAATTTTCTGCTATCCTGCCGCTCTCCCGGTAGGATTCAAGGAAGCCTTCAAGCCCGGCACGGTCGGGGCGTTGGTTGCCTTCGGCTTCGCGACGATTCTCGCCCGCATCAGCTGCTGCGCGACTCTCCTACAAACCGCTGTCCCTTCGTAGGCGCCACTGTTTTTCGATGTGCCCGACAAAGCTGGACCTGCCGGTTTCGAGCCACTCCGTCAGCAGATCGACGCTGATCTCGTCGAGCGAATCGATGATCGACAGGCTGGCGGCCTGCGCGACGCGCTCGATCGGTTTCTCCAGCAGCGCCACCACTTTCGCCGATCGCGTCAAGCGCCACGCCAGCTCCTCGTCGCGATTCATCGACAGGATGCGCGTCGCCGTGAGCGTCAGCAGCACGGCCGCGTTCCAGTTCGTCGGACGATCCCAGCGCGGCGGGACGACAAAGTCCGCGGCGCCGATCTCCGCCGCCAGCGCGGCGATGTGGCGTTCGGTGGAGAGGCGGATCGGCCCAAGGTCGGCGTGAAAGAGCATCTCGTACGTCTCTTCGCTGCCGTCGCCGGTGAGCGTGCGCGCCAACGCGTTGCGGGCGGTGGCGTCCAACTCGATTGGTACGCCAACGAAAAATGATGCGCCGTACGTTTTCGCCAGCTCGGCGAGTTGCGCGAGTGCGGCGAGATCGGTCGTGACCGGAAAGATGATCGGGACGACGACGCCCCAGCGCAATCCGCGTTCCTTCGCATCGGCGAAGAGTGTCTCGATACGATCGAACTCCAGAGGCCATACCGCGATCGCGATCACCGCATCCTCGGCCACCTGCTTCGGGATCGCGCCACGCGTCGAGACGAGCTGCATCGCCGCGACCTGCTGCTCGGCCGCGAACTGCAGCGCTTCCTCGCCGCGGCTGAAGATGACTTCCGCGAACTCGGCGGCATCGATCAGCAGCGGCGCGTGCAGCGGATGGCGCGTCGTGCTGCGTTCCAGATCATCGCGCACGTTCTCGCAGACGGAAACTTCGAAGCGCTCGGCGCACGAAGCGCGCAAGTCGATGTAGTCGATAGCGATGGGCGCGGCGCGGCGCGGGCTGTATGGCGCGATCGTGGTCGCGGCCCAATATGGCGGCTCGGGCACCTGTGCGCGCGTGAGGCGCAGATGCGGCGTTTTCTTGTAAACGATCACGCCGCGACAGTGTATGCGCGTCTCAGCGCGCGAGATACGGCGCCACCAGCGAGCGGACGTACTTGGCGATCATGTCCAGCTCGAGGTTTACGCGCGCGCCGACGACGGACTCGCCGAGGTTCGTGCGGCGCAATGTTTCCGGGATGAGCGCGGCGCCGAAGCTCGCGCCATCCGGCTCAACCACTGTCAGGGAAACCCCGTCAACAGCGATCGATCCCTTGTCGACTACGAGCTCCGCGTACTCCACAGGCACACTCCACCGATACACCGCAAACTCCCCTTGGGCTTTCACCGACAGCAACTTTCCAACGCAATCAACGTGTCCCTGCACGAGATGCCCGCCAAGCCGGTCGCTGAGAGACATCGCCCGCTCGACGTTGACGCGCGCGCCGTTCTTCAGAGAGCCGAGGGTAGTCCGGGCCAGCGTTTCGTTCGAAACGTCTGCGGCCAGCAGGCCGTCATCGTCGGGCAGAACGGTGAGGCAGACGCCGTTTACCGCCACACTCTCGCCACGAACGAACGACGTCTCATCGGTCGTGCGAAACCGCAGCCGCGCGCCCGACTCGAAGTTGTCGAGCGAGTCGATGATGCCTGTGTAATGGATGATGCCGGTGAACATCAGCGGGACTGCTTCAGAGTTTAGCAGTGGCCTCGGCGACGAGAGCGTTGAGGTCGAACGGTTTCTCGACGACGCGCACGATGGGAGGACAGACTTTCTCGATCACGTTCGGGCCGAATGCCGTCACCACGATGACGTTGGCCAGCAACTCGGGGCGATGTTCCGAGAGGTATTTCACGACCGCGAAGCCGTCGATGCGCGGCATCATCAGATCGAGCGTGATGACGTTGTAGTCGTTCTGCAGCACCTTTTCGATGGCCTCGCCGCCATCGCGTGCGGTCTCGACAACGAAGCCGTTGCGCGTCAGGACCCGCGTGACCAGGACGCGAATCCCCGGGTCGTCATCAACGACCAGCGCGCGCCGTTCACCGGCCACAGCCTCCTCCAAATGCACACACCATCACAGCAGGAAGTGATAGCAACGGAGGAGCCAACTGCACAAGTCTTGTTGCGGTGACAAGTTACGGTGTCATCACAGCGGGTGGAGCAGCGTGCGTCGGGAACGCGTTTTCGGCGAGCAAGACCAGTGCGCGCAGATCGAACGGTTTACCGAGGACGCCGGCGACTAACTCCGCGGGGACTTTGTCGACGAGTCCGGGCACCGCCGCCGTCATGACGATGATCTTCGGCCGTTTGCCATCGATCGTCGACAGATAGGTGAGCACGCCAAAACCGTCGGTACGCGGCATCATCAAATCGAGCACGATCAGGTCGAAGTCGTGGGTTTTGAGGCAATCGATTGCCGCGTCGCCGTCGACCGCGCTCTTGACCTTGTCCCCTCGCCTCGCGAAAACGCGCGTCACGAGTGTTCGGATCGCTACATCGTCGTCGACCACTAGGACGTTCATCGCGATCAGTTCCGCCTGAGCGACTCGATTGCGCGGGCCAGCTCCACCGGTTCCACCGGCTTCTGAATATATTTTTGAAATCCGGAAGCGAGGATGCGGCTGCGATCCTCGGGGAGGCCGTACGCGGTGAGGGCCATCGTCGGGATTTGGCGTCCGAGCTCCGGCTCGATCTCGCGCAAGCGGCGCATGAGCGCGTAACCGTCTTCGCCGGGCATGGCGATATCGCTGACGACGATGTCTGCAGGAAAACTGCGAAGCATCTTCACCGCTGCTGCAACGGACGTGACAGCCTGTGCATCGGCGCCCAACTGGGCGAGGACCAGCGCCACGAGATTGCCCGCCTCTTCGTCATCATCGACGACGAGAATCCTGAGGCCGTTCAGCTTCGGCATCTCCGGCTTGGTGCGAAGTTGCTGCACCTCCGCCGGCTCGACGCGCACGGCCAGCAGCGGCAGCGTGATGGTGAACGTCGTCCCGCTGCCGATTCCGTCGCTCTCCGCCGCAACGTGGCCGCCGTGCAGCGTCACGAGGTGGCGCACGATGGCGAGGCCGAGGCCGAGACCGGCCTGCTGGCGCACCGTGCTGCTATCGAACTGCCGGAAACGCTCGAAGACATACGGCAGAAACTCGGGACTGATGCCCTGCCCGGTGTCGGACACGCGCAGGATCGCTTTGCTCTCGGAGCAGTGCACTTCCACGCGCACGCGCCCACCCTCGGGTGTGAATTTGATGGCGTTCGAGAGCAGATTCCAGATGACCTGGTGCAGCCGCGTTTCGTCGCCGTAGACGCTGAGCGGCCGCTCCTCGATCTCCGTTTCGATCGTGACCTTGTGCTCGCCGGCGCGCGCGTGAAACATGTCCACGACCGCTTCCACGACCGGCCGCAGTTCGACCGGCGCGAGGTCGACGCGAAGCTTGCCGGCGATGATGCGCGAGACATCGAGCAGATCCTCGACCAGCCGCGCCTGCACGCGCGTACTGCTCTCAATCATCTCGATGGCCGCGGACATGTCGGCCTGCTCCATCCCGTCGGACTTCAGCATCTGCACCCAGCCGAGAATCCCGGTCATCGGCGTCCGCAGTTCGTGCGCGAGCGTGGCCAGGAAATCGTCCTTGGCGCGATTGGCGTCCTGCGCTTCGCGATAAAGCCGCGCGTTCTGCACCGCTACCGACGCCATCTGCGCGAGCTGCGTGAGCGCCGTTCCGTCGCCGGCCGTGAAGGCGGCATTCGGCTTTTCGGCGAGCATCAGAAGACCGGCCGGCTCGCCTTCGCGTTCGAGCAGTGGCGCGGCCAGCAGCGTTCGCAGTCCTTTGAAGAGCGGCGTGCCGCCGAGTTTCTGCAACTGTTCGCCAGTCAGTTTCACCGAGCCGTGGATCTGCCGGGCGATCCCGTCGAGCAGTTTTTCCGAGTGCTCGTCGATGCCGTGACGCGCCTCCGTCGCATCGGCCGACATCACCAAGATCGTGCGGCGGCCGGCGTTCTCCTGCACCTTGAGCCAGATCAATGCGAACGCGGAGTTGATCACCTTCGCCGCCTGGTCGGTGATCATTTTCAGGACGTCGTCGAGCGACAGCGCCGAGGCGATGGCCAGCGACGCCTCCGTCAGTCCGGACAACCTCAGCGCCGAGGCGCGCTCTTTCTCCAGCAGCTTCTGTTGCTCGGTGAGAAGGTCGCGGATGTCGTACTGGCGCAGGCGGCTACGCAGCGTCGTGCGGACGGAGCTGAGGAGCGTCTTGACGTGAATCGGGCGGTCGACGAGCGTCACGTGCGCGCGTGGCCCGAGTACTTCGAACGAGCGCGCGGCGCGGTCCATCTCCGGCTGCGCCACGAAAATCATCAGCGGGATTTCCGACCACGGCGGCTGCGCTGCGAACGTCTGCGCTAACCGGCGCATCGCGCGCGGCGTCAACGCCTCGGCCGTGACGATGGCCAGGCCGGCGCCTTCTTCGATTGCGCGGCACAGCTCTTCGGCATCCGCGCATGCCTCGGAGGCGAAACCGGCGCACGAAAGGATCTGCACGGTCGTCTCCGCATCCCGCCCCGTCGGCGCGAGGAGCAGAATGCGGAGCGGCCGGCTCCCGCTCTCAACCTCCTGTTCGATCAATGCGGTCATCGGTCTTCGACGATGGGGATGCCCGAAAGAATGCCGCGGAAGTGTTTGAGCGGAGGACCGACGTTCAAGCCGCCTTCGCCCATGCTGAACTCACGGATGGCCTTCTCGTGGTCGCCGCTGCGCTTCTTCATGACCGAGATGGCCTTGTGCAACTCGCCTTCCGCCTCGTAGTAGCGCAGCAGGACCACGCAATCAGCGAGGTAGCTGACGTCGACCGCCGAGACCATGTTCGAGCCGATGAGGCCGTGCTGCGCCATGACCAGAATCGTGGCCACGCCATGGTCGCCGAGGTACGTGAGCATCTCGTGCAGGTGCAGCGTGAGGAAGCGCTCCTCGGGCATGGCGTTGAGGTAGCCGTTCAGACTGTCGATGATCACCGTCCGCGCACCGTGCTTTTCGACGGCATCGCGCACGAGGTTCGCGAACTCGCCGGGCGCCAACTCGGCAGGATCGACCTGCTGAACCGTGATCAGGTCGTTCTTCAGCGATCCGGCCAGATCCATCCCCACGGCGCCGGAGCGTTTCAGCAGACTGCGGCGGCTCTCGTCGAAGATGAACAGCGCTGCTCGTTCGCCGCGTTTTGCCGCCGCGACGGCGTATTGCGTCGCCAGAGTCGACTTGCCCGCGCCGGCCGGACCCATGATCAATGTGCTCGATCCGAACTCGAGACCGCCGCCGAGGAGCGCGTCGATCTCGTCGATGCCGCTGGCGAGATGGCCATCGCCGCCATCGCCGCCCTCCCTCGCCGCGACCAGGCGCGGATAAAGCTCGATGCCGCCGCGGCGGATGGTGAAGTCGTGATAGCCGCCGCGAAAATCGACGCCGCGCAACTTGATGATCTCCAGCCTCCGCCGCGGCGCGCCATAAAGCGGCGCGCGCCGCTCCAGCACGATGACGCCGTGCGGCACGCTATGCAGTTGCAGATCGTTCCCTTCCGAGGTGCGGTCATCGAGGAAGAGTGACGTCGCGCCGCGATTGGTGAAGTACTGCTTGAGCGCCAGAATCTGTTTGCGATAGCGGAGATTGCTCTGCGACAGCAGGCGAATCTCTGACAGCGAGTCGAGCACGACACGCTGCGGATTGACGCGCTCCACCTCTTCCAGAATTCGCGAAACCGTCTGTCCGAGCTCGATCTCCGAGGGATGAAAAATGGTCGTGTCTTCTTCTTCGCTGAGCGTCTCCTCGCGCACGAGGTGCTCATGAATCTGGACGCCGTCGAGCGACCATCCATGCGACTTCGCCACCGCGTGCAGCTCGCGCCGCGTTTCGGAAAGCGTGATGTAAAGGACCGTCTCCCCGAGCTTGGCGCCCTCGAGCAGGAACTGCAGCGAGAGCGTGGTCTTGCCGGCGCCGGGGTCGCCCTGAATCAGATAAACGTGATCTTTCGGAAAACCTCCGCCGAGAATCGCATCCAGTCCGGCGATCCCCGTCGAGGCAACCGACTCTGTTGAAGCCTGCATTACTGCCCTCCCAGCCGTCTCTTGGCTGGGAGGGACATTGCAAATGCTGAACCTGTTTTAGAGAGAGCTTACTACCTCAAAATCAATAGGTTAGCGACATAACAGCCTGATAGGTCAATGCCTCACCGCGCGATGTTTTGGCGGCGCCTGCGTGCCGATGTTGACGGTGGCCGTCGCCGTTGCTGTCCCCGCGGCATTTGTCGCTGTGAGCTTGTAAACCGTGGTCGTGGTGGGCGACACGCTCGTCGATCCGAGCGCGAACACAGTCCCTACGCCGTGATCGATCGTCACGAAATCGACGCTGGTCACAGTCCACTGGAGCGTCGACGAACCTCCGGCGGAAATGGTGGAAGGGGTGGCGGAGAACGTAATCGCCGGCAGTTGAACGATCGTGACCGTGGCCTGCGCCGTCGACGTGCCTCCTGGTCCGGTCGCGGTAAGCGTGTACGTCGTCGTCTGCGTTGGCGAAACCGTCATGGAGCCGCTTGCCGGCTGGGAGCCGATGCCGTTGTCGATCGAGACAGACGTTGAGTTCGAGACGAGCCAGGTCAGCGACGTTGACGAGCCGAGGACGATCGAGGCCGGCGAAGCGACAAACGTGATGCTCGGCCGATTGCTGACCGTGACCGTGGCCTGGCTGGTCAGCGTTCCGCCCGGGCCGGTCGCGGTCAGCGTGTACGTCGTGGTCGCGCTCGGACTGACCGTGGCCGAACCCGACAGCGGTTTGCTCCCGACGCCGTTGTCGATGGTCACCGAGGTCGCATTCGTCGTGTTCCAGACCAGCGTCGACGATTGACCGGGCGCGATGTTGTTCGGCGTGGCGGAGAAAGAGATCGTCGGCGCAGGTTGCGTGACCGTGACGGTGGCCGTCTTGGTCGTCGTACCTCCGGGACCGGTCGCCGTAAGTGTGTAGGTCGTCGTCGAAGCCGGACTGACGCTGACTGATCCATTGAGCGCCTGACTGCCGACGCCGTTGTCGATCGATATCGATGTGGCGTTGCTACTGGTCCAGGTGAGCATCGACGACTGGCCGGCAGTGATCGACGTCGGTGCCGCGGAGAACGTGGCGGTCGGCGCGGCCGCGCCCACCGTCACGGTCGTCTGCGCCGTCGGAGGCGATGAGTTCGCGGTGGTGAACGCGCTCA
>Ga0233356_1000094_pt1 | contig 19465 bp, 18 predicted proteins | sample GEONSFMMS_FD_180700 | JGI IMG/M metagenome (GOLD analysis project Ga0233356, IMG submission 180700) | Soil microbial communities from Shasta-Trinity National Forest, California, United States - GEON-SFM-MS | ecosystem: Environmental > Terrestrial > Soil > Temperate forest > Bulk soil | place...
AGCGGCGGCAAGGGAGAGGGAGCGACGTTCAGCGTAACGCTTCCGATCATGCCGTTCACTCGCGGCGAAGCCGTCGCGGAGCCATCGGCGGCCATCCACGCATCGCGCGATCACGACGAGTGGCCGATCGTCATGCCCCGGGCCGATGCGCTCGCCGGCATGACCATCCTCGCAGTCGACGACCATCGGCCGACGCTCGATCTGTTGGCTTTCGTCCTGCGGGCCGCGGGTGCCACGGTCGTTCCGGCGATCGATGCAGACGATGGCTACAGACTTCTGCAGCTTTCGAAACCGGATGTCGTGCTCTCCGATGTCGGCATGCCTGGCGAAGACGGCCTGACGTTCATCGGCAGGGTTCGTCGCTTGTCTCCCGAACGCGGCGGAGACGTTCCCGCGGTTGCACTGACGGCTTACGTTCGTCAGGACGACCGCGACAAGGTCTTGTCGAGCGGGTTCCAGGCGTATCTCTCCAAACCGATCGAGCCGATGGCGCTCGTCAGCAGCATTCTGGAAGTTGCCTCACCACAATTAACAATGAAAGGACTTCAGACATGAAACCGAAGATCATCAGCGCATTACTCGTTTTTCTTGCCGCCACTTCCCTGATGGCCGCGACACCGCCGGCCGTCGAGGCGCAACTCACGCAGCTCAATCTCGCTCCGGAGATGTTTGCCTTCCGCGGTCCTTTGAACGTGCAGTATCAACTCACGATCAAAAACCCTCTGGTGAATGATTCGATCACGCTTCGCCGCATCACTCTGCGCACACAGGGACCAGGCGCCTACCGGCTTCGTGCCGATGACCCGATCTCGATGGCGATCAATCCGAGCAGTTCTACCACGATCACTCTTTCCGGGTGGGCGCAGGCGAGCGGCGGATTCATGAGAAACCAGGCACCGGTGGACATGGTCATCCAGCTCTGGTTCGACCGGCAGAACGGCAAGAGCTTCGTCAAACAGTTCATCCAGGTCCTGCCGCAGTTTTGATTCGGAGATCGCATGAAGACAACGGTTTGCTTGCTCTCGATCGCCGTGCTTGCTGCATGTCAATCCACTCCGCCGAAGCCTTCGGCAGTGACCATTCCGGTCACCGTCGCCACCGCGCAGCAAAAAGACATGCCCGTCCGGATCAGCGCCGTCGGCATCGTGCAGCCGCTGCAGAGCGTCGCGATCCGGGCGCTCGTTGCGGGCCAGCTGACGCGCGTGTGGTTCCGTGAAGGAGACGCAGTGCATCGCGGCCAACTGCTCTTCTCGATCGATCCACATCCGTATCAGGCGGCGCTGCGCCAGGCGCAGGCAATCCTCGCTCGTGATGAAGCGCTGCTGCGGAATGCGGAAGCCGAGAGAGTGCGCTATGCGAGCCTTTCTGGTCTCGTCTCGCGCGAGCAGTACGACGCGATCGGCGCCGCGGCGGAAGCGGCACGAGCCGTCGTCGCGGCGGACCGCGCTGCAGTCGACGACGCACGTCAACAGCTCTCGTACTGCGAGATCCGCTCGCCGCTCGACGGACACACCGGCTCTCTCCAGGTTCACACGGGCAACGTCGTCAAAGCCAACGACGTCACGCCGATCGTCGTCATCAATCAGGTTTCGCCCATCAGCGTGCAGTTCTCGTTGCCCGAGGGGCAGCTTGCCGCGATTCGCGTGGCGGGCGATGGCGTGCTGGTGACCGCGTTGCCGCAGGGCGGATCGGCGACGGAGAACGGCCGCCTCTCATTCATCGACAACACGGTGGATGCGACGACAGGCACCATCGCATTGAAGGCGAGCTTCACCAACGATCACGGGGTGTTGTGGCCCGGCCAATACGTGAACGCGACCGTGACCGTGGCCGATCGACCCAAAGCGGTGGTCGTTCCTGCGCAGGCGGTGCAAAACGGTCAGAGCGGACAGTTCGTCTACGTCGTCAGGAGCGACAACGGTGTGGAGCTGCGACCCGTCTCGGTCGCGCAGCAGGTGGAGCAGGTCGCGATCGTCGATCGCGGAGTTGCGGCAGGGGAGACGGTCGTCACCGATGGACAGATGAACCTCACCGCGAAGAGCAAGGTGAGCATCAGGCGATCACGATGAACATCTCCGCCGGGTTCATCCGCCGTCCGGTCATGACCACGCTGGTCATGCTGACGCTCCTGACGTTCGGAACGATGGCGTACCGGCAACTGCCTGTGAGCGATCTGCCGAACGTCGACTTTCCGACGATCCAGGTCAATGCGTCGTTGCCGGGTGCAAGCCCGGAGACGATGGCGGCCGCGGTGGCGACGCCGCTCGAGAAGCAGTTCTCGACCGTCGCCGGCCTCGACTCGATGACGTCGTCGTCGTCGCTCGGCAGTACGTCGATCACCTTGCAGTTCGCGCTCTCGGAGGACATCAACACCGCGGCGCAGGACGTCCAGGCAGCGATCGCCTCCGCCGCACGGCAGATGCCCCCGAACATGCCGTCCCCGCCGTCGTACAGGAAGGTCAATCCCGCGGACTCGCCGATCGTCTATCTCACACTCTCCTCCAGCACGATGCCGTTGAATCAGCTCGACGAGTATGCGGAGACGCTGATGGCGCAGCGCATCTCGATGGTGCAGGGCGTCGCGCAGGTCACTGTGAGCGGCGCGCAGAAATATGCGGTCCGCATTCAACTCGACCCGCGCCAACTCGCCGCGCGAGGGATCGGGATCGACGAAGTGGCAAACGCCGTCCGGACGAGCAACGACAGTCAGCCGACCGGCGTCATGAAAGGGCCGTACACGGCGTACACGGTTCAGTCGAACGGCCAGTTGCTCAAAGCGGCCGATTACCGCGCGATTACCGTCACCTGGAAAAACGGCCGGCCCGTACACCTCGCGGAGCTCGGCACCGTCCTCGACGACGTACAGGACAATCAGCAGGCGGCGTGGTTCGGCAACAGGCGGGCGCTCGTGCTTGCCATTCAGAAGCAGCCCGGGACCAACGCCGTGCAGGTCTCCGACAGCGTGCGCGCCCTGCTGCCCGCGTTCCAGCAGCAGCTTCCGGGCAGCGTCGACCTGCAGGTGTTTCGCGACCGAGCCGACGTGATCCGCGCCTCGGTCACGGACGTGAAGTTCACGCTCATGCTGACGCTCTTCCTCGTCGTCATGGTGATCTTTCTCTTCCTGAGGAACTTCTCCGCCACGGTGATCCCGTCGCTCGCGCTGCCGCTGTCGGTCGTCGGTACTTTCGCGGTTATGTACCAGTTCGGCTACTCGCTCGACAACCTGTCGCTGATGGCGCTCACGTTGTCGGTCGGCTTCGTGGTCGACGACGCCATCGTCATGCTCGAGAACATCGTGCGGCACATGGAGCTGGGAGAAAAACCACTGGAGGCTGCCTTCAACGGATCGAAGGAAATCGGCTTCACGATCGTCTCGATGACGATCTCGCTGACCGCCGTCTTCATTCCCATTCTTTTCATGGGCGGCATTCTCGGCCGGCTCTTCCATGAATTCGCCGTGACCATCGGCGCGGCCATCCTCGTCTCCGGTTTCGTCTCGCTGACGCTCACGCCGCTGCTGTCGGCCAGGATGCTGCGTGCGCACGGAGAGAAGGAACACGGGAAACTCTACCGCTGGACCGAGCGCGGTTTCGACGCGATGCTCCGTCTGTACGAGCGCGGATTACGACTGTGCCTCGCGCGCCGCGCAACGACGATGGCGATCTCGGTGGTGATTCTCGCCGGAACGGTCTGGTTGTTCTACACGGTGCCGAAGGGATTCATCCCGAGCGAAGACACGGGAGACGTGCGCATCGCGCTGCAGGCACAGCAGGGCATCGCATTCCCGGACATGGTGCGTCATCAGCTCACGGCCATGGACGTCATCTCGAAGGATCCCGACGTCGCGTCCTATCTGTCGATCGTCAGTGCCGCAAACACGAGCACGATCCTGCTGCGACTCGTTCCGATGCCGCAGCGCAAATCGTCGGTCGACGTGGTCATGGCGCGGTTGCGGCCGAAGCTCAATGCCATTCCGGGCCTGACCGCGTCGCTGCAGAACCCCCCGCCCTTCCGGGTCGGGGGGCGGCAGTCCGCCTCGCCGTATCAATACACATTGCAGGGGACCGACACGCAGGCGTTGTACACCGCCTCGCAGGCGCTGGTCGACAGGATGAAAACGCTGCCGGGTTTGATCGACGTGAATACGGACCTGTTGATGAGCAATCCCACGGTGGTCGTCGACGTCGATCGTCAACGCGCCGCATCGCTCGGTTTGAGCGAACAGCAGATCAACGATGCCCTCTCTTCCGCGTACGCGACGCGCCAGATCTCCACGATCTACGCGCCCAACAACACGTACTTCGTCATCATGGAGCTTCAGCCGCAGTTCCAGGAGAATCCCGAGGCGCTGTCGATGCTGTATGTCCTCGCACCGTCAGGGACGCTGGTTCCAATCAGCACGGTCGCGAAAATCACGAAGTCGACCGGTCCGCTGGCTGTCAATCATTCCGGGCAGTTGCCGTCGGTGACGATCTCCTTCAACACGAAGCCGGGTTACGCGCTCAGCCAGGCCGTTGCCGACGTCACCGCCGCGTCGAGAGCGATGCTCCCGTCCACCGTCACTACGTCCTTCCAGGGAAACGCGCAGGCGTTCCAGTCGTCGCTCGGCAGTCTCGGCCTGCTGCTCGTCATCGCTATCGCCGTCATCTATGTCGTCCTGGGCATCCTGTACGAGAGCTTCATTCACCCGCTGACGATTCTCTCCGCGTTGCCGTTCGCCGGGTTCGGCGCATTACTGACGCTGGTGCTGTTTCACGTCGACCTGTCGATCTACGCGTTCGTCGGCATCATCATGCTGGTCGGTCTTGTGAAGAAGAACGGCATCATGATGGTCGACTTCGCGGTCGAGGCGCAGAAGAACGGATTGCCTGCGGACGAGGCCATCTATCACGCGTGTGTGGTGCGGTTCCGGCCGATCATGATGACCACCATGGCCGCGCTGATGGGAACACTCCCGATCGCGCTCGGCTTCGGCGCCGGTTCCGAGGCGCGACGGCCACTCGGCCTCGCCGTCGTCGGCGGCTTGCTCTTCTCACAGACGCTGACGCTGTTCGTCACGCCGGTCTTTTACGTTTACATGGAGAAGCTCCGCAGCCGCAAGCCGGCAGCGAATCCGCTGCCCGCACTCTGGACGCCGCATGGAGCTCAATGACGCGCAGACCGTTCTCGAACTGCTGCTGATCGTGGTGGCGTTCGCGGTCGTGGCCCGGCGTCTGTCGGTGCCTCATCCGATCGTGATGGTGATCGCGGGCATTCTGATCAGCCTCGTGCCGGGTCTGCCTCCTGTGCAACTCGATCCGCAAATCATCTTCCACCTGTTTCTTCCGCTGCTGCTGTACCGCGCGGCGTGGCAGACGTCATGGCCGGCGCTACAGCGCGACCTTCCGGTCATCGTCGTCCTGGCGGTGGGTCTCGTGGTCTTTACGGTCTTCGGCATCGCTGTGATGGCGCCGGCATTTCTGCCCGGGTTCAATTGGCAGACCGGATTCATTCTCGGCGCCGTGATCGCTCCGACCGACGCGATCGCGGCAACGTCCATCGCGCGCCGCCTCCGCATGCGCAGGCAACTCGTCGACGTCATCGAGGAGGAGAGTCTCCTCAACGACGCCACCGGTCTGCTGGCGTTCCACCTCGGCGTGGCCATGCTGCTGCGCACGCACGTTCCGACCATCGCCAGAAGCATCGCCGAATTGGGGTACGTGTCGATCGCGGGGATCGCCATCGGCCTGGCCGTGGCAGTCGTAGTACATCGCCTGGAGCGCGGCATCGACGATGGCCCGATCGTCATCGGTTCGACGGTGCTCGTCCCTTTCGCCGTCTACTTCGTTGCCCAGGCGGCGCACGCCTCGGGCGTCCTTGCAGTCGTGGCCTGCGGCCTTCTCCACAGCCGCCGCAGCGATGAGTCGCGATCGGCGCGCGTGCGGCTGGAATCCGGCATCGTCTGGAACACGCTGGGGTTCCTGCTGAGTGGCATCGTGTTCGTGTTGATCGGTCTGCAAGTGCGCGAGATCCTGCAGAGTCTGCGCGGAGCAACTACCAGCGCGCTCGCCGTCTCCGTGCTCCTGCTGAGCGCGGTCGTCCTTCTCCTGCGGCTGCTGTGGGTTTTCCCGGCCATGTCGTTTGCGGCCTTTGTCTCCAGGCATCTTCTGCATCGCGATCAATCCGTGCCGTCGTCGCGCGACAAGTTCCTCATCGGATGGGCCGGCATGAACGGCGTGATTGCGCTTGCCGCGGCGATGTCGCTGCCGCGGACGTTTCCGCAACGGCCGATGATCATCTTCCTCACGTTCGGTGTGATCTTCGTTTCCGTGGTCATCAAGGGACTCACGCTTCCCACCGTGATTCGAAAGCTGGGCCTACACAACGCCGCAGCGGTCGACACCGAACAGCGCGACGCGCGCCGGCTCGTCGCGGAATCGGCGCTCGAAGCGCTCGAATCGCTGCACGGAGAAGGCGCCGTCCCCGACCATCATTACGATCACGTGAAGAAACACTACGAGACCCGCTTGGCCGCGCTGGACGGCGACAACGCCATCGCGTCCGAGTACGCGGCGGGTTACCGCGACACCGTGCAGTCGATGTTTCGGGCCGAGAGGCAAGCCGCGCTCCGCCTCAGGAACGAGCGCCGCATCAGCGACGAAGTCGCGCGAGCGTTGCTCGCCGAGCTCGATCTCGCGGAGACGGGGATGAGTCTTGAGCGGATGGCGTGACGCGCATCGACTGGCTGGTCATGTTCTTCCGGAGTGTCGGATTCACTGTCCTCCAAGCGAGATTCATGCGATCGAGGCTCGGATTCACCGTCCTGCAAGCGAGATTCACCCGATCGCGCGTCGCATTCAGTGTCCTGCAGGCGAGATTCACTCGATCGCGGATCGCATTCACTCTCCTGCAGGCGAGATTCACGAGATCGCGCGTCGGGTGAATGTGCTCCGGCGTCGCATGAATGCGATTCTCTGCGGCTTGCATGCTCCAGCGGGGCGCTCAGTTGCGCGCGCAGCGCGTCAACTTCAGCGCGGCGGATCGGCGATCGTGAGTACAAGCCGCCCCTGCTCCGCCGCGACGACGACCCGCGAGCCGCGCGCGAATCCGAATTGCTCGAGCCAGCGGCCCGACAGACGAACGTAGGGGACGGGCTTTCCGCCGGCACGCGGGTTCGCGCACGCGCGCCAGAGCGTTGTGATGCTCAGCTCCCGCGGCCCGCCCTTCCCGCCACGCCGGCTCGGCGGCAGCGGCTCGCGATGCTCACTCGATTGTGTCTTCTTCCGTCGCATTGTTCGATCCTCTGCTCCGACGTTTCAGGTTGACGAAACAACGACACTCTCGGGCCACCCGAGGGCGATCCCAAGCCCAGGAACGGCCGCCGCCAGCTCCTCGGAATGCGCGCACGCCACGTCTTCCAACTCGCGCGTCAGCACCTCGTCGACTGTCGTCCCATCCCGCTGTGCCAGATAGCGCAGCATCTCCTGCTGATACCGCGGCACACGCGTTCGCAACTCCACTAGCCGAATCGCCTCCGGCAGTACCGCCGCCGCATCGTTGCCGAGCGCCTCTTCGATGACGCCCTGCTCCCACACCCGCATCGCCGCTGCGATGATCTCCTCGCGCGTCACGCGCTGCCGAAGGCCGGTTGAAACCGCTACAATCGACCCATCCTCGATCTCCCGTCGCAGCTCTTTGAGCGTCATGCCGAGCAGGTCTGCCGCGGTCATTAGAGCGAAGGAGGGGCGCGGGTGGAGGAAGATTTGGCGGATGCGGGAGAAGGTGGCTTGGTCGAGCATTAGCGGTCTTCTTATTTGTCGTTAACGATAAATCATGATCGCTCGATTGTCAAGTAGGAGAGCAGATATTCGTGAAGCCAGAGGCGACGAAAGAAGGACAGCTTTTTGGTGCGCATCTGCGGCAGCTCAGGCTCGCCCGAGGACTGACGCAAGGCAACGTCGCTGAACAGTGCGCTACGAGTATCGCGTTCATCAGCAATGTCGAACGCGGCTTGATGTTGCCGGGCCTTGTCGTCCTCCTACGCTTGGCGGATGCGCTGGAATGCAATGTTTCGGAACTCGTCGAGGTGCTCGACCGCGTTCCCCGCCGCTCGCGGGCGTCGGCAAAGCGGTAGATGGGAGAGGGTGGGTTGGTCCATGATCGCCACCAATGCTTGTATCGTTAACAAGACAGACCACATCGCGACTTGTCAATTCGGAGCGTCCGTTCATTCATGACCAAGCGTGAGAGCGACGGCGTCATTTTCGGCAGGCACCTGCGCGAACTCCGCCTCGCGCGCGGCCTCACGCAGCAGCAGCTCGCCGCGACGATCGAGTCGAATCACCCATTCATCAGCAATATGGAACGCGGACTGACGCTGCCCGGATTGGCGATGCTTGTGCGCTTGGCAGACGCGTTGGAATGCAACGTTTCCGAACTCGTCGAAGTGCTCGACCGCGTTCCCCGCCGCTCGCGGGCGTCGGCAAAGCGGTAGATGTCCTTCGATCACCGCGTATCTGGGTGATCGACTTTCGCGCGAGTCTACCGTCTGAGGATTGGGATCGCCTTCCGACCGATCAGGCCGGGAATCTCGATCACTACCCATACCGGGGCCAGGCGGATGAAGCGGGTATTCGCGGACGCCGATCCGCCGAGGCGCCGCCAGTCTGGTCGAGGAACGCCCGGGCCACATCCGGGTTGTTCATTTGTCCAATGTTGTATAACCTTTCATCGTGCGTACCAATGAACCGTCTGGAAGCGCGGACGTGCTGACGATCAAGGCTGCCGCCGAAGTACTCGGCGTGTGCGAGCAGACGCTTCGTCGATGGGACCGAGCTGGTAAGCTCCGACCGACGCGGCATCCAATGAATGGGTACCGGCTGTATCGCCGCGACGTGATCATCGAGCTCCAGAAGCGGATGTACGAACGCGCGGGCGCGAAGCCATGAAAGCCGACATTCTTAAGCTCCTCCTGCAGTCGCATGCCGCCGGTGACGAGACGTCCTTTCGCAAAGCTGCCCTGCAGCTTGCAGCAGCGGAGAGTACCGCCGGCCATGTTCGCGTGGCGGACGAGATCCGCTCGATCATCGCGAAAATGCCGGCGACTTCTCCGTCTCCGAGAGGCGGTCCGGTGGTGGACATTGCTACTCCGCGGGGCGACCTCGCCGATATTCTTGAGGGCGGCTATCGCGACGAGCGGTTCCGCGACATCGTGTTGCGCGACGATGTCCGCAAGTTGCTGGATCGAATCATCGTCGAAAACCGATCTAGAGGACGGTTGGAACGCTTCGGCGTAGCTCCGCGACGCCGACTGCTGTTCCATGGCGCGCCGGGATGTGGCAAGACGCTGGCTGCAGCTGTTTTGGCAGGGGAGATGGGGCTGCCCCTCATGACGGTGCGCTTCGATGCGCTGTTTTCCCGGTTTCTCGGTGCGACCGCCGTCCACCTGCGCGCGATCTTTGCCGAAATGCCGCGACGCCCGGGCGTCTATTTTTTCGATGAGTTCGACGCGGTGGCGAAGGCGCGCGGCGACTCGCAGGATGTAGGAGAGATGAACCGAGTCGTCACCTCTTTTCTGCAACTCGTCGACGCCGACGTGAGCGGAAGTCTGCTCGTCGCCGCCACCAACCACGTGGAACTGCTCGATCGGGCCGTGTTTCGCCGTTTCGATGTCATCGTGCCGTTTCAACACCCGGACCGCGCGCAACTGGTCGACCTGTTCTGTCTCCGGCTCGGCGCTGTCGGCCTCGCGGCTCATGAAGCCGAGCACTTAGCTGGTCGTGTGAGTGGTCTGAGCTTCGCCGACGTTGTGCGTATCTGTGATGATGCGATTCGCACGATGGCATTGCATGACCGCGAGGAGATCGCGGAAGCCGACGTGATCGAAGCCCTCGAGAGCGTGAAGCGCCGGGAGCTGTCTGTCACACGATGAATCATGGCCGATGAACGACTGCGCCTTCTGCGGGGCCGCGTCTCCGCTGTAGACACCTACGAATCGCCCCAGCGTGGTGGCTCGCCGCCGAAACTCCCGTCGCTCGACCCGGCAGCGCATCGGACCAAGCTCCTCCAGCAAATCGGGGAGATTCATCAACAAATCGCCGCTCGACCGGAAACGGCACGTGACGAACTCGCGACACGTGAGATCGTCGCCGTTCGACCCATGCCGGGCGCCGAGCTGGCACCCGAGCAACTCGACGACGGCCGCAGCGACGCGCGCCTCGTGGGAGTCGATCCCGACACTGGCGTCGTTCTTCTGGACGTCGCCAGTACAAAACTCGACTACCTCCAGGTAAAGGTCAATGACTTCGCTGACGGCGCTCAGACGACGACGAAGATAGAGAAAGACGGTGCGGTCACCATTCACCGCGCCAGAGAGCGCGCGGTGGCGCCGGTGGACAGTATCGGTTTGGCCGATCTCGGCGATTTGAACGGCCCTCGGCTGCGGACGGAAACGTTGATCGAGGCCCGACCGTACTGGTTCGAGATTGCTTGCCGAGGCGGATATCGCAGGCCTTTGTCCGATACGCAGGATAGCCGCACGCAGATTGCGAGGCAGCTCTACAGAATAGGTGGCGCCCAACCTCCGCAAGAGTTCGTTGCTCCGGAGCAAATCTACTTCTTCGTCAAGTTGACCCGCGAGCAACTCGAGCAACTTCGTGGAGCGACCGACTGTATCTACGAGATCGAATTGGCGCCACCAAGCATTCGCGACCTTCATCTGTTGGAGGACACGTACACGACGCAGCTCGGCGGCTTCGAGCTTCTTCCACCGCCCGACCACGCGCCTTCTGTCGTAATCCTGGACACGGGGATTGCGACCGGACATCCGTTGCTCAAAGCGGCCATTCTAAGTGCGAGCTTCGTGGCCCCACTTCCTTCACCGGAAGACACGTTTGGGCACGGGACCAAAATGGCAGGCGTTGCGCTGTACGGGGATCTGGGCGCCGCAATCGAACGCGGAACAGCACAGGCGCAACACTGGCTGCAAAGCAGCCGGATTCTTGTCGCACCGGGCGTCGGGACCGCCAGGGATGACAACTATCAAAATTGGCCCGTCCTGATGCTCGATGGCGTGCGGGCTGCCGAACATGCCGACCCACAGCCGCGCGATCGCGTTTTCGTGCTTGCGGTAACGCGATCAATGCAGGATCCGCCGCTGGATGGTCTTGAACCGACTCTCTGGAGTCACGCGGCAGATCAAGTCGCGTTTGGCGAGCATGGCCGGTTAGTCATCGTGGCCGCGGGCAACGCTCGCTATCACCAGTGGCTCTCGCTGGCGGAGCAGTACCCGCAGCTTCATCTGTCCGAGAAGATTCACCAACCGGCACAGGCGGCCAACGTGCTGACGGTGGGGGCATATACGAACCGCATCGTCCTTCCTGCGGAAACCGAGTATGCAGAAGCCAGGGTCGTGGCGACGAAGAGCGGCCAAATCTCTCCCTTTACGAGTACCGGCCTAGTCGGGAATGCGTGGCCGATCAAGCCTGACGTGGTGATGGAGGGAGGCAATCTCGCGCTGGCTCTGCCGCTCGTGGACGCCAGCGTCCCTACGTTGTCCGCACTGACGACGAGCCATAAACACACGCTCGGCCATCCGCTGGGTCTGACGTCGATGACGAGCGAGGCGTCGGCGCGCGCGGGATATCTCGCCGCGCGTGTTTGGGCGGTTGAGCGAAAGTTGTTGCCGGAAACCGTCCGCGCGCTCATCGTTCACGCCGCGAGCTGGACATCGCAAATGATCGACCAGTTCCCCGGGATCAACGACCGGCTGCTCGCCTGCGGCTACGGCGTCCCCGATGAACGTGTTGCGACAGAGTGTGCGCAGGATCGTGCCACTATCATCATCGAAGACGCGATGCCCAACGCTGTCGTTGAGGAGGAGCCAAAGAAAAAACCTCCGAAACGCGCAACGACCAAAACGACCGAGCCCCACGTTCGGCGCAAACTGAAGCTCTACCGCCTGCCGATTCCCGGCGATTTTCTCAACGATCCCGATGCGGACGTTGAACTGCGAGTGACGCTGTCGTACTTCGCCGAACCAAACAAGTTCCGCCGCCACGTCTTTCATGGCTTGGACCTCAAGTGGGATATGCAGGGGCCACAGGAGAATGAACAGGAGTTCCTCGAGCGCGTCAACGCGCTCAAGCGGCCCAAAGGAACCGACGCAAAACGGCCGAAGATAGCGGCGAAGAAGTCGTTCCCCTGGGAGATCGGGATTCAGGGCCGCAGCCGCGGTACGGTGCAGAGCGACCGGTGGCGCGGAACGATGGCGGATCTGGCCGGTGACAAGCTGATCGCGATCGTTCCCGTCCTCGGCTGGTGGGACCAGCGCCGCTCGATGAAGCAGGAAGAGATGCGGTTCTCGCTCGTCGTCTCCGTTTTCGGGCTCGGGGTGTACGGTGCCATCAAACCGTACGTGGAGGTGCCGGTCGAACCGGTGATCGAAGTGTGAGCGTGAGAAACCTCAATGCCGCACCTCGACCGAACGGTATGCACACCGAATCCGAGCCGCCTGGCAATAGCAGTTCGGGTTGCTGCACCAGAGCTGGTCTCCTTGTCCAGCTTTGACGAGAATTCACCCAGAAAGCGTTGTCCTGCGCCCGCGACGCCACGCTACGTAAGCGCGTGGCGGTCCGTACCAGCGTCGATCAGGGCGCGCGCGACGATTTGTCCAAGCGCGCCCGGTGAGAGCACGACGTCTTCGATCCGCAGGTAACCGGATACCAAAGGGTAATCCCCCTCCCACCTCCGTTGCATCGCTAGTGCCCTTTTGCACAATCGCCGCGACACTTCCGCGGCTCTAACTTGCTTCTTGAAAGAAAGGGCAAAACGTGAAAACCGAATCCGATTACTACTCCGAAGCGCAGCACGGTCCCCACGAGTACTTTGACCTCGGCAATTTCGAACTGGAGAGTGGCATCACCCTTCCCGACGCGAAGCTTGCGTGGAAAACTCACGGCAAGCTGAATGCGGCCAAAGACAACGCCATCCTGTTTCCGCACATGTGGTCGGGGACGCCGAAGGCGATGGAGATTTTCATCGGCGAAGGGCGGCCGCTGGATCCGGCGAAGTACTTCATCATCCTGCCCGGGCAATTCGGCAACGGCTTCTCATCGTCGCCGAGCAACACCCCGGCGCCGTTCAACGGCGGCGCGTTTCCGAACGTCACGATCGGCGACGATGTGCGCGCCCAGCATCGCCTCGTGACCGAGCACTATGGCATCGAGCGTCTCGAGCTCGTCCTCGGCTGGTCGATGGGCGCGGAGCAGACCTACGAATGGGCAGTGCGCTATCCCGACATGGTGAAGCGCGCGCTTCCTTTCGCCGGGACCGCGAAGACGACGCCGCACGACTACATTTTCGTGCGCGCACACGAAGACGCCCTCAAATCCGATCCGGCCTGGAACGGCGGCTTCTATCGCGATCAAAACGATGTTCGTGCGGGCATTCTCCGTCACGCGCAGCTCTGGTCGGTGATGGGCCTTTGCCAGCAGTTCTATCGCGACGAAGCGTGGCGCGAAGGTGGGTTCACTTCGCTCGAGGACTTCCTGCACCGCTTCTGGGAGGCGTATTTCCTGCCGATGGATCCGAACAACCTGATCTGGCAGGGCTGGAAGTGGCGGCATGGGGACGTCAGCCGCCACACGAACGGCGACCTTGCCGCGGCGCTCGGCCGGATCAAGGCGAAGACCCTGGTCGTGCCGTTCTCGCACGACATGTTCTTTCCACCCGAGGATTGCGAGGCCGAGCAGAAACTCATCCCGAACAGCAAATACCGCGTCGTGCAGAGCCTCTGGGCGCATTTCACGATGTTCTGCATGACCCCTTCCGATCGCGAGCAGATCGATGCGTGCATTACCGATCTTTTGAACGAGCCCGCGGAGATCGGCAGCGTTGACGTCGCCCCAATCCGGCGGGCGCCGGCGCTCAGGACGGATGGTCCCCAGCCGTGGGCAGGGTGAGCTGAAACGTTGCGCCGGGACCGGCGTTCGGCGAGGCGCGAAGGTGGCCGCCATGCGCCTCGCTGATCGAACGGCTGATCGACAGGCCCATGCCCATGCCTTCGCGCTTGGTGGTGAAAAAGGGATTGAAGAGGCGCGCAATCGTCTGCGCGTCGAGCCCGACACCGGAGTCCTGCACCGCGACCAGTACCGTGTCCGATGCAGGACTCTCGGAGCTGATCCGCAACTCCCGCGGCCAGTCGGTGACGGCAACCATCGCTTCGATCCCGTTGAGCAGAAGGTTCAGGAGAACCTGCTGCAATTGGACGCGGTCCCCCAGTACCGGCGGGAGCGCGGCGGACAGTTCTATTTGGAGCACCACCCGATGGTTGCGGACCTCGCTCTGCACGAGATCGACGACTTCGTAAATGATCTCGTTGATGTCCAGCAGGACTCGATTGAGGACGGTCTTCTTCACGACGTCGCGAATCCGCTGAATGACATCACTCGCTCGCTGCGCGTCCTTGATCATGCGCTCCGCCGCGCTTCGGGCCTCATTCAGGTCGGGCTCATCGCGGGCGAGCCACCTCAGACAGGCACTGCTGTTTGCGGCGATCGCGGCGAGCGGCTGGTTCACTTCATGAGCGATCGAGGCAGTCAATGTTCCGATCGTCATGACCCGCGACATGTGAGCGAGCTCCGACTGCGTTTGACGCAGTGCCTCCTCGGCCTGCGTCCGCTGCTCTTCGGCACGTTCCCGCTCGATGATCTCTTTTCGCAGCTCTTCGTTGGCGGCTGTCAGTTGCCGGGTCCGTTCAACGACGCGCTGTTCGAGGACCTCTGCCGTCCGCCGCTCCTCGCTCAGGAGCCGAGCCTCCTGCAACGCGATCGCCGCCTGATTCACCGCGACCTGCAGCAGGAGCGTTTCCATCGCGCTCGGAAAATCCGAGCGCTTCGAGCCGGCGACGAAGATCCCATCTTCGCCCTGAGCTCCCAGCCGGAAGAGCGCGATCGAGATCTCTCCTGCTCCAATGGGATTCGGCACTATGAAATGTGATGGGGAGGGAGCGCCGGTCACCCATCGGGTCAGCGCTCCACCAACGTCCTGCGGCTGCGCGGCCGAACTGCGGCGGTCCGCCACTCGCACCGCTTCGACGGGCCAGCCGCTGATCGCGTCGGTCATCCGGGCGTAGGCGAAGTCCAGCCGCAGCATCCGAAGCAGCACGTCGAGAAGCGTGCTGACGACGTTCGCCGGGTCGTGGCCGTTCCAGATGGCGGGAAGGGCGTGGATGCTGATCAGGTCATTGATGTAACCGCGAAGATGACTGACTTCATCGGCGGCGGGTTCCATCTCATTGCCGGGCGCCGCGTTCGCGCAGCACGCGCAGGAACTCATCCGGCGGAACAAAGAAGGGATTCTCCTGCAGGAGGCCGCCAATGACGATCATCGGGTGAGTCCGCGCAATGTCGATCACGATGTCCCCGCCAAACTTGGCGAGATCGTATATTCAAACGACCGGGTCTTTGTAGCGAGGCAATATGTAATTCAATCGCGTCTCGTACTCGACCAGGTCATCCACTCCCGGGCGGTCTTCCAGGGCCCACTCCATGTGGGCGACCAGGCGAGTGAGCGGGAATCCCTGTTGTCTGCCGCCGTCCAGGATCTCCTGGATCAACGCCAGCATCCTCTCCTGATCGAAATGGCCGTCTTGCAGATAGGCATCGGCCCAATTGAGCAACTCGAACTGCCCGCTGGTTTCGGCGGAAGCGACGTCGATGCCCGCGGACTCCAGCCGCCGGCGGTGTTCCGCACGGAGGTTGGGATCGACGATATGAAAGGCCTTCTCGCCGCGCTCGAAGCCGTCTTTCATGTAGGGGAGGAGCACGCGATACTCCTCATCCGCGCTGTGAAAGAAAGCGCAGACATGGCGTCGCGCATCAAGGATGGAGCCGGCGAAACGAATGGGTTGTTCCTGAATCTCAGGCATGTCGTATTCCTCGTCGTCCCGATCCCGCCGCGTGGGTTTCGATTATAGAGCCGGTCCGCCGGACACATGGTTCTCACGCCGGCAAGCCGTCTATACGAAGGGGTAATCCGCGTGCGACTTCCGTCGCACTGCAGGACCCTTTTGCACAATCGCCGCGAGGCTGCCGAGCACTTACGTTGTCTTCGAAGATGAAGATGAGAAAACAGTTGACGGCAACAGTGATCGTCCTCGCGACGGCCAGCGTGGCGGCGCAACAGCAGCCGTCACCGGTGCAGTCGCAGGCGATGTCGCTTTCCGCCGCGACGTCGGCGGCATTCGCAGCCGCTTCGTCATATCAGCAGGCCCAGATCGACGAAGCGGCCGCCGCGGAGGATCTGCGGCAGGCGCACGCGGCGTTTCTTCCGGCGCTGCGAGGCTCGGGCGCGTTCGCATACAACTCTCCGGCGAAACCGCCGGCGCCGCCGAACACGCAGGCGTTCATCGCGCAGAACGCGATCCGTGAATATCAGGCGCTCGTCGGATTCGCCGGCAACTGGAACTTCGGAATGTCCGCCGCGGCGCGTCGCGCGCGTGCGCTTCTCGAGGCGGCGCACGCGGGGACGGAGGTGGCGCGGCGCGCGCTCGCGCGTGGTGTGGCCGAGGCGTATTACGGGGCGGCGGTGGCGACGGCGAAGCGGAGCGCGTCCGCGGAGAGCCTTGCCGCGGCGGAGGAATTCGAGCGCATCACGCGGTTGAGCAACGAAGCGGGTGAGGTCCCCGAGATCGATCTGATCCGCGCGCGGCTGCAGACGGCGCAGCGGCGCGACGATCTCGCGCAGGCCATCCAATCGGAAATCGTCGCCTCCGCGACCCTCGGCGCCTTCCTCGGGCGGATTTTGAATCCGCCCGCGATCGAGCCGCTTCCTCAGGTCGTCGACGTCACGGACGTTCAATCGCTGAGGAGCGACAGCGTCCTGCGCCGGCCGGAATTCGCGCAGCTCGACGCGCAGGTGCGGGCCGCGCGAAATGACATCCGTGTCGCGCGCGCGGACGCTCTGCCGAAAATCACGTACTCGCTCGACCGCGGGTTCGACACGCCGTCGTTCGTGCGCGATGAGTTCCGGCAGCACGTCGGGAACCTGGCGATGGTGAACATCGACATTCCGATCTTCGACTGGGGAACGACGCGCAGCAAAATCCGTCAGGCGCGGTTGCGCGCCAAGGCGGCCGACCTGCAGCGCCAGATCACGACCGGCGACCTGCGCTTGCAGTTCGCAACCGCGCGGCAGCAGACGCTCACCGCGGCGGAGCGCGTCGACAACGCGCGCCGCGCGCTCGCCGACGCCGAGAGAAACGTCACGATTTCCATCGCGCGCTACCGCGCCGGCGAAGCTCCGATCCTCGAAGCAACCGACGCGCTGACGACCAGAGCGCAGCAGCGGATCCTGCTGCAGCAGGCGCTCTTCGATTACCAGGTGGCGCGAACTCATTTGCAGGAGGCATCAGGCCAATGAAGATCCCCCGAATCACACGACTCGGCGCGGCAGGCGTCGCAGTCATTCTGATCTCCAGCTTCGTCTGGTGGAGAGCCCACACGAGCGCCGCGGCTCCCGCCGCTCCGGACGTGATCGTCAGCGTGCAGGCCGCGAAGGCGCAGCGCGGCCCATCACGAATCAGATCGCGATGATCGCGTCTCTCGTTCCGCAGACCGAGGCCACGATCAGTCCGAAGGTATCGGCGCAGATTGCGCAGATGTCCCTGCTCACGAATCGCGTCGTGAATGCCGGCGACGTCATCGCCGTGCTCGAGTCGCGCGATCTCGCCTCGCAACGCGGCGAAGCCGCGGCGGCGGTGGCGGAGGCGCAGGTCTCGATGCACTCGACCGCGCAGGGCGCCGTGCCGCTCACGAACGCGCAGGACAGGAAAGCGGCCCACGACGCACAGGCTGTGCTCGACAACGCGCGCAAGGTCTACGATCGCCGTCAGACGTTGTTCGAGCAGGGCGGCATCTCGAAGAAAGATCTCGAAGCGTCGCACCTCGATCTCGTGCGGGCGCAGGATGACCTCGCGCTTGCGGAAGCGAATGCGAGCCTGCATCGCGGCGTCACGAATCCGAGCGACATCCGCGCCGCGGAAGCGCGGGCCGCCCAGGCCAGACACCGCCTCGACACGTTCAACGCGCAACTCGGATACACGGTCATTCGCGCTCCGTTCCACGGCGTCATCACGCAGCAGTTTCAATATCAGGGCGACTTCGCGACTCCCGCCAGCAAACTCGTGACCATTGCCGATCCGTCCAATCTGATTGCGAAGATGCAGGTCGCGGAACACGCGGCGGCCCGAATCAAAGTCGGTGACGCCGCGCGGGTGATTCCCGACGATCTGCCCGGCCAGACGCTCCCGGGAACGGTGAGCCTGGTCGGGAAGGGCGCCGATCCGCAGAGCCGGAGCGTCGAAGTGTGGGTGCGCGTTCCGAACGCGCGCGGACTGGTTCGGCCGAACGGCGTGGCGCGCGTGATCATCGACGCGCAGCCGACGCCGAATGCGATCGTCCTCCCTGCCTCGGCCGTCACGCTCGACGCGGCGAACGCCAACGGCGGGATCGTGATGGTCGTCGATGCCAAATCGATAGCGCACGAAGTACACGTGACGTCCGGCATCCGCAGCACGGGACGCGTGCAGATCACGTCGGGATTGAAGGGCGGCGAGACGGTCGTGACCGAAGGCAACTACGGTTTGCCCGACGGAACACAGGTCGCAATCGCCACGTCGCAGCAGGCGGGAGTGGCGCCATGAATTTCGGACGCATCGTCGAAAGGCAATGGCGCGCGGTCGTCGTCATCATCATCCTGCTCGCCATCGGTGGTGTATTCGCGGCGACGCGGCTTCCGATGTCGCTCTTCCCGCAGACCAATTTCCCGCGAATCATCATCGTCATCGACAACGGTGAAGTTCCCGCCGATCAGACGCTGGTGACCGTGACCCGGGCCGTCGAGCAGGCGATGAGCGGCATCCCGGGGATCGCGCGCATCACGTCGACGACCGCGCGCGGCGCGGCCGAAGTGAATCTCTTCTTCGACTGGAACGTGAACGTCGAGCAGACGCTGCAGATCGTCCAGGCGCGTCTGTCGCAGCTCAGCGCGCAATTGCCGGCCAGCGCAAAGATCGGCAACGTCGATCGCCTCACCTTCGCCGTCTTTCCCGTCCTCGGTTACAGCATGACGTCGCAGAAACGCGATCCCGGCACCTTGCGCACGCTCGCCGATTACACCGTACGCCCGGCGCTGGCGCGCGTCCCGGGCGTCGCCCGCGTGGATGCCGCCGGCGGAGAGGTGCAGGAATATCAGATCCATATCGATCCCGCCCGTCTCGAAGCGCGCGGCCTCACGGTCGCGCAGGTCGTCGATGCGGTGCGGAGCGCGAACGTCATCGATTCGGCGGGATTGGTTGCCGAGAATCACCAGCTCGAGCTCGCCCTCGTCACCGGACGAACGACGCCCGAGGATCTCGGAAAGATCGCGGTGGCGACGGTGAACAACGTGACCGTCCTGCTCTCGGATGTCGCGACGATCACTCCGG
>Ga0233356_1000095_pt1 | contig 19225 bp, 16 predicted proteins | sample GEONSFMMS_FD_180700 | JGI IMG/M metagenome (GOLD analysis project Ga0233356, IMG submission 180700) | Soil microbial communities from Shasta-Trinity National Forest, California, United States - GEON-SFM-MS | ecosystem: Environmental > Terrestrial > Soil > Temperate forest > Bulk soil | place...
GTCCATTCCGAGAGGCTAAAAATGACAAAACGTTCGTGCGCAACGCTGATCGCGTGTGTCTTCTCCCTTGTCTCCACAACCATGTTCGGCCAGACCACGGCTTCGCTCGCGGGCATCGTGACGGCGGGCGGTGAGGCGTTGCCCGGTGCGACGGTCACGATCACGTCGCCGGAGTTGCAGGGATCGCGGAGCACGATCACCGGCGAGACAGGCGCGTACAGTTTCTCGGCACTCCCACCGGGTCAGTACAAGATTTCGGTCACGTTCGCGGGGATGGGTGCCAGGGTGATCAACGCCACGCTGCGGCTCTCGCAAGTCACGCGCGCCGATGCAACGATGACTGCTTTTACTGAGTCGATTACGGTCACGGGTACCGCGCCCTCGGTCATCGAAACGCCGGAAGTCTCCACGAACATGACCCTTCCCTTCATCGAGCGGCTGCCGATTCAGCGCAACCAGCTCGCCACCGCGCAGTTCGCGCCGGGCGTCAACAGCAACACGCTTTCAAACGGACAGCTCTACATTTCCGGCGGGCCGGGATACGACAACCTCGTGATGGTCAACGGCGTCGTGGTCACGGAGAACACGCGCGGGCAGCTGCGACCAATGTACGTCGAGGATGCGATTCAGGAGACGACGGTGCTGACCGGCGCCATCTCCGCGGAGTATGGGCGGTTCAGCGGCGGCGTCGTCAACACCATCACCAAGTCGGGCGGCAACGAACTGCGCGGCTCGTTGCGCGACTCGCTCAGCAACCCGTCGTGGTCGGCGCAATCGCCGGCGCTGGAGACGCGCGAGAACAATCTCAATCATGTGGCCGAGGGAACGCTCGGCGGATTCGTGTTGCGCGACAGGCTCTGGTTCTTCGGCGCCGGACGCTGGGCGAAGAACGACACGGCGCGGCAGACGCTTTCGATTCCGGCGTTCACCACGAATCCCATCACGCCCGCGTCGCCCGCGATCAGCTATGCCGAGGGGAACGATCAGAAGCGGTACGAAGCGAAGCTGACCGGGCAACTCGGCGCGCGGCAAACGCTGGCTGCATCGTGGTTCGGCATCAACACGAAAGGGACGAACGCGCGGTTCTCGAACAACTTCTATGACGAAGCCAGCCTCACCGAGCGCGTCGATCCGGAGTCGCTGCTGGCCGTTCACTACAACGGCGTCCTGCGTACGAATTTTCTGGCCGAGGGACATTACTCAGCGCGCAAATTCTCGGACCGCACCGGCGCGATGACCACCGACCTCATCGCCGGCACCGTCCTCCTCGACCGCGCCAACAACAACACGCGCTTTCATGCGCCGTCGCTGTGCGACATCTGCGACGCGGAGCAGCGCAACAACGACGACGTCCTGCTCGAGGTGCACGATTTCCTCGATGCCAAATCGTTCGGCAGCCACGATCTCGTCGCCGGCGTCGATCGCTTCGCCGAGCGGCGCTACGCGAACAACCATCAGTCGGGCAGCGACTTCTCCATTTTCGTGACGCGCGTGCAGTACAAGGACGGCGTCATTTATCCGGTCATCACGCCGTCGAATGCGGCGGGCGGCGGCACGTTCATCCGCTGGAATCCGATCCTCGTACCGGCCACCGCGAACGATCTGCGCACCGACTCGGCGTTCGTCAACGACACCTGGAACGCGACCTCGCGCCTGTCGTTCAACCTCGGCGCGCGCTTCGACCGGAATCATGCCGAAGATGCGGACGGCGTGGTGAGCTCGAACGATCACAGACTCTCGCCGCGGCTGTCCGCGCAGTTCGACATTCGCGGCGACGGACGGCATCGCCTCAGCGTTTCGTTCGCGGATTACGCATCGCGCATCGCCGACAGTATCGCCTCCTCGAATCAGTCCGCGGGCAACGCCGCCGCGATCGATTTCGCGTATCGCGGTCCGGCCATCAACAACGGTTCGCTGACGGTGCCGATGGATGAAGCGATCCGCCGCATCTTCGATTACTTCAACACGCAGCAGGGCGGCACGGGCAACGTGACGGCGATCAACCTGCGCGCGAACGGCTCGCGCACGATCCCCGGCTACGCAACGTACTTCGACGGCTCACTGGCCTCCCCCTCGGTGCGCGAGATTACGGCCGGCTACGGCGCCGCAATTGGAAAGAGCGGATTCGCGCGCGTCGATTACGTCCATCGCGACTGGCGCGATTTCTACGCCGCCAGCGTCACTACGGCCACGCGTAAAGCCAATACGCCGCTCGGCATCCCGGTCGATCTGACGCTTGTCCGCAATAGCGACAATCTGCAGCGACAGTATCGCGGGGTGCAGATGCAGGCGCGCTGGTCGCCGGGGCGCTTCGAATTCGGCACGCACTACACGTGGTCGAAGCTGCGCGGCAACGACGACGGCGAGAGCGGCACGACCGGCGCGGTGGCGAACACCGATCGCACGCTCTTCTATCCCGAGTACTTCAACTACAGCCGCGTTTCGCCGATCGGCTATCTGGCCGGCGATCAGCGCCATCGCCTGCGCGCGTGGGCCGGATATCGTCTGCCGCTCGGCACGGGCGCGCTCGAAACGACGCTGCTGCAGAGTTACGACTCCGGTTTGCCGTACTCGATCGCAGGCGCGATCAACCTGACGCGCTACACCGGCGCTCCCGCGAACCTCGGCTACGCGACGGTGCCGAACGGTCTCTACTACTTCAGCGGACGCGGCGAGCTCCGCACGGAAAGCATCCGCTCCACCGATCTTGCACTTCGCTACAGCGTCCGCGTATCGACGCTCGAGTTCTTCGCACAAGGCGATCTGCTCAACGCCTTCAACAACGCCGCGCTCTTCGATCCGAAACTCCTCGGCACGACCGTCAGCACCGCAGCGACGTCGACGACGTTCCTCCCCTTCGATCCCGCGAAACAGACGCCGATCGAATGTCCGCGCGGCGCCGCCGCCGCGACGTGTACGGCCATGGGTGCGAATTACCAACTGGCAACGAACTTCGGACAAGCGTTGAACAATCTCGCGTACCAATCGCCGCGAACGGTGAGGATGTCGTTGGGAGTCCGCTTCTGACCCCATAATCAGCCGCGTGACATCCCAAGTCGTTTTCCTCTCGCTCTTCCTCGGGCTGACGGCCGGCTCGCACATGGTCGAGTTGCAGGTGGGACCCGGCGTTCACACCGTGCGCATGCTGCTCGAAAACCGCCCTGTCGCGGTGCTGGACCAGCCGCCGTGGCGTGCGACGATCGACTTCGGATCGTCGATCGTGCCGAGTGAGCTGGTGGTGGTCGGATACGACGCACGCGGAAACGAAATCGCGCGCATGTCGCAGTTGATCAACGTGCCGCGGCCCGTCGCGGAGTTCAACATCACGCTGCAGAATGACGCGGCCGGCGTGCCGGCGACGGCGGAGTTCAAGTGGGAACACCTCGTCGGCGCGAAAGCGTCGTCCGCTACGCTGACCGTCGACGGCAAGTCCGTCCCGCTCGACAAATCAAGCGCCACCGCGCGCTTGCCGCGGATGGATATGAAGAGTCCTCACCTCATCGCGGGTGAAATGAAGTTCGAAGACGGTTTTGTCACGCGACGCGAGGTGGTCGTGGGCGGCGAGGTGACTGACACAGCGGATGCGGAGATGACGCCAATCGCTGTCAGGCTGACCACGGCCGCGCCGCCGGCGAACCTGAGCGACTGCTTCACCAGCGGCGGTTCACCGGTGCGTTTGGCCGCGGTCGAGAATTTGCCGGCCCTGGTCATCTTCGTGCTCGATCCCGATCCCGAAGACCCGCTGCGGAAACTCAATCCGCAACTCGGTGCGGGCCTGCTGCAGAAAATGGAGATGCGGCATCTCCTCGCACTCGACGCGGCAACCTTGATGCGCGCCCTCTTCCCATTGGCCGAGCGGCACAACACGACCAACAACTCGACCGCGGAGCTCTTCCCGCCCTCGAACGACGTCAACTCGGAAGAGGGAGGATTGATCTGGTTCCTCACGCGGCCGTACGAAAGGGCCTTCGATAAAACGACTCCCAGGCAGTTTACGGATGCGGTTGGCGTGGCCGGTCTGAACGCCATCACCGGCGCGCATCGCCGCGCGGTGGTTCTCCTGCTGAGCGGCCACCAGGACGCCAGCGCTCACAGTGCGGGATCGGTGCGCAAATATCTCGCCTCGATCGGCGTGCCGCTGTTCGTCTGGTCGCCGACGGGGCCACGGCCGGAGATGCGCGACACGTGGGGCGACATCGACGACATCTCCTCGCGCGCGAAATTGAAGATCGCCGCCGACCATCTGCGCGCGGAGCTGGCCTCGCAACGCGTAGCCTGGGTTGCCACTGATCCGGTGACGGCACTTCGGATTCGGCCCACGGGCAAATGCGGGATCACGCCGCTGGCGCAGTGACTACGCCGTCTTGGCAGCGCCGCCGCTCTCCGCGGCAATCGCTTCATCCTCCGTGCTGTAGATCTTGAAGACCGCGTCGAGCTTGGCCAGCTTGAGCAGCTTCAGGATCCGCTCCGAAGGGTTGACGAGGATCAGCTTCCGGTTCTGGCCGGAGAACTTGCCGAGGTAGCCGACCAGCTCACCGATGCCCGTCGAGTCGATGTAATCGATCTTCGTGAAATCGATGATGACGTTGGTGCTCTCGTTCTTCAGCACGTTCTCCAGCGCCGCGGAAAAAAACTCCGCGCTCTCGCCGAGCTTGATGAGACCCTCCACGTAAAGAATCGTGAAGTTCTCGGTGTGCTTTTTTTCGACGATCAAGTTGCCTCCCCCGTATCCGCCGCGAGAGTAGCAAATCTGGGACCATGAACGGCCCCGGCTGCTACGTGCGTTCGAACCTTTGGCGGTGTGAAGTTATCATCCGACTTCAACCCTATGCGCTACCTTTGTTTTTTCGTCTGCCTCCTGTCCGCCGCTACGGCACATAGCCAGGTCATCCAGACGTTTGCCGGAGGCGCTGCGAACGACGGCCGGCCCGCCACGCAGATCGCGCTGGCCATCCCGCTCGGTACCGCTGTCGATGCTTCGGGCAACATCTACATCGCGGAAGCGCTCATGAATCGCGTCAGGCGGGTGAGCGCAACGTCCGGAATCGTGACGACGGTGGCCGGAACGGGGACGGCCGGATTCAGCGGCGACGGCGGGCCGGCGACGGCGGCAATGATGTCGACGCCTTCGGCTGTGGCCTTCGATCGCGCCGGCAACCTGTACATCGTCGACTTCGACAATAACCGCGTCCGCCGCGTCGACGCGGCCTCGCAGATCATCACGACGTTCGCCGGCGGTGGCAACGCCGGCTTTCTCGGGGAGGGCGGCCCTGCGACGGCTGCCGACATTTCGCCCGTCGCGATCGCACTCGATGCGTCGGACAATCTGTTCATTTCGGACCCGGTCAGCAATCGCGTGCGCCGCGTGGATGCCGCGACGCGCGTAATCACTACCGTAGCCGGAACCGATCGCGGCTTCGCCGGCGACGGCGGGCCGGCTACCGCTGCGAAGTTCGATGCGATCAGGGGTCTTGCCTTCGACAGCGTAGGCAATCTGTTCATCGCGGACATGATCAACGAGCGCGTGCGCCGGATCGATTCGGCCACCAAGGTGATCTCGACGGTGGCAGGAACTGGCGCCCTCGGCTACTCGGGGGACGGAGGGCCCGCAACGGCGGCGCTGCTCGCTCTGCCGCAAACGGTGGCCGTTGACGGAGCGGGCAATCTCTACATCGCCGATAACGACAACGCGCGCATCAGAAAGGTCGACGCCGCGACGCGGACGATCAGCACCGTCGCAGGAACGGGGACGGGAGGCTTTTCCGGCGACGGCGGTCCCGCATCGGCGGCGGCCGTCAGTTACAGCACAAGCGTCACACTCGACTCTTCCGGCAACCTCTACATCACGGACACGGGCAACCTTCGGATTCGAAGAGTCGATCGCATCACCAACGTGATCAATACCGTCGCGGGCGGACCGGGAGACAGCCTTCCTGCCACAGCTGCCGTGCTCCTCGGGCCGCGCGACGTCGCTCTCGATTCGGCCGGGAACGTCTACATTGCGGATCAGTCAAACCATCGCATTCGCCGCGTCGATGCAGTCAGTCGCGTGCTCACGACCGTCGCCGGAACCGGGACGGGTGGTTTCTCCGGCGACGGCGGGCCGGCCACGGCCGCGAAGCTCTACAGCCCTTTCGGTGTGACCATCGACGCGCGAAACAACATCTATATCGCCGATGACGACAACTATCGTGTCCGGCGCGTCGATGGGGCGACGGGAACGATCACCACCCTGGCCGGCAACGGTACGAACGGATTCTCCGGCGACGGCGGCCCCGCCACGCTTGCATCGTTGGGAGAGGTTGCCGCGGTGGCTGTCGATGCCAGCGGAAACGTGTACATCGCCGACCCGGGCAACGCGCGAATCCGCAAGGTCGATAGTGCGGGAGTCATCACCACCTTCGCCGGCGGCGGCAGCACCCTCGGCGACGGCGGTCCAGCCACCTCCGCGATGGTTAACCCATCCGCGATCACGACCGACGCCGCCGGGAATCTCTACATCGCGGATTCATTCGCCGGCTTGATCCGCAAGGTCGACGCGGTGACGAAGATCATCACTACGGTCGCCGGCGGCGGCCCATTCTTCGCGATTGAGGAGGGCCTCCCGGCCACCGCCGCCAGCCTTCGTTCGCCGAACGGCATCGCCCTCGATTCCGCCGGGAACCTCTACATCAGCGAAGTGAATGGAAATCGGGTGCGAAAGGTGAGCGCCGCGACGAAGACCATCGTCACGATCGCCGGCAACGGCACCGCCGGATTCTCCGGAGATGGAGGCGCGGCCACCGCGGCGCAACTCAACGGTCCATACGGGCTGAGAGTCGATGCGGCCGGCACGATCTACATCGCGGACCGCGGCAATGATCGGATCCGTATCGTGGCCGCGATTCCGGCGCGCAAACGTGCAGTGCGATAACAGATCAATTCGACGCGGTGGCGGGAGTGTTGCCGCTCGATGTGAGCAACATCTCGATGCTATCCACCATATCGCCGAAGGTCTTCATCGAACGCGCGCGGTCGTCGGGGATGGAGATGCGAAACTCCTCCTCGATCGCGAAAAGAATTGTCAGTGCATCGAGTGAGTCGATGCCGGCATCGGCCAGCGGCGTCTCCAGCGACAGCTTGTCGTCCGGGACGTCTTTCTCCTTGCGAACGATGGCAATGAGTTTCTCTTCGATCTCAGCGCGCGTCATCGGCCCGCTATGATAACCGCGATGCGCCGAAGCTATTGGCTGCTCTACCCCGCGTGGATTCTGGTCTGCGCGCTACTTTTTTTCGCGATGCGAAATCGCGAGGATCCGTCGCGCCGTCCGGGACGAATTCTGAGCAACGACGCGGCCGTCCGCGCGCTGGCGATCCTGCATCGTCCAGGATACGAGGCGGTGCACGTTGCTGGAGAAGGAAATCGCTGGGTTGTACTGTGCGATCGCGTGCCGCATAGCGGATTGGCCGACGCGGTGGTCGTGGAGTTGGATTCAGTTGACGGCCATCTGATGACCATCCGAAAGCCGATCCGCAGATGACGCAGATGCACGCAGATGGATAAGCTCTCCCCGTGAAACTCACCCCGATGCTCGAGCAGTACTTCGAGATCAAGCGCCAGGTCCCGGACGCTATCCTCTTCTACCGGCTCGGCGATTTCTACGAGATGTTCTTCGAGGACGCGGAGAAGGCCGCGCCGCTGCTCGACCTCGTCCTCACCGCGCGCAACAAGGGGCAGGAGCACGAGGCCCCGATGTGCGGCGTGCCGTATCACTCGGCCGACGGCTACATCGCCAAACTGATTCGCCACGGTCTGCGCGTGGCCATCTGTGATCAGACCGAGGAGGCGTCGGCAGCGAAGGGGCTGGTGCGGCGAGAGATCGTGCGCATCGTCACGCCGGGCACGGCCACCGAGAGTTTCATCGTCGAGCGGGAGAGTTGCTATCTGCTTGCGTTGGGAATGGGGGTCGGGAGCCCCGCGATAATCGGCGCCGCGTATCTCGATGTTTCCACCGGCGATTTTTTCGTGACGACGTACGCCAATGCCGATGATGCGCGGCTGGCCGACGACATCGCCCGCTTCGCGCCGCGCGAGGCGATTTTTCCGCGCGAGGCGGAGTTCCGGCTGGAGATTCCGTCGAATCCCGTCGAGCCGTCGCTCTTCGAGATCGCCGGCGCGCACGACTATCTTTCCAAACATTTCGGCACGCAGTCGCTGCGCGGATTTGGTCTCGAAGGCGACGACCCCCGCATCGGCGCGGCCGGCGCGGCGCTGCGGTATGCGTCCGCCAGCCACAAGCGTCCGCTCGATCACGTGTTGTCGCTGCGCGTCGACAACGAAGCGGACTTTCTCCAGCTCGATGCGGCCACGCTGGCAAACCTGGAGATCCTTGACTCGCGCGACGCGACGCGTCCGCGTGCGTCGCTGTGGAGCGTCGTCAACGCCACGCGTTCGGCCATGGGCGGACGGATGTTGCGGCAGTGGCTCACACGTCCGCTGAAAGTGCGCGATGCGATTTTCGATCGGCACGATGCCGTCGACGAGCTGACGCGCTCGCGGGCAATCCTCGAAGTGATGTCGCAGCACTTGTCGAAGATCGCCGATCTCGAACGGCTCGCTTCGCGCGTCACATTGCGCAGCGCCACGCCGCGCGAATGCCTGACGCTGGCCGATTCCCTGCTGATGGTCGACGATCTGCGCACCTCGATGGCTGCGCTGAACGGGCCGCTGCTCAAACGTTTGCGCGGCGCGCTCGATCCTGTTCCACCGGTCGTTGACCGTATCGCCGCGACACTCGCCGACAATCCGCCGCTCAATCTCCGCGACGGCGGCGCCATCAAAGCGGGCGTCGACGCCGAGCTCGATGAGCTGCGCGCCATCGCCCGCGACTCGAAGTCGATTCTCGTCGAGATCGAAACGCGCGAGCGCGAGCGCACTGGCATCGGCTCGCTCAAAGTGCGCTTCAACTCCGTCTTCGGCTACTACATCGAAGTCTCGAAATCGAACGTCGCCAAAGTCCCGGACGACTACATCCGTAAGCAGACCCTCGTCAACGCCGAGCGCTACATCACGCCCGATCTGAAAGTGCTGGAGGAGAAGATCGTCGGCGCCGAGGGGAAAGCGATCGTGATCGAGGAGCGGCTGTATGGCGAGTTGCTCGAAAACGTGGCGAAGATGACCGGCGCGATTCTGGCCACGGCGCGCGCGGCCGGGCAGGTCGATGCGCTTTCGTCGCTCGCCACGATCGCCGTGCGTCATCGGTACGTGCGCGCGTCGTTGTCCGAGACCGCCGAGATCTGCATCGAGGATGGACGCCATCCTGTCATCGAGGTCATCGCCTCCGAGCGATTCATCCCCAATCACACCGACGTCGACCGCGACCGCAACGGAATCCAGATCATCACCGGGCCGAACATGGGCGGCAAGTCGACGTATCTGCGCCAGGTCGCGCTGATCGTTCTGCTCAACCAAATCGGCAGCTTCGTCCCCGCCGCCAACGCGCGCCTCGGCATCTTCGACCGCATCTTCACGCGCGTCGGCGCGTCCGACCAGCTCGCGCGCGGCGAGTCGACGTTCATGGTCGAGATGCACGAGACCGCGAACATCCTCAACAACGCCACCGACCGCTCGCTGATCATCCTTGACGAAGTCGGCCGCGGCACGGCCACGTTCGACGGCCTGTCGCTCGCATGGGCCATCATTGAATACATTCACGACACGCCCTCACGCGGCGGCATCACGCTTTTTGCGACGCACTACCACGAGGTCACGGATCTGGCCAAGACGAAGCCGCGCGTCGCCAACTACAGCGTGGCCGTGAAAGAGTGGAACGAGCAGATCATCTTCCTGCGCAAAGTGGTCGAGGGCGCCGCCGACAAGAGCTACGGAATTCAGGTCGCGAAGCTGGCCGGCATCCCGCGCTCGATCACCGATCGCGCCCGCGAAATCCTGACGACGTTGGAACGCAAGGAGCGCGACGTCGTCGCGGAGACGCAGAAGCGGACGTCTCCTACCGCGCAGCTCTCGCTCTTTGGCGGCGCGCAACTCGAGGTGCTCGATGAACTGCGCGGGCTGGCCATCGAAACGCTGTCGCCGATCGAAGCGCTGAACGTGCTCGATCGGATGCAGCGCAAGGTGCGGTAGGCGATAAGGCCGCGTGTGCGCGCGGAGGCGCGCTCGACAATCCAGCCCCGCGCTCGGCGCGGGGGTGGGGAACGCCCAACAGAGGTGCGGCCGCGGAGGCGGCCGCTACATGTCTCGCGCCGCGCGAGCACCTTGTGGTGGCCGCCTCCGCGGCCACAAACTTTTCGTTCACGCCACTTCCCCGTGCAAAGCGCGGGGCTGAACTGTCGAGCGCGCCTCCGCGCGCGGCCGTATTCGACGTGAGGTTTCTTCACAGGCGTCTGACGTCTGACCACTCCCTCGCACGAATCCCGCATAATCTACGACCATGCACAAGCCTCTCATCGGCATCGGCTCGGACATCGTTCAGAAACCGGGGGAACGCGATCGCGCCTTTGTCTACATGACTTACATCGAGTCGCTCAAGCGCGCCGGCGCGGTGCCGGTGCTCATTCCGCCGCAGCCGGAGAATGCGGCTGACCTCGCCGACACGCTCGACGGCATCCTCCTCGCCGGCGGCGATGACTGCGATCCCGCCGAATACGGCGAGGAGAAGCATCCGAGCAGCGAGACGATGGACCCGCGCCGGCAGAAGAACGACCTCGGTCTCGCCAAGCTGGCCCGCGAGCGCGGCATCCCGACGCTCGGCATCTGCCTCGGCGTTCAGGTCATGAACGTCGCCGCTGGCGGAACACTCATCCAGGACATCGGCTCCGCGATCGATACCGACATCGATCACGCCAGCGAACCGAGCGATCGTCATCGCCACGACGTCCACATCGATTCCTCGACCAAGCTCGGACGCATCCTCGGCGATCAGGAGCTCAACGTGAACTCGTCGCATCACCAAGCCATCGGCCGTATCGCCGACGGCCTGCGCATCACCGCAAAAGCGCCGGATGGAATCGTCGAAGGACTAGAGGATCCGAACCATCCTTTCTATGTCGGCGTGCAGTGGCATCCCGAGGACATGCCGGAGGAATCATCGGCGATGGCGATCTTCGGCGCGTTCGTGGAAGCGGCGCGCAAGTACGCGCGCGAAAAGGAAAATGCAGCGGCGGATTTGTCACCGGTCGGTGCCGCGCCTTCGGAATAGCGACTTTCCTCGTGCCGTTTGCGACCGGCGAACGGGAGGATTCACGTGAAACGGATTGCTCTGCTCGCCGCGGTCGCTCTGCTGTTCGTACAGCAAGCCTCCGCGTCGCCGTGGCTCAAAGACATCGCTTCGGCGCAGAAGATTGCGAAGGAAAAGAACCAGCTCATCTTCGTCGACCTCTTCGCCGACTGGTGCGGCTGGTGCCATCGCTTCGAGCAGGAAGTGATTCCATCGCAGAGTTTCCAGACCGCCACTGACAAGATGGTCCTGCTCCGCCTCAACACCGAGGATGGGAAAGATGGGTCAAAGTTCGCGCGCGATTTCTCGGTGAGCTCGCTGCCGACCTTCCTCGTGCTCAACAAAGATCTGATGATCGCGGGCATCATCAAGGGTTACGCCCCGGCGAAGGAATTCGCGGCATCGCTCGGAGACGCGGAGGTCAAGTACAACGACTTCATGAAGCGCGCGAACGACGAGGCGTCGATCTCGAAGGACTACGCCAAGCGCCTGGCGCTGGCGAAGGAGTTCGAGTCGCGCGCCGCATACGCTCAGAGCGAAGCGCGGCTGAAGAAACTCGTCGCCGAGCCGGGCATTCCAACGACGGTTCGCGATGACACCTACTTCGAGCTCGCGCTGACCCAGATCCTGCAGAAGAAGTTCATCGACGGGAAGGCGACGCTCGCCAAATTCGCGACGCTGCAGAACAAGGGCGATGCCTTCGAGCGCTCGCGCCTGCTCATCGGCGACATCTACCTGCAGACCGGCAACATCCCGGCGGCGCTTGAGGAGTACAAGGCGTTCAAGGCGAAGTACCCGAGCTCCGCGTACACCGGCAACATCAACATGATGATCGCGAACCTCGAGCGCCAGCTCGGCGGACCGCGCAAGCAGTAGTAGAAAGGCGGAATGTTGAAGGTTGCAAAGAAGCCCCGTCCCGCCGTCATTCAACATTCAACATTCAACATTCAACATTCAACATTTGCCTTTCTGCGCGCTCTCGCGATCTGCGCTTTCGTAACGACCGGCGCGTTCGCGCAACTCTCCTTCGGCGGCGCCGCGAATGCCATTCCGGGACAGGAGCTCGTCAAGCTCACCGGCGCGGTCACTGAGCGCCATGTGACGGAGGTCAAAGGCGTCGTAACGGCCACGATCGAAAGCGGCTGGCACATCAACTCCAACAAGCCGCTCGACGACTTCGTCATCCCGACCAAGCTCTTGTTCGACGGAACCGAGCTCGTTTCAGCCGAGTACCCGCAGCACACCGTACGCACCTTCACGTTCAGCGGTGGACAAAAGCTCGCCGTCTACGAAGGGACGATCCGGATCCCGTTCATCGCGAAACTGCAGACCGGCGACACGATCAAAGGCAAGCTCCATTACCAGGCATGCAACGACACCGTTTGCCTGCCGCCGCGCGATGCCGAGGTGACGATCGACGCGAAGGTGATCGCGGCGGCGCCCGCGGCACCTGCGACGTCGTCCAGCTTCACTCCCCTCTCGGCTGCACCAAAAGGCACCGCGCCTATTGGCAACGATCGCCTCTCCGCCGCGTACGCCGAGCATGGACTGCCGCTGACGCTGCTCATCCTCTTCGTCGGCGGGCTGGCGCTGAACCTCACGCCGTGCGTCTTCCCGATGATTCCGATCACCGTCGGTTTCTTCGCCATGCAGAGCGATGGGCGCCGTTCACGCCGCTTCGCGCTCTCGCTGGCCTACGTGATCGGCATCGTCATCACCTACTCCGCCCTCGGCGTCTTCGCCGCGCTGAGCGGACGGATGTTCGGCTCGTGGCTACAGTCGCCCGCCGTGCTGATCGGCTTCGCCGTCTTGATGCTCGTGCTCGCATCGTCGATGTTCGGCGTGTGGGAGTTCCGCGTTCCGCAGTTCATCACCAACCGCTCGGCGGGCCGCGCGGGCGTTGCCGGCGCGCTGACGATGGGCCTCTTCGTCGGGATCGTCGCGGCGCCCTGCGTCGGACCGGTGGTCGTCGCGCTCTTCACGCTCGTCGCGGCGATCGCGAAACCAACGATCGGCATGGCCATGTTCGCGACGCTCGCCTTCGGACTCGGCTTCCCGTACCTGATCGCGCTGAATGTTTTCCCGAAGCCGGGCGAGTGGATGGTCCAAGTCAAGAAGGCGATGGGCTTCGTCCTGATCGCGATGGCCTTCTACTTCCTCCGCGGCGTCATCGGCGAAACACTGTTCCGCCTCGGCGTCGCCGCGAGCCTGCTCATCGGCGCGATCTTTCTCTTCGTGAGCCGAGGTCCGCGTGGCCGTTTCATGCGCCTCGCCTGCGCCTTCACTCTGCTGGCCGGCGGTATCGCCTTCCTCATCCCGCCGCGCAAAGGTGTGGAGGTGCAGTGGCAAAAGTACGACGCCGCAGTGGCGTCGACGACCGGCAAGCCGATCGTGATCGACTTCTTCGCCACGTGGTGCATCCCGTGTAAGGAGCTCGACGAGAAGACGTTCAGCGATGCGAATGTGGCAAAGGATCTCGACCGCTTCACGCGCATCAAGGCCGATCTAACGAATGGCGACGATCCGGCCGTGAAAGAGCTGACGAAGCGCTATGCGATCGTCGGCGTCCCGACGGTCGTCTTCATCGATTCCTCGGGGCACGAACAGCAGCAGCTTCGCCTGACCGGATTCGAAAACGCCGAGAAGTTCCTGGCGCGCACGCAGCAGGTGAAGTGACCACGCTGACGCTCGAAGCCGTGCAGCGCGTACGCGAGCGGATCGCGCGCGCCCACGAGCTCGCGAACTCGCGCTTCCGCGAGGCTTTCGCATCGGGAACGAGTCCGCTACCACCGAAGGCGCACATGGCCATGCAGGCCGCGGCGCTTCTCGAATGCGCGCAAGGCGTTCGCGTGCGCGGCGAAATTCGCTACGACGTACTCGACGACGAGAGTACGCCGTACGTCGAACGGGGCCATCCAGTCTATGAAGCGTTCGATGTCGATCGGAACGCCGAGGCGATCTTCGAGTACTGGCTGATCATCAGCGACATCGTCGGCGCAACATCGTGGCGTATGACGCGCCTCATCGCGACCGCCGAGGATTATGACGCCGCGCTGATGCGCATGCAGTCGCCGCAGATCGTCCGCGCGCTGATCGTCACGCACCTTCCCTCGGTGGATGCCCGCGACGACGGCACCGCGCTACTCGAAGCGACGGTCTACACGCGCGCCGAGGAGGAGCGCATCGAACGACGCCAACTCCTGCTCGATGTTCACAACGAGTTTCACTACCACGGACGGGCGTTGCTGGCTGAAGGCCGCGGCGGCGTTCGCGTCTGAAAGGCTTTTCACGCGGAGGCGCGGAGGTTTGATTTTCTCCGCGACTCCGCGGCTCCGCGTGAAATCGTTATCCCCCAATCACTCCACCCACGATCTCATACGCTTTCAACTCATGCCCCAAAAAGTTCCGCCGAAAAAACGCGGCCAAAGATCGAACTTCAATCAACGCCTCGGGCGTAACATCCGAGACTGCAAACTCCCCCACCGGCAGCCGCATGATCGCGTCCAGCACATCGGCAACATCGTTCGCGATCACCTGCGCATTCGCGGCGCCGCAGTTCGCGCAGACAAACCCATGCGCCCCCGAATCGAACCGCAGCGGACGACCGAGCGGCCCATCGCACGCGTTGCAGTTCCGCAGCGACGGCAACACGCCCGCCAGCCGCAGAATCCAGACCTCCGCATACGCCACGACCCGCAGCGGCGACGCGCCTTCGAGAAGCGCCTCGGTAGTCCGATCGAGCAGCCGGTAGATCAGCTCCGCCGGATCGCCCGACTGCGCGAACGTATCGACCGTCTCCGCCAGATACGACGCCGCCACGCTCGCCGCAAGATTCTGCTGCGCCGGAAAGAGCGAGCGAATCAGATCGACCGATTCGATGCGCACGATCTCCTCCGACTCCCGCTCGACGTATCCGATATTCACTTTTGCCAGGGGCTCCAGCGACGCCCCAAACCGCGTCCGCATCGACCGCGCCCCATACGCGTACCCCTTCACCTTCCCATGCTCCGGCGTCAGAAACACGACGAGCTTGTCCCGCTCCCTCGCCGGAAACGTGTGCAGGATGATCGCCTCGGTGCGTTGGAGCCGCATGGCGGGTGAGAGTACATTGGATGGAAGCCGCCGTTGCGGCGGCGCGTTCGGAGGTTCGATGCGATACCGAGTGGTGCTTCACGAATCCAAGGAAGGCTTTGCGGTCGCCTGTCCGGGATTGCCCGGCTGCTGGTCGCAAGGTGCGACCGAGGCCGAGGCGCTGGACAACATCCGATCGGCGATTGAGGAGTACCTCGAAGCGGTTGCCACGTTGACGGCAGGCGATGACGTGCGCGAAGTCGAAGTCGCCTTGAGCTAATGCCGAAGCTTGCCGGAGTCAATCACCTCGACGCGGTGCGCGCGCTCGAACGGGCTGGGTTTCGTATTCTTCGTCAGGGAAAGCACATCGTGATGACTGACGGCGTGCGGGTCATAACGATTCCCCGCCACAATCCCGTCAATGCCTTCACGATGGGCGGCATCATCCGTGACGCAGGGCTGACAGTCGCGGAGACAAACGAATCTCCGCCTCTCCGCGCGCTCCGCGTGAAACCGTTCCCCTTCGATGCTCGCGATAAGCTCTATCCCGAATGCAACTCGTCGTTACGATTCACGAGAAGACGCCTGAAATCGCGATCGATGTGATCCGCGCGCTCGACGCGGACCATGACGCGATCGAAGTTCGGGCGGATGCGTTTGGAGGCGAAGCGGCCGATTGGATCGCGATCCGCGCGGCAACCGCGAAGCCGATCATCGCCACGAATCGCGGCGGTGGGCATGTAGATATCGACGCGGCGCTAAAAGCCAACATCGATTTCGTCGATGTGGAGTGGCCAGAGGACACTGACTGCGATCGCGTCATCCTCTCGCATCACGACTTCGACGGCATGCCGGATATCGATGACCTGCTGCAGCGGATGAGATCGCGACACGTCAAGATCGCGGCGACGCCGCACAATTTCTCCGACAACGCTCGGATGCTGGCTGCCCTGGGAAAGCCAGACACGACGATCATCGGCATGGGAGCACGGGGCCTGTACTCAAGAATTCTTGCGCCGTTCTTCGGCTCGGAGCTGCAGTTCGTCAGCGTCGATGAGACACGTTCCGCCGCGCCGGGGCAACTCACTTTGAATCAGGCGCTGGCGATCTACGGTCCGAATCGCGGCGCGCTGAGGGCAGAGAAGATCTTCGCCATCGTCGGGAATCCCGCGTCGCACAGCGGCTCGCCGGCCATTCACAACGCGATCTTTCGTGAGCGCGGAATCGCGGCGGCATATTCGATTTTCGAGACAGATGATTTTCTCGATATTGCCGCGCCTTTCTCGCGCGGCGCGCGCTTCGCATCGGACGGGCTTTCCGTCACAGCGCCGTTCAAGGAAGACGCGCTTACGTTCGCGGAGTCGATCGGCGCCGATATTCGCGACAACGCGCGCGAAGCGGGAGCGGTGAATACGCTCGTCCGCATCGGAGATCACATCATCGCCGACAACACCGATGTCGATGGTTTCGAAACGCTGATAAGAATGACCGATGCGCGAACCGCGGCAGTCGTCGGCGCCGGCGGCACAGCCCGCGCTGCGCTCGTCGCGCTGCGCCGCGCCGGGATCGAGTTCACCGTCTTCAACCGCACCGCGGACAAACTCAACGCGCTGCCGCTGGATCAGCTGGCATCGTGGCGCGGCGATCTCGTCATCAATACGTTGCCGCGGAATGTGGCTGTGACGCTGCCTAATGCCGGTACCATCATCGAAGCGGCGTACGGCGGCGAATCGCACGCGACGTTCAATGGGCTCGATCTCCTCCGCGCGCAGGCGGTGCGGCAGAGCGAGCTTTTTCTCGAGGCATGTCGATGAATTTGGATGACCTTAACCTGGATGAGCTACGCAGGGACTACGACATCGTTCCCATCGTGCGCGAATTGAGCGCGGACGCCATCACGCCTGTGGCTGCATTCGCCGCGCTCTCGGGCGATGGCGAGGCGTTTCTATTGGAGAGTGTGGAGCGCGGCGAAAACGTCGGCCGTTACTCCTTCGTCGGATTCGAGCCGCGGCGCAGTCTGCGCTTCGACGAAGACACTCCTGATCCCATCGCGGTGCTGAACGACGAACTGCGCCCGCTGCGCGTCTATCGCGAGGACACATTGCCGCCGTTTTTCGGCGGCGCGGTCGGCTTCTTCGGCTACAGCGTGGCCGGTTGGAGCGAGCGTATCCCCGACTCGCATCCGAACAACTGCGGCATCCCCGACGCGCGGCTGCTTTTCTTCGACAACGTCGTCGTCTTCGATCACGTCAAACAGCGGCTCTACGTCATCGTCAATCTCTTCACGTCCGACGCGCATGCGTCCTTCGACGAAGCCAACGCCCGGCTCGACCGCGCCATCGAAAAGTTGCGCGGCGCTCGCGTGGAGCTGCTCGCGTTCCCCGAGGACGTGCGCGACGCCGAGTTCACACCGAACATTCCGCGCGAAGATTTCGAGGCGGTCATCAACGCGGCGAAAGAGGAGATCGTCTCCGGCGAAATCTTTCAGATCGTCCTCTCGCAAAGCTGGAGCACTGAGTTTCCCGAGCACGACGCGCTCACGCTCTACCGCGTCCTGCGCTCGATCAATCCGTCGCCGTACATGTTCCTGCTGCGGACGCCGGAGTGCACGCTGGTCGGCGCGTCGCCGGAGATGCTGGTGCGCGTCGATGGCACGCGCGCCGAAACGCGTCCGATCGCCGGCACGCGCCGCCGCGGCGCGACGCACGAAGAGGATGCCGAGCTGGAACGCGCGCTCGTCGCCGATCCCAAAGAACAGGCCGAGCACCTCATGCTCGTCGACCTCGGCCGCAACGACCTCGGACGCGTCTGCGTCAGCGGCTCCGTTTTCGTCACGGACTTCGCGCACATCGAGCGCTACAGCCACGTCATGCACCTCGTCACCAACGTCGAGGCGACGCTGCGCGACGACCGCACGCCGGTCGATCTTTTCCTCTCCTGCTTCCCGGCCGGCACGCTCACCGGCGCGCCGAAGATTCGCGCGATGGAGCTGATCGACGAGCACGAGACCACACGACGCGGGCCGTACGGCGGCGCGGTGGCCTACTTCGCGTTCAGCGGCAATATGGACTCGTGTATTGCCATTCGTACCATCGTGCTCTCGAAAGGCCAGGCCTCGATTCAGGCTGGCGCGGGCATCGTCTACGACTCCGATCCGGCCCGCGAATACGACGAGACGATGAGCAAGTCGGCGGCGCTGAAGCAAGCCATCAGCGTGGCCAAAACCGTTACAGCAGCCCGGCCTCGAGAGCCTTGAGCACGGCACGCGTGCGATCGCGCACGCCGAACTTCGCCAGGATGCTCGACACCTGATTCTTGATCGTCCCCTCGGCAGTGCCGAGAGCGTGCGCGATTTCTTTGTTGGAGTAGCCGCCGGCCATGAGGCGGACCACTTCGAGTTCGCGCGCGGTCAACGCCTCGATCGGCATGGCATCGTCAGCAATCGGCGCTGTCGCGCGAAGCAGGCGCTGCGTGATTGCGGGCTGGAACACCGTCCCGCCCGCGGCGATGGCGCGGATCGCATTCATCAGTTGTTGATAGGAAATGTCCTTCAACATGAAACCGCGCGCGCCGCTGCGGATGGCATCGAGGACGACCGCCGTGTCGTCGAAGGTCGTGAGCACGAGCGTTGGCGGAAGCGCGTCGATCGCTGACAACTCGCGCAGAACGTCGACACCGCTCTTCTTCGGCATTCGCACATCGAGCAGCAGCACTTCGACCTCTGCCGCCGGAACGCGCTCGATCGTCTCTGCGCCGTCTTCGGCTTCACCGGCGATGACGATCTCAGCATCCATCTCCAGCAGCGTGCGGATTCCCTGGCGGATGAGGAGCTGATCGTCGGCGATGAAGACGCGGATCACGGAGCGCTCCGCGCGGGGACGAACGCGGTGAGCGCGAAGCCGCCTCCGGCGCCGCTCTCGATGGTCAGCTCGCCGCCG
>Ga0233356_1000096_pt1 | contig 19199 bp, 22 predicted proteins | sample GEONSFMMS_FD_180700 | JGI IMG/M metagenome (GOLD analysis project Ga0233356, IMG submission 180700) | Soil microbial communities from Shasta-Trinity National Forest, California, United States - GEON-SFM-MS | ecosystem: Environmental > Terrestrial > Soil > Temperate forest > Bulk soil | place...
AACAGATATCGCGCAGTGTTGCGCAGTTTCTTGTATGATTCCGCGCTGCGGCTCATGATCTGCGGGCCGATGCTCATGTCGTACTGGTAATCGATCATCGCCACCCAGAGGCGGATGACGTCGGCGCCGTGCTGCTTGAGCACGTCCTGCGGCGACAGCGCGTTGCCCTGCGACTTCGACATCTTGTCGCCCTGTTCGTTGATCAGAAATCCGCACGTGATGACCTGCCGGTACGGCGCGCCGCCTTCGAGGCCGGTGCCGACCAGCAGCGACGACTGGAACCAGCCGCGATGCTGATCGTGCCCTTCGATGTAGACGTCGCTTGGCCACGTCAGTTCCGGACGCTCTTTCAGCACGGCGAGGTGCGAGCAGCCGGAGTCGAACCAGACATCCAGGATGTCCAGCTCTTTGCGGAATGCGGTCGCGCTGCACTTCGCGCAGGCGTAACCGGCCGGCAGGAAGTCTGTCGGCGGCCGGTCGTACCAGGAGTCGGCGCCCTCTTTCAGAAACAGCTCTTTCACCTTCTCGAACAGCTCCGGCGACGTCACCGGTTCGCCGCACGATTCGCAATAAAGAACGGTGATGGGAACGCCCCATGTGCGCTGGCGCGAGATGCACCAGTCGGGGCGATTCTCGACCATGCCCGCCATGCGGTCCTCGCCCCAGGCCGGGAACCACTTGACCTTGTGGACCTCTTCGAGCGCACGGCCGCGCAGGTCGTGATCGTCCATCGAGATGAACCACTGCTCGGTGGCGCGGAAGATGACCGGATGCTTGCAGCGCCAGCAGTGCGGATACGAATGCGTGATCGTCTCCGAGTACAGCAACGCCCCGCGCTCGCGCAGCAGCTCGATGATCTGCGGATTCGCTTTGAACACGTGCAGTCCAGCCCACAGCGGAACGTCGGGCGTGAACTCGCCGCGATGATTGACAGGCGTGTAGGTTTCGAGGCCGTAGCGTTGGCCAGTGTAGAAATCGTCGACGCCGTGTCCGGGCGCGGTGTGCACGAGGCCCGTGCCCGCTTCGAGCGTCACGTAATCGCCGAGGACGAAGATGCCTTCGCGCGGAAGGAAGGCGTGGCGGTAGCGGAGGTGCTCGAATGCCGATCCCTTGAACACTCTGACGACGCGGTAGTCGGTCCATCCGAATTTAGGCGCGACCGTCTTCACCAGCTCCGAGGCGATGATGAAGTTCTCGCCGTCGTGCTCGACGACGTCGTAGTCGAAATCCGGCTTGAACGCGATGGCGAGGTTGGCCGGCAGCGTCCACGGCGTCGTCGTCCAGATGACGGCATAGCACGGCTTCTCGATCGGCAGGTCGAGGCTTTGCCCCGATTCGTCGGTCAGCCGGAATCGCACGTACACCGACGGTGATGTGTGATCCGCATACTCGACTTCGGCCTCCGCCAGCGCGGACTGGTCGTACGTACACCAATGCACCGGCTTGAGCCCCTTGTAGACCATGCCGGTGCGGAAGAAGCGGCCGAGGGCGTAGGCGATGTCGGACTCGTACTGGTACGACATCGTCATGTACGGATGGAACCAGTCGCCGAGGACGCCGAGGCGGATGAAATCCTGGCGCTGGATCGAGACGAACTTGTCGGCGAACTCGCGGCAGGCACGGCGGAAGTCGGCCGGCGACATTTCCTTGCGCTTCGAGCTGCCGATTTCCTTGTCGACGGCATGTTCGATCGGTAGGCCGTGGCAATCCCAGCCCGGCACGTATGGCGAGTCGAAGCCCATCATCGTCTTCGATTTGACGACGATGTCTTTGAGGATCTTGTTGAGCGCGTGGCCCATGTGAATGTGGCCGTTCGCGTACGGAGGGCCGTCGTGCAGGACCGACTTCGGCCGCCCTTCCGACTTTTCGCGAATGAGTTTGTACAGATCGATGAGGCGCCACTGCTCGAGCCTCTTCGGCTCGTTCACGGGCAGGTTGGCCTTCATCGAGAAGGAAGTCTGCGGAAGGTTCAGCGTCTTTTTGTAGTCACTGCTTTCGGCCATGGTGGGCGGCGAAACTAACAGCCGCCTCCCCGCATTTCAAGCGGCACGCGTTACTGGATCTTCGCGAGCTCGCCGTTCAGATGCGCGAGCGCGGCCTGCAGCGACGTTCGCCTTCGTTCGTTGGCCGTCTCCATCTCGTGCAGGATGCGCCGCCGCGACAACTCCAGACCTTCGCGTTTCTGGCGGCGCTCAATTTCATGAACGTCGGGACGCTGCCGGTTGCCGCGCGCGGCGCGCTCATCCTCGGCATCCTGCCGATTCGACTCAACTGCCTTGCTTTCGAATCCTCTTGCCATGAGAAAAATCGGCGTGCATGTCGCGCGCCTGCGGACTACATCCCGCCGGCGCTGACCGCGCGCGGTGCGGTTATGCGCAGCCGTTCGCCGGGGTGGAGTTTGTGTTCGACTTCGAGCTCGTTCAGTTCGAGGAGCTCGTCCACGGTCAGGTTGTGGCTCTTGGCGATCGAGTAGTACGTGTCGCCTTTTTTGACGGCGTAGTAGGCGTCGCTGTGTGAAAGGAGCGCTCCAAGCTCGCGGGCGCGGACGGGGAGATAGACTGCGTCGCCTTCGCCGATGGCGTCGGGCGAGCGGAGGTTGTTCATCGCTATGAGCGTTTCGATGTCGGTGCCGAGGGCGCGGGCGATGTGTTTGAGCGACTCGCCTTCGCGAAGCCTGTAGTTGCAGATGGCGATGTTCGCATCCTCATTCCTTAGCGTTGCGGCGCGGGCGGCGACGGTTTCCGCGGATTTCGGCGGAACGTGCACGGTGATTTTTCCCGGCGGCACGATGCCCTGACGCAGCGCGGGATTCAGATCGCGCAACAGCGCCTCGTCGACGTGAGCGACCGAGGCGAGGTAGCGGAGCGAGAGCGGACCTTCGATTTCGACGGCGCTGCGGTCGAAATCGATCGGCTGGCCGAGACGAAAACCGTACGTGGACGGATCGCTGGCGATGGTCAGCGTGGCGAAGAACGTCGGAACATATCCGCGCGTCTCTTTCGGGACGGCTTCATTTTCGAGCAGGTCCCAGAATGTCACGGAGCCGGACGATTGCATCGCGCGGCGGATGCGGCCCGGACCGGCGTTGTACGCGGCCAGCGCGAGCGGCCAGTCGTTGAACTGGCGATAGAGATCCTTCAAGTACGCCGCGGCGGCACGCGTGGAGCGCTCAGGATCGGCGCGCTCGTCGACCCACCAGTCGACGCGCAGGCCGTAGTCACGCGCGGTCTCGGGCATGAATTGCCAGATGCCGTGCGCGCCGGCGCGCGACGTAACAGACGGGACGTACGCGCTCTCGATCACTGGCAAGTAGGCGAGGCCGTGCGGCAGTTTGTAGTCGTCGAGCGCTTTGTCGATCAGTTTCTTGTACTTGCCGGAGCGGAGCAACGATTCCTGGATGCTCGGTTTGAGGTCGGTGGTGAAGTACTGCAGCGCGCCGCGAATGGTTGGATGATCGGGAATCGGAATCGACGCTGCGGCCTCGACATCGACTGTTGGCGCGGCGACCGGTTTCCCTTCGCGCGCCACGATCTCCGCATACGCTGCTTCCAGCGATTTCCGATACTCCTCGGCCTGCAACTTCGCGGCGGACGGAGGCTGCAGCGCGGGGGCGGCGGCGGGTTTCGGCGCGGGGGTGGAGGACGCGCAGGCGACGGCGTAAATGGCGATCAGCAGAACGACCGCTCGCTCTTTCGTCATCGCATTTCCCTCCCCGCCCTTAGATATCTTCGAACTTCAGATTGACCGAGAGCGACTGGATGTCGCTCGTTTCGCCGAGGTCGACCGATTGCTCCTGAGACTGCACGACCCCGCCGTCATTTTCAAAGGATACCGTAATGCGCAAGTGCTTCGCGCGCGGCAGGGTTCCGGGCGCCATCGGAAGTGTGACGGTGCGGTGCACATCGCGCTTCGGTTTGGGCGGATGGCGAAGCGCGTCGAGCGGCGAGGTTTCCTTCTTCACGGGCTGTTTCGGCGCCGACTGCGTGGCGCGTTTCCGCAGCGATTCCAGCTCCGCCATGATGTCCACCGACGACCTGACTTTGACGTGCTTGACCTCGGGGGCCGCTTTGGCCTGCTTCTCGGTCTGCCCGAAGTCGATCTCAGGCTCGGGTGGTGGAGGCGGGGCGGGAGGTGGTGGAGGCTCGGGCGCCGCGACCACGGGTGGCGGAGGCTCGGGTGGCGGCGGTGCTGGCTCCGGCTCGGGCGGAATGAAGGCTTCGGGTGTGATCTCTTCAATGGGCTCGATGTCCGGAGGCGGGTTGTACGCCGCAATCGGCGCGGTGGCCGCGGGCGACGCCGGCGTCGCGGGAATTGGCGCCGTATCCTCGCGGACGCGGAAGGCCATGTCGGGCGCGGGACGCCGCGGCGTCGGTTTCACCGGCTCTTCGCCGGTCATGCGCCGGCGCAGAGTCCGCAGCGTCAGTTTCGAGATGACTTTCAGCGTTTCGAACACGCCGTCGCCGCGCGACGCCACCGCTTCGACGAAATCGTACTTGCGCTCAGGATCGATGACATCGACGACGTCGTCGGCAGGCGCGATGTTGGGCAGGTCGCGCTTGTTGAGTTGCAGGACCAGCGGGATCTCGTCGATGGACAGGCCGATCTCGGCCAGGTTCTCGCGAAGGTTCTTGAAGCTCTCCAGGTTCGCGTCGAGCATCGCTTTCTGTGAATCGGCCACGAAGACGATGCCGTCGACACCCTTGAGCACGAGCTTGCGCGTGGTGTTGTAGAAGACCTGGCCTGGGATTGTGTAGAGCTGGAGGCGGGTCTTGAATCCGCCGATGACGCCGACGTCGATGGGGAGCAGATCGAAGAAGAGCGTGCGGTCGGTTTCCGTCTCCAGGCTGACCATTTCGCCGCGGCTCTGCGGCGAGGTCTTGGCGTAGATGTGGTGCAGATTGGTCGTCTTTCCACAGAGCCCCGGACCGTAATAAACGATCTTCGCGGCCATCTGCATCGTCGCGTAATTAAAGAAAACCATTCCGCCCGCGCTCCGATCGAAAGGGGGTCGATGGTAGCACCCGCTACTTTGCAGCCGCAACAATGCGCGCGGCCAGAAGTCTGTAGATCTCTGCAAGTTCCGGCGAATCGCGCAGCGCATCTCGATGCTGCTGCATGACGGCTTCGTCGCCGCGCGACGCCGGTCCGGTGAAACGCCGTGCGTCCGCGTGCGCTGCCCAGTTGTCGATCGCGGATCGCGCCAGCGCGGCGATGTCTTCGCGCGCGCCGTCGATTCCGATCAACTCCTCAGCGATGTCGAGCAGGGCTGCGATGTAGTTCGATCCGAATACGGCGCCGGCGTGGTAACGGATCTTTGCGTCGGGCGCGATTTCGGCGAATCTGGCGCCGGCCGCCGTCGCGATGGATTGCGCGACGGCGCGATGGGCGCCTTCGAAAACGAGCAGCGTCCCTTCAAGATCGGACGGCTCGCCAACCGGCGACAGCGATTTCAGAGGATGCAGCGAGAAGCCGCCGCGCAGCGCGGGGAGCGCACCGCTGGGGTGGAAGATGATGGCGTTCGTGTCCGGAATCGACGCTGCAACTTCCTCGATAGCGCGGTCGCTCACGGCAACGAGGATCAAATCGCTGGTCGCTGCGAGTTCGTCGATCGGCGTTCCGCGTGTGGCGATGCCGGTGAGCGGCCAGGCGATTCGCTTCCAAGTGTTCGCGAACGCCCATGCCGCGCGGCCGCTGCCGATGATGCCGAGTTTCATGAGTCGAGTGTATTTCGAAAGGGAGACGGTTCACGCGGAGACGCGGAGAACTGCCTTTCCCCGCGTCTCCGCGGCTCCGCGTGAACTAAACTGCCACGAATGCGCTGCACTCTGTTACTCCTCCTCGCCATCGCGACGAGCGCCAACGCGAAGCCGCCGAGTACCTGCGCCGGCACGGACGACTACTCCAAAGCCCTCTGCGCGTATCAGCGTCGCGCGTTTACGGAGGCAGAGGCTGGGTTTCGGGGGATCGTCGAGAAGAACGAGGTCGATCCGCAGACCATCCGCGCGCTCTACTTTCTGGCGCGGACGGAGATGAAGCGCGGGCGGTTCGACGAAGCGGGGCCGCTCTTTGTCAGAATCTACGCCATGGATCCGGCGTTCTATGCGAGCTGGAACTGCGATTTTCTCCTGGGCGAATGCAGGAGAGCGATGGGAAGAGATTAGTGCCGACGCAATCAACCTTCGAGCTGCGCCGCAAGCTTCTCCAGCTGGAGGCGCTTTACGACGTCGGCCGCGCGCTGAACACGCTACGCCCGGAAGGGGAGCTGATCGAAGAGCTGATGCACCGGGCCATCGCTGTGCTCGATGCGACGGTCGGCTTCGTCTTCTCGCTCGATGAAAAGCTCAACGTCCAGCAGATCTTCACGTTCGGAGTGGAGATCCCCACGCCGGCAAACGCGATTTTGAACGAGCCGCCGATCAAGCAGGTGCTGGCCTCGCGCGAGCCGATGTCCGTCACCGTCTCCAAGTTCCTCGGCGGTGCCGGCAGCGACCTGCTGCTCGCGCCGATGATCTCCGGCGAGACCATCATCGGCATCATCGGGGTCGGCGGGAAAGAGGAGCGCGGCGCGAAGAGCGGCAGCTTCGTCGAAGACGATCTGCGATTCCTGGCCTCGCTCGCGGCCATCGGCGGCGCGGCCATCGACAACGCCCGCAACTTTCACAGGCTGTCGGTGCTCCGCGAAACGCTCGAGGACGAGAATCGCAACTTAAAACAGAAAATGCTGCGCGACTACAGCGACCGGCTCATGATCGGCGACTCGCCGAAGATGCAGCGGGTCATCGACCTCGTCGCGCGCGTGGCCGACTCGCAGGCCAGCGTCCTCATTCGCGGCGAGTCGGGCACCGGCAAAGAGATGGTGGCGCGTCTGATCCACGGCAACTCGCCGCGCAAGGATGGTCCGTTCGTGGCCATCAATTGCGCCGCGCTGCCCGAGACGCTGCTCGAGTCGGAGCTCTTCGGCATCGAGCGCGGCGTGGCTACCGGCGTCGATGCGCGGCCCGGCAAGTTCGAGCTGGCCAAGGGCGGCACGATCTTCCTCGACGAGATCGGAGACATCCCGCTGACCCTGCAGGCCAAGCTCCTGCGCGTGCTGCAGGAGCGCGAAGTCGAGAAGCTCGGCGGACGGCGCCGCATCCCGATCGACGTCCGCATCCTGGCCGCCACGCATCGCGATCTCGAGCAGATGATCGAGAAGACCGAGTTTCGGCAGGATCTCTACTATCGTTTGAAAGTCGTCGAGATCGTCCTGCCGCCGTTGCGCGACCGCAAAGAAGACATCCCCAAGCTAGTCCGCTTCTTCCTCGACAAATACGGCAAGCGCGAAGGGCTGCACGACGTGCGCATCACGCAGGAGGCGCTGCAGAAACTGATGCGCTATCCCTTCCCCGGCAACGTCCGGGAGCTGGAGAATCTGATCGAAGGATCGCTGGCGCTGACCACCGATCCCGTCATCGATCCGGGCGACCTCGCCCTTCCCGAATCGGCATCCGGAGCGGGCGGCGTCGAGTTGCTGACCGACTTCCCATCGCTCAACGAGTTGGAGCGCCGTTACGTCGCCCGCGTCCTCGTCCACACCAAGGGCAACATCTCTAAAGCTGCCAAGATCCTCGGCGTCGACCGCAAGACTCTCTATCGGATGCGCGAGTCGCTGTCCCAATTAGCCCCAACTGTGGAGTCTTGGGACGTTCACTAACAAGTCACATCGATTCATACGCTTACGGTCGCGTAAACCTTTGAAACCTTCTTACTGTAGCGATTTGCCCCACTCGCACACTTCGTCACATTCCGCCGATTTCTCGTGTAAACTTCGCAGCATCAGAGGCTTAGAGAGAGTGCAGCCAAAAAGCCAACCGTGGCAGTCGCGTTGCTCTTGGTGGGTCCCGACAACTGAGGGGGGACACCATGAAAAGCATCGCTCAAACCCGCACCAACGCCGTTTCCGTCCAGTACGCGCTTCCCATGCTGCTGGCCGTCAACACCTTCGCCCTGCTTGCCATCGAGCAGCTCGGCGGCATCCCCGAGTGGATCAAGTCCGCGGTGGCGTTGCTTCTCGGCTTTTAATCGCGTCCTTCAGGACTCTTCCGAAATGACGACAACCGCCGAGCGGCAGATGGAGCTCACGCTCCCGATGGTTGCGGATATCGAGATCGCAGCGGCCCGCGCGGCCAGCAATCTCGCCCGCGAGCTCGGCATGAGCTCCGAGAAAATCGATGAGATGACTCATGCGATCATCGAGGCCTGTATCAACGCTCGCGAGCATTCCGGTTGCGCGGACAACCGCATCTATCTAAGATTCGTCGGTACTTCCCAGGACGACGGCAGCCGGATCGATGTGTGGGTCACCGATCACGGACACGGATTCGATCCTGCCGAGGCTCGGTCGCGACGGCCGGCTCCCGGGGTTTCTCACAAACGCGGCCGCGGACTTCAACTGATCGAAGCGCACATGGACGAGGTAAGTATCTCGACGTCGTCGGGCGGTGGAACCACCATCCATATGGTCAAATACGAGAAGAAAGAATCATGACTGAGGAACTGAAAGTCGCGGTCGACCGCAAGGACAACGGTGCGGTGCTCTACACCAAGGGCTACATCAACAATGTAGGCGGCGAAGAGATCGCCGTTCGTGCCTACGAATTGATGGACGCCGGCGTGCGCACTCTGCTGCTGAATCTTCGCGATACGAAAATCGTCAACTCCATCGGCATCAGCATCCTCATCGAGATCATCGAGAAGATGATCGACAAAGGCGGCAAGATCGCCTTCTGCTGCCTCACGCCCGTCATCCACAAGACCTTCCAGATCATGGGCCTGGCCAACTACGCGATGATCTTCGACAACGAAGAGGCCGCGATGAAGGAACTGGGACTGTAAGTCGTTAACGGGGATTGCGCGTCGCTGCTATCCTTCCACCTCCCGTATGCCCGCCCTCGTTCACCAGTTCGCGGAGTTTCTGCATGACCTGCAGCAACTCGAGCGGGCCGCGCTTCCGTCGCATGGATCGCTGATCCTCGACGCCTTCACCAAGCACACGCCGTACGACGTCGGCGCCGTCTATCTGCGCGATGCGCGCGGACCCGAGATGCGCCTGGCCGCGAAGTCGCTGCTCTGCGTCGCGCCGGAGATTCTCGACGGCGACTCGCTCGATTCTGCGCTGCTCGATCCGAAGCCGCGTCACATCATCCCGATGCGCACCACGCGCGATCACTTCGGCGTCGTCGCTCTCTCCGGCGAAACCGCCTCGGACGAAGATCTCCAGATGCTCCACGCCGCCGGCACCTTCGCCGCGTCGCTGCTGAACACGCACCGCCTCGCGCAGGAAATGCGCGAAGGCGACTTCCAGCTCAAGTACCGGCTGTGGGAGCTGGAATCGCTCTATGACATCGGCCTCTCCATCGCCGGCACGCTGAACATCGACGCCCTCGCGGACGAGATCCTCTTCCGAATGATTTCGCTCATCAACGCGCGCCGCGCGGCGCTGTTTCTGCGCGATGGCGACAAGTTCCGTGTCTACCGCTCCTTCGGCGACACCCGCTCCGATTTTCTCGATGACGAGATCACCGACCGCGTCGTCGCCGCCGGCGAGGCGCTGACCTTCGAAGATGCCTCGGAATGCATCTTCCCGGGCTGTATCGCCACGGTCGCCGTTCCGATCAAGGGCAACAACGAAGTGATCGGCGTGCTCGCGGCTGGCGATCGCGAAACGCGCGAAGGCGACGTCGGGGCGTTCGAAGCGAACGAGCTGCGGCTCCTCTCGCTCTTCGCGAATCAAGTCGCCATCGCCCTCGAGAACGCGCGCCTGCACAAGGAAGCGCTCGAGAAGCAGGCCATGCAGCGCGAGCTCGATCTCGCCGCCACGATCCAGAGCGACATTCTTCCGAAATCGATCCCGGTGATCGAAGGCGTCGAGCTGGCCGCGCTTTCCCGACCGGCCAAGCAGGTCGGCGGCGACTATCACGCGTTTTTCCAGCGCGAGGGAACGCTGACGACGGTTGTGGCCGACGTCGCCGGGAAGTCGATGCCGGCAGCGCTGCTCGTGTCGGCGTTTCATGCCGCCATCCAGCTTCTCTTCGCCGAGGGCCGCGAGCTGGGCGACATCGCCACGGAGTTGAATCGCCACATCCATAGCTGGTCGGCCGAGAACAAGTTCATCACCATGATCGTGGTCACGATCGATCCGGAAGCGGAGACGATCCAGTTCGTGAACGCGGGACACAATCCTTGTTACGTCATCACCGGCGATCACATCGAGCAGCTTCGCTCCCACGGCCTTCCGATCGGTATCCTCGGCGCGTCCAAATACATGACGCAAACGCGCCCCTTCCCGGCCGGATCGACGGTCGTGCTCTACAGCGACGGCATCTGCGAAGCCGAGAATGCCGCGGGCGACGAATGGGGCAACGAAGCCTTCGAGCGACTCCTGGCCCGACACGCCAACTCCTCGGCCAGCGAAGTCCGCGACGCGATCGCCGAAGCGGTCGACGCCTTCGTCGCCAACGCCCCGCAGAAAGACGACGAGACGCTCGTCATCGCGCGGACGGCGTCGTAACGATCAGGGAACCGGTTTCACGCGGAGCACACGGAGGAGCGGAGAACGGCAACCTCCGCCTCTCCGTGTGCTCCGCGTGAAACCGTTCTCTTTTGGTCGTCTACCGCCCTTCGAATGTCGCTGCCCTCTTCTCGAAGAACGCCGACATCCCTTCTCCCGCATCCCGGGAGAGGAACGCGCGAACCTGGTGCTCGCTCTCCAGCTCTACTTGCGCGGACAACGAATTCGTACGCGACGCCGCCAGCGCGCGTTTGATATCCGCGATCGCCTGCGGCGGGCCGGCCGCGATCGCGCGCGCGAGAGTCAGGGTCTGTTCCGGCAAATCGGATAGCGGCACGACGCGATCCACCATCCCGATCGCCAGCGCCTCGGCGGCATCGACCATTCGTCCCGTTACCAACAGCTCCAGCGCGCGGCTCGGACCGACGAGGCGTGGCAAAAACCATGTCCCGCCCCAATCGGGATGGATGCCGATCTTTACAAACGTCTCGCCGAGCTTCGCGTTGTCGGAGGCGATGCGATAGTCGCAGGCGAGCGCGAGATTGCACCCGGCGCCCGCGGCCACGCCATTCACGGAGGCGATGACAGGCTTCGCGATCTCGGCGATCAGCGTGACCACGTCGCGCCCGGCGTCGAGGAGCTTGTGGAACGCATCGACGTCACCGTTCTTCTGCAGACCGGACATGTACTCGACGTCGCCTCCCGCGCAGAACGCGCGTCCGGCGCCGGTGATGACGACGACGCGGCATTCACGATCGTCCGCCGCGGCGCGCAACGCGGCCAGTAACTCCTCGCGCATCGTCCCGGCGAAAGCGTTCAGCTTTTCGGGACGGTTGAGGGTGATGGTGGTGATGTTTGCTTCTGTCTCGGTCGTGATCATCGTCAGGAAACTTTATCCTGACTGGAAGCGCAGCGGACTGTCAGGATCTCCGGTGATACCGCGCTGGACCTGCTGAAACAAACGATCGCGCGGCCTAACCGGAGATCCTGACCTTGGGCTTCGCCCGCCGCAGGATAGAGTTAGAAACAAGCACATGAAACGCATCCTCCGCTGGCTCCTCTACGCCACCATTCCCATCGCCATCGCCTTGCAATTCATGCACGGGCATCTCGTCGCGGAGTTTGTTTTTGCGTGTGCGGCGGTGCTTCCGCTGGCGGCGTGGATCGGCGTCAGCACCGAGCAGTTAGCGCATCGGATGGGATCGACGTACGGCGCGCTGTTCAACGCCACCTTCGGAAACTTCGCGGAGATGGTGATCGCCATCTTCGCCATTCGCGCGGGACTGCCCGGCGTCGTGCGGGCGTCGTTCACCGGATCGATCGTCGGCAATCTGCTGTTCGTGGCCGGACTGTCGATGCTGGCCGGCGGATGGAAGCACCGCACGCTCAAGTTCAACGCGCTGGCGGCCGAGTCGCAGGCGGGGCAGCTCATTCTGGCCGTCGCATCGTTCCTCGTGCCGGCGCTCTTCTTCCGATCCGCCGCGTCGGCGCATCAGCCGCAGTTGATTCATCAGGTCTCGGTCGGCACGGCCATCATCCTGATCATCGTCTACGTCCTCGGCTTGTTCTTCGCGTTCAAGACGCACAAAGAGCAGCTCACCGCTGTTACCCAAGCGCCGGAGATGGCCGAGGAGGACGTGTGGAGTCTCAAGCGCGCCATCGGGCTGCTGCTGTTCGCGAGTGCGCTGATGAGCGTGGTGGCCGAGGGGCTGGTGGAAGCGGTGGGGGAGGCGGGGAAGGCGTGGGGGATGAATGAAATCTTCCTCGGCTTCGTCGTTCTGGCCATCGTGGGCAACGCCGCGGAGCATTCCACGGCGGTCCTGCTGGCCATGAAGAATCAGATGGATACGGCGCTGAACATCTCGATGCAGTCGAGCGTGCAGATCGCGCTGTTCGTCACGCCGCTGCTGGTTTTTTTGTCGTACCCGCTCGGGCATCCTCTCGATTTGCTGTTCACGCCGTTCGAGATGCTCGCGGTCGGTTTGTGCGTGGCGATCTTTTCGTATCTGGTGATGGACGGTGAGACCAACTGGTACGAAGGCATTCAGCTTCTGGCGGTCTACGCGATCATTGCGGTGGCGTTGTACTTTCTGCCGGTGGCCGCGCCTGCGCATCACTGATCCCGCAATACGCGCCTGATTCACGGCGTTTTCCACGCCATGTCCCCAGCAACCCAGCAACAAACTGCGCTCGGCGAGATCCTGGCCGTGAGGACGGCCGAGGGCGCGCCTGAGCTGTACGACAAACTCGAGAACAAGGCGGTGCGCTGCTACTCATGCGGCCATCGCTGCAAAATCCTCAACGGCCTCAACGGCATCTGCAAAGTCCGCTACAACGAAGATGGCGTGTTGCGCGTCCCGCGCGGATACGCGGCCGCGATTCAGGTCGATCCGATCGAGAAGAAGCCGTTCTTCCACGCGTATCCCGGCGCGCTCGCGCTTTCATTCGGCATGCTCGGCTGCGATTACCACTGCGGCTACTGCCAGAACTGGGTCACCTCGCAGGCATTGCGCGATCCCGTTGCCGGCGCTGCGCCGGTCGATATCGAGCCGGCCGAGCTCGTCGCGCTCGCCAAACGCCACGGCGCGAAAGTGATCACCTCGACCTACAACGAGCCGCTCATCACCTCGGAATGGGCCGTCGAGATTTTCAAAGAAGCGAAACGCGAAGGTCTGGTCTGCTCCTACGTCTCGAACGGAAACGGCACGGAGAAGGTGCTCGACTACATCGCGCCCTACGTCGATCTCTACAAAGTCGATCTCAAAGGTTTTTCCGACGCCCACTACCGCGACCTCGGCGGCACGCTGCAGCCGGTGCTCGATACGATCAAAGGTCTCAAGCAGCGCGGCATCTGGGTCGAGATCGTCACGCTGATCGTCCCAGGCTTCAACGATTCCGATGAGGAGCTGACGAAGATCGCCGAGTTCCTGGCGAGCGTCGATCCCGATATCCCGTGGCACATCACCGCGTTTCATCAGGACTACAAGATGACCGCGAACGCGAACACCTCGGCGAATCAACTCCTCCGCGCGTACGAGATCGGCCGCCGCGCCGGACTGCGCTACATCTACCCCGGCAATATCCCGGGCGCCGTCGGCGATTTGGAGAGCACGCATTGCCCGTCGTGCGATGCGGTCGTCATCGGCCGCACCGGTTTCCGTGTTACCTCGTATCGATTGAATGACGGCCGCTGCCCCGATTGCGGCACGGCCATCCCGGGCGTTTGGGATGGCAGCGCCGCCGTCGGCCGCAACGGCGTCCCACGTCCCGTCTGGCTCGCATGAAAGGAACCACCCGAATGAAACGAATTGCAGTTGCCCTCTGCGCGGCGCTGATCGCGTCCGCCCTCATCGCTGCCACGCCCACGCCGGCTCCTGTTCCGGACAAGGGGCCCAACAACGGCTGGATCGTCTCGACGTCGAAGCAGCACGATCATCTGCTGCTTCTGAAGGTTCGCACCGAGGTGCCGGCCGACGTACAACCGTCGAAGTATCCGAATGCGCTCGAGATGCACTGGAAGTACGCACCGGATTCGAAAGGGATGCCTGCTGAGAAGGTCGTCACGCAGATCGCGAAGTTCGAAGCGACGCTCGATCCGATTCAGGGGGACCGCGTCGGCTACCTGATGATGATCGTGACCGGCAGCGGCGAGCGCACCTGGCTCTGGTACGCCGCCGATCCGAAAGCGTTTGCGAAAGAGCTCAATCGCCTCATCCCAGGCCATCCCTTTCCGATCACGCTCAACGCCGCCGCCAAAGAGCCGGACTGGAAAACGTACCGCGCCATGCGCGAAAAGATGCACTGACGCCGCTTTTGTTAGAGTGCGCCTCCGATGAACGAAGCCTTTACCGAGGTCCTGAACGCGGCCGAACTTCCAGTCGGCCGCATCAGGGCCGTGAAGGTCGACGACCGCAGCGTGGCCATCTCCCACACCACCGGCGGATTCTTCGCCACCGATAACACCTGCCCGCACCGCGGCGGTCCGCTCGCCGAGGGAGACCTGATCGGAGACGAGATCGTCTGTCCTTGGCACCTTTGGGGATTCGACATCCGGACCGGCCTCTGTCCCGGCAATGCCGACTACACGATCGCGACGCACGAGGTGAAGGTGGACGGTGACCGCATTCTGGTCAGGCTCGCGCCGGTGCGCGAAACGTCGGGCGTACTGTGAACCCGAAACCTCTCCGCCACGTCGATCTCTTTTCGAGCGCCGGCAAGCTCGAGGCGCTCTACCGCGATCTCCAGGACCCCGCCGCCGTGGCCGTGGTCTGCCACCCGCACCCCCTCGGCGGCGGCACGCTGCACAACAAAGTCGTCTTCCGCGCCGCGCGCGGACTCGAGGCGGCGAACGTGGCCACGCTCCGTTTCAACTTCCGCGGCACCGGCGCCAGCGCCGGCCATCACGAGGAAGGGGAAGGCGAGCAGGGCGACGTCGTGGCCGCGATCGACTGGCTGATGAAAAAGTATCCCGGCAAGAAGGTGATCGTGGGCGGCTTCTCGTTCGGCGCGTGGGTGGCCTCGCGCGCGGCGTGCGAGATCGCGGCGGTCGACGCGCTCTTCCTGATCGGTACGCCCGTCAACAAGTACGACTTCGGCTATCTGCGTTCGTGCGAGAAACCGATGCTGATCCTGCACGGCACGCAGGACGAGCATGGCGACGTCGAGAAGCTGGAGAAGCTCGGCCAGCAAATCCGCAACGCGGAGACGATGATCATCACTGGCGCCGATCACTTCTTCACGCGCCAGCTCGATTCCGTCGAAGAGACGCTGCGCATCTGGGCCACGGGCATCATCGAAGGCTGACTTACAATTTCGGCATGCGATACGTCCGTGCCGAAGACCGGCTTCCGAACGGCGACGCCGCGCCCGGCGGCCGCGTCGATCCATCGCCGATGCTCGGCATCTGGTTCGCGACCGACAAACAGTCCGCGGGCGTGGTGAAGCTGGAGCTGTCCGAGCGCGAGGGCGCCTTCGTCGTGCGCGCGTTCGGCGCGGGATCGCCCGATCCGATCGACTGGGGCGAAGTTCCGGCGATCGCATACGCGAAGAGTGTCGTCTCGGATGAAGGGATGGCGGTGAGCGCGGTCTTCGATTTCGGATTCGAGGAAAGTTTGCTGGCCGCCTACTCGAAGGGCGGCATCCTCGTCCTCGACACGTTCAACACATTCAAAGACGGCAGCGGACGCTCCGCCTACTTCAGCCGCGAGTTCTTCCACCGGTGATCGCGCGCCTCAGCGACCGTCCCTCCGGGAATGCGGCGCCGATCGACGCCGCGACGCTTCTCGGCGACTGGATCAACTACGACACGTCGAGCCGCAACGTCGCCCGCCTGTCGATCACCAGCCGCGGCGAGATTGTCATCCTGCGAATCACCGGCGCCCCGGACATCGACTGGGGCGAAACGTCTCTCGACCCCTTCTCCCTCACCACTGCCGGCGGCGAAGCAGCCGCTTTCCGCGCCGCCTACGACTTCGACTTCGCACGCATTGCCATCCTCGCCTACCTCAACAAACGCCTCCTCGTCGTTGACGCCTATACGACTTTCCACGACGACAGCGGGAGGTCGAGTTACTTCGCAAGGGATCATTTCTGGTTGAGGTGAGACGTGCGGGCATCCTTTGAGATCATCGGCCCGATTTACGGCATTGAGGTCATCGCCAGTGGCCACGGCATCCGTGAGCTAGCTGCGCTGCAGAAACACTTCGGCCGAGGCAACTGGCGTAAGGTGAAGGGGTTCGCGACCGTATGCCTCGCGGATGTAGGATTGCCGAAGCCGAGATTCACTGGTACGAAGCGCACGGAATCGGACGGCGCTGGATCAAAATCAAGCATTACCTCGACTGACCAATGAGCGAGTCAAAGCACTTCGTCATTTGCATCAACAACGGCGAATACGCTGGAACACTAGAGTTGCGCAAGGTCTACGAAGTTCTCGAAGATCCCTCGGCCGCCTCGCGCGACTACGCGCGCATCATTGATGAATCGGGCGAAGACTACCTTTATCCGAAATCGTGGTTTGTGCCAGTTGCGGTTCCGCAGAGTATCGAGGAACTGCTTCACGACCTCGTCATGAAGTAGAGAACACGCAGCGGTTTTAGGAGACGGCCGTCGAGCTACCCCAACCGCTCGCGTAGAAAACGGAGCCCGAGGATCGTCCGCGTTCCGTGCCATGTGAAGAGGTGTCCGGGGAACGGACCGATGACACGCGGTCCGTGGATTTCGGCGGCATCATCGGTCGTGAATTCGTATGGCTCGTCGGGCAGAAAGACGATGTCGGGACGAAGCGCCAACACGGCGTCGATTGCAAGCGACGGATAGCGTTCGCGATCGCCGAGCACGTTCGTGCCGCCGATTGATTCGACGAGATTCGAGACGTACGTGTCGCCGCCGCACCACATCCACGGCTTCTTCCAGATCGGCACCGCGAACGTGAACGTAGCGACGCGACCTCGTTCGTTCGCAAGCGCATCCGTCAACTCGCGCGCGCGATCGGTGCGTCGATGAATCACTCCGAGGGTGGTGATGAGCGCGGACACATCATCGACGGTCTTTGGTTCGGTGACGAACACCGGCGCGAACTCCTCGATCGCTTTCGCATGACGTTCGATGTTCTCCTCGAGATTCATGTAGACGAGGTCCGGCGACAACGCGCGAATCTCATCGATGCGCGGATTCTTCGTCCCGCCGACACGCGGCCGTTCGATGTCCTCGGGGAAGATGCAGAAGTCGGTGATGCCTGCGACCGCGTCGCCCGCGCCGAGGTCGAACAGCGTCTCCGTCAGCGACGGAACGAGCGACACAACGCGCGACGGCGGGTTGGCGAAGTCGAAGGTGCGTCCGAGGAGGTCTTTCACTGCAATGTGATCGTCGCCTTTCGCCCGCCGCGCCCGAACGTCTCGCCGAAGAAATCGCCCGGCGTCCAATTCGGCCGCGATGGCGCATTCGCGATCGCGCGCACGAGACGCAGGTTCGTCTCCGCGTATCGCGCACCCGACGCGAAATCGAACGTCTGCGAGAGGTCGTCCTTCGGCGAGTGGTAGATCGTGCGCAGCCAGTCGCGGGTCAGTTTCGCGCCGTCGATCGACGGATCGGTGCTCTTGTTGCCCGGCTTGAGATGAATGGCCGGGATGCCCGCCTTGACGAACGAATACTGGTCGCTGCGAATGAACCGTACCTCCTCGGGGTACGGATCGGGACTGACCTCGAAGCCGGCCGCGTGCGCCGCCGTGGCCGCCATCTCGCCGAGCGACGAATGCTCGCCGCCGAGCGGCACGACGTCGCCGACCGGATAGATCATCAGGAACATGTCCATGTTCACGTCGGCGACGAGCTGCCGCTTCGGCATCGGCGGAAAGTGAACGAAGTACTCCGATCCCTGCTCGCCCTTTTCCTCGCCCGTCAGCGCGACGAAAAGGACGGAGCGTTTGGGCCGCGGACCGGCCGCGAGGGTTCGCGCGATCTCGATGATGCAGGCGATGCCGGAGCCGTTGTCGTACGCGCCGTTGTACAAGCCGTCGCCGCCGTTCGCGGGTGGATGGTTGCCGAGGTGATCGAGGTGCGCGGAGACGACGACGTATTCGTCGCGGAGTTTCGCGTCGCTGCCGGGCAGCACGCCGATGATGTTCTCGCTCTGCATTTGCGCGAAGCGAGTCACGGTCCTGATCGAAGCGCTTGCGGTGAGTGGAAACGAATGTGCGACACCGTTCTCGGCATCGGCCAGCAGACGATCGAGCGGAATCGTCGCGCCGCTGAAAAGCGCCGCCGCGGCCGGGCCGCTCAGCGATGCCGATCCGCGCAGCGATTCGACCGTGTCCACCGGATTGCCGCTCGCATCGAGATACGTCATCGGAACGATGTTGCTTTGCCGCGCGCGCTTCTCGAACGGATTGCGCGCTTCATCGGTCGTTGACGTGATCGTCAGCATCCCAACTGCACCGTGCGCGGCGGCGTTGTGGCGCTTCACGTCACCTGACGAGTAGTACGCGCGCTGATCGGACGGAAACGATTTCGGCGCGCCGCTAACAATCACCACGATCTTTCCGCGTGCACCGATTCCGGCGTAGTCGTCGTGATGCAACTCCGGCGCAGTAACGCCGAAGCCCGCCACGACCAGCGGTGCATCGACGGCGACGTTCTCGCGCGCAAAGTCGGGGCGCATCAGAAAGTCTTTGCGAATGACCAGCGGTTTCCCGTTGACCGCGAGCGACGACTGTGCCTCGTCGAGCGTGGCCGCTCGCAACGCGAAATGCTGGAACCAGTCGTCGTGCAGCGGCTGCAGTCCGATGGCCTGGAACTGCGCGCGAACGTACTCCGCCGCGACGTCGAATCCGCGCATGCCGGTCTCGCGCCCTTCGAGCGCATCACTGGCCAAGAAGTGAATGTGCGACGCGATTGCTGCGGGACGGATGACATGTGGCACAGACACTCTTGTCTGTGCTTTTGCAAGTACGCAGCAGATGAGGATCAAGACCGGTATCAATCGTCGAAACATGACGGAAGTCTAGTGGAGCCGAGCGGCTGGAGCGCTGGCGTCTCGCCGGCTTCCATGAGAAGGCCCACGTCAGTCAAGTGCGCCGCCGTGAGCGGCGCCACCACTTCCGAAGCTTCGTCGTGACCCTGCTTCCATTCGCACTCTGAGTGAGCGTCTGTT
>Ga0233356_1000097_pt1 | contig 18905 bp, 13 predicted proteins | sample GEONSFMMS_FD_180700 | JGI IMG/M metagenome (GOLD analysis project Ga0233356, IMG submission 180700) | Soil microbial communities from Shasta-Trinity National Forest, California, United States - GEON-SFM-MS | ecosystem: Environmental > Terrestrial > Soil > Temperate forest > Bulk soil | place...
ACCGAGGTGCGTTCGGAGAGATCGCGGATTTCGTCGGCGACCACCGCGAATCCCTTGCCGCGCTCGCCCGCCTGCGCGGCGATGATCGCGGCATTCAGCGCGAGCAGGTTGGTCTGTCCGGCGATCTCGTCGATGACGCGAACGATCTCGCCGATCTCCTGCGACCGCTCGGCCAGATCGGCGAGCGCGACTTTCGCCTCGTCGACCGCGACCTGAATCTTGCGCATCCCTTCGACCGTGCCGCTGACGGCCACGCGCCCTTCGCTGGCAGCATCCTTCACGTACTTCGCGAGCTCCGCCGATTGCTTCGCCGACTTGCCTATCTCCTCGGTGGTCGCATTCATCTCCACCATCGAGCTGGCCGTCTGCGTCGCGAACGACGAGAAGCTCTCCGTGTTCGCCGCCACCTGCGAGATCGACGCGCTCATCTCTTCGAATGCGGACGAGGTCTGCTCCACGAACTCGGCCAGCGTGTCGGCGATGCGGCTCACTTCCTCGATCGACGCCGACATCTCCAGGATCGACGTCGACGTCTCCTCGGCATTCGCGGAGAGCTCCTCCATCGACGTCCGAACATTGTTGATGGTCTGATCGATCTGGCCGACGGATGCCGAGGTCGATTCGGTGGAGACGAGCTGCTCGGCCGCGCCGCGCGCGAGCACGCGCGAACGTCCGCTGATCTGATTGCTGGCCGTGGCGACGTCGGTGGCAAGCTGCGCGAAACGGCGGATGGTGCGTTCGAGATTGGACACCAGCGCGCGCATGGCGGCCGCCATCCGTGTCGACTGCGTGGCCAGTTGAATTTCGCGCGTGGCCAGCGACAGATCGCCGGCGGTGATGCGGTTGAGGAGCTGGATCGAGGAGTCGCGGCGGGCGAGGACCGCGCCGAGCCACCACTGAAATGCCGCCACGGTGATCGCGCTGGCCACGAGCGCCGCGAGCAGCGACGGCCACCAGAGCGCGAACGTCATCCCAGGCACCAGAAGCAGGAACAACGCGAAGAGAATGAAGCAGGCAGCAACCAGAACCCACATCTGCTGGGCACGCCCGAAGTGTCTCAGGTTCATAGAGTTCCCGTTGCCGGAGTGGCCCGATGCTACCATGCGCCCGAGTGAACGACTACTTCGCCGCGCGGCGCGCGCTGATCGACGAAACCCTCAAAAACATCGCTCTCCGCGCCGGCGCCCCGAAGCCGCTGGCCGATCCTCTCAAGCGCGCGCTGACCTCGCCCGGCAAGCGCGTTCGCGGCGTTCTGCTGATGGCGGCAGGGGAGGCGGCAGGCTGCAAACCGGAGAAACTGGCCGACGCCGCGGCGGCGATGGAGATGATCCACGCGTCATCGCTGATCCTCGATGACCTCCCGTCGATGGACGATGCGCAACTCCGCCGCGGACAGCCGGCATTGCATCGCGAGTTCGGCGAAGATCTGGCCATCCTCTCGTCGGTCGCGTTGCTGAATCACGCGTACGGACTGGTCGCGAAGAACTACGCCGCGCTGACGCCCCGCCAGTGGCCGATGCTGCAGGTGATCAAGCGCGTGGTCGATGCCGTCGGCTGGGACGGGACGATCGCCGGCGAAGCGGTCGACCTGCACAGCGAAACCTCGCGCCTCGATTTCGACACGCTCGAGTTCATCCACTCCCGCAAAACCGGCGCGCTCTTCGTCGCCGCCGCCGCCGTCGGCGCGATGCTCGCCAACACTTCGCCAGCCGCCCTCGGACGCATCGAAGTCTTCGCCAAGAACCTCGGCCTCGCCTTCCAGATCACCGACGACATCCTCGATGTCGTGGGAAGCCCCGAACAACTCGGCAAAGACGTCGGCAAAGACGCCGAACGCCTGACCTTCGTCAAACTCGCCGGCGTCGACGGCGCGAAGAAGCTCAGCGACGAACTGGTCGAGACCTCCCTCTCCTCGATCTCCAACCTCGGCCCCGCCGCCCAACCCCTGCGCGATCTGGCCACGATCGTCCGCGATCGAACTTCCTGACGGTTTCACGCGGAGACGCGGAGCCGCGGAGACAGCAAGGTTCTCCTCCGCGTCTCCGCGCCTCCGCGTGAACCGTCTCCATGGCAAACCACCCGCTGCTGGTCTGCAACTTGCACTGCGCCGGTAGCGTTACTACCGCTCTGCGTCATCAACATAACCAGTTTTGGAGGCTTTTGATGTTCGACCGTCGGCTCCTGGTATGCGTCGCTCTTTTCCTCATCGCCTCGGCAGCGGCAGCACAAAATCCCGCTGCCACCCTCACGCTGACCGACACGGCGCGGACCGCCAGTGCCAGCGGCGGACCGTTCTTCTTGCCGAACCAGACCTACACGGCGGCCTTACTCCTCGAGCTGGCCGGCATGGGGAACTCGGACAGTTTCATCTGCGATGCCCTGGCCAATCCCTGCTACGTGGTGCAGTTGAACGTGGCGCTGCCGGCCGATTACGCGCAGCAGCATCCGACCGATCGAATCCGGGTGACGCTCGGCTGGGATCCGCAGGCCAGCGATCTCGACCTGCACATCTACACGCCTCCGTACGACACCGGGTCCGGCGCTCCGTTCCGGAAGTCGCGCAACAACCCACCCAGCCCTGAGGCAACCGAGTTTCCGGTGACGTCCGGTACGAGCACGTACCGCGTGTTCGTCGTGCCGTCGATCCCGGCCGCGGTTTCGGCGACGGTCACCGCGTCGCTGATTACGGGGCCGGCGCCGACGCAGAGCTCGACCGTGAAACTCGGCGGCCCGGCCTTCGCCAACTACACGCCGCCGGCGAGCGTTTCGACCCGAACCGAGCAGGCCAACGAACCGACGATCGGTGTCAACCTGGCCACGAATCAGGCGTACATGCTCTTCGACTTCGACGTGCTCGAGGCGTCGTTCGATGACGCCACCAGCCCTGCCACGGCAACGTGGCGCAACCTGGGTACGGGCGGCGCCCCCACCACCGCCGATCCGTTCATGACCATGGATCAGCACCGGCTCCCCGACGGCAGCGCGAACCAACGCGTCTGGATCGCCCAGCTTCTGGCCGCGTCGAGCTACATCGCCTACACCGAGAGTTCCGGTAACGCCAATACGTGGACGCGGTCGCTCACGGGTCCCGGCCAGGTGCACGGCGTCGACAATCAGTCCATTACCGTGGGCCCGTATCCGAACAACACCAAGCCGTCGACCGCGCTCGTGGGTGCAACGTACCCGCACGCGATGTACTACTGCTCCCATGATGCCGTGAACGCGTTCTGCTCCCGCAGCGACGACGGCGGCCAGACCTTCAATCCAAGCCGGCCCATCTTCCCGATCGCCGACGGCTGCGGCAATCACGGTCACGTAAAGGTCGGCGCCGACGGCACGGTCTACGTTCCGATGAACAACTCGTGCGAAGGCCACGAAGGCGTTTCGCTTTCGATCGACGCCGGCGAGACGTGGCACTACATCACGGTGCCCGCGACCGCGAGCGGCCGCTGGGACTCGTCGATCGCCATCGCCAACGACGGCAAGACCATCTACTACGGCTACGGCGAGACCGGCGACGATCGTCCGATGATCATCAAAGGAACGCTCGACAAGTCCGATCCCGCCAACCCGGCCATTCTCTGGCAGGAGCCCGCGGTCGACGTCGGAGCACCGGCGGGACTGAACAACATCGTCTTCCCGACGGTGGTGGCGGGCGATCCGGGCCGGGCGGCCTTCATCTTCCACGGCACGACCACGGAAGGTGATTCCGGCGACAAGGCCACGTTCTCGGCAGACGCAGAGTGGTACCTCTACTCCGCCGTGACGTTCGACGGCGGCGCGACGTGGGAACTGAACAACATCACCCCGAACGACCCGACGCAGAAGGGCTCCATCTGCGACCGCGGCACGACCTGCAACAACACGCCCGATGACCGCAACCTGCTCGACTTCATGGACGCCGACATCGACGGCCAGGGCCGCATCGTCGTCGGGTACGCGGATGGATGCGTCGATTCCTGCGTAAGCGGCGGCCAGGGCACGTTCAGCAGCCGCGGATACATCGCCCGCCAGGTCACCGGCAAGCGGATGTTCGCCGCGTTCGACCCGCCGCCCCCGAGCGCCTTTCCGGCCAGCCCGTCGCTGACCGGCACGCGCAGCCCGCTGAGCGTCAATCTGAGTTGGACCGTCCCCGCCAGCGGCGCGTCGCCGATCACCGGATACACCCTCGAGCGAGCCGAGAACAGCGGCTCGTTCCGCGTCCTGGCGAAAGTGACGGCGACGGCGACCAAGTTCGACGACACCACCGCCATCGCCGCGAGCTCCACGTATCAGTACCGCGTGTCGGCCGTGAATCTGAACGGCACCGGCACGCCGAGCAACACCGTCGCTCCGACGCTGCCGACGGAAAACATTTGCGTCGCGCCCGGCCTCACGGTTCTTAAGGACGGCACCGGCGACACCGTCTCCGTCGTCACAGTCCTGGGCCAGCCGGTCGGCGCACCGGTTCCGGCCACGGCGGACCTGACCCTCCTCACGGTCGGCGAGCCGTATCTCGCCGGCGGACACCTGTCGATGACGTTCCAGGTCAAGACCGCATCGTCCGACGGTTCGCTCCCACCCGATACGATCTGGTTCACGTCATTCCGGAATGCAGCGAATGTGGCCTACGCGGTGCGCATGGTCACCGACTCGACCGGCATCCCGCGCTTTGAGGCCTACAAGGTAAAGGCCGACAGCAACGGCAGCTATCGCGGCGATTTCGTCGACGGAACGCCGACACCCGCGCTGACGGGCAGCGGCTACGCGCCCGCGACCGGCGTCATCACGATCGTGGTCCGCGCCAGCGATATCGGCGTGACCGCGGCCGGCCAGAGCATCACGTCGCTCCTCTCCATCTCCTCCAAACTGGCCGCGGTTCTCTCGCAGCCTCTCGACCTGATGCCCGATAACGGCATCGGCGCAGGCTCAGTGCAGACGGTTCCCGTGTCGCAGTGCGGCCCGAATCGCGCCCCGATACCGGTTCTCTTCGCCTCGCCGATCGGGCAGCGCAAGAACCTCAACGTCCACTTCAATGCCTCGCGCTCGTTCGACCTCGACGCTTGGTCGGCCGATCCGCAGCTTCGCGACACGATCGTCAAATACGTCTTCGATTTCGGCGACGGCACTGCCCCCGTCGCAACGACCAGCTCCACCATTGATCACCAGTACCAGTCCGGCGGCCAGTACGGCGCAACGCTTCGCGTCCAGGACTCCCGCGGCAAAGCCAGCGACGGCACCGCCCGGAAGCAGATTTGCGATAAGTGTCTGCGGTGAGGTAGCTGCACTCCCGCGCGATGCGGGGGCCCCCTCTCCGGCCCCCGCATCTCGTTTCCCATCGCCCGAAGACGAAAATTTACGTGTGAACGGGAAATGGGAACGCGTGAATGGGAAATGGGAACGCGTGAATGGGAAATCAGATCATATTGATGAGAAACCGGAACTCATGAATGGGAAATCAGAACCCGTTGATGGGAAATCAGAACCCATGAATGGGAAATGACAATGCGCTTTTGGAAACTGCGGACGTCCGAACGGCCGTGGTTGTCCTCCAGCGAGGACATGCACGGCATCCCATCGGCTCCGGCACCAGTCACTTCCAGCTTAGGCCACGAGAGGACGATCATCGCAGGCGAAGTGGCGTGTGAGCCGGATTCAGCTCCGGAATGAACGGCGGGAGGCCAGCATTTACACCCCCGCTTCCGCGTGGTATTTTCCCCGCCGCTTTTCCCCGCCCCTCTTCGGGCCCAGGTAGCTCAGTTGGTAGAGCAGCGGACTGAAAATCCGCGTGTCGGCGGTTCAATTCCGTCCCTGGGCACCACTCCTTACCGCTTTATAATTAGGGACTTAGAATCTGGAGCATTGACCTTGTGGTCAATACGTGTGGTTCGCCGGACAATCCGGAGGACGACATGCTCACGTTGTTCAAGCGGCACACGAAAGCCTGCGGTCACACCGAGCGGCGCTATCGACGTTGCAATTGCCCCATAGCGGTAGAAGGAACTCTCGGCGAAGAGAAGATCAGGAAGACGCTCGATCAAACTTCGTGGGAGGCGGCGGAGAACCTGATCCGCGAATGGATCAAGGCGGGCAAGATCGGCGGCGGCGGGACGGCGCCCGCGACCATCGAAGACGCGGTAAAGCTTTTCCTCTCTGAAGCCGAATCCCGCAACTTGGCGGAAGCATCACTCAGGCTCTATCGGCGCTTCATCGGCCGGCAGTTCCCTGCCTGGTGCAAAGCAAAGGGTTTCCGGTATGTGAAACAGCTCACCTTCTCGGAACTCGTGGACTTCAAGTCCTCGTGGAAGATGAAGCCTGCGACTGCGGCGAAGCGTCTCGAACTCCTCAAAGCCTTCATGCGCTTCTGCGTAGCGGCCGAATGGGTCGGGAAGAATCCTGCGGAGGGACTCAAAGCGCCGGAGATCGCCTCGATGACCGCGGCGTAGCGGTACTCGTCCGCGCAGTGAGAAGTCCAGTCGTGGTAGGGCTTCTCGATGGACATGCCGCGGTTGTCTCCCACTCCTGATGGTACTGGCCGATAGCATCGAGCCAGAAGGCGCAGCGGGCCTCATCGATCCAGAGTCGGGCGAACATCGCTCTTCCCTTCGCGATGCCGTCGTCGACGGAGAGCTTCGGCACCACGATCCAGTCGACGTTCGGCCAAAGGCTCTTCGCGGTGGCGAGCCGGGTCTTGCCCGTGCCTGACTCAGTTCCTTCCGCGTCGTTCGGCACGAACATCTTTGCGAAGGCGTAGGGCATTGCCTTGAGGGCGGTGATGGCTTCGGGGATGCCATCGTGTTCCGAGCCCTGCCAGTAGTCGATTTGTGCGTCTCCGCTCCGACTCGCTGGTAGATGCCGATCGCGAGGTTCTGCCCGACGCCCAAATCCCAAACGGCGTGAGCCTTGAGGGCCGAGTCATAGGGCACGAGCTTGACCCTTCCTTCCGCCCTCGCGCGGGCGAGCTGCGTGCCGTAGGAGGCACCCTTCACCGCCGCCTCGAATGAGCAATACCACTCCTGATTGAACTCGTCCTCGGTCATGAGACCTGTGCGGACAAGCTCTCGGTCATCGGCGAGCGCCTGTCGAAGATTCTCAATCGTCTCGCCGCTTTCATCGCGGAGCGAGTCGTCAATCGTTTTGAAGATGACCGTCCAGGCGGAGTCGGTCTTTGCGGATTCGGTTTTCGCGGATTCGTAGATGCGGTGGAACTCGTTCTTGCCCTTCGGCGTGCCGAAGAAGATCGCGTAACCGAGATGGTCAGCGAGTGCCTTTGAGATGATTTCCGAGAAAATGTTCGACGGCTGCTGCGAGTATTCATCGAACCCCACGCCCCAAAGCGCGATACCGCGGAGGGAGTCAGGGTTGTCTGACCCGACGAGAATGAGCTTGGAGCCGTTCGGATACTTCACCGTGAGCTCGGACTCGTTGTACTGGACGTTCGGTATCCCCCGGCTGATCTTCTTCGCGATGTCCCAGGCGACGCGCTTGCTCTGTTTGTACGTCGGACCTATGTAAGCAAACTGGCTCTCGGGGATGCGTAGGCAATCGCGCTGCAGGTGATTTAGGACGGCCGTGGTCTTGCCGGCGCGGCGGTGCAGGACCATCACGATCCACCGCGTCTTCGCTTCGTGGAGTGCCTTCGCCCAATTCCTCGGCCGATACGGGATGACTACATTCACTGCTCCCAAGTGATGTGCAAGTCGTCGTTTGCAGTCTTCCCACCTGAGAGGAGTTGGATGTTCTTCGTGAGCTTGTCGATGGAATCCATGAGGTCGCGGTAGTTTGCCTTCGGGAGCGTCGAGTGCATACGGGCGATCGCCTTCTCGCGAACCCGAATCATTTCGCCGACGATCGGCTCTAACTCTTCACGGATGCCGACAAGCGCGTTCGTTTGCTGCTCGGCGATGGAAGGCGCGTAGCCGGCTTCGAGAAGCATGTGCTTCATCGTCTTCGGCTTCTCAAGTCCTACGTTTTCCGCTATGAGCTTGATGAGCTTCCGCTGCTTGTCGGTTTGAATTTTAGCCATGCTTGCGGTGTAGTTTGCGACGGCCCTTCGTGAATCCCATTACTTCCGCGCCAGCGTTCGGCTGCGCTTTCTTCCCGTCGTCGTCAAGCCATACGTCGTCGGCGTCCTGCTTCTTCTCCAGTCGGCAAGCCTGCGCGACGTTGTCCGCCAAGACGTATTTTCGAACGATGAAGAGTTTCTGAATCTTAGCCATGAACAACTTTGACGTATTGGTTTGATCGACGAAGGAACCGCATCCGCAGGAGAACCGCTCGCGGCACGTTCAAGATGCGTTGGAACCGCGACAGGCCTTGGACGCGCCATGCGTGGGAGACGTCGGCCGAAAACATCCAATACAACCTTCTAAGTCGAACACTCATCGAAAGATTAGCTGGAGCATCCGCATCCATACGAACTTCGGCATCCACCGCGGCTTCGGCTTCACCGTAGCCTTCAGGATCTCGAAGGCGGCTTGGTTCACTTGCCGGGAGCGGTCGAACTTGCGGGACATGGTTTAAGCCTAGAACACCCACCAAAAACGTCAAGTCAAGATGAGAGAGGCTGTATTTGATGTTGAGGCTGAGGTGATGCGAAATGCCTACGAAGAAATTCTGAACGTTTCCGCCGGTCATCCCCTGATCGTGGTGACCCTCATCGTCTTCGTAGGAATCCCTCTCCTTCTCGGCTGGATGCACGAGCTCAGATTTTTCGCCGAGTGCGGAATCGTGGGCATCCGCTTCTTCAAGCACGAAGTGTCCGCTTGGAGAGAGTTCATCAAGCGACTTCGGGACGAACTTAGGACATGGGAGTAGTGCGCCTACGCTAGACCACCTTAAACGTCAAGTGATAACACTGACGGGGTACCTACTCGTATACATAGTGGTGACTGGTCGAAGCGAAATCAATCTTCCTCTGGGTTGGAATGATCTTGTGGTCGGGCTAAATGTTGAAACGGGGTCTGGATGGGGTAGGGAATTGCTCGAAAAAGTACCTATTAGGGTACCTGAAGAAGGAGCGCCACGCATGCTGCACGGTTTGTAACAGTTCGTTCACGGTGGCAACAAGCCTACCATCGTCTCTCTACGTATATGTCCTTTCTTTTCAGATACTTAAGAAACTGCGGTAGTGGCACCCTAAATGCTCAACAGTGCGTCGGCAGTCGCTCCGTCGCTACAAAAAGGCAGCTAACTTGACAGGGCAGTGTTGTTAGGTCTTACATAGCGGGACACGCAGCACGAAGCCCGCTAGTCCCCACGGGCTGGATATAAAAGGACGCGCAGTTTGCCGCCAGAGGTGTGTTCAAAGCAGGGCGGTTAAGCGCAGGAACGAAATATGCGGCGCGAGGTGAAGGGCACGAGGTCGAATCATGGAACAAACACAGGGTAGGAAACGAGACCTATTCGATTGGATCGGGGTCGGAGTGAATGTTGCCCAGGCGTTGATCTTTTTAGCGGCGCTGGTGGTTTCACTCTACCTTTACGCCTCTTCGGGACGAGGGCTTACCGCAGTAGTGGTTGGTATCGGGGTAGCGGTCGTACTTCTCTTGGTCTGCATCCTCGTTCTCCTTCTCCGAGGCTCGAAAGATTGATTCAGCTCCTTCTGCCGCTTTCGCTTGCAATCGAAGCAGATGGCTATTCGGGAGTCGGAGACTCTCGGGTTCGGGATGGTCTGGCCACATCTTCCGCACTTCTTGATGTGCCGGCCGCGCGCGTCAGTCTTTGGCATCCTGGGGATGGACTTGCTCGCACCGCGACGTGAAGCCCTGGCAGGACCTTTTGTGCTTCAGAAAGGAGTCTGCGTCCGGGTAGTCTCGATGGCAGACTTTGCAGTGGATGGGTTCTTCGGTGTTCATGGGTAGAATGATGTGATGATGGTTGCCGCGCCTCCCGTTCCTGTTCACTGGACGATCTATGCAGCTCTCATTTCTTGACCGTGATTGCCCTAGCATCGTTTGACGCGGGTGCTTTTACGCACGTTCGGGATACACCGGCCCAGCTGTTACGAGGTTTCTCCCCCTCTCAGCGCACTCGCGGCAAGCGAGAGCATGTCCCGCACCGCGCTGTCTCGTTTTTCAAATGTTCCGAGTGTGATGGTGGCGAGGTTTGACTCGCAGGGCTGCGTTCGTACGGAGGCGGTGTACCTGGATGCTCCACGTCTAGAGCCGCTCGTATCAGCCTTCGATTACCACACGTTAAGCGGCTGCGCTGGCCGCCACGCCATCACCTCAAGGAACTCCTTAACTTTAATCCCGCCTGTAATAAAGCAAGTGCGAGACCTGTGCATAAGTGACGCTGCCTGGGACGCCTTGCTTTTCAATGCTTCGCGCCGTTTCTTGCGACGAAAAGCGGATGTAGATGCGATGGTACGCACGCAGCCGCTCGCGATTCTTCCGGCGATAGGCGCGGTAATAGGCGTTGATTTGCTCGCGGGTAGCTCCCTTTGCGAGCGACGGACGGATTGTTGACATTACCCTAAGCCTAGCTTCTGCACAGAATCGGTCAAGTGGGGATAACGGCCCCCTTCAAAGCTCGACCCCGATTCCGAACGGCTACACCGCAGGCTGGTCGGCAACTACAGCCTTTGTACGCGCAGCCGTCACCCGCTGCATGGTGGAGCGCCAGAAGAATCCGTTCTGAAAGGCTAGGAGCATGGTCGCCCAACGCACGCTGCCGGTGATACCGGCGGAGACCAAAATCGAAAAGATGATTGGTGAGATGAGGATGCCCTGCCATGTCGAGGGCGTAAAACCGTACCGCAAAATGGCGCGAACGGACGTCACGGCGTCTTGGTCGGCTTTGTCGAGCGCCGTGTAAACCGATCCGGTTACGATGCCAAGCAACGTGATTGCGTAGTATCCCGCGCCAAGGAGAAGCGGCTCCGTTGCTTCTCTTCGCTCCGCAGGCGGCAAGCGCATTTCATACAAAACCGGCCCCTTTCCTGAGGAAACGGGGTGATGGAAAATGCCACCATGCCGCGAAATCGGCGTGACGATCACGAACGCCAGAGTGAGAAGCAAAATCCCGAGCACGGCTTGCAGAAGTCGTTTCACGGCGCCCCCTTTTGTAAAGATGCCGGAAGTATATACCCGCTCCAGCGAACAAGAAAAAACCCCGCACGGTGGCGGGGTCGTTCCTACGGAGCAGGGTACGCGGGGAGGGTGTCTCGAAGCAGGTCATCCTCCGTCCGGGGAAAGGGCCTGTCCGTGTCCTCGGAAACAGAGAGGATTGCTTTCGTCTCCGAACTGTCGGCAGAGGAATCTACCTTGTGAGTTCCGACGTAATCGGACGCTATCTGCTGCGCCTCTTCAGGATTTGCTGCTTCGACTAGGACGACGTACTGCTGGATTTCGTCTATCGCGATTTGGTACTTCGGCATGGTTTGAATGATGTGAACCGGCGGGACTGGCGCCGGCCTCGATGAATTTTGACGACCTTGGAAGGGACGACGCGGCAGACCTTAACGCTACTCCACTCCCACGGCTTTGCAACCTGTGCCCAGATTAGCATTCACACTACGCCAGCCTCGGCTATGTGGCGACGACGGGATCGCTGCAGACGTGAGTCTGTGCCACTACACGCCTGTATGCCTGCTATTGGGTATCTCTAATGCGATGGCTCTGGTGCGAGCTATGACCTTTCTGAATTGGTGATAGGGTGGAAGTCATGACCGGAACCGAACGCTCCCACCGCCCTCTGCGCTCCATCGGCGCCGTCGTCGCCGGATTGCTGTTCATCTTTGTCGTCACCACCATCGTCGACGTCGTGCTGCATGCGACCGGCGTCTTTCCGCCGTGGGGGAAGCCGATGTCGGATGGGTTGTTTGGGGTGGCGACGGCGTATCGGATCATCATCAGCGTCGCCGGGTGCTACATCGCGGCGCGGCTGGCTCCGGATCGTCCGATGGCGCATGCGTTGTGGCTCGGGGTGATCGGGGTTGTGATCAGCGCGATCGGGGCGGCGGTGACTTGGAATCGCGGGCCGGCGTTTGGGCCGCATTGGTATCCGCTGTTGCTGATCGTGATCTCGATTCCGTGTGCGTGGGTTGGCGGTAAGCTCGCGCTCGATTGACATCCGCGCGCGAACTCGTACACTCCGCGGTGCCGCCTACGCGTGGCGGCTTGCCGGCCTAATCCTCGGCGCCGAGGAACGGGGGAACCAATTGAACGACGGCTTGCCACCGTCCGGGGTGAATCCAGCCAGAAGCTGGTAGGGCTTCCAGTCCGAATCCGACAGCTAACCTCGTAGGCAGCCGGAAGGCAGGCCTCAAACGCCGCGAAGAAATTCGCGGCGTTTGTCATTTCTGTTTGCCGAAAGTTTGCTAGACTGTCCGGCAATCGTTCCCAATCCCGATTCATAAAACGGACGGCAAACGACGGCGGATTGAATACGCCTCGGACCGCCGAACCGTCGGGCGACGTGTAACTCTTTGAATTCATTCAGCTTTGTCGGATCCCGGCATTTGGGCCGCGATCTGCACATTCGGCAATGTCCCCAATCAGGTCCAAATAGAGAAAGGAGCCGCTATGAAACGGTGCCCCAATTCGAGGATCCTGGCGATCGTCGCCACCCTGTACCTCACGCTGATGGCTGTCAGCGCATTCGCACAGCTCCAGACCGGCAACATCTACGGCAAAACCCAGGCAAAAGATGGAAGCATCCTTCCCGGCGTGACCGTCACCCTCTCCGGCGGCGGCGCGCCGCAGACCACCGTCACCGATGCTCAGGGCCTTTTCCGGTTTCCGAACCTCTCACCGGGCACCTACACGGTAAAGGCGGAGCTCTCGAATTTCGGAACCGCCACGCGGGCGGGACTCACCGTCAGCGTCGGCCAGAACGCCGACATCACCATGACCCTCAACGCCTCAATGGCGGAATCGATCACGGTCACGGCCGAGTCGCCGCTCCTTGACGTCCGCAAAGCGGGTACCGGCACGAACGTGTCGAAGATCGAGATGGAGAAAATCCCCACCTCGCGCGACCCGTGGACGGTTCTGCAGTCGGTTCCGGCAGTGCAGGTCGACCGTATCAACGTCGGCGGCAGCCAGAGCGGCCAGCAGTCGAACTACTACGCCAAAGGCGCGCAAGGCCGTGACAACACCTGGAACGTCGATGGTGTGAACATCACCGACATGGGCGCGACGGGCTCGTCGCCGCTCTACTTCGACTTCGATTCGTTCGAAGAGATGCAGGCCACCACCGGCGGCTCCGACCCGCGCATCGAGACGCCGGGCGTGCAGCTGAACATGGTCACCAAGCGCGGCACGAACGACATCCGCGGTTCGGGACGTTATTACTACACACCGGGCAGCCTGCAGGCTGCCGCGAAAGTTCCGGGCGAGGCGACGTACTACCTCGACGCCACGAACAAGGTGAACTTCGTCCGCGACTACGGCGTCGAAGCCGGCGGTCCGATCTGGAAGGATCACCTCTGGTTCTGGGGCGCCCGCGGTGATGACAAAATCTCCGTGCAGGCCTCCAGCACGATCGGCTTCGACAAGAACAATCAGCCGGTTTTGAGCACTGGTCTGTTCGACAACATCGTCCTTCGCGACAAGAACGCCAAACTAAACGCGCAGATCGTGGCCAGCAACAGCGCGGTCGGCTTCTACACCTGGGGCGACAAGGTGCGCAACGCGCGCAACCTCTCCCCGACCCGTCCCTTCGAGACGGCGTGGCGGCAGATCGGCCCGACCACCGTCTATAAGTTCGAAGACACGCAGATCATCGGTTCCAGCCTCTACCTGACCGGTATGTGGTCGAAGATCTCCGGTGGCTTCAGCCTGAACGCCAACGGCGGCGCCGGCGAAGGCGCTCCGTCGCTATGGTTTGACCTGGCCAACGTTGCTCACGACAACTTCTACACGTATGTGACGAACCGCCCGCAGAAGCAGGAGCGGCTCGACGGCTCGAAGTTCCTCGACATCGGGTCGATGAACCATGAGCTGAAGTTTGGATTTGGTTATCGTAAGACGCCGGTCAATTCGACGACGGTTTACCCCGGACCGGCGCACGGGTACTGGGATTACTCCTTTGGTCCCGCCGTTTGCAGCGCGGCAGCGGTAAACCTCACGACCAACTGTGCTGTTGCGACCGTCACCCGCGACGTGGGAGTCGGATATGACGAGAAATACAATGATTTCTACGTCGGCGATACGATCCTGATGGGCAACCTCACCGTGCAGGGCGGCTTGCGATGGGATCGCCAGCAGACGACAAATACCGCCGTGTCGATCGGCGCCAACCCCATCCTGGCCGCGCCGCTGACGCTCCCGTGCATCGGGACGCTGACCTGCTCCGGAACGAAGGGCGGCAATCTGAGCGCTACGCTGCCGGGGCTTTCGTTCGCGGGCGATCCGCAATCGCTCAAATGGAACACGGTCAGCCCCCGCATCGGCGCTACCTACAGTCTCGGCGCTGATAAACGCACGCTTCTCCGTGCCGGGTACAACCGCTACGCCAGCCAGTTGGGCTCCGCCGTTTCCGGCGCCAATCCGCTGGCCGGTTCCAATTTCACCTTCTACGGCATCGATGCGAATAACGATCACGTCATTCAACGAGGAGAGCTGATCAAAATCAGATCGTTCGCCGGCGTCGATCCGAACAACCCGTCGGCGATCGCGTTGACGCGCCGCGTCGACTACGGCATGAAAGTGCCGACCACCGACGAGATCATCGTCGGCGCCGAGCGCGAGCTGATGACCGACTTCTCGGTCGGCGTGAACTACACGTACCGCAAGTACAACAACCTCTTCACCACCCGCTTCGAGAAGACGGCCGGTGCCGGCGACTACTACACCCCGGCCGACTGGGTCCTCTCCAGCCGGACCGCCGGCGGGACGTTTGTGCAGTGCGCGCCGATTCCGGGTGACCTGAACAACGTCGGCAACATTACCGGCGTCGGTGCTGCGCAGGTCTGCCACGGTACGGAAATCGCCCGCTTCAACACCACAACTGGCGTTGCCCTTTATGAGCTAAAAGCGGGTGTCGCTACCCCTGTCTACCGCGTAGTCACCACGCGGCCTGACTATTCGCAGAAGTACAGCGGTCTCGAGCTGACGGCTACGAAGCGGATGTCCCACAAGTGGATGTTCCGCGGAAACGTTACGTACAACAACTACACGGAGTCGTGCGGCGCGGATGCATTCGCCAATCCCACCGCCGCCCTTCCCACGGTGGCGGTAGTTTCCGCCGGACCGGGCCGCTGCCCGGGTGGTCAGGTTGCGCCGCAGTCCGCCGGTTCAGGCGCGTTTGGCAATGATTTCATCAGCGCGAAATGGAACGTCAACCTCACCGGCGCGTACATCATGCCGTGGGACATCAACCTCGGCGCCAGCCTCAGCGCTCGTCAGGGTTATGCCCAGCCATACCGTTCGAGCGTATCCGGATTGAACGGAGGAACCATTACGGTTATCCTCGATCCGATCGGCGACATCCGCTTCGACAACGTTTATGAGTTGGATCTCCGCATCGCCAAGGATTTCCGCTTCATGAACCGCGTCGGCATGACGCTCTCGGGCGATCTGTTCAACGCCCCCAACAAGCGCACGATCCTGCAGCGCGAAGGGTTGGTCATCAACAATGCCGCCGCCGGGAACAGCTCCCGCGCCGGCGGAAACCGCATCACCGAGATGCAGTCGCCGCGCATCTGGAGACTCGGCGCGAAGTTCAACTTCTAAGCCTCACGCAACCCTCGAAAGAACGGCCCGCCGGAGCTTCTCCGGCGGGCCGTTTTCGTTTACTCCGTCACCAAAAGTTTGCTAGGCTGTCACTCGTGTTTTGGCTGGGCAGATTCAACAAACGGATCGTGCTGGACCAGCGCATTGAATCCCACGCCTTCGCGGAAACCACCCGCCTGCGGCCTAACTCCATGAATCGAATGAGTTTGCACTAGATCGGCGTGGAGGCCGGTCTTCTGCACTGCAACCCAATGACAGGCCACAAATTTGAGAAAGGAGCCACTATGAAACGTTCCCAATCTCCAAGGTTATGGGTCATCGCAGTCTGCGTCTCGCTGCTTGCCGTCAGCGCGTTCGCTCAGTTCCAGACAGGCAACATCTACGGCAAGGTTCAGGGGAAGGACGGAGGCGCGCTGCCGGGCGTGACCGTCGTGCTCTCCGGCGTCGGCGCTCCGCAGACGCAGATCAGCGACCGGCAGGGGGATTTCCGGTTCGTCAGTCTTTCGCCGGGGACCTACACACTGAAAGCGGATCTGTCCGGCTACGGGACCTCGACGCGAGCCGGCATCGGCGTCAACGTCGGCCGTAACTCCGACATCACGATGACGCTGAATCCCTCCGTCGCGGAGTCGATCACCGTCACCGCGGAAGCGCCGCTGCTCGACGTCCGCAAGTCGGGGACCTCGACGAACATCACGAAAGTCGAGATGGAAAACATCCCCACGTCGCGCGACCCATGGACGGTTCTCCAGTCCGTTCCGTCCGTCCAGGTCGACCGCATCAACGTCGGCGGCAACCAGTCGGGCCAGCAATCGGTTTACATCGGGAAGGGCTCGACAGCCGACCAGAACACCTGGAACGTTGATGGAGTCAACATCACCGATATGGGCGCCACCGGCAGCTCGCCGCTGTACTTCGACTTCGATTCGTTCGAAGAGATGCAGGTGACAACCGGTGGTTCCGATCCGCGCATCATGACGCCGGGCGTGCAGCTCAACATGGTTACGAAGCGCGGTACGAACGATTTCCGCGGTTCGGGGCGTGACTTTTACACCCCCGGCAGCTACCAGGCATCGACCCAGGTTCCTGCCGAGGCAGTCACGTATCTGAGCCAGACAAACGCCATCAACTATGTGCGCGATTATGGCGCCGAGGTCGGCGGTCCGGTGTGGAAGGATCATCTTTGGGCTTGGGTGGCTGTTTCGGAGAACAAGATTTCCGACCAGCTCGCGTTGGCTTCCACGACCTCCGCGGTGTTGTACGACAACATCATCCTTCGCGATAAGAACGCAAAGGTCAACGGGCAGTTCACCCCCAGCAATAGCGCAACCGGCTTCTACACCTTTGGCGACAAGGTCCGGAACGCCCGTAATCTTTCGCCCACTCGCCCATTCGAGACCGCATGGCACCAGAGCGGCCCGACGAAGGTCTATAAGGCGGAAGATACGCAGATTTTCGGTTCGAGTCTCTACTTGACCGGTATGTGGTCGAAGATTTCCGGTGGCTTCAGCTTGATTCCGAATGGTGGGATCGGACTGAGCGCGCCCACGCCCTTCCGCGATCTTTCGCTGGCCTGGCACAACAGCTTCGTCGATTACATCACGGACCGGCCCCAAAAACAGTACCGTGTCGATGGCTCGAAGTTCTTCGACATGGGCTCGATGAACCACGAGTTGAAATTCGGCTTCGGCTATCGCGACACCCCTGTGACGTCGTCGAGCTCCTGGCCCGGTGCGGACAACGGCTACGTTCGGCAGCGTGCACCGAGTTACTGCACCGCCGCGGGACAGGCAGCAACGGTTCAGTGCATGCAGGTTCTTCTGTCGCGCGACAAGAACCTGGCCTTTGCTGAAAAATACACGGACTTGTATGTGGGCGATACGATCCTGATGGGAAATCTTACCCTGCAGGCCGGCCTCCGCTATGACGGCCAGAAGACCAGAAATACGGCTTCGGCCGCTCCAGCCAATCCGGTAATCGGAACACCCATTACCATCGCCTGCGGACCGATTGCCAAGTCGCAAGGTGTCTGTAATTCCGCTGGTTTCATTACGACATCGCTACCGGCGATCAGCTTCGCCGGCGATTCGCGCGATCTCAAGTGGACATCGCTGTCGCCTCGCATTGGTCTGACGTATGCCCTCGGCGCAGACAAGAAGACTCTCCTCCGCGCCGGATATAACCGTTATGTGAGTCAGATCGGCGGGACCGTTTCCCTTGCCAATCCCATCGGCTACACCTACGATTACTTCACGGCTGATGATAAGAATGGCGACCACATCATCACCCGCGACGAGTTGCTTCGCTTCAGAACGTTCGCTTACTTCGATCCAACCAATCCGGCTTCTGTGGTGCCCGCGACGCGTGTCGACTACGGCATGAAGCCGACCCATTCGGACGAGCTCATTCTTGGAATCGATCGCGAGCTGATGAGCGATTTTTCGGTCGGCGCGAATCTCACCTATCGAAAGATCAACGACCTGGTAGCTGCCCGCGCCGAAAAGACACAGGGATCCAACAATTGGTATACGAGAAACGACTATGTCCTCGTGGGCCACACGGATACTCATTTCGCCAATCCGACGCCCGGAACCGGCCCGGTGAACACGCAAACGCTGCCTTCAGTAGCGATCTACGATCTCAAGCCGGGCATCGCGCCACCAACATTCTTCGTGTTGACGAACCGTCCCGATTACTCACAGAGTTACAAGGGTGTCGAGCTGAACGCCACGAAGCGTCTCTCGCATAAGTGGATGTTGCGCGGCAGTGTGTCGTTTACGGATTGGACGGAGAACTGCGGAGCAGCCGCGAACCCCGATCCGACGCCGTTCCTCGGCAATTGTCCCGGCGGCCAGTTCACGCAGCGCTCTGCTGGCTCCGGCTCGTTCAGCAATGTATTCATCAATTCGAAATGGCAGACCAACATCACCGGCCTCTACCAGTTGCCGTGGGACTTCAACATCGGCGCCAGTCTTACGGCTCGCCAAGGTTATCCGCGCCCATTCCGCGAAACCGCCAGCACGGCCTGCCCGTCGGCCACTGATTGTGTCGCGAACGATGGGATCAATACGGATAAGGAAGTCATCATCCAGCCAATTGGGGCCACGCGTTTCCCGAACATCTATGAGCTCGACCTCCGCGCGGCGAAGGATTTTCGATTCATGAACCGCGTCGGACTCACGATCTCTGCGGATCTTTTCAACGTGCCGAACAAGCGCACGGTCCTGCAGCGCAATACTCTGCTCG
>Ga0233356_1000099_pt1 | contig 18140 bp, 18 predicted proteins | sample GEONSFMMS_FD_180700 | JGI IMG/M metagenome (GOLD analysis project Ga0233356, IMG submission 180700) | Soil microbial communities from Shasta-Trinity National Forest, California, United States - GEON-SFM-MS | ecosystem: Environmental > Terrestrial > Soil > Temperate forest > Bulk soil | place...
GATGACCGGGAGCATCATGACCGAGGACGAGTTCAACCAAGAGTGGTACTGCTCGTTCGAAGCGGTCCTGAAGGGAGCCATCTACGGCCTCCAGCTCGCTCTAGCAAGGAGCCAAGGCCGGGTGAAGTTCACACCCGATGACCCGAACCTCAAGGCTCATGCGGTCTGGAACCTCGGAGACGAAGTGCGCCGCGTGGTTGGATTCAATCCACTACGAGTGGGACGAGAACCGCGGCATGTTCCTCGAGAAACCGTTCCACGACTGGACAAGCCACGGCGCGGATGAGTATCGCTACGCCACGTGATCGAGGACCGCATGACGAACGCTAACCCATGCCCGCTCCGACGCTGGGACTCGTGAAGCCGTTTCCGGGCATGATGCTATGAAGAGCCCTCGCTTTCCACACCTGCTGACACTTTTGGGCACTTGCTCAACAAGTACCCCATTCTAAGTGAGTCCACGTCCCCGCAGTTATCGGTCCGGTCGATGCAGCAAGTTACCGTCAAATCGGTGCTGAGATCTTGTGGAAAACTCTGTGGAAAACGGGCGGTATCTACCAGTTGTGGAGCGGTGCATGCTAACCGCTAAGCATCGACGTTTAAACGTCTTAAAATCATGTTTTGGCACTTCAGGCCTTCGAGTGCTAATCCCCCTTGACATCGTTAAATATGGGGCGTAGCTTGTGGTCACTCGTCCTTCGGCGTAGCAGTCATCCGACCGCGAGAATGCAACCTCTACGGCGTGTAGCCGAAGAGCGGACACGAAAGGAGATTGGGGAAGGATGGAATGGCCCGCAGGTGACACTACGGGCCCGGTGATCCAAGCGGCAGTCGCCACGGGTGAATACGAGACGGGCCAACGGTAATCATCTTTGGTTCGAGTGTCAAGCCAAACCGCGACTGCCTAACTTCGTAAATAACTGTAGGGAGTCACTTTTGAAAAATCACGATTGGAACAAAGAAAAGCCTCACCATGTCGTCACTGGCAAGATCACACCCAAAGACTACGCCGTTAAGCATCCCGAGAAGGTTGAATGGGTGAAGGACAAACAGCCGAAAAAGTAGTCAACCACCACTAAGCTCATTCCATCGTAGTTACGACTCCGGGCCGGCAGCGATGCCGGCCTTTTGTTCTCCCAACTTCGGCTTTAGCACGCCGACGTTCTCCGCCCTTTCCGCCGCCGACACGGGCTAGTGGAGCCGTTTTCCGGGCTGGGGGTCTAGGTTCATTTCAACGACGAATCGCTGAGCATCAAGCATGTGAAGGCCAAGAAAGTTCCCAACAGCCCGCCTCCAATGGCAGCCGAACAAAAGCTAAATCCGTTGTTGGCCCCTGACATCAAGGCGATCAAGCAGGCCACAATCGCGCCGACAATAAAGCCCCCGACATTCACCGTTCGCACCGGACCATTCGCCACTATCTCGGACCCAAGCATCACCGTTAGGAACCCGGCGCCGACGGCGCGGCAGAGCTGAACAAGTAGTCCAGCCAGACCTCCTACCAGCCCGCCCACTCTACCTTTAGGAACCGGCTCATTTGTTGGCATGACCGTATGCTATCCGACCCCCCGGTGCGAGGAATGCCAGGGTCAGGCCTTCGTTTTCGCTCCATAGGTGCAGACAAGTCGAGACCGAGTAAAGGAGATGGCAACCTGTACGACATCCGTTCGATCTCGTTCAGGTGGTTTGCTCCGGCTCGCAAGACTCGACGTTTCCATTCGCGTCGAGCTATGATGAGTGCTGACTAGTTCGATGACTAGCTCAGGAGACGATTGGGTGACTCGAAAGAGAGAGACGAAACGTTGGGCGGTGCAGGACGCCAAAGCACGGTTCAGTGAATTGCTCGATGCCAGCCTCACTAGCGGCCCGCAGATTGTGACTCGCCGCGGAGAGGAGATGGCTGTTCTCGTACGGGTCGATCACTGGCGCCAACTGGAAGAGGCCACACGTCCTCGGCTGAAAGACTTGTTACTCGCCGCCGAACCGCGAGCCGAGATCCCTGTGCCTGCGCGCCGGGCACGGCGCCGGCGGGAGCCGCCCGCCTTCGAGTGAGCGATCTTGTACCTTCTCGATACGAATGTTGTGTCCGAATTGCGCAAGCCGCGGCCTCACGGCGCCGTGCTGGCGTGGCTCGATGGAACGGCGGACGAGGATCTTCACCTCTCGGCGGTCACGTTAGGCGAGCTGCAGGCAGGGGTCGAAATCACTCGTGAACGCGACCAGGAGAAGGCTTCCGAAATCGAGAACTGGATCGATCAGGTGGCGCAAACCTGGAACATCCTTCCGGTCGATGCCCGCGTCTTCCGCGTCTGCGCAAAACTCATGCACCGGCGGCCCGACCATTTATTCGAGGATGCGCTGATCGCCGCCACCGCGATCATGCACCATCTGGTAGTTGTGACGCGCAACGTTCGCCACTTCACTGTCTTCCCGGTTGACACCCTTGACCCCTTCGCAACGAAGTGAGCGGTGAGAAGCGCTGGATCCCACTCAGCAGGCCACCGGTTCGATCGTGACCCCATTTGCCGGCTTCTCTGGGATCACCCATTAGCAGGCGTCTCAGAATCGGATCGCGGTAGCGTCGTAAGCGCACCGCCATCGCGATGCATATCGCGCGATCGCGACCGAGGGGTCGGCGAAAGGAACGATTCACTTCCGGCCGTGTCCGATTGCGGCGCGGACTTCAGCAAGCCGAGAGTGCGGACCTTCCCCGGCTGCGTTTACGAATGCGCTGCTGCAACTGGCGCAGCCCTTCCACAGACCGCCTTACGGAATCGAGGTTCGGTGCCCCTTCCCGTACCACGCGCGCGACGGGACGGTCGTGCCGCGTGATGACGATCTCTCGCCACGTTCGACGCGCCGCAGCAGCTCGCCGAAACGCGTCTTCGCTTCAAAGGCGCTCATCCTTGACATGAGACGACATTAGCCAGTCGTCGACTAGTTCGCAACGGAGACGCTCACGAAAGCCGGTCTCGATCGCTATCGATTTCGATAGGCGCGGGCAAGCTCACGAAGTCCCGCAACGCCAGGTGCGCGGAAGGCCCCCTACCCGCGAGACTTGCGAAGTCGCGCGCCGATGCGGGTGGTCTGCAGGCGAGCAGCGGCGACGGCCGCTCCCGGCTGGTGCGGGGGCGGCGGTTTTCGGATGAAGTCCGACATCAACTCGTCCACGCCGGCGTTCAGGGCCTGGGCGAGGGCGATGACGGCGTTGAGGTTGGGCGCCTTCAGTCCTCGCTCCATCTCTCCGATGAAGGTGTGGCTCATCCCGGTCACGGCGCCGAGTTCTTTCTGCGTGATTCCCCGCTGCGTGCGGATGCGGCGCAGGGCCGTTCCGAAAATCTCTGCGACAGTCGGCATCGCCGCCTCCTTCTCCCTCATTTTGACGATTGTCTCGCATGCGTGAGCGCTTCCAGGAACGCTTTGATGTCCACGAGAAGGGTTTGCTGGACCTTCAAGAGCGTGTCTGCGTTTTCGAATAGTGTTTTGTGGTCATGAAGAGGCTTGGCCGCTGTTCGAAAACACTTCAGCGTTTTCGAACAGCGCTTTGATGTTTACGAAGAGGCCAGGAGCCTCTTTGAAAACACTACAGCATTTTCAAAGAGCGCTATAGCGTTTTGGGGAAGGTCAGAAGCCTCTTCGGAAACATTTTTCGCGGGGAGCGCTCCGCCACTCCCCTACTCCATCCCATCGATCGCCGCGGCGATCTCCGCGTTCGACGGGCGCTCGCGAAAGTCGGTTTCGACTTTCATCCATCGAACGCGGCCTTTTGCGTCGAGGACCAAAACGGCGGGATAGGGGATGCCGTCTTCTTTCTTGCCCGCGTAGGTTTCGTCACGCAGGGCGTAGCGGTCGATGATTCGCGATCCCGGATCGGAAAGCAGCGGGAACGTCACGGCTCCGCGGTGATCGGTGGCGAGGAGTTGCGCGAAATTCTTTCCCTCCTCGGTCGAGTCGGGGCTGATCGCGTAGAACTTCACTTCGGGATACGCGCGGACCAGATCACGAAGCCCGGCCAACTGCCGGGCGCAATACGCTCACCAATAGCCGCGGTAGAAAACCAGCACGACCTTCGTCCCCGTCTCCTCGGCCAGAATGACGCGTCGTCGGTTCTGATCGAGGAGCGCGAACGCAGGCGCCTGTTGTCCGACCTTCGGGCGCGGCGGCGCGGCCGAGGCGCGGGCAGCGATAGTGAGGAGGAGCGCGGCGAGGAATGACAAGCGGTTCAACGATACAGGATGCGATCCGTGGCCGCATCAAGACGTCGCGAGCACACGTTGGATCTCGTCCGCCAGCACGGTCGGGTCGAGCGGTTTGGCGACGAAGCCGTTGAAGCCGGCGGCGAAAACGCGATCGCGGCTGGCGTCATCGGCATAGCCGCTCACTGCGATTGCAGGGAGCGCGCGATTGAAGGCGCGAAGATGTTGCAGGAGAGCGATGCCATCGTTGCCGGGCATCTCGATGTCGGTGATGAGGATTTGCGGCTCGAAGCTCGGGAGTGCGGCTTCCGCATCGGTGGCCGAGGATGCGGTGGTGACGTTCGCGCCGAAGCTGCCGAGGACCGTCGCGAGGAGCGTCCGCGTGGCTTCGTCGTCCTCCACGAGCAGCACGCGCAACGACCGGAGTTTCTCGTGCCGATTCGGCGTGCGTGTAAGGCGCTCGGCGGACGTTTGATTTTCGGTGAGCCGAGGGAGCGTCACGGTGAAGGTCGATCCGGTGCCGCGGCCGCCGCTCGTCGCTGCAATCGAACCGCCGTGCATTTCGACGAGCTCCTTTGCGATCGCCAGTCCCAGGCCCAGACCGGTCCGGCCCCGAGCCGACGTCGCGGCCTGACGGAACCGTTCGAAAACCTGAGGCAGAAACTCCGACGGGATGCCCTCCCCTGTGTCCTCGACGGTCAACACGACATTCTCGGCATCGCGGTCCGCAAGCCGGAGTCGCACGATGCCGCCCGGCGGAGTGAATTTCACGGCGTTGCTGAGGAGGTTCCAGAAGACTTGTTGCAGGCGCGACGCGTCGCCGAGAACGACGGCGTCGGCGGCGCGAATGTCCACTTCCAAACGGTGGCGTTTGGCGTCGGCGGCGGGGCGGATCGCGGCGATGGCGCCGCGGGCAATGTCGGAAAGACGAACAGCAGTGGGGTTGAGATGCAGTTTGCCGGTAACGATGCGTGAGACGTCGAGGAGATCGTCGATGAGTTTTGCCTGCGCGTCGCCGCTCTGCCGGATGGTCTGGAGGCCGAGGTTGACCTGCTCGGCATCGAGGCCGCCGAGTTGCAGCAGATGCGCCCAGCCGAGGATGGCCGTCATCGGCGTGCGCAACTCGTGCGAGAGGTTCGCAAGAAATTCGTCCTTGGCCCGATTCGCTTCCTGGGCGCTGGAATACAGCCGCGCGTTATCGACGGCGAGCGCCACGCGGCGCGCGACCTCCTCTGCCAGGGCGACGTCGGCGGGCTCGAAGCGCACGCGCACGTCCGAGCCGAGGAAGGTGATCACACCGAACGTCGTCCCGCGGCCGGTGAGCGGGACGGAGACGAAGCATCGCATGCCCATCGCACGAAGCGCGTCGAGATGCCCGTCATCGCGGCTGACCGCGAGGAGCAAATCCTCGGACACTTCGTTCATCAGAGCTGTCTCTCCGCGAGCGAACGTTTGCGACACTCCGTGAGGCGCGCTTTTCGACGCATAGCTGCGCTGCAACACACGCGCGATCGCTTCACTCTCCGGCCCGGGCGGATGAGCAACGGCGATCCGCCGGAAGCCGCCGTCTGCTTCGACGAGGTCGATGAAGCACCAGTCGGCGAAACGCGGCACGACCAGCGCGGTGATGCCGCGCAAGGTCTCTTCGTAGTCGAGCGAGCGGCTGAGGATCGCGCCGGCGTCGGCGAGGAACCTGGCCGTCCGCTCGGCCGATTTCCGCTCGGTGATGTCGTAGACCGAGGCGAGAAATCCCGGCGAACTGCCGGGTTGGTCGAAGGGGGAGATGAGGACCAGTGCATCGAAGCGCTGCTCGTTGCGGCGGCGGAAACGAAGCTCGTAACCGGCTGGATTGTTTCTTCCGGCCAGCACCTCCGCGAAGGCGGTCTCGATGTTGGCGCTGTCCTCCGGCGCCCAATAGACGAACGGCGGCATTGCCCCGACCAACTCGGCTTCAGACCAGCCGACCATTGCCGCAAATGCGCGATTGACGTAGGTCTGCCGGCCGGAAACGTCGACCACGACGACGCCGGCGACCATGGAGTTCTCGATGGCGCGGCGAAATGCCGACTCCGCCGCGACGGCGGCCTCGGCGCGCTTCCAGTCCAGCCACGTCGAGGCCTGGTTCGCGGCGACGCGCAGAATCAAACGCTCTGTTTCATTGGGAAAATCGGCGCGGCGTGATGCGACGACGAAGCGGTCGCCCGTGCGAAATGACAGCGGCGCCGCCAGCAGCCGTAGTGTGGATGCGCCCGAGCCGGCGACGATCTGCACGTCGACGATCGTGGCTTCTTCCGCGGCGGCCGCGCGCAGACAGAGCTCGGTTTCCCGATCGCCTTGCCGTTTGAGCCGAAGGATCTCGGCGGCTCCGTTTGCCGGCGAGGTCAGGTAGACGCCGTCCGCGTCGACCATTCGCGCGATCACGTCGACGAGATCGGCGCAGATCTGGTGCGGTTCGTACGCGGCCCAGACCGTCGGCAGCATCGTCAGCGCCACCACATCGCGTAGCGAGCGGCGCAACTCGAGGAGATCGCCCGCCGGGGACGGAATGGACTCGTTACGTGTCATCGGCAGCGCGCCGCCGCCGGAGCTCGGCAAGCATCTCGTCCGGCGGAACGAAGAAGGAGTTCTCCTGCAGCAGCCCTCCGATGATGACCATTGGATGCGTTCTCATGATGTCCATCACTACGCCTGCGCCAAACTTGGCGAGATCGTACGTTCACGTTACGGCGTCGTCGTACTTCGGCAGAACGTAGTTCAATCGCGTTTCGTACTCGACGATGTCCTCGACGCCGGGACGATCCTCCAGCGCCCACTCCATGTTGGCCACCAGCCGCGTGAGGGGAAATCCCAGCGTCTTCCCTTCCGTGAGCACCTGTTCGATGAGGGCCAGCATGGCGTTCTGATCGAAATGGCCGTCACGGAGGTAGGCGTCTTCCCAGCGGATCACGGTGAGCTGTCCGCCGCGCTCGACCGATTCTGTGTCGATACCGCCTTCGCGCAACCGCTCCATGTGATCGGCCCGGTTGTTCGGGTCGACGATATGAAAGGCGCGGTCGCCGTGATCGAACCCCTCCGCGATGAACGGCATGAGCACGCGGTACTCCTCGTCGCGAGTGTGGAAGAACGCGCAGACGTGGCGCCTCCGGTCGAGCACTGATCCCGCGAGGTGAACGGGCTGTTGTTCTGTCGAGACGATCATCCCGGCTCCTTACTCGAAAATGAAGTGAGGTTCCGTGTCGAGCTTGCAAATGGCATGCAGAGACCCATGTATGTGCCGGTCTGGAGCCGTTATCCTTCCATGCCTTGGATCGCCGGATCGTTTGCCTCAGCATCACTCTTCCGCTTTTGATTGCGTGCATGTCGAGCTCTCGTCATCCTGCCGTCACGCCGGAGACGTTCGTGCTCGACTACAACACGCCTGTTGAACCTCACCTGCAGAACCAGCTCGAATCGATCGATGCGCGGCTTCGCGCGAAATACGGGATGACGACGGAACAGACGGCAGTGGGTCTGCTCGACCTCAACCGGCCGCGCCTGGCGATGACGCATCCGGATCGCATCGAGTACGCCGCCAGCGTGGCGAAGGTTGGAATCCTGCTGGCGTATTTTCAACTGCATCCCGGCGCGGCAACGGAAATGGACGCGGCAACCGAACACGAACTGGGTCTGATGATCAAAGCGTCAAGCAATGAAATGGCCGCGAAGTACTCACGGGCCATGGGCCTGCGTGAGATCCAGCAGGTACTCAATGAGCAGGGTTTCTATGACGCCGCGCACGGCGGCGGCATCTGGGTGGGAAAACATTACGGTCCGAACAGCGAGCGGATTGGCGATCCGGTCGCGAATCACTCCCATGGGGCCACGGTGCGCCAGCTTCTTCGTTTCTATTGGCTGCTGTCGCGCGATCAACTCGTCTCACCTACCGCTTCGAAGAAAATGCGCGCGATCTTTCTTTCACCCGATATCCCGCACGACGATCACAAATTCGTAAAGGCGCTGGCCGGCCGCGGACTGACCCTCCTCCGCAAGTGGGGCACCTACGAGGATTACCTGCACGATTCCGCAATCATCGAAGGACCCGGCCGACGCTATGTTCTCGTCGCGCTGACGCACCATCCGCGCGGAGACGACTATCTCGAGGATCTCGCGCGCGAGGTCGACGACTTGATGACGATCCGCAGATCACGCAGATGAACGCAGATTGACGGCGGCTCGCGATGATCCGTCGGCGTAGCCGGCGTAAGAACCGTAGCCCCCACGTTCACGTGGGGGAAAATCGGTTCGCGCAGACTTGCGAGCGCGCTTCAGCGCGCGATAGAAAGCTTTCTTTCGCCCGTTAAAACGGGCTCACAAGCAGTGCGCCTTCGAGGTCCCCCGGCTCGAAGCCGGGGGCTACGGTTCTTACGCCGGCTACGCCGACGATTCATCGAGGAGCGGGCAGACGCTATGTTCTCGTCGCGCTGACGTACCATCCGCGCGGAGACGACTATCTTGAGGATCTCGCGCGCGAGGTCGACGACTTGATGACGATCCGGAGATGACGCAGATGAACGCAGATTTGACGGCGGCTCGCGATGATTCGTCGGCGTAGCCGGCGTAAGAACCGTAGCCCCCACGTTCACGTGGGGGGAAATCGGTTCGCGCAGAATTGCGAGCGCGCTTCAGCGCGCGAGAGAAAGCTTTCTTTCGCCCGTTAAAACGGGCTCACAAGCAGTGCGCTTTCGAGGTCCCCCGGCTCGAAGCCGGGGGCTACGGTTCTTACGCTGGCTACGCCGACGATGAGTCCGCGGTGAAGTTACAGCCGTCGCCAGATGCGGAGCGGTCTGAGTCGTACACTCATGAGAAGATTCCTCGATGCCTGCATTGATCATTGTCGACATCGAAGTGCTCGATCCCGTCCGTTACGAGGATTACAAGCGGCTGGCCTCGGCGGCAATCGCCGCGCATGGCGGGCGGTATCTCGTGCGCGGCGGGAACAGTGAAGTCCTCGATGGTGAGTGGCAGCCGCGGCGGCTCGTCGTGCTGGAGTTCGATTCCGTCGAGAAAGCGAAGGCGTGGCGCACGTCGCCGGAGTATGCCGAGGCGAAGAAAGTGCGCGACACGTGCGCGCGAGCGAACATGATCGTCGTGGAGGGCGTGTAGCGGACTACCCCAGATTACGCGATTCGCATGGTCCACCCCATCTGCGTAATCTGCGGACGGTCTCTCCCGCCGATCAGCGCCGCGGCGGCTCGGGCCGGATTTCCGCACGCGGTGGACGCGTGCGGGCGAAGACTCTGGCAGCATCCCTGGTGCCGATTACCGCGACGTCGATGGTGCAGGCGTCGAGCAGCGTCTCATCCCGGATGCCGGCCTCCGTGCAGACGCCTCGCGCTCGTTCGTAATCCCTCGGATCGAGGTCCCTCGCGTAGAACGTCGTTGCCGGGATGCCGCGTTCGACGTCCCTGTCGCCGCAGAGATTCGATAGCAGCGATTCGCGCGGCGCGACGCGCCAGCTGTCGGCGTAGGGGTGATAAAGGTCTGCGAAGGAAAGCGGCTGCGCGAGCACGACTCGATTGCGCGTGGCCAGATCGTCCTCGCCCATGTTGCCGTTGGCGTTGCCGAGGAGGCCGTAGACCTTTGCCTGCGGTGCGGCGCCGAGGTCGACGGAGACGTTGATGTAGGCGGAGTTGACCTCGGCGCGCACGCTCTCGCCGCTGGGGCGCGTGAAGAGGAACACGTTGCCGCTGCGCGCGACGTGGACGCCGGTGGGCAGCGAAAGCGACTGGTCATCGGCCAGAGCGCTCTGCTGGCCGTCGATGATCAAGCGGGTGGGATCGAGACAGACGGCGGCGCGGGTAGTGCCCAGTTTCATCGCCACGGCCTTGTTGACGCTGGCGTTCGGCCAGGAAGGCGCGCCCGACTTCTGCCGCGTTTGCACGACGAAATCGGGATTCGTTTCCGCGAGCAGGAAATCGCCCGAGGCCTGGAAGTCGTAGAAGAGGCCGTTGAAATTCGTCAGATGCGTATCGCCGATGCTCGTGCCGCCGGAGCACGATGACGTCGCGCCCGGATTGTTGCTCAGCCAGAAGACGACCGCCGGGAACGCGCCGCCGTAGGGACAGCAAGGAGGCACGAGATTGAGGTTGTTCGTCTCGCTGGTGAATCCTTCGAGCGCGCATGTGGGCGCGTTCGTGGTCCCGTCATCCACGGTGGTCCTGACGGCCATCGTCGCGCCGGCGTTGAAGGTGGCGTCCGATCCGCCGCCGTCGCCGAAGATGCCGAATTCGGCGAGCTTCCACCCCTGCGCGAGGCTGAGCTCATCGTCCTGATACATGGCACTTAGATCGCCGCCGGACGTCGAGATCATGAGCGTGTCCGATCCGCCCGCGATTGCGGCGCCGGTCAGGCTTAGCTGGATCAGATTCGCGATCGGCTCGGCCGCGACAGGGATGGCGGCGCTGTTCTTTACACAGTGCACGGATACCGTGTTCCATCCCGCCGGGCACGGTGCCGCGTAGTCGATCAGCCAGTATTCGATGAATGCAGAGGCGAGGCCGGTAGAGTAGATGAATTGTTGCCAGCCCTTGCAGACATTCGGGTTCGCGGACCCGGCGCAGGCGGGGGATGTGAAGTATTCGGAGTTGAGCTGGAGCGAGTAGGTGTCAGGACTTCCCGAGTTGTTCTCGCTGGTTACGTTCACGCTGTCGAACGACCCCGTCGCCGACGCGATGTGGCCTGCGACCACGGCCGAGAAATCGACGGCGCTTCCGACGGTGTAGAGGATTCGCGGCGGATAGGAACGTTCCGGCGCGGCCGTGCACGGCACTTCATGCCAGTCGGTATTCGGATACGAGGTCTTGAAACACCCCTTGTGCGACAGACGAACCCGGGCCATCGATTTACGCCAGGCTTCGAGAGTTCGCCGTTCCTGTTTGCTCGGAGCGGTCTGTTTGACGATCGCGGAGGCAGCGATTGCGCTACTCGAGAACAACGCTGACAGCAGGCCCGCGACGAGAAGGTGCCCAACGGGAGAACGTTTCATAGCAGTCTCCTGATCTCTTGAAAAGCTGAATCTAGGGCTGATGCCGTGTCAAGTCAAAAGCCGCGCGAACGCCAGTCCTTTTTTCACGCGGAGGCGCGGAGACGCGGAGGGGGTGAACAAGACTTGCATTCATGCTCCGGCCAACGAATCGGCGGTCACGCGCGGCGCTGCGCAGAATCGAGAGAAATGAGAGCTGGCGGACGATTCTGGTCGCGCTGGCGGCGAACATCGTCATCGCCATCGCGAAGCTGATCAGCGGACTGATGTCGGGATCGACGGCGCTTCTGGCAGAGGCGGCGCACTCCCTCGCCGACGCTACCAACGAAGTTCTCCTCGGCATCTCGCTGCGGCGCGCCACCGCTCCCGCCGATGATATTCATCCGCTCGGGCATGGCCGCGAGCGATTCCTATGGGCGTTCCTGGCCGCGATCGCGTCGTTCCTCATCGGCGGCTGCTTTTCCGTCGGCATGGCCATTCGGCAATTGCTGCATGGCGAAGCGCTGGGCAATCCAACCGCCGCGTGGATCGTGCTCGCCGTCGCGTTCATCGGCGACGGTATCTCGCTGGTGCAGAGCCTGCGGCAGGCGCGCAGCGAAGCCGAGGAGCGCGGCTGGAACGTCTGGTTTCATCTATTCCGATCGAGCGATCCGACCGTCCGCGCGGTGGTGGTCGAAGACAGCGCGGCATTGATCGGACTCGTGTTCGCTGCCCTGGGACTCCTGCTCAGTCATCACTTCGGAAGCGACCGTCCGGACGCGATCGCGTCGCTGTTCATCGGACTGCTCATGGCCGCCACCGCATTCGGCCTCGCACGTCCTCTAGCCGATTTTCTGGTCGGAAAATCGCTGCCGGCCAATCTTCTCGATGAAATTCGCGCCATCATCGATCGCGATGACGCGGTCGAAGAAATCCTGTCGGTGCTGGCGGTCTATATCGGACCGGAAGAAGTGATCGTCTCCGCGAAGGTCCGTCCGTCGCCGCGATTGACCGTCGAGCAACTCGGCCGCGCGATGGACGATCTCGATCAAGCGCTCCGCGAAGCATCGCCGTTCGTCGCCGACGTATTCATCGACGTGACCGCGCATCACGCGAGCGAGTTTTCGCGCGATGCCATATTCTGAAACTGCAAAGGAGCATTCAATGCGCAGAGTTCTGGTCATCGTTTCGTCCTTTTTTCTGCTCGTCGCCGCCGCACCGAAACGGGATTGGAAGGATGTGGAGCAGGCCCTCGGCCGCGCCGGAACGCTGCTGCCGGGCGACGTGTACAAGGTGAGTTTCCCGCGCAGCGATCTCACCGTCACGCTCGATGGCGTCACGATCAAGCCGGCGCTGGCGCTGGGATCGTGGACGGCGTTCAAAGAGATCGTCGTCGGCCACGTGATGGCGATGGGCGATCTGGTCCTGCTCGAATCCGAAGTCACACCGGTGATGGACGCGCTCCAGAAAGCCGGCATCGAACAGAGCGCGCTGCACAATCACCTGATCGGCGAGTCGCCGCACGTGATGTACATGCATTTCGACGGTCACGGCGACGCGGCCACGCTCGCGCGAACGCTGCACGACGCGCTGGCGCTCACGAAGACGCCGATGGGAGCGATGCCGCCTCCCCCGCCGACGCCACCGGCGATCGATCTTCCCACCGCGGATCTCGACCGCATCATCGGCGCCGCCGGAAAGATCGCCGGAGGCACCTATCAGTTCGCCGTACCGCGCGCGGAGAAGATCATGGAGCACGGCACCGAGGTCCCGCCGTCGATGGGGATGGCCATCCCGCTCAACTTCCAGCCGGCCGGCAACGGCCGCGCCGCCATCACCGGCGACTTCGTTCTGCTGGCATCGGAAGTCAATCCGGTGATCCGCATTCTTCGCCGCGGCGGAATCGCCGTGACCGCAGTCCACAGCCACATGCTCGAAGAAACGCCGCGCCTCTTCTTCATGCACTTCTGGGCGGTCGACGACGCGACAAAGCTCGCCACGACGCTGCGCGCCGCGTTGGATACGCTGAACTTGAAGAGGTAGGTGAACGTAGCGCCGCCGGCTCGGCGGCTGGCGTTACTTGCGCTGACGTTCGATCTCCTCCCCCGCCCGGATGCGCGCGTCGCGAAGCAGTTCGTCAATGTCGGGAATGCCGGTGCGCCAGTCGTCTTCGACGTTCGCGCCGGCGGCGATGAGCGTCTCCACAATTTCGCGATGGGCTGGCTTTGGATGATTGATCGCCGACCACAGCGTCTGGTCGAGGACCGTGCCGCCGTACGAGTTTTTCACTTCGAGCGGCGCGTTGTGCGCGAGAAGGAGTTGGACGGTGTCGAGATGTCCGTCGTGTGCGGCGAGATGCAGTCCGGTCATGCCAGCGCCGTCACCGAACGCCGGATCGACGCCGTAGTCGAGCAGGAACGTAACGACGTCGTTGTGGCCGTACTCGCAGGCCCAGACGAATCCTTTTCCCAGCTCATCTTCCGACTCCACCGACACGAGCTCCTTCATTCGATCCAGATCGCCGACGCCGGCAGCATTCAAGAAATCGAGATACGCGCCGCGGTCCGCGAGAAAGCGCGCAGCGAGCGGCCGTCCGTTTGCGAGGCACGCACTCACCGCCTCGCTGGCGATGCGCTCGATGATCGCACCGCGATCGAGCAACAGCTCCATCAACTCGATCTGCACGCCGGCAGCTTCGGGATGCACACTCGTGGCGACGAGGCCGAGCGTCATCGATCGGCCGCCGTACGCGTCCGACTCGGCGTTGACGTCCGCCCCCGCATCGAGCAGCAATCGCGTGATGTCGACGATGTTCGGCGGCGTGCGCTGGCGAAAGTCTTCGATGCCGTTCGCAGAAACGTAGTGAAGCAGCGTCGATCGATGCTCGCGGCTCGAGCGCAGCCGGATCAGCTCCGGCGTCTCATCGAGCAGCCGGCGAAGCGTAGCGATGTCGCCGGAAACGATGGCATCAGCGGCCTGCTCGAACTTCGAATCGAGCGAGCCTGCTTGCTGCAGATCTTCAATGTGGCGAGCGAACTTCGGCCAGCTCGCGAATCCATGCGCGCGGGCGATGAGGAACTGCGCGTCGGCGAGTTTGCCGATGTTCGCGGATCGGATGTGCGATTCGACCCGCTCTGTCTGAGCGGGAGCGAATCGCATCGCCCATGCGCGCAAGGCCACGGGATCGCCGCAGGCTTTGACAAGATCCTTCGCCAGTTTGCGGTAGTAGCCGAGGTGAGGATGAGGTGGAAGAGGAAGAGCGTCTGACATACGAAACTCCTTTCATCGCATGCCTGGAGTCCGCACGGTCAGGCTGAAAGAAGGTTCGTGCCTTCGACGAATTCAGAGGGTGGGCACTGCCCTTTCCGCGGATTGGATGCGCCCCAAACGCTGGGGCGCATTGTAGCCCGTTGCAGCCGCCGATTACAGCAGCATCCCCGCGATCGTCGCCGTCAAAAAGTTCGCTAACGTCCCCGCCAGCATCGCGCGTATCCCGAGTCTGGCCAGATCGCCGCGGCGTGATGGCGCGAGCGATCCGATGCCGCCGATTTGAATGGCGATCGACGAGAAGTTCGCGAAGCCGCACAGCGCGTACGTCACGATCACGAAGCTGCGCGGATCGAGGCTCGATCCCACTCCGGGTTTGCCGAGGTTGACGAAAGCCACGAACTCGTTCAGCACCATGCGCGTGCCGAGAAGGTTGCCCACCGTCAGACTGTCCTTCCACGAAACACCCATTGCCCATGCGATCGGACTGAAGATCCAGCCGAGAACGACGTCGAGGCTCGCCGGGAACCAGAGCACGTGACCGTGAACGAATCCGAAGAGTCCGTTGACGAGCGCCACCAGCGCGATGAACGCGATCAGCATTCCGGCGACATTGAGCGACAGATGCAAACCTTCGATCGCTCCGCGTCCGGCGGCGTCGATCACATTCACGTCCTGCTTCGGCACGACGACCTCAACGTCGGCACCGGTGGCCGGCTTCTCCGTCTCCGGCACGATCATCTTTGCCATCATGATCGCGCCGGGCGCGGTCATGATCACGGCCGTCAACAAGTGGATGACATCAACCTTCGCCACCAGGACGTACGCGGCCATGATGGCGCCGGAAACGTGTGCCATGCCGGCAGTCATGACTGTCATCAGCTCCGACATGGTCATGCCTTCGATGAACGGCCGGATCGTCAACGGCGCCTCGGTCTGCCCCATGAAGATCGATGCGGCAACGGACAGCGACTCCGCGCCCGACGCGCCCATGAATCGCGCCATCAGCTTGGCGAAGAAGCGCACGATGATCTGCATCACGCCGAGGTAGTAAAGGACGGCGAAGATGGAGGCGATGAAGATAATCGTCGGCAGCACTCGGAAAGCGAAGACGAATCCGATATTCGTGTTGGCCGGGTCACCGAGCGGGCCGAAAACGAATTTCGACCCCTCAGCCGTGTAGCTGATGAGCTCCGTCACCACATCCTTCAGATTCTGGAAGAGAAACGCGAGGAGGTTGTAGGAGAGAAAAAGAACCGCGCTCACGATGAGGTAGAAGCCCCACACGCCGTTCCGCGCGGTGCCCATCGCCATCCGCTTGGCGATCTGTACGACGATCACGGTGAGTGCAATGAAGATGAGCGCAGCGATCCACGGGCTGATCGCCGGCATGAAGGTGCCGAAGAGGCGCGCGATCTGCGTCCCCTTCAGAACGGCGATGGCGGTGAGGATCTGTAGCGTCAAACCCCAGAACACCGTCTTCCAGCGGATGGCGCGCCGGTTGGTCGACAGAAGAAACGCAATCGCAAGAATCCCCACGAAGCCGATCAGCGCAGAAAAACGCTCCATTCACTGCTCCCGTCGTTGCCGTATTTTTTTGATGAGACCGATTGGTCTGCGCATTATGCGGGATCGCGAGCGCGCTGGATAGGTTCGCGTTGCCGTCACCTCCGGACCGCGACCGCGCTTATACTCCGCGCTCCAAGTTCGTCCAGACGAGGAAAACCATGATCAAGACCATCGACGAAGCGGTCGCTTTCGTACGCAGTAAGACTTCCATCCAGCCGCAGGTGGGAGTCATTCTCGGCTCGGGACTCGGCAATGTCGTCGACGCGCTCGAGATCGAGACGTCCATCCCCTACGCCGACATTCCGGGCGCGAAAGCGTCGACCGTGGTCGGCCATCAGGGACGCATGATCCTGGCGCGCGTGAATCAGACGCCGGTGGTGGTGATGCAAGGGCGTATTCACTTTTACGAAGGCCACGAGATGGCCGAGGTGATGTTCCTCTCGCGCGTGATCGGACGCCTCGGCATCAAGCAGCTCATCGTCACCAACGCCGCCGGCGGCGTGAACACGGCCTACAAAGCCGGCGACCTGATGCTGATCTCGGATCACATCAACTTCATGGGCATGAACCCGCTCCGCGGACCCAACATCGACGACCTCGGCGTCCGCTTTCCCGACATGAGCGAGGCCTATCCGGAGTCGCTGCGCGATGTGGCCAAGCAGGTCGCCCGCGAGCTTGGCCAGTTGCTGCAGGAAGGCGTCTACCTCGCGCTTTCCGGTCCGACGTATGAGACGCCGGCCGAAATCCGCGCGTTCCGCACGCTCGGCGCGGACGCCGTCGGCATGTCCACAGTCCCCGAGGTCATCGCCATGTCGCAGATGCAGATTCCGGTGCTCGGCATCTCCTGCATCACGAATATGGCCGCCGGAATCCTGAAGCAGAAACTGACGCATCAGGAAGTGATGGACACGACCGCCCGCGTGCAAGCCGACTTCACCGCGCTGGTGATGGGGTGCCTGCAGCGATTCGCGGGGTGAACGTTACGCAGTTTGCCGCGTTAGCGGCCGGAACGCTGGCGTCCCGCCGGCTGGCTCGGCGGCGTCCTCGCCGCCGAATGGGAGGCTTGCGCAGGCTTCGTGTTACCAGAGAGTGTTGAGGGTTTGCCGGTTCGGCAGCGCGGACGCAGCCGGGCCAGCCGGCGAGGACGCCAGCGCTCCGTCGCGCCATGTCTCAACAAGGGAACGCGTCAGAATCCAAAGGCTCGGTAAGGCCGGCGAGATACTCTTCGTGCGCCTCTTCCGCCATCAGCGCCAGCAGATCCTGCGAGCGTGCGAAGAGATCGTCCCATCGGCGCTCCGATTCCGGTTCTTCAAGCATGAATGCGGCGAATGACTCGCGATCCTGCCGCATCACTTCTTCTCCTCGGCACCAAAGTAGACCTGAATCTCCACGATGCGGTTGCCGGCGCACTTTATGTACTCGGCGTTGCGGAACTTTACGCCATCCTCGACCCGCGTTACCTGATAACGGACGAACGCCTCATCGCCTTTTTCGAACAGCTTCTCCAGTTTGAAGTCCTTCAGCTTGTCGCTGTTCGGCCAGCAGCGGACGAAGTATTCGTCCTTGTCGATGTGATCGTCCTGCGGACTGGTGAAGGTGAAGTCGTCGCTGAGCAACTCCTCCATCCCGGCGCGGTCACGCGAGAAGAACGCGGCGTAGCAACTGCGGACGACGTCGGAAACGTTGCTCGACTTCATGCGCAATCGGCGTGCAGATGTAGTGCCTGCCCTAGAACTCGAACGCGAACATTGGCACCCAGTGCCAGGCGACCCAGAAGAGAAACGCGCCGAGCATCGTGTTCGCGAAGTTCAGCGTCCCGTTCGCGATCGGCGAGCGGTGGCGGCGGTTCCAACTGCCGAGGATCGACTCGAAGTAGAAGCCGAGGAACGCGCAGAGCGTGAGAACGATGATGACGTGCGATTTGTAGATCGCCACGCTGCCGATGAAGCCGGCCCGGAAGTGATGCGCGACCATCGCGGTGCCGGCGATGGCGACGATGCATCCGGCCACGATTCCGGCCAGCGTTCCTTCGACCGAGATCGCCCCTTCCGTTCCGCGTTCGGCGCGGCGAAACGACAGCGGCAGAAACGCGCGCTTGCCGAAGAGCT
>Ga0233356_1000101_pt1 | contig 17054 bp, 17 predicted proteins | sample GEONSFMMS_FD_180700 | JGI IMG/M metagenome (GOLD analysis project Ga0233356, IMG submission 180700) | Soil microbial communities from Shasta-Trinity National Forest, California, United States - GEON-SFM-MS | ecosystem: Environmental > Terrestrial > Soil > Temperate forest > Bulk soil | place...
CGCCCGCGGCTCGAAGGACGGCGGCGACCATCTTCCGCGACTCCACCTCGTCGTCGACGAGAACGATTTCGATACCGCGCAGCCGATCGCGATGCAGGAACGTATCGCCGAACGCGTTTCGCACCGCACCTGTATCTGTGGTCACGGAGCGCACCGGCAACGTCACGGTGAACGTCGATCCTTTGCCGCGCCCTTCGCTCTCCGCGGATACCGTCCCGCCATGCGCCTCGGCGATGTAGCGGACGATGGAGAGACCGAGTCCGAGGCCGCCGTGAACGCGTGTCTGCGGCGACTCGGCCTGGCGGAACGGCTCGAAAATGTGCGGCAGGAACTGCGGATCGATCCCTTCGCCACTGTCGGCTACCGAGATCTGTACGTGCGAGGCGGTGCGCCGCGCCGAGACCTCCACCTTGCCGCCGCGCGGCGTGAATTTCACCGCGTTCGTGATCAGGTTCCAGATCACCTGCTGGATACGCGTGGGGTCCGCGATGATGACGCCGAGAGTCGGCGCGAGCGACATCGTGATCGTGATCTCCTTGGCTTGCGCGGTGGCATTCACCGCTTCCGCCGAATTCATGATCACGCGCGACAGCTCGATCGTTTCCGGCGCGAGCCGCAGCTTGCCTGAAACGATGCGTGAGACGTCGAGGATGTCGTCGATGAGCCGGGCCTGGAGTTGGGCGCCGCCGGCGATCGACATGATCGCCTCGTGGAACATTGGATCGTTCGGTGACATCGTGGGCAACATGCGCGACCAGCCGAGAATCGCGGTCATCGGCGTGCGCAGCTCGTGCGAGAGCGTCATCAGGAAGTCGTCTTTGGCACGGTTCGCTTCCTGCGACACGCGATACGAATCCTCGGCACGGCGGCGATCCTCCTCGGCCTGCAGACGGGCCTCGCGCTGTTCGAGCAGGGCGCGCCGCGTCTCCTCCGCTTCCTTGCGGTCGCTGATGTCGCGCGTGACTTTCGCGAAGCCGCGCAACCTGCCATTGCCGTCGAGGACGGCGGTGATGACGACATTCGCCCAGAAGCGCGTCCCGTCCTTGCGCACACGCCACCCTTCGTCTTCGACGCTCCCCTGCTCGCGCGCGATCTCCAACTCGCGTTCCGGCTTGTGGTTCGCCTTATCTCCCTCGGTATAGAAACACGAGAAATGGCTGCCGATGATCTCGTCCGGCGTATAGCCCTTGATCCGCTCGGCACCCTTGTTCCAGGTGGCGATATTGCCGTTCGGATCGAGCATGAAGATGGCGTAGTCGCGGACCGAGGAAACGAGCAGTTGAAAGATCTCGGTGCTCTGGCGCAGCTCCTCTTCCGCGTGCCGGCGCACGGTCATGTCGCGCGTCACCTTTGCGAAGCCGGTGATCTCGTCTTTTTCATTGCGCAGCACCGTGATGACGGTGTTGGCCCAGAAGCGCTGTCCGTCTTTGCGGATGCGCCAGCCTTCATCTTCGACGCGGCCCTCGCTCGTGGCGGTTTCGAGCTCGCGCCGCGGCTTCTCCGACGCTATGTCTTCCGGCCCGTAAAACAAGGAGAAGTGCTGGCCGACGACCTCGTCCTCGGTGTAGCCCATGATTCGCGCGGCGCCGCGGTTCCACGAGCGGATGATGCCCTGCGGACTAAGTAGAAAGACCGCGTAGTCCTCGACCGCGTCGACGAGGATTGCGAATTCTTCCGCCCTCGGAGCGGAGATGTGTCTGTCGCGAGTTGAGGGAGGCATCGGATCGGCTCGTTTTACTGTGCAGAGATCATACCGGTAGCCATTTAGTGCATCATCTCGGGCGTGATCCGAACCGTCACCGCCACCGAATACGTGACACCGCTGCGCGAAGGCGGCTCGCTGCCGGCCATCGTGAACGGCGACGACGACGGCACGTACGTGGTGAAGTTTCGCGGCGCCGGACAAGGCGTCCGCGCGCTCGTCGCGGAATTGATATCCGGCGAATTGGGACGCGCCATCGGTCTGCCGATTCCGGAGATTGTCTTCGTCCAGCTCGACGGCCGCATGGCCAAGACGGAACCGGATGCCGAGATCCAGGATCTGCTGACGAAGAGCGAAGGGCTGAACGTCGGCCTCGACTACCTTCCCGGCTCCATAACCTTCGATCCCATCATCGCGCGGACGATGCACGGCAAATCGCGGCTGGCGTCGTCCATCGTCTGGTTCGATGCGCTGGTGACAAACGTCGACCGCACGCCGAAAAATACGAATCTGCTGGTATGGCACCGCGGCTTGTGGATGATCGATCACGGCGCGACGTTGATCTTTCATCACAACTGGAGCGACGATTTTCTGAAGCGCAGCCGCAATCCGTTCGCGCCGATCAAGCATCATGTACTGCTGCCGTGGGCGACGGAGATCCGCGAGGCAGACAACGAGCTCGCCGCCATGCTGACGCCCGAGGTGATCGATGGCGTGCTGGAAATGATCCCCGATATCTGGCTCGGTGACGAACCGAGCTTCGCGACAGTGAACGATCATCGCGCTGCATATCGCGGCTATCTGTTGCACCGTCTCGAATCGCCGCGACGTTGGATGGAGGATGCCGCTGATGCGCAAGCGCTATCCGTTTGATTACGCCGTCGTACGCGTCGTCCCGCGCGTCGACCGCGGCGAGTTCCTCAACGCCGGCGTGATCCTGTTCTCCTCCACCGCCGCCTTCCTCGCCGCGCGCATTGGCTGCGATCACAAGCGCCTCAAGGCGCTCGCCCCGGGGATCGACACGGCAATGATCGACAGCTACCTCGACTCCATCCCGAAAGTCTGCGCCGGCACGCCCGACGCCGGCCCGATCGGAACGCTCGCACAACGAGCCCGTTTCCACTGGCTTGTCGCCCCGCGCAGCACGATCATCCAGACGTCGCCGGTACATTCGGGCGTGCACCACGATCTGGAGGCAGCGCTGGAGAGTTTGTTCGAGAAGCTGGTACGTCCGCCGGCTTAGAGCCGTAGCGCCGCTACGATCCAATGCGGCACGTCACGAGCATTACGTCGACTTGGAGGATTCCATGGCCAGCAAGAAGACAGCCGCGACGGTTGCGAAGCAGAGGAAAGTGCAGCGCGAGATCGACGCCGCCGAAAAGAAGACGTCATCCTCGAAGAAGAAATCCGACAAGGCCGTTCAGGCCGGCACGCGCAAGCATCACGAGAATCCGATGCCGAAGCAGCATCAGCTCAAGCCGGGCATCGAAGCGAAGCTCGAGCCGCGGCCGCAGTTCCGTAATCCGGACTATCGCGGTAGCGGGAAGCTCGAGGGCAAAGTAGCGCTGATCACCGGCGGCGACTCCGGCATCGGCCGCGCCGTGGCGGTGCTCTACGCGCGCGAAGGAGCGGACGTGGCTATCGTCTATCTCGACGTCGAACAGGTCGACGCCGAGGAGACGAAGCGCGTGATCGAAACCGAGGAGAAACGGCGTTGCCTGCTGCTTCCGGGCGACGTGAAGGATCCGGAGTTTTGCGCCGAGGCAGTGGAGCGAACCGTCGCTGAATTCGGTGGGCTCGACATCCTCGTCAACAACGCAGCGTTTCAGGAACACGCCGAGTCAATCGATCAGATCACCGAGGAGCATCTCGATCTGACGTTCCGCACGAACATCTACGGCTACTTCCATTTTGTCAAAGCCGCGCTCCCGCACCTCGGCGAAGGCAGCGCCATCATTAACAGCGGATCGGAAACCGGGATCTTCGGCCAGCCAATCCTGCTCGACTATTCAGCGACGAAAGGCGCGATCCACGCGTTCACGAAGTCGCTAGCCACGAACCTCGCGCCGAAAGGAATCCGCGTGAATGCCGTCGCGCCGGGTCCGGTATGGACGCCGCTGAATCCGGCGGACCAGCCGGCGACGAAGATTTCCGACTTCGGCCACGGCACGTCGATGAAGCGTCCGGCGCAACCGGAAGAAATCGCACCCGCCTACGTCTTCCTCGCCTCGCCCGTTTGCGCGAGCTACATCACCGGCATCGTGCTGCCGGTGATGGGCGGCGTGATCGGCGCAACGGAAGCGTAAAAGTCCGCGGCCGAGTGCATGTGCTGGAACAACGTACCCTATTTGGGTATGATCGTACCCGAAATGGGTACGCTCCGCCGTTCCAACCTCTCCGACGCATTGTTCACACAGACGCAGCAGCGCGTCCTTGGCCTCCTCTACGGCCATTCCGATGCGTCGTTCTTTGCGACGGAGATTTTCCGGCGCACGGGCGGCGGCCGGGGCACGGTGCAGCGCGAGCTGGAACGGCTGGTCAGCAGCGGCCTCGTACTGGTCACACCGGTCGGCAACCAAAGGCACTACCGCGCCAACCGAGCCAGTCCGATTTTTTCGGAGCTCCAATCGATCATCGTCAAGACGAGCGGCATTGCGGAGCCGCTGCGCGATGCGCTCACCCCGCTCGCGCGAAAAATTGATCTCGCGCTCGTCTACGGCTCGATCGCGCGCGGTGAGGCTCACGCCGGCAGTGACGTCGACCTTCTCGTGGTCGCGACCGACCTGACGTTCGAACAACTCTTCTCGCGGATCGCACGCGCGGAGCGCGCCGTGAGCCGCAAAATCAATCCCACGCTCCTGACTCCCGAAGAGTTTGCGCGGAGGCGTCACAATGGCAATGTGTTTCTGACGAAAGTCCTCTCCGGTGCCGTGATTCCGTTGATCGGGAGCCTCGATGCCGAAACGACAGCTCGATAACCTCGTTGCGACTGGAGCGCTGAAGGTTGAAGCTCCGTCAGCGCCGGAAATTGAAGGGTTGATTCGCTCTGGCGAAGCACGGCTGCACGACGCGGCCAACGAGTCGCTCTCGATCGAAAGCCGATTCGACCTCGCCTACAACGCGGCGCACGCTCTCAGTCTGGCCGCTCTCCGGTGGTGTGGCTACCGGCCGGATAAGCGCTACATCGTGTTTCAGGCTCTCGCGCACACGCTGGCGCTTCCGGCGGCTCAGTGGCGCGTGCTCGAGAGCGCGCACCGACTCCGCAACACCGTTGAGTACGAAGGTCTGGTGAACGTCGACAAAGAACTCCTGGATGCGGTCATGCGCGTGACCCACGAAGTCGCAGCGCGCGTCCGCGCACTCGCCGTGCCGTGAAATCTTCCTTGTCTACAAAGTTACCTACCTGTCAGCTCCGGCGGAGAAATGGCTCGGGATTGCGCTGCTCGTCCGCGGTGCGATCGGGATTCAGAAGCGGCGGCGGCAGCTCCTCGTCGAGCGGCACTTCGATCGTCAGCACCTCGGGATGGCTGTTGCGTCGTCGAAGTTCAGGCGGAAGGTCGTGATCGGACATGATCGGCACCTTTCTCTGTGCAAGGATCGATTCAGCAGATTTTGCGCCACGTGCAAGCGCGGAAACATACACACACACACACGTCTCTACGCGCGCAGCGCCGATTGCGGCCGTGCATCCAGGCCGCGAGCAGATTGAAACCGATCGAGAGGCCCAGCAGCAGGCCGCGCGCGAAGTCGATGGCCTCCGGGTTCATCTTCGTCGCGACATGAATGAAGCTCGGCGGGCTCGAAATTACGAAGCAGGTCATTCCGATCATCATCAGCATGCAGGGGTTGTTCAAAAGGCGATTTCTCAGGTTCATGGCAGGCTCCTTATGTAAAGTTAGCTTGCCCAACACTGACAAGTCAACTTGTCTTCCTGCGACAGACGGTAAGCTTCGCGAATGAAACTTCGGCTATCGGTTCTGGTCGTCGTAGCTCTTCTTGCCTTTTCCGCCAGCGCTGCGGATGAGGTCGGCCGCCTCCATGCGCTCTTCGACCGAGCGTGGGAAACGCAGCTTCGCGAGAGTCCCCTCTTCGCCACCTCGGTCGGGCGTCACGAATATGACGACCGGTTGCCGTCCGTGACGATGGCCGATCTCGAACGCCGCCACGCGCATACGAAGGCGGCCCTCGCGGAGCTCGCGAACATCGATCGCGCGAAACTGCCGCCGGCCGAAGTTGTGAATTACGACATCTTTAAGCAGCGGCTGGAAGACTCGGCCGCATCGTTCGAGCTCGGCGACTACCAGGTTCCGTTCAACGCCGACTCCGGATTCCACTCCGGCTTCTCGCGCCTGCCGAAAGACGTCCCGCTGGCGACGGTGACGGATTACGAGAACTACATCAGCCGCCTCAAAGCGTGGCCGCGCTACGTGCGCGAAGAGATCGCGCTGATGCGGATCGGCATCAAGCGCGGCATGACCATTCCACGCGCGACGCTGGACGGCTACGACTCCACGATCACCGCGCACATCGTCGACGATCCGGCGAAGAGCGTTTTCTGGGCGCCATTCGCGAAGTTCCCCTCCTCGGTGCCCGAATCCGAACGCGCGCGGTTGCAGACCGAGGGCCGCGCCGCGGTGATGGACGGCGCGGTGGTCGGCTATCGTGAGTTTCTCGACTTCTTCCGCAACGAGTACCTGCCGAACGCGCGCACGACTCTCGGCGCCTCCGAGTTGCCGAACGGCCGCGCGTACTACGCGTTGAAAATCCGCGAGTTCACCACGCTCAATCTCACACCCGAGGAGATCCACAAGATCGGATTGAGTGAGGTCGAGCGGATTTCCGGCGAGATGAACGCGGTGATGAAAGAGGCTGGCTTCAACGGCGACTTCGCGGCCTTCCTGGTCTTCCTCCGCACCGATCCGCGCTTCTACGCGAAGACTCCCGAGGAGCTGCTGTCGCGCGCATCGCGCATCGCCAAGCGGATCGACGGCAAGCTGCCGTCGCTCTTCAAGACGCTGCCGCGGCTGCCATACACGGTCGAGCCGGTGCCGGACGACATCGCGCCGAAGTACACGAGCGGCCGCTACGTCGGTCCGGCGCAAGGCAGCACGCAGCCCGGCATCTACTGGGTCAACACGTACATGCTCGAGAGCCGGCCGCTCTACAACATCGAGGCGCTCACGCTGCACGAGGCGGTGCCCGGCCATCATCTGCAGATTTCGCTCGCGCGCGAGCTCGGCGGCCTGCCGAACTTCCGCCGCTTCTCGTACATCTCGGCGTTCGGCGAAGGGTGGGGTCTGTACTGCGAGTGGCTCGGCATCGAGGCGGGGATTTATCAGGATCCGTATTCGAACTTCGGCCGACTGACGTACGAGATGTGGCGCGCCTGCCGTCTCGTCGTCGACACCGGCATCCACTCGATGGGCTGGACGCGCAAGCAGGCCATCGACTACCTCGCCACGCGCACCGCGCTGCCGTTGCACGAGGTGGAGACGGAAGTCGACCGCTACATCTCCTGGCCGGGCCAGGCGCTCGCGTACAAACTGGGCGAATTGAAAATCAAAGAGCTCCGCAAACGCGCCGAGGGAGCGCTCGGGACGCGCTTCGACGTGCGCGAGTTCCACGACGTCGTCCTCGGCAGCGGCGCCGTGCCGCTGAGTGTCCTCGAATCGAATGTCGACCGCTGGATCGAAGAGCAAAGGAAAACGCGATGACCAAATCTTGTGCAGTATTGGCGTTCCTGTTTCTGGCCGGTTGCGCGACCTCGGCGAAGCAGCCGAATGTGGTCTTCCTCGGCAGCGGCATCGAGTTGCAGTCGGTTCCCGGCAGCCCGTCGATGCGTCAGTGGTCGAGCCGTCCCGGCGTCCTCGGCGACTACCACGCGTTCCTCTTCGAGCCGGTGGTCGTCGTGTTAGGCAAATCCGCGACCGACAAGCAGGCCAGCGCCGAGGAGTTGAAGAATCTGAGCGAGCACCTGCGCATCGCGTTCACGGACGAACTGACGCGCGGCGGCTACACGATCGTCGACAAGCCCGGCGACGGCGTGCTCCGCGTGCGCGCAGCGCTGACGGAATTGGTTCCCGTCGATCCGGCCAAGAACGTCGCCGCGAAAGCAGTCGGCACCGTGATCGGCGTCGGCCTTTTCCTGCCCACCGTCGACATCGGCCAGGCCGCGATCGAAGTGGATATGCGCGACAGCAACACGAACGCACGTGTGGCCGCCTTCGCCGACCGCAAAGCCGGCCGCGCGTATTTCAGTGGACTAGGCTCGTATCGCCGCTGGGGCGATGTGGAGAACGCATTCGGAGCGTGGGCCCGCGAGTTCCGCGTGAGACTCGATCAGGTGCACGGGGCGAAGTAAGCGGCGTTTGTTAGTGGACAAGGGAGACGGTTCACGCGGAGACGCGGAGGAGCGGAGAAAACCGTTTCTCCTCAGCGTGCTAAGGTAGCCCGACACATCAACGAAGGAGCCGGTCGATGATCAAGAAGAAGGACGTACAGAAGGCCGCCAAGAAGGTTGGCAAAGCAGTCGCGAAAGCGAGCGGCGAGGCTTACGACGCCGTTGAAAAAGCAGCGAAGCCCAAGCTGAAGGCGCTGAAGAAGGCCGCCGCGCCGCAAGTGAAAGCGGCGCGCAAAGCGATCGACAAGCAGGTTGCCAAAGGCGTCAAGGGAGCGAAGTCGCTGGCGAAGGATGCTCTCAACTCCACCGCCAAGTCGCTGCAGAAGGCCGCGAAAAAGATCTGATGATGCCGGGTTGCCGGACGCTCGTCCGGCAACCACTCGCCTCACCTCCGCATCCGACCGGCGATGAACACTCGACGCGCAACGGCGCTGCTCGGCGGCATTTCGCTGCTCTCGGTCATCGCGCGATTGTTCCAACTGCAGGGGCTCCATCCGATCGTCTGGGATGAGATCGAATTCTTCCGCGCCACCGACTGGGTGCGGCGCGGACTCGTTCCCTATCGCGATTTCTGGGAGCACCACACGCCGCTGCAGTGGTTCGTCTTCGCGCCGGTCACGGCGCTGACGAACAGCCCCGGCGTGAGCGCGATCCTGCTGATGCGCTGGGCGCAACTGCCGCTGTGGATCCTCGCGTTCGTCCTGCTGCGCGGCTGGATGCGCCGCGCGGGCATCTCCGCATTCGGCGCCTGGACCGCGATGACGTTGGTGCTCTGCAGCACGCTCTTCATGCTGCCCGCGGTCGAGTACCGCGTGGATGTACTCGGAAGCGTCCTCTACATCGCTGCGCTGGTTTGCCTGCAGCGCATCGGTGACAGTCCGAAGTTCGCCTTCTTCGGCGGCGTGATGCTCTGCCTGGCCGGATTTGCGAATCTGCGCCTCGGCCCGCTCGCCGTCCTCACGCTGCTGCTCGTGCGCCTCGTGCGGACGCGCCAGCGCGCCTGGGGCGGCAACGGGCGCGCGAACTGGTGCTTCGCCGGCGCGTCGGCTGCATTCGCGGCGGCCTGCGCGTACTTCGCGGCGACGCATTCCGCGCGCATCGCGTGGCAGCGAGTGTGGACCGACAATTCCATCTCCGTCGGTTTCGAGCAACCGCCGGTGGACTGGATGTTCGCGCACCGCTTCGCGGTCGCCTTCGGAGTGCGGCTCGTCGATTCCGCTCCGAATTTCCAACTCTCCACGGTCGATCCCGGAGGCATTGCCATCCTCGTCATCGGCGGCTTCGGCGTCGTGCGCGCGCTACGGCGTGGCTTCCGCGCGCCCGGCGACGACTTCTTCCTGGCATTCCTGCAGGCCGCGAATATCCTCTTCATCGCGGCGATGAAGTACATCTTCAACTACCACCTCGAGATCGTAATCCTGCTGATGGCGCCGCTGGTCGCGATCGAGATCGATCGATTTGCGGCATCCGATTCGCGCCGCCGTGCGGTCGTCGCGCTCGCCGTCGTCGCCGCGGCCGTCAACATCGCCGCCGCCGTTTTCCGCGGGAAGGAGGGCGACACCGTCTACGAAGACTTCGTCATGCGCGAGGTCGATCGCCGCACCCCGCCCGCTTCGAAGGTCTTCGACAGCGCCGGCTGGCCGCTGCATCGCGATCCCGCTTACCGCTACTGGTTTCTGCGTGCGAACGTTTTCGTGATGGAGGAGCACAAGCTTTTCGAGAGCTACACGATCGCGGACGTCCTGCGCGATCCACCCGGCGCGGTGATCGCCGACTACGACCTCCGCAGGTGGCTGGCCGTGCATCCCAGATTCCGTGGATTCGTCGTGACGCACTACCTCCCGCTCTGGCGCGAAATCTGGCTACCTGGAATGTCCGCGCGCGTCACGCCGCTCGCGCCCTCGGCGCGCTGGATCGTGCTCGCCGACGGCACGTACGACGTCTACGCGTCGACGAATCTCGCCTCGCATCCGTGGTACCGCCAGCCGCTCAATTTCGAGCTGCCGCTCTGGCGCGGCGTTGGTCCGCCGTCACTCGCCGACCGCGGCGCACGCATCGACTGGTTCGTCGACGGCGCTCCGCTTTCCGCGACGACGACTCTCGCGCTACGCCGCGGACAACGTCTCGACGCGATCTCGCGCGAGCCGCTGCCGGTCGGCATCATGCTGATCAACGCCAAGAACGACGTCGCGTTCTGTCAGCCGCCGCTCGGCACGACGCTCGAAGCCTCCGACTCGCCGCAATGGCATGTCCCGAACCTCGGCGCGCTGATCGAGCTCGCGCGCGGCACCGGCAGCGTCGCGCCGCGCACGCCGTGCCACCGCTGAAAAGCGCGAAACCGGCTGGCTCATGCACCCGCGCGGCAGAAACCTCCTGGCGACCCTGCCGATCGAGCCTTGGGCAACCAACGCCTCGGGCCGTGCCCGCCCCGCCCCGACTACAATACGCCGCCCTCATGACCCATCACTCCATCGGCATTCTCGGCGGCGGCATTTCCGGCGTCGCCCTCGCCTCATTCCTCAACGATGACGTCGAGGTCGTCGAGCGCCGTCATAGCATCGGCGGCCTTTGCGGAACGATCGTCGAAGACGGCTTCACCTTCGACGCCGCCGGCCCACACATCATGTTCAGCAAGAACAAAGAGGTACTGAACCTGATGGTGGAGACGCTCGGTGACAACGTCCATCAGCGCCGCCGCGAGAACAAGATCTGGTTCAAGGGCCGCTTCGTGAAGTACCCGTTCGAGAACGATCTGGCGTCGCTGCCGCCGCAGGACAACTTCGACTGCATCTACGGCTACATCGTCAATCCGCGTGCCGATGACACGCCTGCGAACCTCGCGGAGTGGTCCTACAAAACCTTCGGCGCCGGCATCTCCGAGAAGTACTTCATCCCCTACAACGAGAAGATCTGGAACTACCCCGCCACGAAGCTCGGCCTCGAATTCGTCGAGCGCATTCCGAAGCCGCCGATGGAGGATGTGCTCAGGTCATCGATCGGCATCTCGACCGAAGGGTATTTGCACCAGTTGCATTTCTACTATCCGATCGAGGGCGGATACGAGTCACTCGTTCACGCCTTCGCAAAAAACGTTCGCGGCGACATCCGCACGAACTGGCGCGTGGCCTCGGTCGCGCGCGACGGCACGCGCTGGCGCGTGACCTCCGCCGACGGCGAAGAGCGAACGTACGACACGCTCGTCTCCACGCTGCCCATTCACGAGTTGCTGAAAGTCTGGACGGACGCGCCCGATGACGTACACAAACTCGCCGCCACGCTCCGCTACAACTCGCTGATCAACGTCCTCATCGGCTGCAACGAGGATCGCGGCTATCCCTACACCGCGCTCTATGTCCCCGATCCGAATCTTCTTTTTCATCGGCTCTCGTTTCCGAAAGCATTCAGCGAGCACTGCGTGCCGGCGGGATCGTCGTCGGTCATGGCGGAGATCACCACCAACGAAGGTGGCGACGGCGCCTGGGAAATGACCGACGACGCGATCATCGACCGCACCATCCGCGAGCTGGAGATGACCGGCCTCGTCGATCCGTCGACCATCGTCTACCGCAAGGTGGTCCGCTTTCTCTACGGCTACCCGGTCTACGACCTCGACTACCGCGCCAACGTTACCGCGATGCGCAACGCCGTCGCCGCCACCGGCCTGCACCTCCTCGGCCGCTTCGCGCAGTTCGACTACATCAATAGCGATGTGTGCATCGAGAGGGCGTTGGCCCTAGCGGAGCAGTTGGCGACCTAATGTACGAGTCAACGACGTATCAATACTTCGAGAACGTGAACTGGGGTTTGCTCCGCCTGTGGGGTGGACGGAAGAATCTCGATGTCCTCGACGTCGGCTGCGGATTCGCTACGACGGCGCAGCACATCGAGAAGCTCGGCAATCGCGTCACCGGAATTGAGTCGAGTGCGGAGGCGGAAGCGGTCGCGCGCACGCGCGTGAGCGAAGTCATTCATGCCGACCTTCAGAATCATCCGCTGGCAGGCCGCCGCTTCGACGTCATCATTTTCGCGGACGTCCTCGAACATCTTCCCTGGCCGATTGGCATTCTGCGTTCGTACCTCGATCTGCTCAAGGACGGCGGCAGCGTCATCATCTCGCTGCCGAACGTTGGCCTCTGGTCCGTCCGCCTCGACCTGCTCCTCGGGCGCTTTCGCTACGATGAAACCGGCGTCCTGGACCGCACGCACCTTCGATTTTTCACGCGGCGAACCGCGCGCGAAATGATCGAATCGGCCGGGCTCGAGATCATCCGCCGCACATACAATCCCGGCCTCGTGCACCCGTTCGTTCCACTCGCAAAAAAACTTCTCGGCGGCAGCGGAGGCGGCTCGCATGATCCGTCGTCCCTGTTGGAATCGCGGCCGTACAAGCTCTACCTCAAAACGATCTACCCCATCGAGCGCATCATCGCCTCCGCGTGGCCCGGCGCGCTCGCGTTCCAGATGATTTTCGAGGCCCGCAAAAAACCATGAAACTCACCATCTCCATGATCACGCTCAACGAGGAGCGCGCCGTCGAAAAGGTCGTCGGCGACATCCGCCGCGTCGTGCCGGATGCGGAGATCTTCCTCGTCGATTCGAGCAAGGACCGCACCGCGGAAATTGCCACGGATCTCGGCTGCCGCGTCTTCAAGCAGTTCCCGCCGAAAGGCTACGGTCCGGCCATGGACCGCGCCGTCCGCGATGCCGCGGGCGACATCGTCATCACGCTCGATTGCGACGACACCTATCCCGTCGAAACGATCCCGACGCTGGTCTCGCTCATCGACGAAGGCTACGACCTCGTCAATGCCACGCGCCTGGCCACGCGGCCGAAGGCGATGCCATTCGCGAACTACCTCGCCAACCGGATCTTCGCCTGGACCGCGCGGCTGCTCCACGGCATCCGCACCACGGACGTGCACAGCGGCATGCGCGCGTATCGCAAGTCGATGATCGAGAAGGTCACGTGGGACCCTCACGGCCCTGCGCTGCCCGTGGACATGCTCGTGATCCCGTACCGGATGGGCTACCGCGTCGCCGAGATTCCGATCGAGTATCGCGACCGCATCGGCGCGTCGACGTTGCAGCGCTGGAACTCCACGGTGTGGACGTTCAAGCGGCTTTGGCGTGCGCGGATGGTCAAGCAGCGGAGCTAGAAGCGAATGTCTTCTCCGAAAATCGCCATCCTCGCCGGCGGCTTCGGCACCCGCCTCGGCGATCTGACCCGTGGCCTTCCCAAGCCGATGATCCCGATCGCCGGACGCCCGTATCTGGAGCGCGTCATCGACTCATTCGCGCGGCGCGGACTGCGCGACTTCGTCCTGCTGACCGGATATCGCGCCGAAGTCATCGAAGAGCATTTCGGGGACGGCGGAAAGTTCGGCGTGAACATCACTTACAGCCGCGAGACCGATCCCCTCGGCACCGGAGGCGCGATCCGCGAGGCGCGCGCACTTCTCGGCGAGACGTTCGTCATGACCTACGGCGATGTGCTGCGGTACTACGACTACGACCGCTTCGTCACCGCTCACGACGAACCTTGCGTAGCCGTTTATCCGCGGCGAACGATCGGCAACGCGGATGTGGATGGCGATCGCGTCATCCGTTTCGGCAAACACGCCTCCGAACTGCCGTACATCGACGCCGGCTTTTCGCTGATGCCGTCCAGCGTCATCGATCTGCTCCCGCCGTCCGGCCCATGCTCGTTTGAGGAATCGATCTTTCCGTTGCTCGCGGCGGAACGGCGACTTGCGTGCGAAATCGTCGACCTCAATTTCTTCGACATCGGCACGCCCGAAGAGCTGGCGCGGACGACTGATCTACTAATCCACTAATCTACTGACCACATGCGAATCGTCGTCACCGGCGCTGCCGGATTCATCGCCACCAATCTTCTCGAACGCCTCCTCGCCGAGGGCCACGAGGTCCACGGCATCGACAACTTCTTTCTCGGCAAGCGCGAATACGTCGCGCGGTCGCTAGAGAAGCCCGGCTTCACCTTTCACGAGTTCGATCTGCTCGACCGCGATCGCGTCGTGGCTCTTTTCCAGCGCCTGCGGCCCGAGTTGGTGTGGCATCTCGCCGCGAACAGCGACATCAGCTACGGCACCAGCTATACCGACTTCGATCTCAAAGGCGGCACGCTCGTCACGTACAACCTGCTCGAGGCGATGCGCGTCTCAAATACAAAGCAGCTCATTTTCTCAAGCAGCGGCGCGATCTACGGCGAGCCGACGATCCTGCCGACGCCGGAAAATTACGGACCGCTCTTCCCGATCTCGTTCTACGCCGCCAGCAAAATCGCCTGCGAGACTCTGATCACCGCGTTCGCGGCCGGGTACCAGATGAAATGTTGGATGTTTCGCTTCGGCAATATCGTCGGCGGCTATCCGACGCACGGCGTCATCCACGATTTCGTTCTGAAGCTCCAGCGCGATCCGACCCGCCTCGAAATTCTCGGCGACGGCACGCAGTCGAAGCCGTATGTCCATGTCGAGGATTGTCTCGACGGGATGATGTTCGGCCACGCCACGGCGAAGGATCTCGTCAACTGCTACAACCTTGCGGTCCCCGACTGGTCCTCGGTCAATCAGATCGCGGAGTGGACGATCGAGGCGATGGGACTCGATCCAACTCAGGTCGAAGTCACGAGAACCGGCGGCTCCCGCGGCTGGCCCGGCGACGTCCCGAAAGTGCGCCTCGACACGTCGCGCATGACAGCCCTCGGCTGGACGCCGAAGATGGGCAGCAACGATGCGGTGCGCCGCGCGATTCGGGAGACCGTCGCGCAGTTTGTCGCGCTCGAAGAGTGACGAAAAGCTCTCACCACAGAGACACAGAGAGCGCTCTGTGAACTCTGTGTCTCTGTTGTGAAATGCCTTTGGGTTCTTTCACAAGCTCCGCGCACTACTGCGACGCCTGCGCGATGAACGCGTCGAGGTTCCGGGCGTTCGCCTGCAGGTGCAGGGCATTCGTGAGGAAGTCGTTCGCGTCAGCGGGCGAGATCGCCTGAGCTTTGCGGAGTTCAGCAACGGCTTCGGAGCGTTTGTTTGCCTGAAGCAGGCCGAGGCCCAGGTAGATATGGACTTCAACAGATTGCGGGAAAAGCGCCGCTGCGAGGCGGAACTGACTAACCGCCTCTTCGAAGTGGCCCTCCTGTGAGAACTTGGTGCCTCCATCGAGGTACAGGTCGTATTCGTCTTGCCGCGGATTGTGCGGCAACATCTGCGTGGCAACGGCGATGTTGTTCGTGGCGTGCGGCGTCTTCGGGTCGAGAGACAGTGCATAGCGGTTGTTCGTAATCGCGCCGCGGATCAGCGCCGTTCGGACAGGCGAGTCCTGCATCGGGCGCGCTTTCACCACCAGCGCGGTGCCCATGGCCACGTACGCCTGCGGGAACCAATCCGGTGCTTTCGCACCCTCAGCCTTGAGTGCCGGCAGCGTCAGGTCGATGGCGCGCTGCAGGTGAGGCATGGCCTCGTCCGGCTTCGTGGCCTGGAGAGTCTGGCCGAGGAGGTATTCGGCGACGGAGTTGTCGCGGGTGACGTCGAGCGTGTGCGCGAAGAGAGTCTCCGAATCTTTCCAGTAACGGAGCTGATGCACGGCAACGAATGCGTAAACCGCCACCGCGATCGCAGCGATCGCGGCCAGCGCCTGCGACGGAATCCTGAAGCGCGCGGCGAGACCGAGCGCGCCGAACGTGAGCGCGATGAAGAGACCGACATACGAAAAGTAGGTATAGCGGTCGGCCATTGATTGCGTGCCGATGGCGACGATGCCGATGACCGGAATGAGCGTGCCGAGGAACCAGAGCCAGCCGACGGCAAGGTAGGGCGCGGTGCGGCGCGCCGCGTAAACCGCGATCGTGATCGCCGCCAGAATCAGCAGCGGCAGAATCGCGGCGCCGAAGGACGGATGCACGAGCGGATATGGCAGCGCCATGTCCGTCGGGACGAACAGTTTCCTGACGTAGGTGGCGTAGGCGATGAGCGCGTTGGCAATCCGTTCGTCGATCGGGAGCGACGTCTGCACTGCGTTCAGGCTGCGCTGGCCAATGACCGCGCCGGCGGCGCCGAGGATCGTCAAAACGAACAGCGGCCATTTCTCGGCCGCACGCTGGCGAAAATCATCGAACGTACGCAGACGATTCAGCGGCCAGACGTCGAGCAGCAGAAAGACGAACGGCAGCGTGATGTACATCTGCTTTGCCATCAGCGAAAGCGCCATGGCGATCGAGACGCCGAGCATCCGCCGCGGCGCCCGCGCGTAGAACCAGAGCGCGAGCATGGCGAAGACAGTCGACAGCGTGTCCTTCCGTTCCGACACCCAGGCCACCGACTCCACGTGCATCGGATGGATGGCGAAGAGGGCGCCGATGAACGCGGACGGCCACGGCGCGCGCGTCAGTTGCCGCAGCGCCAGGAACAGCAGCAGGGTGCTGAGCGCGTGCAGAAAGACGCTCGTGAGGAGATGCATCCCCGCGCGCTGGCCCCAGATCGTGACGTCGAGCATGTGCAAGAGCCACGTCAGCGGATACCAGCCGATCTCCGTCGACGTCAGCGCCCATGAGACGTCGCGGTTCAAGACATGCTGATTTTCGTAGACGAACTGGCCGTCATCGAAATTCAGGAAGGCGTGCGAGGCCACCTGGCCGAAGACGATGAACGTAAGCGCGAGGAGCAGCGCGACGATCGTCCATTCGCGCGCACGCCAGCCGGCTGGCGCGGCCGGCGCGTCAGCAGCGGTGACGACGGCCGTCTCGGGCGCGGTATAGATCCGTTTCTGGCGTGCTTTGCGGCCCATACGAAAAACGCCGGCGGTGGCCGGCGCGTCGATCGTCATCATGGTAGGCCCTAGCGGACTCGAACCGCTGACCTCTACCGTGTCAAGGTAGCGCTCTAACCAACTGAGCTAAGGGCCTGAACACTAGACCGGCACGAACAGAAGCGGGTT
>Ga0233356_1000102_pt1 | contig 16689 bp, 13 predicted proteins | sample GEONSFMMS_FD_180700 | JGI IMG/M metagenome (GOLD analysis project Ga0233356, IMG submission 180700) | Soil microbial communities from Shasta-Trinity National Forest, California, United States - GEON-SFM-MS | ecosystem: Environmental > Terrestrial > Soil > Temperate forest > Bulk soil | place...
CGTCGTCGACGTCGGATTGACCGTGGCGGAACTGTTCGCCGGCTTCGAACCGACGCCATTGTCGATGTTGACGCTGGTGACGGAGCCGCCGCCTGTGGTCCAGGAAAGTGTCGACGGCGATCCCGACGGCACGGTGGTCGGACTGGCGGTGAACGAGGTAATGCAGCCGTTACCGATATCGAATTTCAGCGAGAAATTGCCGTAGTCACGCTGCGTCCATGTCCCGCTGACGTTCTCTTCCAGCACCAGAGCGACGCTGTAGCAGCCGGTCGGCGGTATCGTGAATGGAACGGCGGTATTGCCGCCGTTCACTGGAGTCACCGACGAGTTGGCGGCGAGCGATGGCGTGATGTCGTAGGTGGCGACGATGTTCCCTGCCGACGGATACGGCGTTGGCGTCCACCATAAGGCGAAGCGCAACGGCCCTGAGCCGCTGGCATTCGGGTTGGTGACGTTGTCGGCCTTGAGGATCGCCTGCCCGCCACCGATGCCGTAGCTGAAACTGCCGCTGAAGAAGATTCCCGCGGCCTCGGTATGGACGGACTTGGATCCCACGATCAATCCGCGGGAAGCCGCCCTCGGCCGGAGTGTTGCTGCGAATGATGGGAACGTGAGGACGGTGAATACAAAAAGGGCGATCAGCACAACGCCGCGACGTGCGTAAGACATGCTCTCTCTCCTGTTCTGTGACCTTGCCGGGTCGGGCAAACGGGATGTTTGCCTTGCAGGAGTCAGACGGACAGTGCGCGCGGTTTCTCAGCGTGGACGCGGCCCGAGGAAGAGTCGCAGCGCGGTCAGTGCTTCACGGCGCGATGTCTCGGCGGTACCGGCGAGCCCACCGTGACGGTAACCATCGCACTTGCCGCTCCCGCCTCATTCGTCGCAGTGAGGCGGTAAACGGTCGTTTTCGTAGGCGACACGTCGATCGATCCATTTGCGAACTCGTCGCCAATGGGATCGATCGTCACGAAATCAACGCCGCTCACGCTCCACTCGAGGGTGGCCGAACCTCCGGCGGAAATGGCCGAAGGAGTAGCAGTGAACAAATTGATCGCCGGCACTTCGACCACATCGACCGTGACCTGCGCGAACGAATCTCCTGCCGTCCCCAACGCCGTCATCGTGTAGGTCGTCGTCGTGGTCGGAAAGACGGCGATCGACCCGCTCGCCGGCACGGGCCCGACGCCGTTGTCGATCGAAATAGTCCGAGAATTCGAGACCGACCAGATCAGCGTCGATGAGGAGCCGGCGACGATTCCGGTCGGAGAGGCGATAAAGCTGATGATCGGGCGGTTGGTGACCGTGACCGTGGCCTGACTGCTCGTCGTGCCGCCGGGTCCGCTCGCGGTCAGCGTGTACGTCGTGGTCAAGGTCGGAGTCACGGTCGTGGATCCCGACACCGGTTTCGATCCGATGCCGTTGTCGATGGTCACCGAGGTCGCATTCGTCGTATCCCACACCAGCGTCGAGGATTGACTGCTGGCGATGTCGTCGGGTGAAGCGGAGAAAGAGATCGTCGGCGGCGGAGCCTGCGCGACTTTGACGTTGGTGGGGAGTATTGCGAGTGACGGGAGCGCAAGGAATGTGAATACGAGAATGCCAAACAGCGTAACGCGCCTACGTGCGTAGCTCATGGCTTCTCTCCCCCGCTTGCATCACAGGCAAATCTTACAACGTTTGCGCCAACCGAGAGACGCGCCGCCGCAAGGCCGCACTCGCCCGCGCTACAATCCCTCCCCTTTCGCGATGAGCAAGTTCTACATCACAACCGCCATCCACTACGTCAACGACGATCCGCACATAGGGCATATGTACGAGAACATCGTCGCGGACGTCACCGCGCGGCATCGCCGGCGGATGGGCGACGACGTCTGGTTCCTCACCGGCGCGGACGAGCATGGCCAAAAGATCGAGCGTGCCGCGGCGAAGGAAGGAATCCTGCCCATCGAGCTGGCCGACCGCGTCGTGGCCAAGCACCACGAGATGTGGCGCAAACTCGACATCAGCCACGACGATTTCATCCGCACCACCGAGCAGCGTCACCGCCTCGGCGTGCTGGAGCTGATCCGCCGCATTCAGGAGCGGATCCCGGACGACATCTACCTCGGCGAGCACGCCGGCTGGTATTGCCAGAGCGAGGAAACGTTCATTCCCGACAATCAGGTCCGCGACGGCAAAGACGAAAGCGGCCATCCGGTCGAGATGACCGCGGAGCGCAACTTCTTCTTCAAACTGTCGCGCTACACCGAGCCGCTCCTCGAGCATTACCGCAAGAATCCGAACTTCGTCTATCCGCCGACGCGCATGAACGAGATCGTGTCGTTCGTGGAGCAGGGCCTCAAGGACATGTCCATCTCGCGCACGGCCGTCAGTTGGGGGATCCCGTTCCCCGGCTATCCCGATCACGTCATCTATGTCTGGATGGAGGCGCTGACGAATTACATCTCGGCCCTCGGCTTCGGCAGCGCGAAGCACGCGCGCTTCGATCACTATTGGCCCGCCGACCTCCACCTCGTCGGCAAGGACATCACCCGCTTCCACGCCGTCTACTGGCCGGCGTTCCTGCTGGCCGCCGGGCTGCCCCTGCCGAAGCAGATCGTCGGCCACGGCTGGTGGCTTCGCGACAATCAGAAGATCTCGAAATCCCTCGGCAACGTGGTGCGGCCCTACAACATCATCGACGAGTTCGGCGCCGATCCGCTGCGCTACTTCCTGCTGCGCGAGATGGTCTTCGGCCAGGATCAGAACTATTCGGACGAGGCCTTCCTGACCCGCTACAACGCCGATCTCGCCAATGACCTCGGCAACACGCTTTCGCGCGCGATCAAGATGACGGACACGTACTTCGGCGGAAAGACGCCGCCGGTGTCGTGCCCCGCGAACGAACTGTTGCGCATGTCCGAGCAGGTGGTGCCGGAGTATCTGAAGGCGATGGACGAGCTGGCGTTCGGGCGCGCGCTCGACGCCGCGTGGAAGCTGCTCGTGGCCGTGAACGGCTACATCGTCAACCGCGAGCCGTGGAAGAAGTTCAAGGAAACCGGCGCCGACGAGTCGCTCTCGCGCATCCTCTGGAACACGCTCGAAGCGCAGCGAATCGTGTGGGTGATGATGGCCCCCTTCATGCCCGCGACGACGCGCGAGGCGCTCACCCGCCTCGGCGCCAATCCCAATTTCATCACCCGCGACGCGCTGCAGTGGGGCAGCCTCCCCAACGGCAAGCCGGTCCGCGCCACCGAGGCAATCTTTCCCCGCATCGATGCAGCCGCGTACATCCACGGAGGAGCAATGGAAGAGAAGAGCGAAGCAACTGAAGCGGCAAACGCGGGACCGCCAATTGAAACGACTCAGGCCGCGCCGCCGGACATGGCGAAAGTCACCATCGATCAATTCATGGAGATCGACTTGCGCGTCGCCGAAGTCCGCGCCGCCGAACGCGTCCCGAAATCGAAAAAGCTGATGAAGATGACCGTCTTCACCGGCGACGAAGAACGCACCATCGTGGCCGGCATCGCCACCAAGTACACCCCTGAGGAACTGGTCGGACGCAAGATCGTCATCGTCGCCAACCTCCAACCGGCCAAACTGATGGGCATCGAATCGAACGGCATGATCCTGGCCGCTTCCCTCGACGGCGAACCATCCCTCCTCAGCGTCGACGCCGGAGTTCCGGCGGGAACGAAAGTGAAGTAGGCGCTCCGCAATCAGAATGTTGCGTCGAAGGATTACCTGTAGGAAATGACTAACCCAACAACTTAGAATGTCGGCGCTTGCTGACGTACCGCCTCCGTACCGCCGTGCTCTGCGCGCTCCTCACCGGCGGTGCGATCCTCGGCACGATGCCGTCCTGCGGAAGAAGCGTGACGCCGTCGGGCCCTACGTGTTGCAGAAACGAGGCGACCTGTCCAATGCACCAGAAGCACGCCTCGTTCGGTTTCGACGTCTGTAGCGGCGACGGCTCTGCGATATCCGCGGCGACGACGCCGCATCGCGCGGTTCTCGCAACGGCGGTCTCCATCTCCCGAGCTCCGCATCGCGATCAGGTATTCGAGACGAAGACGATCCTTCTCCCGTCCGTCTCCGTCGCTCCGTTCACGCCCCCTCCTCGGCTCGGCTGACGCGCCTACCTGCCACGCCGTCATTCCGAGGAGGTCTTGTCATGCGACACGTCTTTGCCGCAGTTGCGTTGCTCCTGCTTTTTTCGTTCACGTCCCCGAATGCGACCGCAAGTTGTGGATCGTCATCCTGTCCGATCGACCTTCACGCCTTGCAATTCGGCGACGGAAAATTCTCGCTCGATCTCTCTTTCCAATACATCGATCAGGATCAGCCGCGCATTGGCGGCCGCCGCGCGCAGGTCGGCGCGATCGCGTCCGATCACGATGAGATCCGCACCATCAACCGCCTGGCCGCGCTCCAACTGAACTATTCGTTGAACGAGCGTTTTCAGGTGGCGCTCACGTTGCCGTACGTCTCGCGGTCGCATGAGCACTTCGACGAGGAAAATGCGCGTATCGAGCGGTGGAACTTCGCCGATATCGGCGACGCGGTCGTTCAAGGCCGTCTTCGCCTGTTCATTTCGAACGCGCTGGAACATTCGTCGCTCTGGCTTACCGGCGGCGTGCAGCTCCCCACCGGCTCGCGCCGCGAGACGGGCAGCACCGGCGAGGACGCCGAAGTGACCATCGCGCCGGGCACCGGTTCGACGGACGCGCTGCTCGGCCTCACGTATCAGTCAGGCGTCCTTCGGAACACCGCCCTCGAAGGGGAACTCGGTCACACGACGCTCATTCCGTTTTTCATCGCGCTGAACGGGCGCGTAAACGGACGCGGCACGCACGACTACCGCCGCGGCCATGAAGTCCAGCTCAACATGGGAACCGAATACCCCCTCACCAGCACCGTCCATCTCCTTGGCCAGATCAACGGCCGAGTGACCGGCAAGGACGAAGTAGGCCAGACGAACGAAAACCGCGATCTGACCGGCGGCCGGTACCTCTACCTGAGTCCCGGCTTGCGCCTACTCCTCGGCAGTAAGACGTCGATCTACGGATTTGTTCAAGTGCCGGTCTATCAGCACGTCAACGGATTGCAACTCACGTCGAAAGCAAACTATCTCGCCGGCATCCGCAAAAGTTTCTAATGCGACGATCAGAAAACGAACATGCCGATGCACGCGCCGAACATCAACAACATCGTTGCCGCCACTGTGGCGCGGCCGAGGCGCGAGCTTGGCTGGCCGTGCATGATCTTCCGGTCGCTGGCCACGAGTAGGATTCCGAAGAGCAGGAACGGCGCGAGCACGCCGTTGATGACCGCCGTCCAGTAGAGCGCGCGAACAGGATTGATGTCGGCGAAGTCGAGCGCAATCCCGATCGCCATCGACAGCAGGACGACCGCGTAGAACGCCCGCGCCTTGTCGACCTTCTCGTCCAGCCCCTGATGCCACCCGAATGTCTCCGCGAGGGCGTACGCCGCGGATCCGGACAGCGTTGGGATGGCCAGCAGTCCAGTCCCGATCAGCCCGGCGGTGAAAAGGAGATAACAGCCCGCACCTGCCAGAGGCCTGAGCGCCTCGGCGGCCTGTCGCGACGTCTCGATGTTCGTGATGCCGTGGCGATGGAGCGTGATGGCTGTCGTGACGATGATGAAGAACATGACTGAATTCGAGAAGAACGTTCCCACACCGATGTCGAACTTTCTGTGGACGATCTCCCGATCGCTCGCACCGATCCGTTGGGCCGTCAGGACACGGCCCATGAACTTCTCTTCCTCCACCTCCTGTGAGGCTTGCCAGAAAAAGAGATAGGGGCTGATGGTGGTACCGAGGATGGCCACGAGCGTCGCCCAGGCCGTTGGTCCGTGCGGCATGAGCGGTCGCATCGCATCGCGCAGAATCGGCGTCCAGGCAGGCCGCAGAATGAAAGCGGTCACGACGTAGGCAAAGAGAAACAGCGCCAGCCACTTCAGCGTGTTCGCGATCTGCCCATACCGCAGCCAGACCGTCGCCGCGCTGATCGCGACGCCGAAGAGGATGACGTAAACGTGCGAGTTCACTCCGGTGAGCATCTGCGCTGCATCAGCCATCGCGGACAAGTCCGCGCCGATGTTGACGGTGTTCGCGATGAGTAGCGCGAGCGCAATGACCGCGACTACAGGCCTGGGAAACTTCCTGCGCAGACCGTGCGCCAATCCATGTCCGGAGACCATGCCGATCCGCGCGCACATCATCTGCACGGCCGCCATGAGCGGCCATGTCAGAAACGCCGTCCACAACATGGACGTACCGAGCTGCGCGCCCGCGATCGAGTAGGTTGCGATTCCCGACGGATCATCGTCCGCAGCACCAGTGACGATGCCCGGACCGAGAGCCGACAGGAGCTGCCGAATCGGCGTTTCTTCGTTGCGCTTCATCTGCTCGTCCATGACGCACCTCCAGCATCCGCCACGAACGGCTGAAAGCAACGGCACACTGAGAGACGCGAAAAGGACGGCGGGACATCGCCGCATTCGCTCCGTTCACCCGCGTGATCGGAACGAGCGCAACGACGGATTAGCGGCGCTGCGGGGGGTTCGCAAACACGCGGAAGTCTCCGCTGGAGGGAGGCTCGGTGGCTCGACTACTTCCGGGTTCGCTCATGGTTCGGTCCTTTGCGCGACACTATACGCTCGTCAGCTCGGGGCGCGATTCGAGCTGGAAGATGCGAACCGCTTTATCCGAGGTACATGCTCAGCTGTCCTGATTTCGAACACTCCTCCGATATCCGAACGGACGGGTGAACGCCGGAGGACGCAGTTGTTCTTATAAGTCAACGAGTTAGCGAGTTGCACCCCGTGGCAGCGCCCTTGGACTAACGGCATCCCGAGTCCATGAGCGGAAAGGGGTAGCAACTATGAGCCTTGCGGAGATTGCAGTTCCTCGGATGTCGTACTTCGAAGCCGCGGCGGCGCTGCCGGTAGTACTGGTCGTGGAGGACGAGCGGAAGCTGCGCTGGTCCCTCATCGAACAGTTTCGGACCATGGGCATCGAAGCGCTCACGGCCAGCAGCGGCTATGAGGCCATCCGCGTCGCGGGAGAGAGCCGGCCCGATCTCATCCTGTTGGACGGCCTGCTGCCGGAGATGCACGGATTCGAGATCGCGCGCTTCATCCGGCGCATCGATGCCGATTACCGGCCGCACATCGCCATCATGACCGCCATCTACAAACACACGCGCTATCAGAACGAAGCCCGGCTGAAGTACGGGATCGATGACTACCTCATCAAGCCCGTGCTGCCGCAGTCGCTGGCCGGACTGGTTCGGCGCGTCCAGGCGGCAGCGTGATGAGCGCCAACTCGCCCGTCCGCGGCCGCGTGCTCATCGTCGACGATCATCCCGAGATCCTGGCGGGGATGAAGGCCTTGCTCGAGATGGAAGGGATGGACGTGACCACGCATGACTCGGTGATCACGCTGCCACTGATTCTCCGCAAAGCCGATCCGGAGGTCATTCTGCTCGACCTCAGTCTCCGCGCCCTTTCCGGCGAAGCATTCTTCCGGCTCGGACGGGATCGGGTCCTCCGCCATACGAATGCGTTCGTGATTCTTTTCTCCGGCCGGCCGCTGGCGGAGCTGGCGGCGACCGCGGAAGAGTTCGGCGCTGACGGCGTCCTCCCGAAATCGGACGACGCCATGCAGGCCGTTGCTCGTGTGAAGACGTGGATTGAGCAGCATCGCGCGCTGCGTAGAGCCCAAGGAATGGAGAGGACCAATGTCGCTACTAGTTCCGCATCTGCTTCTACGCACTGACAAAGGCGTCTCTCAGGCGGCGCCGATACTCCGCTCCGCCGGCTACATGGTCAGCAAGATCGATGATGACGCCATCGTCGAAACGCTTGCCGGCGGGTCACATGTCGACGGTGTGGTCGTGGAGTTGCCGGCGTTACGTGCGATCGCACTGGCCCGCCGCATCGAGGTACGGTACGAACGCAGCGTCGTCATGCTCATCATTGCGTCGCCCGCGGAAACGGTGCGCCGCGCCCTGGTCTCTGTGCCCGTTCTGTCGCCGGCCCAGATCGTCGACGATCTGATTTCCGCCGTCGACCTGGCCTTTGTCGCGCAGCAACTGAGGCGCACGGGATAAAAAAATGCCCGTTGCGCGGCCGTCGCAACGGGCTGGCGCGCTAGAGTGCGCCCACTGGGTCGCTGCAGTTTTCGGATCAGCGACGGGCACCAACTTACAGCCGCCGAGGCCGCGCGTCTCTACGTTTTTGGAAGGCTGACAACTACATCCCGATCGGGTGCCACACCGTCTTCATCTCCTGGAAATCGAAGATGGCGTACGGCGACTGCGAGCGCGTGGCATCGTCCCATCCGATCTTGCCGGCGTTGAAATGCACGACGCGCTTGACGTTTTCGGCGGCGGTCTTCTGCACGCCGGCGATGGCAACGTCCGCGACGCCGGTCGTGTCGATTGCGTTGACGTCCATGTGCGACGCCAGCCACGGCACCAGTTCGCTCTTGAGGCCGGAGATGAGATTGACGACGCCCGCGGGGACGTCGCTGGTTTCGAAGATCTCGCCCAGGGTGATGGCGGCGAGCGGGCGGGACTCCGAGGTGATGGCGACGACGGTGTTGCCTCCGACGATGGCGGGAGCGATGCGGCTGATCAGCCCGAGGAGCGAGGGCTCTTCGGGCGCGACCACGCCGACGACTCCGGTCGGCTCGGGCACGGTGAAGTTGTAGTACGGGCCAGCCACCGGATTGACGGAGCCGAAGACCTGCGGATATTTGTCGCTCCAGCCGGCGTAGTAGACCCAGCGATCGGTGAGGGCGGCTACTTCGCGGCGGGCTTCGACAGCCGTTGAGCCCTGGCGGCGCAGTTCGTCCACCAGTTCCGCGGCGCGCGACTCACAGACCTCGGCGAGACGATACAGAATCTGCCCGCGATTAAAGGCTGTTTTTCCGCTCCATCCGGAAAACGCTTTGCGCGCTGCCTGCACGGCATTGCGCAGGTCTTTTCTCGATCCGCGACAGGCGTTGGCGAGCAACTCTCCCCCTTTGCCTTTGACGGCATAGAAGCGGCCGGATTCCGTTCGCGGGAACTCGCCGTTGATGTAGAGCTTGTAGGTCTTGCGGACGTTCAGTCTCATGACAGCACCACGTACGGCGCCAGTCCGTGCAATCCGCCTTCGCGGCCGAAGCCGGATTCCTTGTAACCGCCAAACGGCGATGCAGGATCGAATTTGTTGTACGTGTTGGCCCAGATCACACCAGCGCGGAGCTTCTGCGCCATCTTGAGAATGCGCGATCCTTTTTCGGTCCAGATGCCGGCCGACAATCCATACGGCGTGTTATTGGCCTTCTCAATGGCTTCTTCGGGCGTGCGGAAGGTCAATACCGACAATACCGGTCCGAAAATCTCTTCCTGGGCGATGCGGCTCGATGCGGCAACGCCTGTAAAGAAGGTTGGGCGGAACCAGAAGCCGCGGTCGGGGACGCTGCAGGACGACTGGAAAATCTCCGCCCCTTCCTCGGTGCCGCTCTCAACCAGCTCCTGAATCTTCTCGAGTTGCGCGCGTGAGTTGATCGCGCCGACGTCAGTGTTCTTATCGAGCGGATTTCCGACGCGCAGCGTCCCAATGCGCTCGCGCAGTTTGCGGACGACGGGCTCCAGGATCGACTCCTGCAGAAAGAGCCGCGAACCGGCGCAACAGACGTGACCCTGATTGAAGTAGATGCCGTTGATGATTCCTTCGATGGCCTGATCGATCGGAGCATCTTCAAAGACGATGTTCGGCGCTTTGCCGCCCAGTTCCAGCGTCAGTCTCTTCTTCGTGCCGGCGAGCGAGCGTTGAATTCTCTTGCCGACTTCCGTCGAACCGGTAAAGGCGATCTTGTCGACGTCACTGTGATTGACTAGCGCCGCGCCGGTCGCGCCGGCGCCGGTGATGATATTGACGACGCCCGGCGGAAGATCGGCTTCCTGAATGATCTCCGCGAGCATCAGGGACGTGATCGACGTCGTCTCCGCCGGCTTCAGGACGACCGTGTTTCCGGCCGCGAGCGCCGGCGCCAGTTTCCAGGCCGCCATCAGCAGCGGGAAGTTCCAGGGGATGATCTGCCCCGCGACGCCTACCGGCGAAACGTTGCGGTTCGGGAAGGCGTATTCGAGTTTGTCGGCCCATCCCGCGTAATAGAAAAAGTGTGCGGCGGCGAGCGGGATGTCGACGTCGCGCGATTCCTTGATCGGCTTCCCGCCGTTCATCGTTTCGGCGATGGCAAGTCCGCGAGATTTTTCCTGAATCAGGCGCGCAATGCGGAAAATGTATTTGGCGCGTTCGGACGCCGGTAATTTCCGCCACGTTTTCTCATACGCACGGCGCGCTTCTTTTACGGCGCGGTCGACGTCCTCGGCATCCGCTTCCGCCATTTCGGAGAGCGTCTCTTCCGTGGCCGGATTGATGGTCTCGAACCAGCGCTTCGAATGCGGCTCGACGAACTTGCCGCCGATGAAGAGGTTGTAGCGCGGCAGGATCTTTACGTGATCCGTTGCCTCCAGCGACGGCGAATAATGCCACTCCGCCAGTGCGCTGGATGCGGCGCCGGGGGTTAGACGGTCTCTGGTTTCAAGTTGTGAGGTCATTCGCAATCTTTCGAACCTTTTCACCACAGAGGCACAGAGGATCTTCTCTGTGTCCTCTGTGTCTCTGTGGTGAATATCGTTTCTCTATCGCTAATCCAGGGTGAAATAGTCGCCCGACTGATATGCCCCGGTTTTCTCTTTGCGCAGTTGCATCAACACATCATTGAGAAGCGACGACGCGCCGAAGCGGAAAAGATCGGGAGTCATCCACTCGCCGCCCATGGTCTCGTACAAGAGCACGAGATATGCGAGCGCGAGTTTGGCGTTGGCGATGCCGCCGGCCGGCTTCATCCCGATTTTCTTGCCGGTGACGTGCAGGAAATCGCGGATCGCTTCGAGCATCACCAGCGTCACCGGCAAGGTCGCGTTGGTCGTCACTTTGCCGGTCGAGGTCTTGATGAAATCGGCGCCGGCGAACATGGCGATCAGCGACGCTTTGCGGACCTGATCGTAATTTGCCAATTCGCCCGTCTCGAGAATCACCTTCAAATGCGCCGGGCCGCACGCTTCCTTGACCTCGGCGATCTCATCGAACACCTTGTGATAGTTGCCCGATAAAAACGCGCCGCGGTCGATGACCATGTCGATCTCGTCGGCGCCGGCCGCGACGGCCTGCCGGGTCTCGGAGACCTTGACGTCGATGTAGGTCTGCCCGCTCGGAAATCCCGTGGCGACCGATGCGATGTGGATTCCGGTGCCCGCCACGGCCTGCTTCACGAACGGCACCATGGCCGGATAGACGCAGACGGCGGCCACGTGCGGGATGTCGCGGTCCGACGGATCGGGGCGGATGGCCTTCTGGCACAGCGCCCACACCTTGCCCTGCGTGTCTTTCCCCTCGAGTGTGGTGAGGTCCATCATGCTGATGATCAGCTTCAGGCCCCACACCTTCGACTCTTTTTTCAGCGACCGCTTCGCCAGCGATGCGGCGCGCTCCTCGGCGGCGATAGCGTCGACGCCATGCGCCATCTCCAGGGCGTCGGCAATGCTGCGGCGGAACAGCGCGGGAGGAAACGCAGACGTCTGCGTGATGAGGGATTCGCTCATGGACTGTCAAAAATAGCAGAGAAGAAGAACGAAGGGTGAAGAGTGAAGGGTGAAGAGTGAAAAAGGCGAAGGGTGAAGGTGAAGCTTCCTTCACTCTTCACCCTTCACTCTTCACTCTTTTTTCAGTGCGCGGCGCGGCGCCGGTTCAGAACCTCGGTGATCTGCGACCACTTGCCGTTCGCGAAGCTCCACACATCCGAGAGATAGAAGCCGCTGTAGCCGCCGAACATCACCAGCTGGTTGCGGATCGGATCGACGGCGAAGCCGCCGTTCTCGCGAGCGGGCGGCGTGAGGGCCGAGGTAATCTTCTTCCAGGCCGTGCCGTCCCAATCCCACGTGTCGTTTGCGTAAACTTGAACCTGATTGTTGTTCGCATCGATGTCGACGCGGATTCCGCCGAACACGATGGCGTGGCCCGTGGTCGGATCGACCCCAACCTCCGCGCCGTAGCGCATGCCGGGCGTGACGTCCGGCTTGATCTGCGTCCAGCCGGTGCCGTCGAAGGACCACATGTCGTCGTAGCGCGTAAGGCGGTCCTGCGACGTGATGCGCCCGAGGCCGCCGTAGATGACGGTCTTCTTCAGGGTCGGGTCGTACCACATCGACGTCAGCGAGCGCGAAGGAGCAGGGTTCTTCTTTACCTGCGTCCAAAGCGCTCCGTCGTACGTCCAGGTCTGATCGAGATAGACGCCGTTGACGTCGAAGCCGCCGAAGAAAACGGTCTTCTTCAGATTCTGGTCATAGACGAGGCTGGAGAACCGGTGCGGCGGAGGCGCCGTCTTCGTGGAATCGAACTGCGACCACTTTGTGCCGTCGTACTCCCATGTGGCGCTGCCGGAACAGAGAACGACCATCTTGGAACGGTCGGTGTCGTACGTGGCGATCGGCGATCCGCAATCGGTCGGCTGATTCGAGGTGAGCTGCGGATGGAACATGCCGTTCTGATAAATCCAGAAGTCGAAGAAGGCCGTGGCGTCGTTCACGCCGCCAAACAGGTAGATGACTTTGTTGACCGGATCGGTCGTGAAGACGAAGAGCGAGCGCGGCACGGGATAAGCGACGTCGCCGATACCGGACCAGGCTTTGTTCGCATAGATGAAGGTGCCGGTGAGGAGTACGCCCGTCGGCGGCGCGCCGCCGAAGAGCACGGCGTTCTGGCGGTCGGGATCGAACGTCAGCGCCGATCCGATGTACGCACCGGCGAAGAGCGTCAGATCGATCTTCGTCCAGTTCGTTCCGTCCCACTCATACGTTTCCTCGGTTCCGGTGGTCGCCGCACAGATGCCGCCGGTGTAGAGAATGGTGTTGTTCGAGCTCTGCCACGTCATCGCGCCTTCGTTGGCGCACGTGGGCAACACGGTCGGAGTGAGGGACTTCCACGTTGCGGCGGCCGGATCCCAGGCGAACATGACCGTGACCGCGCTGGTGTTGAGGCCGAGCATGATGGTCTGCTTGCGGACCGGGTCGTATTCGAGGATCGCCTTGGTGACGGCCGGACCGTCGGTGAGGATCTGCGTCCAGTTCGTGCCGTTGAACTCCCAGGTGTCGTGCAGTGGGGTTTCGGTCAGGGTCCTGCCGTCGGTGCTGTAGGTCTGATGGGTACCGCCGAAGAGAACGATGCGATCGCGCACGGAGTCGTACGCGGCGCCGGCGATCTCGCGCACCGAGGGCGCGTTCGCGGTGTTGATCGCGGTCCAGTCGGTGCCGTCGAAGCTCCAAGTGTCGTTGAGATTGAGCTTGGCCTGGCGGCCGCCGAAGATCACCACCCGGTTTCTGGCGGAGTCGAAGACCATCGACTCGGCGGATCGCGCCGGTGGATTGTGCGCAGGGAAAACCTGAAGCCAGCGGCTACCGGTCCACTCCCATGTGTCGGCCAAGTCGTACTGCAGCTTGGTGCCGGCATCGATGGCCGTGAGGCCGCCGAAGAGGACGGCGCGATGGATGGCCGTATCCCAAACCATCTTGGTTTCGTAGCGGCCCGACGGCGTAGCCGCGAACGCGCTGCCAGCCGCGACCAAAAAGATAATGCAGAAGAGAAAACCGCGCTTCAGCGAGTGATCGCTCATCAGTATGCGTTTGCCCCTGAAAGGTATGAGACCTGGAAATTTGCTCCCGTTTCGAACCGGTCGGGCGGAACACAAATTTCTCCTGTATGACGGGCCAGGGGACAAAAGGAAACGGCCGGCGGGGTGCCGGCCGTGAAGATGCTACGGCCTCGGATTGACGCCGTAGTGTTCCGCGATCGTGACGAGTTGCTGCTCGGCATCAGCCTGGCCGAGCTTGGTCCGGATGCCTTCGATTTCGGCGAGATCGGAGCTTTCCAGCATGAATCCGTGCGACGTGAGCGCCTCCAGTGGATTCTCGACCAGCCGTTGCCTGAACTCCGGATGTTCGATGGCGCGCCGTACGACGGCGCCAATCATCTCGTTTCGCATTGATGTCCTCCGAGGTACGGAAGAGCAAGGGCCGGGCCTGCTGTCGAGCAAGGGCCGGGGCTGCTGTCGCAGGTAGCGCAGACGGCTCGTCGGCTGGACGCTACGTTTTAAATTCGAATCCGCACCGTCGCCAACGTTTCATCCGGATGGATCTTCTTCGGCGCGCCGATGTTATTGCGCGCGCGCTCGATGGTCAGGTCGACGTGTTTGGCGAAACCGATGCGGATGCCGGCGTCGATCTTGGTCCAGTTCCACCAGATGCTCGGCGCCGGATACTGAGCGCCATTGCCTTTGAATCCGTAGTGCAGCTCGCTCCAGCGCACGGCTGGCTGAATGCTCTGCAAAAACGACTCGCCTCCGACCGATGGGCCGGCCGCCCAGTCGAATTTGTAGCCGAACTCGCCCTCGGCGCCGCTGCGGTGCATGCCCGCGACGGTTTGGCTGGTGAATTGGATCGTCGAAGTCAAGCCCTTCCACTCCGTGTAGACGCGTGCGCCAGTCTCTTCCTTTTTATTGCCGCGAATCGGCAGTCCTCGGTCCTGCGGCCCTTCGAGCAGGTCGAGATCGACGCCGTAGAACGTTCCGGTCAGCGGCGCGCTCTCGCCGTCGAGCAGGTTGCGGCGGTAGTGGAAGGCGACCGCGTCGAAGCCGAATGTCTGCGCATCGTTCTGCCAGCGGTAGCCGAGGCCTTGTCCGAACGACATGTTCTTCGTATCGAGCGCCAAGTCCTCGACGCGCGTGTCGTAGAGGATCGGAAAGCCGGACTTCAGCCGCGGATTCGGATTTGGCTGCAGCAATTCCTTGATGCCGTTGTCGCCGGCCAGCGCGTTCGGATCGCGGAAGTAGAGCGGATTACCGCTCGTGCCGGTGAGGCGCCAGTACAGATTGCGGCCGATGGAGCCGCCGGTCATGACGCCGACGTCCTCGAATCGATTGAACGACGTCGCCACGAGCCCATAGCTTTCGAGAACGCGAATCGGCTGGCGTTCCATCTTCACAAACTTGCCCAACTGCACGAAGAACGACGTCCGCTCGGGACGCGCCAGAAACTCAGGCCGCGGTCCGAGCTGGATCCACAGCTCGTCGGCGTCGATCTTCTTGTCGGCGCTGGTCGGATTGCGGCGGTACTTGTCCTGCGCGTGCAGTTGCGTGTGCGCGAGGAACCAGGTGCCGTATCCGAGGTCGAGCTTGATCTGGGCGACGCTCAGCTCCGCATGCGAGCCGGCATCGACGGTCTCCTCGAATCCGACCGTCTGCCCGACCGGCAGAGAGCTCGGCGGGAACGGGAACTTAAGCGCGAACTTCTCTTCCTTGCTGTCGCGATAGTTAGCGCGCAGCTCGATGCGCGACTTGAACGTCCAGTCGCTGGCTGTCTGCGCGAAAAGAGGAATGGTTGTGAATAGACCGATTGCCGCCGCGGCGATTCGTCGCATGTTGTCTCCAGGTACGTCGCGGGGAGCCAAGTGGATTGTAGCGGATCAGTGGCGTAGTGCGGGCGTCTCGCCGGCATCCGGCGTGGCGTCTCGCAAGACGGTGGTTTCTGTGAAGATGCCGCGGGCTGCGCAAGCATCCCGAAAACCCCCGCCGGGCGAGACGCCCGCGCTACGCTTTTAACGAAAGCACATGCGGCACGCGTCATACCCCGCGCCGCTCGCGTCGGCGGCGCTCATGAAGACGACGCGGGTCTCGTCCGCGAAACGTTTCGCGGCGGCGCAACTGGCGCGATGGAAACGCTTCGTTTTGCCCGAGGCGTTCGCGACCAGAATCTCCGCTTTCGAGGCGATCGCTTCGATGTTGTGCGTGATCTCGTCGGCGGCCGAGGAGATGTCATCGATGACGAGATCGGTGACAGCCTCATAGACGATGCCGGCGACATCGATAGCCTCAAGAACCGCGGGAGCCTCATCGCGCGCGTGAAGCTGGTGCACGATCAACTCGGCCACGTCGATGCGCAGAGGGACGAGTTGCAACGTCGGGATTTCCTCTTCCACGAAGACGTACTTCGCGTCCGTCCACGTCGAGAGCTCGCGAATCTCGTCCGCTGCTTTCTCGCGCATGGCGTCGTGGAGCTGATTCTCGGTCAGCGCGCCGAGGATGACCAGGATGCGGCCGAGAGCGAGTTGGGTCTCGCGTTGGATGTCGAGCGCCTTCTGCCGCTGCTCCTCGGTGATCATCCCCACGGCGATGAGCCGTTGCGCGAGGAAGCGCGCGGGATCGTTCGACGAGCAGGAGATGATCTTCCCCTTGTCGATGAAAAGCTCCTTCTCGTGCTTGCCCCTGGCGATGACGAGCCGGCCGGTGCGCAGGTTGGACGCGTGTTTGACGAGCAGCTCCGCGGGCGTGGCGCCGATCGGCTTCCACTTCCGCTGCGGTGGCATCGAGGTCGAGACGATCTCCGACTCCGCCGGCGCCTTCGGCGGCACGACCGCCCTGGCCACCCGTTCATGAATGGCGCGCAGCTCTTCTTCGGCGCGCTTGCGGCGCTCCAGCTCTTTACGCAACGCGTCGGTCATGATCTTCAACTCGTTCATGGTCTGCTCGCCGTTGACGCGCAGTTCATCGATCGCCGACCGAAGTGCCTCCTC
>Ga0233356_1000103_pt1 | contig 16283 bp, 14 predicted proteins | sample GEONSFMMS_FD_180700 | JGI IMG/M metagenome (GOLD analysis project Ga0233356, IMG submission 180700) | Soil microbial communities from Shasta-Trinity National Forest, California, United States - GEON-SFM-MS | ecosystem: Environmental > Terrestrial > Soil > Temperate forest > Bulk soil | place...
GGTTAAATAAAAAATGAAATATAAATTTAAATTTTTGTTATATTTTTTTTAGAAATAATAATAATAGCTAACATTGCTAATAATAATATTAAACTTAATATAATTAAAAAAATAGAAGCATAAGTATATAAAAAATGCCCTAATACTTCTATTTGAGTAAACTCTAATAAATTAACATCAGATAAAGCTCCCTCGCCTCCAATTTTGGAGGCAACTAAAGGAGTCAGCGCACTCCCTGCCCCGCTAAGGCTGGGCAGCTCAAACAGTGGGGAGGGGTGATCCTGCGGAGCAACTGAAAAAAAAATGAAAAACAATAAAGAGGCAATAATAAGAGCAACAGGTAAATTTTTAGTAAAATTATATCCAGTATCTAAAATATCTGTTAATTTTATATTTATCATTAATATTATGAATAAGAATAAAACAGCAATTGCACCAACATATATAACAATATAAGAAATACCTATAAAATTAATTCCTAATAAAATTAAATAACCTGCAGCATTAACAAAAGCAGTAATTAAAAAAATTATTGAGATTATAGGATTATTAGAAGTTATAGAAATAACACTAGAAAATAAAATACCAAAAGTTAATAAATTTACAATTATTGTTATCATAGTTTACTTTATTTTTATTTTAAAGATTAAATTTTCCTAAATTTTTTAAAGTCGCCCCGCTCCAATTTTGGAGCGGCGTAGCAGTTGCAAATTCTCCTCTCCAATCGCGAATACTTTTTTTAATAATAAAATTAAGAACAAGATTAGAAAAAATAAAAAATAATCTTTAAAAAGACTACTGTTTGATATTAATTTAAATATTTCACTCTTATACAATAAAAACATACCCTCATTCATTCTAGCTAAAATCCTGGCGGCTCGCTCCGATAGAGATAAACAGGGTTGCTTCTTTATTTTAATTCCATTTAAAGCATTTAAAGCATTTAAAGCGCTTTTTTTTATGAATAAAAATTTCATAAAAATCGCTGACGCAGACGCAGACGCGACTCCAATTTAAGGGTCTTAATTTTATCGGTTTTGAGGCTGGCAGCGCCAAAGCAGGGGGTTAATTAAGCTAGTGAAAAAAAAAAAGTTAATTAATAAGGAGATATATCAAAACTAATTAAAATACTCGGTATTAATATAATGAAAGCTATAGCTACCGGTAATAAATTTAACCAACATAATTGAATTAACTGATCATATCTTAATCTTGGTAAAGTTGCTCTAAACCAAACAAAAAAGAAAGTAAAAATACAAGTTTTAATTCCTAAAATAATAGCCTGTATATTAATAATCGTTTCATTTATAAAGATTTCTGGTAAATTATAACCACCTAAAAAAAGTATTGCTGTTATACTACTAAATAATACTATTGAAGAATATTCACCTAAAAAGAAAAAAACAAAAGGCACAGATGAGTGTTCTGTAAAGAAACCTGCTACTAATTCAGATTCCATAAAAAGTAAAAGAAATTAAATTATAAAATTTCCTTAATAATATATTTATTTAATAATATCTTACCTGATTTTAAATATCTACCTATAGTACTCTTATTTAAATTTAAATAATTAGATAATTCTACCTGATTAATATAAGTACCTATTAAATTATTATTTAAATCATAAAGACCTATAGATATTTTACTCTTAGCTAAAGACATTTTTAGTTTAGTGTTAATAGAATGTGTTTTACCAAACATAGGATTTAAATTTCCTGGTTTACTTAATTTAGATACAGCAAAACTAGTATGGGTTTTACCAAACATAGGGTGATTAGATTTATTTTTAAATCTAAGTTTCATTTTATGAATGGCATCCACAGTATGTTTATAACCTAAAGAAGAATTAGCTTCTTTTTTAAAATTATAAAGATTTTCAAAAGGAAAACTTTTAATAACTACTGTTTCTATATCTGTTAAATTAACATAAGGATCAGTATGCCAATAATAAATTACAAATTCAAAATTAGAAATACCATATTTATTTATACTTCTTTGTAATCTACTATTCGAATCTCTACCTTTTAAATGATCCATTAATCTATGATATAAATCTTTACTAGAACCAATATATTGGTTAATATTCTTATTAGTATTAATTAAACCATATACACCTCCAACTCTATGAAGTTCTGATCTAAAATTTTCAGGTGAGGATAAATTTTTATATATTTTAAGCGGTAAAATTCCAGCTATCATCAGGTCTATATTATTAAATATATTATTTAAAATAATATACTCTCCCGCCTGCCAAAGGCTGGCGGGAGTATAAGAAATATATTATAAAAAAAAAATATAATATAAATAATTTCATTTAGCTTTTATTATTTCTAATAAAGATGGACTATATCATATTAAATTTAACCTAGCCATTAGAAAAGGAATATTTAATCTTCACGTATAGTCTCTGAGGAACCTACTCAATTTATAATTATAATTAAATATATAATCTTTGGTTTCCTGCTGATTGTCCATTGTAATATCTTAAATCATTTATAATTTTATTTAATAAAGTAAAATAAGCTTTAGGAGTTTCCAGCATACAGTGAAGTTTATAGAGGCCAAATCTTTAATATAAAAAGACAGGTTAAGCCTCTTGTAAATCAAAAGGTGTTCTAGAAGTTTCAGCTAAAATTGAAATAAAATAAAAAATAAAAACAGGTAGTAAAGGAATAATAAACCACACAGACTGTTGAATTTCAATAATAGTAGTATAATTTAATGTTCCAGTTAATAGTATAATTATTAATATAGCAGAACTTAAAATCAATTCATAAGATATCATTGCTGCTGTTGATCTTAAAGATCCTAAAAATGCATATTTAGAATTAGCTGACCAACCTGCTAATAAAACTCCATATACACCTAAAGAAGATAAAGCTAGAGTATATAATATACCTAAACTTAAATCAGATAATACTATACCATCTCCAAATGGTATCACTGCCCACCCTAATAAACTAAACACTAAAGTACTTACAGGTGCTAAATAGAAAACAATTTTATTAGATTGAGAGGGTATAATTGTTTCTTTTAAAACTAATTTTAAAGCATCAGCAAAAGGTTGCAATATTCCATAGTAACCAACTGTATTAGGTCCAACTCTTCTTTGATGTGCAGCTAATTGCTTTCTTTCTATAATAGTCATAAAAGCAATACTTAATAAAACAGGTAAAATTATACTTAAAACATCTGCTAAATTAAATAATAAATTTATTATATTTTCATTTAATTGAGAGAAGTTACCCTCCAAAGAATGGCCAAAATAGCTAAGGTTAGTAGAATTACCATTCAAAGGCAGGGGGGATACCATGTTATTATTTATCATAATTATATTTAATTATATTAATTTTATTGTTTTTCTTAACTATAAGATACTTGCCAGCCTTTGGCAGGCGAGTCGCAAGGCGATTCTTTTTTGGATTCTTTATTTTTATTCTTATTAAAAATATACCCATTAACTAAGGGCCTTTCCATTTAAAGCGCCAATCTAACCTAGGCATTTAAAGCTGGAGCGACTCGCAATTGGAGTCGCGTCTTTAGTTAATCTTAAATTTAAGATTTCTTAATGAAATTAATGAAATTAATGAATGAAAAAAGCGAGCAGCTTTAAAAGCTTTATCAGGGATTTAAAAATTTAATTTTTTTAAAAATTAGAGTTGCTATTTCAAACGCTAGGGAGGTTTTTATTCATTTATTTTTATCTTTATTTTAAGATTTCTTAATGAATTTTTAAAAAGAATAAAAATAAAGAAAAAATTTCATTAATTTAATTAATATCATTAATAAATCTTTAATTAAAAGCGCTGACGCCGCTTTAGCAGAAATATCATTAAGAAATCTTTATTTAGTCCTTCCAATTAGACCCTGCTTCTTTTATTTTAGAATTAAATTAAGAATACGCTTTTTTTTATTAATATCACCTTTAATTAAAAGCGCTGACGCAGATATTTCATTAATAAATCTTTATTTAAGAAATCTTAAATAAAGATAAAAAAAAAGAAGTAAAATTACAAATAAATAAGGTCGGCGCTTTTTTTGCGATTTGCCTTTAGCCTAGGCAACAGGGCCCGAAAGCAGGGGCTTTAACCTACTCTATAGAAAAGGCGAATATCTTTTAAGAACCGTTTGTATTTATATATTAAACACATTCTATTGTTCAAAATAAAAAAATTTTATTTCTTTTAATAAGCGGGGGGGGGGTAAATCTTTGGTATAAATTATTAAATATAAAACAGAATCTTTTAATAAAAAGATGATTATCAAATTTTATTCTTTTTTTTTATCTTTATTTAAGATTTCTTAATGAAATATCATCTTTTAATTAAAGGTGATATTAATAAAAATAAAGATAAAAATTCATTAAGAAATAATTTATATTATAGCTACTTACTTTTTTTTGATATAGCTAAATCTATTAAAGTGTTTTCACTCAATCCAATTAACGGAACTATAATTAAGAACCAAGCAAAATAAAACGCAGTAGAAATTTGACCTATTTCAACATAGGGGGTATTAGGATGTTGAGAACCTATCCACATTAAAATAAAGAAATCTACAACAAAAAACCAGAAAGCTAATTTCATAGCTGGTCTAAATGTTGACCCTCTTATTCTAGATAAATCTGTAATTGGTAATATTAATAAGATTAATAAAGAACCAAACATAGCTAAAACCCCTAATAATTTATTAGGAATAGATCTTAATATAGCGTAATAAGGTAAAAGATCAGTTACATAAAATTATATTATAATTTATCAGAGTTTATTTTGTAAAGCATATTTTTAAGCATAAACTTTTTTATATTGTGTCTTATCACATCCATGCTTTCTCCCCAGATATAAATTCTGTCTGCGTCAGCTGCGTCAGCGCTTTTTTATGTTTATGTATTAAACATTTCAAGGTATTTTCTCCAAACAAAATTTCTAAGGAATAATTTAAATTTAAAATATCTTGGTTGGCCGCTAAAGCGGCCATAAGTATTTAAATGTAAACCTTTATTTTGAATAGAACCATCAACCTTAATCCAAGAAGCTAAACCTCTAGGAGAAAATAAATTTTGTATATTTGAAGGAACTATTTTCAAACCATCTGAATTATAAAACAGATTTTTGTAATAGTTAAAACATGGCAACGATAATGTAGCAAAATTAACAGAACTGTAACTGTAACTATTATTAGTTCTCTTATCTACAAATGACCTTGTTTTAAGTTTAAATTCTTTAGATAAGTAGGGTTTAATTAATTCTAATACATGGTTAAAATAGTTAAAATGTTGTATTCTTAAACTACTTTGACCATATATAAATCTCGAATTCCCTGTTAAAGATCTTTTTTGAATATGTCCATCTCCTAGTAACAATCCTATAATAATTTCACTTAAAGGATTTTCAATAGTTAATTTGGATCTTTCAAATTTTGATAATCTTTTTTTTTTAGTTATAGTTGATAAATTTTGTGAATATACTAAACTTGTGGAAGTTATCATATCACATTAAATAATACAATTATGTAATACCCAATATCTTTCAATAATGGCTGGACTATATCTTCATCCTTACTTTTCTTATTTTAATTGGTGGCCCCTCTGCTAAAGCGGGTAAAGCGGCGTTAGCGGGTAAAGCGGCGTTAGCGGCGTTAGCGGCGTTAGCGGCGTTAGCGGCGTTAGCGGCGTTAGCGCTTTTTTAATCCTTTTTTAAAAATACCTTTCATTCATTAATTTAATTAATATCATTAAGAAATTAAGAAATCTTAATTTAAGATAAAAATAAAGATGTTGCTACGCAAGGGTTACGCTAGGGACCATTCTTATTATTCTAATAATCCTAACCCTCGCTCTAAGCTTGCCTACTTCTGTAGTAAGTAAATGAGGATAAAAAAAGAATAAGGAGCTTCACGTGTAGTCTCTGAGGAGCCCTCTTTAATATTTAAATATATAATCTTTGGTTTCCTGCTGATTGTCCATTGTAATATCTTTAATCATTATAACTTTATTTAATTTAATTTAAAGTAGTTAAAGCTTTAGGAGTTCCCAGCATATAGTGAAGTTTATTATTCATAAGATTACTCTTATGCATGGCATCTGTTAACATACCATTCAGGTACAATTGAAGCTGGTGTAACCATAGGGTCCGCTGGTATATAATTATCAGAATGTCCTAATAAATTAGGATAAAAGAAAACTAGTATAGATAATGTTAAGAAAAAAGCAAATATCGTTACTAAATCTTTAAATATAAAATAAGGATGGAATGCATATCTATCACCGCTAGAAGTCACACCATTAGGATTATTAGATCCATGTTCATGAAGAGCAATTAAATGTGCAACAGCTAAAGCTGCTAATAAAAAAGGTAGTAAATAGTGTAAAGAAAAGAATCTATTTAAAGTAGCATTAGATACTGAAAATCCTCCCCAAATTAATTCAACAATATCTTGGCCAAAAATAGGTATAGCAGAAAGAAGATTAGTAATAACAGTTGCCAATTTATAAATCATCAATACTGACTCTCTTCTACACTTACTCTTTCTTTATTTTTATTCTTTTTTTTTTTATTCATTAATTTCATTATTAAAAAAAATGAATATTTTTTTTTTATTATTTTTTAAATTATTCATTAAGAAATCTTTATTTTAAGATTTCTTAATGAAATATCATCTTTTAATTAAAAAGTGATATGAATAAAAATAAAGAAAAAAGAATAAAATAAGCGCACTGGTATTAAGCAAATAAGAAATAAAAAGAAGAATAAATCATAACTCGAATTAGATGAATCATGTTCTCAGAACACCAATAAATAAATTACTGATATAAATTCTGAGTCTTGTGTGTAAAATTACAACTTTTACAATAAATCCGACTGTACATTAAGCACCATTTCAGGCACCCAACAGTGAACCAGTCTGTAGCGATTGAATGATCAACCGACGGTCTGAATATTGAGTTTTTATCTTTGACCGTTTTCACTGTCATTGCCAAACCCCCTTTTGCATATAGGTGGGTTCAATACTGCGCTTGCGCGAGTATTTTATTGTAGAATTCCTTGCTTTGGCGCAGCCACCCTTTATAGTTAATGCGTAGCCTGTAGCTGCAGGCGCCAGCAACAGGCACCGCGAGTCCAAAGGATTTTCTTAAGAAGAGGCTGGATTAAAAAGCTAGGAATATCAAACTATTCTCATCATTGATTGCTAGCAAATTACAATAAGACTATGATATTTATAGATGTGTGTTAAGTTTATAAAACATCGAAGGATGCATATATGGTCCTACAACATTTGTTAATGCTTTCATTGAATATTTAGAAATATAAATATTATATTGATTTGGCACTCCTGCTGAAATTATTGAAGCACTTAGATTATATTTTCTTTTTAAAATTTCACAAAGCATTTGCACTTCTGTCTGGTTAAATGAATTAGTTGCAATTTTTAAACCAGAAGAAACAATACTTCCATCATCCATAATCCAAACTGCCAGAGCCAAAGGAGAAAGAAAATTTTCAACCATTGGGGGAACAAATTTTACACCATTTATATAAAATATTTCTTGAATCCAGTTAAAACTTGTGAAAGTGAAAGTTTTAAATCTACTTAGTTGTCTAATTTTCCCACCCTTTCCTAATCTTGTTAAAATTTTAGGCGTTTCAGGATTACAATAACCTAGTTTAGAAATAAAATTGTGGAACCATAATAAATAAGCATTGTTAGAATGTTCTTGTTGAAAACAAAATCGTGTCCCATTTCCATGTTTTTCTGCGTAAGAATCTCCTAATAAAGATCCAATCAAAATACAAAGAATATTGAAATTGTGTGGTCCGATTCGTTTAACAGCTCTTAATTTTTGAGAAGATAGTGGCAATATTAACATAACACTGGTACCATCGTATAAAATCATTTGGGGCTCAATTGCACCCCATAGGCTCATTTGACCATAAGGTAAAACATACAAACTTACTTATTAATAGAAATTCCTAATAAGCTAGAATAACTTTAAATTCGTATATTCTATTGGTTAAATTTAATTTCATTTGCTTTCCAACCAAAAGTTCCGACTGTGCATTAAGCAGCATTTCAGCCACCCATTAGTGACCCAGTCTGTCGCGATCATTTATATAACCGACGATCTTAAATTTTAAATTTTTGATCGTTTTCACTAACATCGCCAAATAATCTTAAATTAAAGACTATTCTATATCCCTGTCGGGTTATACCACTTTAATCTTTTTTTTTCTATAAAGATTGCAAAAAGATTGTTACTTGCGGGACTATGATTTTATATAAAAAAAATAAAATATAATTAAATTTTGCTAAATCTTTACCTCTCCCTAAGAGGCCCTAAGCAAACACCGCTCCAATTTGTACGGGGTCGCTGAAAGATAGGGGCGCTCTTTCGCTTTTTTGGTAGACGCTGCTTAAAAGCTTAAGTGCTTAAATGCTTAGTCTTTTTGTGCGAATTGATTCTTCAAACGCAAGGGCCGCTCTCGCTTTTCTTAATTTATATTCATAATTTAAGAATATAAAAAGCGAGAGCGGGAGTGCTTTATATAAGAACTATTTACTTAAAAATCTTCTACTATTCATTGTTTTTTGACTAATCTTTTTTTTGTTTTTAATGCTCTTCTAATAGTTTTTTCGCCACAATTTATAGATTTAGCAGCTTCTAAAATAGAAGAATATTTACCGTAAACAGTACCATTAAGATTATATAAAACTACAGGTCTTGTATGAGTAATACATTTTTGTTTTGTCTCATCGGATCGCAAAGCGAGTGGTCTATTTAAAGCTTTAGCTCTCATTTTTTCTATTGTTTCAGGTGAAAATTTAACCCCTTTATTTAAATTCCTTACCCTTTCCCGTCTAGCATCTGAATAAATATCTTTCAATTTTAATCGGTCAACTTCTGTATGTTTATAACCAAAACTAGAACCTGCTTCCGTTAAAATATTATAATTAGGCAATAACAATTTTAAATATTTATCTTCTAAATCCAACAATTCTTTATTATTTACTTTAGTTACAAAATTAGGATATAATTCTAAGATGATAAAAGCAAAATTTTTTAATTCGTATTTTTTTACTGCTGATTTCACTATTTTGCTTCCTCTAAAATAAATAACATGATTACTGAATCTAGCATAAAATCTATTAGTAGACGCAGAACCTATATAGTAATCTCTTGTGATTTTATTAAGTATCATATATATACCGCTTAAGCCTTTAGTCTCATTTAATATTTGTTTTTTTATATTTTCTGTTTCTAAATTTTCAAAAATATATACAGGATCTATCAAATACCCTAATTCTTTCATTATTGTATTCAAAATAAAAGTGCCATTCAAAGAAGTTTCTTTATTTAATTGAGGTAAGCATAAGCGACTATATCCTCTATTATTCAGACTATTTATAAGGTTGCTGCGCATTGATTTGTGATTTAATTTATTATATATTGTATTTTTCATTGTATTTCCTCGCCTAAAGCGATTAGGGACATAATAATTTTTGATTTTTAAGAATAAAGTATAAAAGATTGTATTGCAACCTGCTTTAATAGGGTCGCTTTTGGAAGCAGTATAATATACAAAAATTAAAAAAATTAAATAGGAAATACTTATATAAAACCATTTTGGGCTATTATTTATATAACCCAGAAATGCGATGGCCATCATAAGTATTAAAATTATTACTCCAATAGACCATACTAAAATTCTAGGAGATTTATAAGAACTATAATATAATCCTCTACCTATATGCATATATACGAATATAAAAAAGAAAGAAGCTACATTAGCATGTGTATATCTTATTATCCAACCATTATTTACATCTCTCATAATCTTTAAGTCTTTTACCTCTCTATTGGATGTCCATTCAGAGTTTACATCAATAATTTCACCTGTTTATGATTCTAAGGTTGTAACAGGTTTAGATATAAAATGAAATTTAGATTTATATAATCTATTGGTATCTAAATATCTATTGCAAGTATTACTTGTAGATTTAAAGCCTAATGCTTTATTATCCAGACGCTATTTTTGAACCCAAAGGAGCCCCGCCTTTTATAATATTAAATTAAGAATATAAATTAAGAAAAGCGGAAAGTTTACCATTATCGTAAATATATATGGTTTTGGGTTTATCAGTTTTATTTAATAATCTAAAATTTCTAATATTATCTCCTCTGGCGCCTGCAGCCAGCCTATTTTGGTATGAGGTATAAAATCCTCTTTGTTAAATGGAGGTTTCTTTAATAATATTTGCTGATATCTATTAAATATATCTTTAATAATTGAATCTATATCTTTAAGAGAACCTAGCAAAGCGACTGTATCTTTTATTTAAAACATCTGATATTTCAAAAAAAAAGCGCAGTAAATAATAGTATCCGTAAATTTTTATTATTAAAGATATTCTTCATATTTTAAAAATCCTTAACTTTAAAGGTATACATTTTATTTATATCTAATAAAGGTAATATATAATAATAAAGAGCATCTACACTGCTAATAACTAATGACATTATATTTGTTTTATTATTAATTGTACTATATTTAAAGGTAATATTTTACTATCTCGCTTAACTAGCCCTTTAGCCGAAGGCTAAAGGGCAAGTCCTTTCGGATATTTTAAATGAATTAAAAAAGTTTTTATAGCATTTAAGCTTTCTACACTAGTAAATTTTGGCTGGCGCAGAGCTATTTTCAAATACATAGAAGAACCTGTTTTATACCGAAGGTTCCTTCACCTACAAGGAAACCTATTAACCACTCAGGATGCGCTCGCTCTGGTGCCTGCAGCCAGCCAATTTTGGTTGGAGACTAATTTTCTTTGAGAATTAATAGAAAATTTGTAATTATTACTCGCCAGCTAAAGGCGTTTAGAGTTCAGACCGTTTTTAAGCAAAATAACTCTATTTTTGTCCTGATGAGATAGATGATTTTTATTTTTTTATTAAAACAGCTTTATAAAAATCTTGAAAATCTAAATTTTTACAAATTAGCAATGGAAATTGTAAAAAAATTGGACAATGCGTAGCCTGTAGCTGGTTGCTGGTAGCTGGCTGCGCCAGCAACCAGCTACCAGCAACAGGCAACGCGACTCTAAAAACTGAAAAATTTTGTACTACAAAAGAGCAATATCTTTTATCTTTTTCTACTGTAACATTTTCTATTTTTAATATAGATTTTATAGTATTTAAAGCTTCAATCGCGGAGCGAGTCAATATGCATTGATATTTTAAATCTAAATCTAATATAATCTCTATCTAATTTAATTAAAAAGTTACCTTCTGCATCAGTCCGCAGGAACCTGTAAACCAAGTTAGGAAAGAAGATTGTTCATTAAATCAATTTTTTTTTTGAACTAGTTTGTCTTTGTATCTTTCATATATATCGGTTACTCCTTACCCTCGCGCTTCTTATTTTTAATCTTAAATTAAGAATAAAATAAGAACGCCGCTTTAGCCACTAACGCCGCCTGCCTTTGGCAGGCAGAGTGAGGAGTCGCTACGCGAAGTAGATAATCTATTTATTCCCATTTTAAAATTCCTCTGGTAGATTATAGTATAAAGGTAGTTGACTTTAACTTTTGATTTTTCAACCTAAAATGGACTATATCCTCACCATTGGATTTAAGGTGTCAAGCGTGTAGTCTCTGAGGAACCTACTCAATTTATAATTTATATAATCTTTGGTTTCCTGCTGATTGTCCATTGTATTATCTTTAATCATTATAACTTTATTTAATTTAATTTAAAGTAGTTAAAGCTTTAGGAGTTCCCAGCATATAGCTCGATTTAAAGAACACATCATGATTAAATATGTTCTACACTATTAAAAGCAAAATCTACATTTGGAGTATAATGCATAGCTAAAAAAGCTCCAGTTAAAATTTGTATTATTAAACAAATACCTAATAAAGACCCAAAATTCCACATATAACTAATATTAGCAGGTTCTGGTGAATCTACTATATAAGAATTTAAAAATCTAAGTAAAACATGAGTTTTTAATAACCTCATTCTTAATTTTAATATATATTTTATTTTATTTTATTTGTTCTAATATTATCTTCACTTTTACTTTTATTCTTATTTAAGATTAAAAAAAAAAGTAAATAATTTTTACATTAATTATTGTATGCACCTATTCATCTTCCGCCCCCTGTTGCCTAGGCTAAAGGGGCGGCCCTCCAATTCATTTTATCGCGTAGCGAGTTTCGCTTTTATTTTGAGGGTTGTTGCCCCGCCTTTTATATTCTGAATTTAAGAATATAAAAGGCGGGGCTACCGGATCTGCATTACCCGCCTAAGGCCTCAGGAGAAAGAAAGAGACAAAGTTTAGCTACCACCACCCTGCAATAGCTCCTTCTTTCAGTTTAATTTTGGATTGAAAAAGTCAACCCCGCGTAGCGGCCCCGCCTTTTATTTACTGAATTTAAGAATATAAAAGGCGGGGTCGCGAAGCGAGCGCTTTTAATGGGTGGAACTCCAAAGGTGTCTTATTTCTGCAGGAATCTTTCGGAGTAAACAAGCGCAGTCGCTCTTTTTTTAACTTATTTAAGATTTCTTAATGAAATTAATTAAATTAATGAATGAAAAGAGTAGTCTCCAACCAAAATTGGAGCGAATAAGAATGGTTGGAGAAGCGAATAGGTTTCTATTATTTAGATTAGTCTTAGCTTTTTTAATTTAGAATTCTAAAAATAAAGATTTATCTTTAGTCGCTTGCGCTTAGGCGGGTGTATTTAAATCTACACTCTTATTAGGGAGTCCTTTCGGACAGCTGGATAAACCCAATAAGGGTAGAATCTTATATTGTAAAAATAAAAGACATAACAAAAGAACAGGAAATAAATTGGCTTTATTATAAAAACCTAAAGGCCTCTAAATTAAAATAAATATTATAATAAATTGTATAATTTATTTTTCCACCAGCTATTTTAAATAGGTAGGGTGGCTGCGCCAATCTGCTTTCTTATCTCCAATTTTTTAATTAAATATTTTGCTACCCTCTGTTGCCGAAGGCTACTGCGTCAGCGCTTTTTGGAGCTACAGGCTACACTTTATTTAAGATATAAAAATAAAAATGCGCTTGCGCGACCACCTTTATTCATATCACCTTTAATTAAAAGATGATATTTCATTAAGAAATCTTTATTTTTATTATTTTTATTCATTAAAAAAAACGCTTTAGGATTTATTTGTATTTTACTTTTTAAATGAAAATAACCTTGCCTACGGCAACTCCAAATTTGGCTGGCTGCAAGCGCCAGAGCGAGACTAATTAAAGATCCCTTTTCTTTTATTTTGAATTTTCCAATAAATTAAGAATGGCAGGGCGCTGACGCGCTCCAAAAGCGAGCCTGTTTCTTTATTTTTATCTTAATAATAAATAAAGATTTCTTAATGAAATTAATGAAATTAATGAATAAAAAAAGGCAGAGCGGGTGTCGCTCTGGCGCTTGCAGCCAGCTTTTTTAAAAGAGGACTTTTTGCAATATCCTTAGCTTTTTTTTTTAAATTGATTCCTGCTATGCCTGCTTAATGCTGGACTCACTAGGGGACATATTTAAATTATAATAAGAATGCGCTTGCGCTACTTTTCAAATTTGCTGCTTGTAGCTGGTTGCTGGTAGCTGGCTGCGCCAGCAACCAGCTACAAGCAATCGCTTTTGGAGAGAGTAAAGGTTAAAGAAAGAAAAGATGGCCTGCTTTATTTTGTGTTATAAAAATACTGGTGGTGCTTAGACTAGGGTGGGCTTCCCTAAATTTTTAATTAGTGGTGCGAGGTTGCTTAGCATAATAGTCTTCAAATGCAAAAAAAAAGTGAGACTTTTTTTTAATTTTTATAATTTTTGCTTTAGTTGCCGTAGGCCAAGGGGGGGGGGGGTTAATTAGGGTATTTTAAATATTAGCATAATTATTTTCTTAAATAGAAAGAAAAATAATTTAATTTTATAAACCTTAGAAGATTCGAACTCCTATGAATTTCTCATCAAGAAACCATTCTGCCAATTAAATTAAAGGTTCTTATTTATAAATTAAAGATATTTGTATTATTTATTCTTTTTTTTATTCTTTTTAAAAAATTCATTTTTTTAAATAATGAATTTTTTAAAAATAATAAAAATAAAGATAAAATTCATTAAGAAATATTAGATATTTTATTTATAATTTAAAGCTATATTATTCTAGATTTTTTGCTATATTCTTTAGCTGATCCCTAGCGTTTTAAGTTTGATGTAGCAATTCTTATTTTCATTTAAATTTTCATTCCTCCAATTAGCGAATGCAAGTTCCTTTCATTCATTAATTTAATTAATATCATTAATAAATCTTTAATTAAAAGCGCTGACGCCGCTTTAGCAGAAATATCATTAATAAATCTTTAATTAAAAGCGCTGACGCCGCTTTAGCAGAAATTTCATTAATAAATCTTATTCTTATTATTTAAAATATGAATAATAGAGAAGTAAAAATTCCAATTCTTTTTTTTTATTCTTAAATTTAAATTTTGGACCCTGCTTAGTGCGGTACTCCTTCGGTGCTAGCAAGCGCAGCCGCTCCTCCAACCAGGCCACTGCTCAAAAATTTTAGGGTGGCCCTACCTTTTTTATTCTAAGATTTAAATAAAATTAGAAAATTGAGTATATTTAGACTCGCTTTGGCTGTCGCGTAGCGATTGCTGGCGCCTGCAGCTACAGGCAAGTCTTTATTTTAAGATTAAAATAAAGATACAAAAAGCAGGGGGGTTTTGTTATATTAAATAGAGGGATTGCTTTGCACCGCCCACCTCTCTAAAAGCGCTGGCGCAGCTGACGCAGCTGACGCAGCTGACGCAGCTGACGCAGCTGACGCAGCTGACGCAGAGCGACTCGCAATTGGACCATTTTTATTTATTAAAATATGAATAAAAAATCTGGCTCTCCTGCTCCAAAAAGCGAGCAGGAGATTTGCATTGCAAGGTCGCTTCGCGATTCGCTTTTTTTAATATAAGTTTTAAATAAAAGATACTTGCAACGCTAGGAGTCTGCGCCTTAGTGACGGGTTTTATTCTTAGAATTAAAAGGTGCAGTCCAAAAGCGAATGCCTGTAGCTGGTTGCTGGTAGCTGGCTGCGCCAGCAACCAGCTACAGGCAGGCCTGAAAAGAGCTAATACAAAAAAAATCTGTTCTAATGAACTCTAAAGGTCAGCAGGATTAAGTATTACCCCAGAAATAAACAGCTACAAATAAAAATAACCAGACTACATCTACAAAATGCCAATATAAAATACTAGATTCAAAACCATTATGATGTTTTGTAGTTAATTGATAATTAATTAATCTTATTAGAGAAACACCAATAAAAATAGTACCTACAATAACATGTAATCCATGTAACCCAGTAGAAGCATAAAAAGCAGAACCATAAACACTATCTGACATAGTAAATCCTGCTTCAGAATATTCAAAATATTGTAATCCTGTAAAAAGTATAGCTAAAATAATAGTTAAAATTACTCCATCTATTGCCCCTTTCCTGTTTCCAGCTATTAAAGCATGATGTCCATAAGTAATAAAAGCCCCACTAGATAATAATAAGAAAGTATTAAGTAAAGGTATAGCAAAAGGATCTAATGGTGTGATACCTAAAGGTGGCCAAGTTCCTCCTATTTCAATAGCTGGTGTTAAACTTGAGTGGAAGAAAGCCCAAAATACAGATAAGAAAGCGAAAACCTCACTAACAATAAATAATAAAACACCCATCATTATACCATTTTTTACTTCTTTAGTATGATGACCCAAATATGTACCTTCTATTATTATATCTCTAAACCATAAAATCATACCATATATTGTTAATATAAATCCTAATGTTAATATATATCCTCCGTAAGTAAACCCATGCATATAGGCTACAGCTCCTATTGTTAAATTTAATAAAGAAAAACTAAGTAAAATAGGCCAAGGAGAAGGGTCTACTAAATGGAAAGGAAAAAATTGAAATTTATTAATTGTTCTATAGCTTTTTTGATTCACCTTTAAAAATTTTTGCTTAAAAAAATAGCAATTTTAGTTTAATATCATAAATTGTTTTATTCTGCTCTAGCGTAGTCTTTCTTTAATTTTATTAATATCACCTTTTTAATTAAAAGCGCTGACGCCGCTGACGCAGAAATTACATTATTTAAAAAAATGAATATTTTTCTGCGTCAGCGATTTTTATTCTTTTTTTTTTTATTCTTTTTAAAAATTCATTAAGAAATCTTTTTTTTTTAAGATAAAAATCGCTGACGCAGAAAATT
>Ga0233356_1000104_pt1 | contig 16197 bp, 14 predicted proteins | sample GEONSFMMS_FD_180700 | JGI IMG/M metagenome (GOLD analysis project Ga0233356, IMG submission 180700) | Soil microbial communities from Shasta-Trinity National Forest, California, United States - GEON-SFM-MS | ecosystem: Environmental > Terrestrial > Soil > Temperate forest > Bulk soil | place...
CCCAATCCAATGGATAATCTTCATGACCCGTTCCTCCTGTATGTGGCTCTGCACCCCTCGGGGTGTAACCCACGAAAAGGTACATGAGCGAGCGGGTCACTCCATACTGTCTACCTTCTGAAGCCACTCCGCGGCAGGCTCGCGTGTCGCGTTTGAGATCCCTACTCCGCCAAAATCCACGCCAGCGCCGCGATCGCGGCGGTGTCCTGCGCCAGTTCTTTCGGATCGACTTTGTCGAGCGTGTCGGCGTTCGTGTGGTGGTAATCGAAATAGTGCAGCGGCTCGGGGACGAGGCCGAAGCTGGGAACGCCGGTCTGCGTCAGCGGGTCGATATCCGCACCCGCCTCTTCCGCGACTTCGAAGCGATTCGCTGAAACAGCCGCAAGTGGTTTCGTTCGCGTCTCGAGCGCGCTCAGCGCGTCGCCTTTGATCGTGCTCGTAAATCCCGTCGGTGCGGCGCCGCCCGCGTCGGTCTCGATCGCGGCGACGTGCTTCTCCTTGCCGTGATCCTTCGCGTACTGCAGGCCGCCGCGCAGTCCGTTCTCTTCGTTCATAAAAAGCACCGCCCGGATCGTGCGCCGCGGCGTCAGCTTCATCTCTTTCAGGAGACGCATCGTCTCCATCACCATGGCCACGCCCGATCCGTCGTCGATCGCGCCCGTGGCCAGATCCCACGAATCGAGGTGCGCGCCGATGAGGACGATCTCCTCCGGCTTCTCGCTGCCGCGGATTTCGGCGATGACGTTTGCCGACATGACATCCGGCAGCGTGCGCGGCGTCAGGATCATGTGCATCCGCACGCGTTTGCCGCGCGCGAGCAATCGATGCACGAGCATCGCGTCCTCGGCGGTCATTGCGGCGGCTGGGATCTTCGGCTGCTTCGGATCGTAGCGAAGCGCGCCGGTATGCGGCGTGCGCAGCGACGCCGATCCGACCGAGCGGATCACAACGGCCTTCGCGCCGTACTCCGCCGCCCTGCTCGCGCCTGCACCGCGAAACGCGACGGCGATTCGATACGCCTCGAACGCGCGGTGCGTGCGCACGAGCTCCATGTCCATCGGATTGTTGTAGAAGACGATCTTGCCGCGCAGTTTCGCCGCACCGAGCGTCTTCAGCTCATCGAACGAATCGACTTCGATGACCTCCGCGGTGATGCCTGCCGTGGGTGTAGCCACGCTGCCGCCGATCGCGGTCAGCACGATGTTGTGATCCGCGGGCGACACCAGCCGCGCTTCTTCGCGCCCGCGCACCCAATGCGGCACCATCACCGGCTCGTTCGTGACCGGGATGCCCCATTCGCGAAACTGTTGCGTGGTCCACGTCACCGCCTTCGCGGCGCCCTTCGACCCCGTCAGCCGCGCGCCGATGTCGTCGGTGATGTGGCTCAGCGTTTCGTACGCGCGCGACGATTGCAGCTCGCGCGCGATGATCGCGTCGGCAGTGGATTGCGCGAACGCCGGAACGGCTAACAGCAGCGGCAGAAGTCGAACGAAGGTTTTCATCGGCGCGGAAGTGTAACGCCTGGGAGCGCGGGCGTCTCGCCCGCTGGCTTGGCAGGATTTTCGTTCCGCGACCAGCGGGCGGGACGCCCGCGTTCCCAGGCTACAACTCTTCCGTATCGATCTGCGCGCGTTGCAGCGAGCCGGAGTAATCGACGTAGATCGACTTCCATTCGCTGAACACGTCGATGCCCGCCACGCCCGCTTCGCGATGCCCGTTGCCGGTCTGCTTCGTTCCGCCGAACGGCAAATGTACCTCGGCGCCGATCGTCGGCGCGTTGACGTAAAAGATGCCCGTGTACATGTCGCGCATCGCGACGAAGGCCTTGTTGATATCGCGCGTGTAGATCGACGACGACAGCCCGTACTTCACGCCGTTGCCGATGGCGATGGCTTCGTCGAGTGAATCGCAGCGCATGACTGCCGTCACCGGACCGAAGATCTCCTCCTGCGCGATGCGCATGTCGGGAGTCACGTCTGCAAAGACAGTTGGTTGGTGGAAGTGTCCTTTCGCGTAGGTGCCGTCAGTCAGCGTCGCGCCGCCGGCGGTTACCGTCGCGCCTTCGTCCTGACCGATCTTCACGTACTTCGAAATCGTCTTGATCTGCGACGCGGAGATGTTCGGCCCCATGTCCGTCTGCGGATCGAGTCCGTTGCCGACGCGCAGCGACTTCGCGCGCGCGGATAATTTCGACACGAACTCGTCGTACACCTTCCGATGCGCGACGATGCGCGATGCTGCCGTGCAGCGCTGGCCTGCGGTACCGAAGGCGCCCCACAGCGCGCCGTCGACGGCCAGATCGACGTCCGCGTCGTCCATCACCAGGATCACGTTCTTGCCGCCCATCTCCAGGTGTACGTGCTTGAACTGCGGCGCGCAGGCGATGGATATCTCGCGGCCGACGTCGGTCGAGCCAGTGAACGAGATCACCGCCACCTTCGGATGCGTGAGCATCGGCTCGCCGACAGCCTTGCCGCCGCCGGTGACCACATTAAACACACCGCGCGGCAGGCCCGCTTCCGCGAATGCCTCGGCCAGCATCACCACCGACAACGGCGTCTGCGATGCCGGCTTGATCACGACCGTGTTGCCGCAGATCAGCGCCGCCATCGATTTCCACGCCGGGATCGCGATCGGAAAGTTCCACGGCGTGATCATGCCGGCCACGCCGAGGGGCATGCGCACGGCCATGTTGAACTTGTTGGGAAGCTCGGAGGGCGTCGTCACGCCGTGCAGGCGGCGGCCTTCGCCGGCCATCAGGAAGGCCATATCGATCGCTTCCTGCACGTCGCCGCGCGTCTCCTGCAGCACCTTGCCCATCTCGCGCGTCATCTCGGTTGCAATCGCTTCCTTGTCGCGCTTGAGAATGTTGCCGACCGCGTAAAGATAGTCCGCGCGGATCGGCGCGGGCGTGAGGCGCCACGGGTTGAAGGCGCGGTCCGCTGCATCGACCGCGGCATTCAGATCGTCCGCGTTCGACTCCTGAAACGTGCCGATGAGGTCATCGTCGTCGGCCGGGTTGCGATTCTCGAACGTCTTTCCGGTCGCCGAGGCGATCCATTGGCCGTCGATGTAATTCTTGTAGTCGCGCGTTTTGCGCAGACCGGGAGTGCTCATGATTCCTCCGGTTGGATTTGCAGGGTTGGCGGGTTACTTCTTCGGCGGCTCCGCCGACACATTCGGTTTCGGCGATCCCATATCGACCGAGCCGCGGAACCGCGCGCCCTCGGCCACGACGATCTTCGGCGCCTTGATGTTTCCTTCGACCGTGGAACTGGCCACGAGTTCCACGCGCTCATCGGCGGACACGTCGCCGGTCAACTTCCCTTCCACGGTCACGTTTTTCGCGTGGACGGTGGCCTCGATGCGCGCCTTCGTTCCGACGCGAAGGTCGCCGGTGAGATTGATTTTCCCTCGCACCGTGCCTTCGATGAGGATCGGTTCCGAGCCGGTGACCGTGCCGTCGATCGTCACGTTCGGACCGAAAAAAGTGCCACTGTGTGCGGTCTGCGGCTCGGAGCTGCGCGGCTGCGGAGGGGTGTCTTTCGTTGAAAAAAGCGCCATGGGCCGCGAAGCATAGCAGACGTTCCGCGGCGGTCCAGGCCGGTCACGAATCGGTTGCGGCTTGCTCCGCGGCGTAGTAGGCGGGAACGGTGCATTACACTTCGCGCGCTCGTTCAACACCCGAGGAATCGGATCGTAGGGAGCGCGGAGGGAGTCTTCAGCGTGAGACGTTTTGTAGTGATTCTGACGATTGCTGCCCTGGCAGCGTGCAAGGGCAGTGGAAGCAAAAACGAACAGTACCGCACCGAGAAAGTCGACCGCGGCAACATCACCATGACCGTCACCGCGACCGGCAGTTTGTCGGCCGTCACGACCGTCCAGGTAGGCAGCCAGGTGTCGGGCGTCATCGCCCGGCTCTACGCCGATTTCAACAGCCGCGTCACCAAGGGCCAGCTTCTGGCCGAGCTCGATCCGACGCCGTTTCAGCAGCAAGTCGAACAGCGCCAGGCCGACGTCACCAAGTCGAAGGTCGAAGCCGCGAACACGCGGATCAACTACGACCGGAGTTTGCGCCTCGTGAAAGCAGGCCTCTCGCCGCAATCCGATCTCGACTCCGCGCGCGCCGCATACGAAGGCGCGAATGCGCAGGTGCAGCAATCGGTGGCGGCGCTCAATCAGTCGCTGACGAATCTGAAGTACACGAAGATCGTCTCGCCGATCGACGGCATCGTCGTCGACCGGCAGTACGACGTCGGCCAGACCGTCGCCGCGTCCTTCTCAGCGCCGACGCTCTTCTCTATCGCCCAGGACATGACCAAGATGCAGGTGCAGGCCGACGTCGATCAATCGGACATCGGCCGCATCGCCGTCGGACAGCCGGCCCGCTTCACGGTCGACTCGTACCCCGATCAGGAGTTCCGCGGCCGCATCTCGCAAATCCGGCTCAACGCAACGGTCAGCCAGAACGTCGTCACGTATCCGGTCATCATCGAGGTTCCGAATCCGGACGAGAAGCTGCGTCCGAAGATGACTGCGAACGTCACCATCGACGTCGCGGTGGTGCGCGACGTCCTGCGCGTTGCGAACAGCGCGCTGCGATTCAAGCCGGATACGGCACCGGCCGGCGGCACAACCGCTACTTCCGGCGGAAGCAACGCCAGCGCGACGTCGACGACCGACACGACATCAACACAGACTGCATCGACGTCGACGGTGGATCGCGCGGCACGTTTCCGCAATCGCCAGAACGCACAGACTTCCACTGCCGGCGGCGGCATGAGTCCCGAGGAGCGCGCGGCGCGCTTTGGCAACCGCACGCCCGGCGCCGGCGGCGCCGCTGGCGCGCTCGGCGCTCCGCCGGCGGTGCGCAAGCGGCCGCAGACCGTCTACGTTCTCGGCGCCGACAACAAACTCACCGCGGTCGAGATCCGCACCGGCATCACCGACGGCCACTACACGCAGGTCGTCTCCGGCGATCTCAAACCGGGCGACAACGTCGTCATCGGCCTGGCTACGACGAAGGCCGATACGAATCCGCCTCCGGGCAGCAGCAGCAACCCCGTGGGCGGACGTCAGGGTGGCGGTGGCGGAAGAGGTGGGCGGTAGTGCCGGATAAGGTCATCGAGATCCACGGCCTCACCAAGGTTTACTCGATGGGCGAGGTTGAAGTCCGCGCGCTCGCGGGCCTCGACCTCCTCGTCGATGTGGGTGAGTTCCTGGCCGTCATGGGACCTTCCGGTTCCGGCAAGTCAACGCTGATGAACATTCTCGGATGTCTCGATCGTCCGACCGACGGCACCTACCTGCTCGACGGCGTCGATGTCTCGAAGCTGGACCGCGACGAGCGCGCGGTCATCCGCAACGCGAAGATCGGCTTCGTCTTTCAAAGCTTCAACCTGCTGGCGCGCACCTCGGCCGTCGAAAACGTCGAGCTGCCACTGATCTACGGTGACCTCGGCTGGTCGCGCGAAGAGCGCCACAAAGCAGCGATGGACGCGCTGCATCGCGTCGGTCTCAAAGGACGCGAGCACAATCATCCCTCGCAACTATCCGGCGGTCAGCAGCAGCGCGTGGCCATCGCGCGCGCACTCGTCACCGATCCGGCCATGCTCCTCGCCGACGAGCCGACCGGAAACCTCGACTCGCGAACGTCCGAAGAGATCATGGGGATTTTTCAATCGCTGAACGACAGCGGCAAGACCGTCGTGTTGATCACGCACGAACCCGACATCGCGCAGCACGCCAAGCGCGTCGTCACCGTGCGCGACGGCGTGATCCAGCACGACGAGAAAGTGGAGCAGCATCGCGTCGACGTCCGGGGTATCGCGGCGCCGGCAGCGCAGATCCCGGTGGAGGCAACCCGATGAAAAGTTCCGTGATGCGCTTCAGCAACATCATCCTGGTCGGCCTGCGGGCGATCGCGCGCAACAAGATGCGCTCGTTCCTGACCGCGCTCGGAATCATCATCGGCGTCGGCTGCGTCATCGCCGTCGTGGCCATCGGCAACGGCGCCACGAAATCGATCGAGAACTCCACCAACGCCATGGGCACGAACTACATCATGGTCTTCCCCGGCGCGGCGACCTCGGGCGGCGCGCGCATGTTCACCGGCAACTCGAACCTGACGGTCGAGGATGCTGAAGCCATCAAGGCTGAATGTCCTGCGGTCGCGTACGTGTCGCCCACCGTCCGGTCTGCCGCCCAGATCGTGGCCGGAGAGCTGAACTGGGGAACCTCTATTCAAGGCGTAGACGTCGACTACCCGCTCATCCGTTCCTGGAACGTTGCGGACGGCTCGTTCTTCACCGACCAGGATGTGAAGAGCGCCTCGAAGGTGGCCGTCCTCGGCAAGACAGTCGCCGACAATCTTTTTCCGGACGGCCAGGCGGTCAACCAGATCGTCCGCATCAAGAACGTCCCCTTCAAAGTGACCGGCGTTCTCGAGAAGAAGGGCGGCAACATGCAGGGACAGGATCAGGACGACGTCGTCGTGGCGCCCTACACGACGGTGATGAAGCGCCTCTCTGGCAAGACGAAGATCGACATGCTCCAGGTCTCCGCCGCCTCGGCCGCACAGGTTCAGGAAGCGCAGAACGAGATGGACGCCGTGCTCCGGCAGCGCCACCGCATCGCGCCCAAGGGCGATCCCGATTTTCAAATGCGCTCGCAGGAAGAGATCGCCCAGATGGCAGGCCAGCAGTCAGCAATCCTGCGCGTGCTCCTGATCTGCATTGCCGCCATTTCATTGTTCGTCGGCGGCATCGGCATCATGAACATCATGCTGGTGTCGGTCACGGAGCGCACGCGCGAGATCGGCATCCGTATGGCCATCGGCGCGAAGGGCCGACACGTCCTGCTGCAGTTCCTCTTCGAAGCGGTGACGCTGGCCGTCGTCGGCGGCGGGGTCGGCGTTGCCTTGGGCATCGGAGCCTCGCTCGTCATCAAGCGCTTCCTGCAATGGCCGATCGTGGTGACGCCGACCTCGGTCGCGCTCTCGTTCGGAGTGGCCGCGTTCGTCGGCATCTTTTTCGGCTTCTATCCGGCGCGCAAAGCCTCGCGCCTCGATCCGATCGACGCGTTGCGGTACGAATGAACGCTTAATTCGGTTCGACGGCCGGCAGCGCGTCGGCGGCGTCCACGGGCAACTCCGCAATGGCTTTTGTCGATGGCTGCGCCGGCACCCGCGTCAGCGCCACCTCGCGGACCATGGCCACGAGCTGCGGCACGTCGAACGGCTTGCGCACGATTCCGTGTACCAGATTCGGCGCGATGTGGCGGACGGTGACGTCGTCGAATGCCGTCATCACGAAGACCACCGTCCGCGAGTTCGGATTGGCTTCATGAAACGCCTGGAGAAACTCCACGCCAGTCACCATCGGCATCATGAGGTCGAGGAGGATGACCGCGTACTCCGCGGACCGCGTCAGCGTGAGCGCCTCGGCACCGTTGACCGCGGCATGAACTTCGAACGGTTCGCGGCGCAGCGCAGCCACGAGCAGCGCGCGAATCGCATCGTCGTCTTCGACGACCAGAACCTTGGGCAAAGACATTCGGTCGTGTGCATGCGGATTTGGCGCCAGCCGCCGAGAGCGCTGCCGTCCCGAGAAACAAATGTGTGCCCAATCTTTGCAATGGATGCAAAATGCCAGACGGCATTCCATCCATGAAGCAAATCTGCGAAGAGATCCGGGTCTTCGAAGGAACCGCCGAGCGGACCGGCGAGCGGCTGGAGTTGCGCGGCCTCAAAGCGCACAAGAACGGTTGCACCAGCATGCGCGACCTGGTCCGCAAATACAAAATCCTCGGCGACGGCCACTTCTACCTCCCCGTCGGCAACTGGCCCGAAGGCGCGCCGACCGTTTCCCTCGACAACGTCAAATGGATCGGCCTCGACAAAGCCTTCCACGCCCGCCAGCGCTTCGCGCCCCGCGTGGATGACGACAAGTTGTAGCAGCAGCGCTCCGTCGTCCGCGCGTCGTCGTATCCTCGCGCGATGAGCACTGCCATCGATCGCTTCCGTCAGCTTCATGAATCGGGATGTTTCGTCCTGCCGAACCCGTGGGACATCGGCAGCGCGCGCCTTCTCGTCCACCTCGGATTTCCCGCGCTGGCAACGACCAGCTCGGGATTCGCGTGGTCGACCGGACGCCGCGACAATCACGTCCCGCTCGATGAAGCGCTCGCGCATTTCCGGGCCATCGCCGCGGCGGTCGACGTCCCGGTCAACGCCGACTTCGAGGGCGGATTCGCCATCGAACCTGACGGAGTCGCGGCGAACGTCACTGCCGCGGTGGCGACAGGCGTTGCCGGACTCTCGATCGAAGACTCCACCGGCGACAAAGACAATCCGCTCTTCGATTTCGATCTCGCCGTGCGCCGCATCGAAGCGGCCCGCGCGGCAATCGATCGAAGCGGCACCGGCGTCCTTCTCACCGCGCGTTCCGAGGGTTTCATCGCTGGCCGGCCGGACCTCGTCGAAACGATTCGCCGCCTGAACGCGTTCGCCGCTGCGGGCGCTGACTGCCTCTACGCACCCGGACTGCGCGCGATGAGCGACGTCAAAACCGTCGTCGACGCCGTCGCGCCGAAGCCGTTCAATCTTCTAGCCTCTGCCTTCACCGGCGGCACCACTGTCGCCGAGATGGCCGCCGCCGGCGTGCGCCGCATCAGCGTCGGCGGCGCACTGGCGCGCACCGCATGGACCGGCTTCCTCGCCGCCGCGAAAGAAATCGCCGAGCAAGGCACCTTCACCGCCCTCGGCCGCGCAGTCACGGGCGTGGAAGTGAATGGATATTTCGACTGAATGTGGCAGAGACACTCTTGTCTGTGCTTTCGACTCCTTCACTACGGATCCATCAGGTCCGCGACGGAGGTCCTAATCCGCAACAAGTGGGAGAGCCTGCGATGGGAACCCGGCCCGCTCGGCTACCCGATCAGCGATGAGTTTCAGGATGGCGCGTTCCGCAGAAGCAACTTCCAGCGCGGCTTCATCCGCTGGTCTGCCGAGACCGGAGCGGTGGCTTCACGCAGCGGCCACAACATCGATTAGCCGGCTACCGGCATCCTCAACGCGAATGGCGATTTCGACGTGGCCGTCTTCGAATTCGGCGAAGTCGCGCTTCGGCCACTCGATCAACTTCACGCCGGGACCTTGCAGCAGTTCGGGGATGCCGATCTCCATCCACTCGCGGCGATTTTCGGACAGGCGGTAGCCGTCGATGTGAATGATCGGCGCGCGGCCGAGGATCGGATACTCGTGCACGATCGCGAACGACGGCGACGCCACCTCGGCCGGATTCGCGCCGAGCTCCGCGGCGATAGCGCGGGCGAGAAAGGTCTTGCCCGCGCCGAGGTCGCCGACGAGGTGAACGACGGCATCGGGCGCAAGCGTGCGCGCGATCTCGCGCCCAGCGGCGGCGGTCTCGGACTCGTTGCGACAGAGGTAGGTCGTCATCGGCACACCTCGTGTGCCAGAAAGACTATCCGTGTAACAGAATCCGGACCGGTGTGGCACAGACACTCTTGTCTGTGCTTTCGCAACCGCGCAACAGTTTCCTGATAACCCACGAACTAAGACTCCCGCATCTTCTTGATCGCGAATGGAATCCGTTCCGCGAGGTCGAGCGCGGCGAGGCCGATGTCGCCCATCTCGTCTTTCAGCATGTCGCCCGCAAAGCCGTGGAGGTAGACAGCGGTGATGGCTGCATCAAGCGGATCGATGCCGCGGGCGAGCAGCGCCGCGATCATGCCGCCGAGGACGTCGCCCATGCCGCCGCTGGCCATGCCGGGGTTGCCGGTGGGGTTCACGTTCACGTGGCCGTCCGGCTCGGCGATGAGCGACTGGAATCCTTTGAGCACGACGATGCAACCGGTAACGCGGGCTGCTTCGCGCGCGGCGTCGACGCGATGCGCGTTGATGTCCTTCGCGGCCGTTCCGAGGATGCGCGCCAGCTCTCCGGGATGCGGCGTAATCACGCGCAGACGGCGATCGGGATTCAGCTCGTTGCCGCGGCCGGCGAAAGCGTTCAACGCCGATGCGTCGATGACGAGCGGCAGTTCGATGTTCGTGACGAGTTGCCGGATGCGCGCGTAGCTGCCTTCGTCGTCGGCGAGGCCGGGGCCGATCAGAACGGCGTCTTTGCTGCCGATGAATTCGAGAATGTCGTCGCCGGAAAATGTCATCGACTCGATCGAGCCGGCGTTGACGAGCTTCGCGGTTTCGATATCCGTGGCGACGCTGACCAAGCCCGCGCCGCTGCGAATCGCGCCGCGCGCTGCGAGCACCGCCGCCCCGCTGCGGCCGGGAGAGCCGGCGATGATGGCGACGTGGCCGTAGGTTCCCTTGTGCGTCACCGCGAGCCGCGGCTCGATGTACGGCCGCACGTCGGCGGGCGTGGTGAGCGCGAGCGTGACGTTCTCGTCTTCGATCGCGGCGTGCGGGATGGAGATGTCCGCGACGATCACTTCACCGCAGTTCATCGCGGCCGGTTCAAAGACATGGCAGATCTTCGGCGCCGCGAACGTGACCGTCAGCGCCGCGCGAATGCACGGCTCGAACGGTTCCGCCGTCGACGCATTCGCGCCGCTGGGCAGATCGACGGCCACGATCGGCAATCCGAAATCGTTGATCGTGCGAATCGTCTCCGCATACAGCCCCTCGGGTGCGCGATCGAGTCCGGTGCCGAAGATGGCGTCGACGATGAGGTCCGCGTCCGCGGCATGCACGAGCGCTTCGTTCAGCGAGTCGTCATCGACGATCTCGTACAGCGGCAGCGCCAGCCGCTCGCAGATCTCGAGATTCGCCGCCGCATCGCCGCGGATTTTCGTCCGATCGCCGACGATGAAAATGCTCGCCACAACGCCCCGTTGCTCCAGATGCCGCGCGATCGCAAACCCATCACCGCCATTCGCGCCGAGGCCGCAGAAGATCGCGGCGCGATCGCAGTCGGGATAGTGCTCGCCGATCGCATCCACGACTGCCAGCGCGGCGTTCTCCATCAGCACGATCGATGGAATGCCGAAGCGCTCGGTCGCGCGCCGGTCGATCGATTTCATCTGGACCGCAGTGAGGATGTGCACAAAAGCATTCAACCACAGAGACACAAAGAGCACAGAGGCCTCTGCGTCCTTTGTGTCTCTGTGGTGAAAAGGGTTAATCCACCTTCTTCATGTTGTCGTCCGGATTGCGGTCGACGAGTTTGTTGAGCGGGTCGATGCCGGCGCGGTCGGGCTTCGTTGCGATGACGAATGAGAACGTTGCCTTCGGTGTAGTCAGGTGGTGCTTCTCCAGCGCGAGGACCGGCTCGTTGCCTTTGGTTTTGGATGCGCCGAGGACGCCGATGTCGACCCAGTCGTTGACGGGGATGGACGTTTCCTTGCCGCGGTCGTCGGCGCGGAACTTCTTCGACTCCACGGTAACCGTGACGACGAATTTGCCGTCGGGCCGTTTCGAAACTGTGGCCGTTGTCGCTTTGTTGTCGTAGAGCGTGATCGTTTCGAAGAGATCGGTGATGAGCGACTGCTTCTCGGGCGGCGTCACGGCGCGGAAGTCGGCGATGAGATCGCGCGTCGTGGCATAGGGCGGCTGTTCGAAGGCGTGGTCGTGGATGAGCTGGCGCAGCGCGGCATTGACCTTGTCCTCGCCGATTTCGTCGCGCAGCTCGTACATAGCCAGGCTGCCTTTGCGGTAGTGGATGTAGCCCTGATTTTCGACGAGCATCAGCGGCATCTCGGCGACCAGCTCGCCGCCGCGTCCGGCGAGGTAGCGATCGAGCTCGTATTTCAGGAAGCGGCGCATCTTGTCGCGGCCGTACTCCTTCTCCATCACCATCAGCGCCGAATACTGCGCCAGCGTTTCGGCGAGCATCGATCCGCCCTGCACGTCGGCGCCGATGACCTGATGGGCCCACCACTGGTGCGCGACCTCGTGCGCCGTGACGTAGAAGACGTAGTCGATCGCTTCCTTGTCGCGCAGGTCGGCGATGAAGCCGATCGACTCGGAGAACGGGATCGTGTTCGGGAACGACTGCGCAAACTGCGCGTAGCGCGGGAACTCCAGGATGCGCACCTGCTTGTGCTGATAGGGCGAGAAGTTGGCGGTGAAATAGTCGAGCGACTTCTGCACGCCGTAGATCATCCGGTCGACGTTGTAGGCGTGCGCCGGATCGTAGTAGATCTCGATCGGGATGCCCTTCCACGTGCTCCGCTTCACTTCGTAGCGCGCGGAGAGATAGGCGAAAAATCCGAGAATTGGCGAGGTGGTCTTGTACTGGAAGTAGCGGCGGCCATTAGCGGTCCACTCCTTCTGCAGATAACCGGGCGCGAGGGCGATCTGATCGGGCGACGTGCTGACGATCGTATCGAGATTGATCCAGTCGGCGTCGCGGGTGATGCCGTTGCCGAGGCGCGCTTTCGGATCGTCGATCTTCGCGGCGCGCACGACCGGCGCCAAGCCGTACTTGCGGCGCTTGTGCGTCTCCTGCAACTCAACGCTGGGGCTGTAGCCGAGGTGCGGGAAGGTAGCGAAGTTGTTGATGAACGTGCCGTTGGCGACGATCGTGTTGTCGCGGCTGACGTTCTCGAATCCGCGATGGTGCAGCGTGACCGTGAACGACATCGGAAGCGTTGCTCCGGGCGGGAGCGGCTGCGCGAGGTGATAGATGAAGTAGCCGTGATCGGCGTCGTTCTTCGCCAGCGTCGCGCCGGGAATCTCTACCGACAGCGGGACGTCGGGGACCATGACCACGTGCAGGTCGCTGATCGGTTGCGCGGTTTTGTTCTTCAGCGTGTAGGTGCCGTGGATGTCGACCCATCGCTTGTCCGGGTAGATGTCGACATTCGCCTGCACGTCGGTGATGCGCGGCTGCGCGATGCGGTCGTATTTCTTGTACAGCTTCTCGGTTTCCGCGGCGCGTTTGTCGCGCTGGTCTTCCGTCGAGTAGTAATTGAGAACGTTCGTGTTGTAGAAGATGTAGCAGCCGGTGGAGATGAATGCGATCACGAGAACGGCTAATGTCGTCGCGGCCGGCGCGCCGAAACGTCCGCCGGCCACGCGTGTGCGGATGCGCATCGCCGTCTCCGTTCCGCGCACCCAGAAGAGGTGGCCGGCGACCAACAGGATGGCCGCGAAAATCGTCCAGTAGAGGCTGAACCACTCGAACGGCAGCGTGAAATGGCCGTAGCCGTTCATGTCCGAATAGGTCATGTCCGGCGGGCTGAATAGCTGGTAGAGGTGGTGCTCGTAGTGCAGCGCCTGCATCACGCTCTGCGCGATGATGTAGAAGAGCGCGATCAGAAATCCGACGTAGCGATTGTTGGTGATGATCTGGCCGAAGAACATCAGCACGGTGATCAGCAGAAGCTGGATGCCGAGGACCAGGAAAACGCCGCGGAAGTAGAGGCCGAGCTCGAAATGGTAATAGTGCTTGACCGCCTGCACCGCGATCGTCGTCAGCATCGCCGCGACGAGCGTGATGTACAACGTGATGCAGAGCGCGGTCAGCTTTCCGAACCAGATCGACCAGGTCGGCGAGGGCATCGCGTCGGTGACCTCGTTCAATTTGATCATCCGTTCGCGCCAGACGATTTCGCCGGCGTAGAAGGCGGCGATGATCACGGCGAAGAAGAGGAAATTGCTCTCGATCGCGCCGATCATCACGTACGTGACGGGATAGAACTCGGTGCCGAAGATGCGGTTGGCGAATACGGCGCCGCCGACGGTGTTGAGCACGGCCAGCAGCAGGATGACGAGGAACGGCAGGCTCTTGAGAATCGCGCCGGTCTCGACCCGGACGATCGTGAAGTATTGGCGTACCGAGGTCATGCCGCCAAAGCGCTGCGACACTTGCGGGATCGCCACCCCGGCGGGAATCAGTGCCTCATCGTTCGCGGCGGCCTTCTTCTTTTTTTTGCCCGAGGCGCTTCCTACTTCCATTTTGAAAAAAACGAACGTCATTCCGAGAAGGACGAGCGCGACGCCGATCCAGAGCACGCGATTCCAGAGGAAAACGCCGTCGAGCGGCAGGAGACTGTTGTTCTTCTCGAAGACCGTCCAGTAGCGCGTAGTCCGGGCGAACGGCGAGAAGCCGAACGGATCGAGCAGGCTGCCGATCTTTTCGCTCTCCAGATCGCGCAGCGAAACGCGCGAGACGACGTAGGCGACGTAGAACGCGGCCACCGAGGTGTACGTGGCCATGAGGCTGCGTGTCAGCGCCGCGACCGCGAAGAAGATGGCCGCGAAGAGGAAGAGGTTCGGAAGGATCAGCACGAAATACGAAAAGAGATATGGCTTGAGGACGAACGGCCCGAGCCGCTCCTTGTCGAGCCACGGCATGAACGAGCCGATCATGATCGCCGTCACCACGCCGAGGTAGACGAGGCTGGAGACGATGAACGCGGCGCTGAAGCGGCCGAAGAGGTACTGGCTCTTCTTGACTGGCGACGAAAAAAACAGCGAGTCAGTGTTGTATTCGAAGTCGCGGTTGATGGCGCTGGCGACATATGCGGTGGTTGTCAGCACGCCGAAGGTCGACATCACCAGCAGGAACTGCATGATCACGAACGGCGCATTGCGATTGACGTTGCCGAGCGCGCCGCCGATCTGCACGGCGTCCGAGGTCACCGCGCCGAACGTCATAAAAAAGAAGATGACGAAGAGGATGTAGAACAGCGGCTGCCGCAGGTGGTAGCGCAGCTCGAACTTCAGAATCTCCCAGCTCATGGTCAGGCCGCCTCTGCCTGTTGGTGACTGTCACGTTTCGAGTAGTGGAAGTAGACGTCCTCGAGCGAGGCAGTGATCGGTTCAAACGTCGGATCGGGCTGCGCGTCGCTCACCGTGTGAATGACGGTTCGTCCGCCGACGAGCCGCGTGGAGATGACGGTGTAGCGGCTCTGGAAATCCTCCAGCTCCTGCTTGCCGATCACGCGCCGCCACACTTTTCCGTTCAGCTCGCGCACCGCGGCCTGCGGATCGCCGCTCATGAGCACGCGGCCGCCGGAGATGATGGCCATCTGGGAGCAGAGGTCGCTGACGTCGTCGACGATGTGCGTGGAGAGGATGACCACGACGTTCTCGCCGATCTCCGCCAGCAGGTTGTGAAACCGCACTCTCTCCTCGGGATCAAGACCCGCGGTCGGCTCGTCGACGATGATCAGTTTCGGATTTCCGAGCAGCGCTTGCGCGATTCCGAAGCGCTGCCGCATGCCGCCGGAAAATGTGCTGAGGTTCTGCTTCCGCGCGTCGTAAAGATTGGTCCGCTGCAGCAGCGCGTTGACGGTGTCGCGCCGCTCGCGCGCGTTGCCGATGCCCTTCAACACCGCAAAGTGATTCAGCATGGCCTCGGCGGTAATCCTCGGATACACGCCGAACTCCTGAGGCAGATATCCGAGTAACCGTCGAACTTTGTCTTTCTCGCGAAGAACATCGATGTCGCCGAGCTTGATCGAGCCGGAGTCCGCTTCCTGCAGCGTGGCGATGGTGCGCATCAGCGTCGACTTGCCGGCGCCGTTCGGTCCGAGCAGTCCGAACATGCCGGTAGGAATCGTGAGCGATACATCCTGCAGCGCCTTGACGCCGTTGGGGTACGTCTTGGACAGACCTTCGATGCGCAGTTCGAGCATGGCTTCTCCGTTCGGAAGATTTGGATCGCTACCGTACTACGGGAGAAGCCGCTGAAGGTTGTCTGAGAAATCCGCTCCACCACTAAGACGCAAAGGACACCGACGCCTTCTTTGTGTCCTTTGTGTCTTTGTGGTTCAAAGCCTTATGCCGTCGCGGGCAGCGCGATGCGCGCAATCTCGTCGACGAGGTGGAACGGATCGATCGGCTTGGAGAGGTATGCGTCGAAACCGGTGCGCCGCTCGCCGGTGGCCGGGAATGCCGACAGCGCCACGATTTTGAGCGTGGAGCCGTAGGGACGTTCGCGCAGTGTGCGCGTAAAGGCGTAGCCGTCCGTGTCCGGCATGGCGATGTCGGTCAGGACGATGTCGGGGCGATGCTGATCGATTGCTTCGAGAGCCGCGGCGGCGGAATCGACCGCCACGAGATTCGCGCCCGCGGCTCGAAGGACGGCGGCGACCATCTTCCGCGACTCCACCTCGTCGTCGACGAGAACGATTTCGATACCGCGCAGCCGATCGCGATGCAGGAACGTATCGCCGAACGCGTTTCGCACCGGACCTGTATCTGTGGTCACG
>Ga0233356_1000105_pt1 | contig 16074 bp, 8 predicted proteins | sample GEONSFMMS_FD_180700 | JGI IMG/M metagenome (GOLD analysis project Ga0233356, IMG submission 180700) | Soil microbial communities from Shasta-Trinity National Forest, California, United States - GEON-SFM-MS | ecosystem: Environmental > Terrestrial > Soil > Temperate forest > Bulk soil | place...
GTGTGCCGGTTGTCGACGAGGACCAGCACTTTGCGGCGGAAGCGCGGATCGGGCTCGGTCGCGGGCGCCGCGGGTGTGGCGGAAGGCGCCGCCGTTGGAGCGGTCGCCGCGATCGCGCGGACCGGCTCCTCGACGCTGTAAAAATTGGTGATCTTCTGTGGGCGGCCGTCCTCGAAAATCTCGAAGTCGTCGCGGGTGAGTCCGCGCACCGGCGCGCCTTTCGATGTGACGGTGACGTCGACGTTGACGATGCGGACGTCGATCGATTCAGTGACCTGCGCGGTGAGGGCGGTCGCGGTGAGAAGTAACGCAGCGGCGATGATCGTTTTCATGAGTTTGATCCTCAGAACTTCACGACGTTGGTGGCCATGCCGATGCTGTCGGTGACAGTGTCGCGGACTGCCACCACGACCCTCTGGCGCTCGCCTTTACGAAGCTTGATGGCGTTGCGGTAGACCATGACGCCGTTCAGATCCGGCTTGCCCGACTTGAATGCAGGCTTCAGTGGGAACGACGACGAGATGAGGTTCTTGCCGATATCGTTGAAGACGGAAACGTAGACAACGAGATCGGCCACAACGCCTTCCTTGCCGGGAAGGAACTGCACCGAACGAAAGGGCACCTTCACTTCGATCGGAACTTTGACGTCGCTGCCATCGGCGGCCGGAGTGCCGAGAGCGAGCGTGACGCCCAGGAAGTTGCTCTGCATCGCGGCGGCGGTGGGCGAGGTCATGGCGCGCGCGAGCTGCATCGCCGTCGAACCGCTGCTGTAGCCGGAGCGATACGACAGCGCGTAGTTATTCGGGCGTTTCAAGTGGACGGTGATCGTGTGGTACTTGCCGTCGTCCGGATGCGACGGCGTGTAGCCCAGCGAATAGAACGAGGAGGAGGTCGTATCGAACTCCTGCAGGGAACGGGCCGGATCGTTGCCGGCCACCAGCCGGCCGCCGGTCTCATTGGCGATCCAGAATTCGGAGGAGTTGTTCGTCACCGTCGAAACGTTCGACGAATGAATCTGGGTCTGATCGGCGCCGTTCAGGCCTTCGACGTTCCAGAGAAAGAAGCTCACGCCGGCGCTGTTGGCTTCGTGGATGAGCCTGCTCCGCGCCGATTCGATCGTGCTTTGCGTGGCTTGCTGTTCGTTGCGGCGCATTCCGCCGACCCCGCGTACGGACATTGCGCCGCTCGTTCCCCCGAAGGAGGAAAACTCGACGTCGTTGAGGCCGAGATCGCCGGTGAGAAGCAGAACGATCTTGCGTCCAGGCGTAGTCGCAAAACCGCGGGCCGCATCGATGATGGCGGGGACGGTAAAATTCGATGCGAGCGCGCGCTCGGTATCGTCGCTGTCCGCGGCTTGCTGCAGCCGTGAAGCGAAGTCACTATCGAACACAGACCAGCTGGGCTTGTCGACGTCTTTTCTGGCAGAGACACCTCCCCCGTCAATGGCGCCGGCGATCGTTGTGGATCCTTCGCCGCGGGTTCCGATACGGCGAACGATTCCAAGCGCCTCGTGGATGGCAGTCTTGTCCGACGACAGCGGCAGCACGAGCGTGACGCCGCGTCCGATGACGCCGATCGACCAGTCGTAGTCGCCGTGGAACTTGTCATTGACCATCGTCTCGAGTTGCGCGAGCGCGCGGTCGCGGCCGCGCCGAGTGGTGTGATGGTTGTCGACGAGCACGAGCACCTTGCGGCGAAAGCGCTCGTCCGGCTGCGCGACAGGAGCCGCCGGGGCCGCGGCGGCCACGGCGGCCGCAGTCGGGGTTACGGTCGATTGCGTTTCGTCCGATGTGTAGAAATTCGTGATGGTCTGCCGCTTGCCGTCTTCGAAAATGTCGAAGTCGGCGCGGGTCAGATTACGGACTGGCGCGCCCTTCGACGTGACCGTGACGTCGACGTTGACGACGTTGACTTCGATCCGTTCGTTGACTTGTTGTCCGAAGGAAACGGCGCACACAAGTGCCGCTGCCGCAACTGCGATGCTGATTGGTTTCATCGTGATGGCCTCTTTCAAAATGTGATTTCGCGAGAGCTGTAGGCCACCGCGTCGCTGACTTGGTCATGAATGGCTACGACAACGGTGTGCTGCCGGCCGCTCCGGAGGCGCAACGTAGCGTTGTGCGTGAGTTGACCTTCCGATGTCGGACTGTCGCCGTTCGCGTGCGCTTTTGTTGTGTAGTGTTCGACGCCGACATTCTTGCCGTCCTCGAAGACCGACACGTAGAAATCGACCTGCGCGTTGGATCCATTCGAGCCCGGGATGAATTGCAGGTTGCGCAGCGGCACGCTCACCGATAGCGGCACGAACGTCTTGCCTTTTGCGCTGCTCGGCGAACCGGTCGTCACCGACAGCGGAATCGTCGAGCTCTGGACCGCCAGCATCGCCGCCGCGGGCGAGGTGAGGGTTCGCTCCAAGCGGACTTCGAACGGCACGGCGCCATATCCCTCGCGGTATTGCAGTGTGTACGAGCCGGGTTTCTTCAGGTGGACTTTGATGCGGTGATATCTGCCGTCATCGGGATGAGGAGGCCGGTACGCGAGCGAGTAGAAGTTCGAGGAGAGGTCGTCAAACTTCTGCAGTGATGCCGTCGTTGAATTTCCGGGAAGGAACGCGCCGCCGGTGAGACTTGCCAGCCAATACATTCCGCCCTTCGTGCCGACGGTCGTTACGCCGGAGAGATCGAGGACGTAGAAGTTCAAGTTCGCGGCATTGGCGTCATGAACCAGCGCGTCGCGAAGCGTGATCAGTTGGCGTACCGCGGCGGCGTGTCCGGGTCCGGAGCTTACGTTGGCGAAGATTCTCGTGCCGGGATTCTCGAAAACGCTGCCCAGTCCTTCGGAAAGGAAGAGGATGATTTTCTTTCCTTCCAGCGCGGCGAAGGCCCGCGTGCCGTTGTGCAAAGCGCGAAGACTGAAGGAGGTGTAGACCGCGTCGTCATCAACCTCGGCGGGATCGAGAAATGGCATACGGATATCGAGATTGACCGGCTTGACACCCGGCGCCGGTTCCCACGTGGAGCTCTCGCGCATGGCCTGAATGGCGCCGTGGATCTGTGCTTTGTCCGAGGTCAGGGGAAGGACGAACTTCATGTCCTGCCCGGCGATGGCAATCGACCAGTCGTACTGGCCGCCGGTGAAGCGGTCATCGATGAATTGCTCGAGCCGCTGCAGGGCCTTGTTGCGGAGGATTTTCGAGCTGTGCACGTAGTCGACGATGACGAGCACCTTGCGGCGGAAGCGCTCGTCGATTGGCGCTGCCGGCGCTGCCGTTGCGGAAGCAGGTGCGTTCTCGACGGCGAAGAAGTTCGTGATCGTCTGTGGAGCGCCGTCTTCGGTGACCTCGAAGTCGTCCGCGGTCAGACCGCGCGCCGGCGCGCCGTGCGAGGTCACGGTGACGTCGACGTTGACGAGATTGACATCGATCTTTTCCGTGAGCGGCTGTTGCGCGGCGGCGATCGACGCGATCGCGAGGAAGAGAAGCGTGAACGTGAACTTTTGCATGGGTTCTCCTACTGAGAAAGAACCGTCGATGCGATCCCGACGGCGTCGGTGGTCTGGTCGTGGACCGCTACGACCACTTTGTAAGAGGCCCGGCGGCGCAGCGTCAACGAATCGTGTTCGATGAAATCACCGGAAGCTTCCGTTCCCGTCTGTGCGTGCGCCTCACGCGCGGTGGTGAAGTTGGCGATGAGCCGGCCGTCGGCGTCGAAAACGGAGACGAATACCTCGACGACAGCCACGGCGTCGCGCCCCGAGGGGATGAATTGCAGGCTCTTCGCGGGCACCTTCACGAAGATCGGAACGGTCACCGAATCCTTCGTCTCCTTCACCGTTCCGGCGACGATCGATACCGGCATCGTGGAGCGTTGCATGTCGACGGCAGCCGGCGAGGCCATGGCCCGTTGCAACTGGGCGCCCACAGGCAGGCTGGAGTAGCCATTTCGATACGCGAGCATGTAACGGCCGCTTCGCTTCACGCGGACGGAGATGCGGTGATATTTCCCGTCCTCGCCGTGCGGTGGACGATAGGCGAGCGAATAGAAATTCGATGACGTCTCATTGAAACTGCGAAGCGATTGATCGACGCGGTTGCCCGTAAAGACCTCGCCTCCCGTTTCGTGGGCCAGCCAGTAGATCGAGCCGCCGGGGACGCCGGCGCCCGGAGAGAATCCTTGAAGGCCGTTGTTGTACGCCCCGCCGCCGGAGACATCCGCGCCGATATTGACCGGTTTCAAGCCCGCCGCTCCGATGATGTAGATGCTTGCGTTGGACGCGTTCACGTCGTGGACGAGACGCTGGCGCAGGATCACGGCCGCGCTGGCCTGACGGCCGACCACCGCCGATCCGCCGAATTGCAATGGATTCGCTTCGTCGCCGATCGCATCCGTCAGGAGCAGCACGATCTTGTGTCCCGGCAGCGTCGCAAAGGAACGGGTGACTTCGGTGATGGCGCCGTACGTTCTGGCGAGGTCGCTGGCTTCTTCGAAGCGGTTGGCTTCGCGAACGAGATCATTCGCCGCGTCCGCGCCCTTATCGGCTCCCGCGATCGTGGCGCCGCTCCAACGCAGGTTCTCATCGTCGCCGGCAGTCGCACCCGGCGCGTGTCGCGCGATGCCGTCGTCGAACAATGCCATGTTGCCGACCGGCCGTCCGGCCATGGCGTTTCTGACCGTGATCAGCGCGTCGTGAATGCGCGTTTTGTCAGAGGTCAGGGGAAAGAGCATGTGAGCGCGGTCGGTGATCATCGCCAGCGACCAGTCGTACGTTCCCTCCTGAAAATGCTCATCGATGAATTGCTCGAGCTTTCCGAGCGCGACGTCGCGGTCATGGCGGGTGATGTGACGGTTGTCGACGATGACCAGAACACGCCGGCGGAACCGCTCGTCGCCCGCGTCCGGCTGTGCGGCATTGGCGACGGCGGCCGGCGATGCGGCGGGCGCTTCTTTGTCGCGCGTATTCTCGATGGCGTAGAAGTGTGTGACCTTCTGCGGCACGCCATCTTCCAGGACCTCGAAGTCATCCGCGGTCAAGCCGCGCGCCGGCGCACCATGCGACGTGACGGTCACGTCGACGTTCACGAGCGAAACCTCGATTTTTTCAGTGAGCGATTGTGCGAACGCGGAGGCCGCGGCCGCGAAGACCAGGGCAGGGATCAGCAGTTTGGGCATGAGACGTTTCTCTCTCCTCTCGAAGCCCCTGCTGCCGCACGCGTGCCACGGGCAAATAGAAATTCCAGCAGTGGTTTCAACGAGTTACATTGCTGCCTCCGCCGCCGTGAGGCCGTTTTGCTCTCCGCGCGAGGACAAGCTGTCACGAAAAAGGTACGGGACGCCTCGCGGCGCCCCGTAGAGGATGGGAGTTCCCCATCCCGTCGACGTGCGGCGATTCATGAAGGCCGGATTGCCGTTGTACCAGATGACGTAGTTGTTCTTGGCGAAGGCCGAAGTTGCGCTGTGGTCGATCCACCGGCATCTGAGTTGCCGAAGACGCCGCGACGGTCGGCAGCTAACGAGCTGAGCACTTCCCGGCGCGGCGCGTTCAAAGACAAACGAGTTCGAGACTCTGGAAGCGAAGCCAGCAATTGTCTCGCTTGACGCCCTTCAGTCCTTGAATATATCCTGCGTGGCACCCCAATCAGCCGTCGAGCGCGTTGACAAGAAAGGACATCATGACAATTCTCCGTGAAAACTCCTCGAACGAAACCTCAGCTCCTCTTCGGCTGAATATCGCTTCCATCGAAGTGGCGACGGGCGACGGCTATGCCCAACGCGAAGTACTCGGCATGTCGCTCCACTCGACCTGCACCTACGTATGTGACTCCGACGCAACCTGCAACGGAACGTGCTGCTGTAATAGCTTCTAAGGCCGCGAAACGGCGGTTGGGGTTATCCGATTCACCGGGTGAGTGCGATGAGTTGGCGGGCAACGCTTCAAGGTAGCGACAACGCCCGCGCGGCGGAGCGGCTGGATAGTATCCAACAGGAGTTGCGCCGGCACGCGGACATACCGCGCTTTCCCCATCGCGAATTGACCCCGGAATACACCGAACGTACGCTCGCCACTGCCAGCTGGGGATACCCGGGCCGGGCATTGTTTTTCGTGTATGCCGCGCTTGCAGCGAATTCTCAAGATTTGCTCGATGTGGCAACCGAGTCGCTCGCCACGTCGACGAGCTCGATGGCCAGACTCGTTTTTCCGCCGCACCTTTTTGCAGGCTATCTGGGCGTTGGCTGGGTGGCGCGACATATCGCGCGCCTGATCGATCCGGCGCGCATTTCGGCGGCGGATGCCGTGGAATCCCAACTGGCCATGTCGCTCGAGCAGTACGAAGACGGATTCGTATATGAACTCACGCGCGGAGTCGTCGGCGCGGGTGTGTTCATCCTTGAGCGAGATCCGTTGACTGCCGCAGGCCGTACGCTCATTTCCAGAATGATCGACCGGCTGGAGGCATGGGCGGAGTGGTGCGGCGACACTGTTGTATGGCGGCGTGCTCCGGAGCAACTAGCCAACGACGGCGGGTCGCTCTTCAAGGCGGGTGCCTATGATGTCGGCATCGCGCATGGTGTTTCAGGAGTATTGGTCTTTCTTGCTCTCTGCGCCGAAGCCGGCGTTGAGCGCGATCGCGCGGCGCGGCTGGCGCACGGACTCGGCCGCTGGATCATGGCTCACCGGATGCCGCCCGGGAGTCCCTCTGTCTTCCCTGCGGCTATTGCCATTACGGGCGAACAATACCCGTCTCGCCTGGCGTGGTGCTACGGCGACCTGGCGGTCGTGATCGCACTGCTACGGGCCGCAAACGCATTCGGGATCGACGACCTTCGCGAAGGAGCCATGAATGCTTTGGCCGAAGCGGCCAGGCGGCCGCCCGAACAGGCAGGTGTCGTCGACGGCGGACTCTGTCATGGGGCTGCAGGAGTGGCTCACATGTTTCAGCGCCTCCACCAGGCTACCGGCGACGAACGAGCCGGCGACGCGGCTCTGCGCTGGTATCGATTTCTTCTCGACATGCCATACGACGATCGCGGGCTGGCAGGTTTCGCCACCTCGTGGAGCGAGGATGGCAGGAGTTACGGGATTCGAGATCCAGGCCTGATTACAGGCATCGCGGGAATCGGCCTGGCGTTAATGGCAGCGATCGGTGACATCGAACCAGCGTGGGACCGGCTTCTCCTGCTCGACTTGCGCCCCGCGTCATGACCGCGGCACGCGATTTTGCGCCCTACGGTTTCTTCCTCATGCGTTCTCCGCTGCTGTCCGCTGACGAGCTATGTGACTGGTACAAAAACGATACGGCTTTGCCGCTTGACGATCATTCCAAATTCCCTCTTGCACTCGAGCTTGGCTCCCCGGCGCTTTTCGAAGCGCTTTGTAACGGAAGTGCCTTCAAGGCATCGCGCACGCGACGGGCTGCGGAACGCTATCTTGTTCGAGCTTCGTCCCGCTGCGCTCCATTCGGACTTTTTGCCGGTATCTCGATCGGAACGATCGCCGAACACACGGAGCTGCGTTTTGCGCCGCGGGCGGACTATCGCCTGCATGCCCGTGCCGATGGTTATGTGCTTGCACTCGCCGGCAGACGTTTGCGGCAGATAGCCAGCACGCCGGATGTCACCTACGTTCGGAATGAGACGCTGCTTCGCGTAGGACGCTGGTACCGGTTTCTCGCCATCGATCTCACACGAGAGGAGAAGAATGTTTACGTGACGACCACGGTCGTCCGTGACAAGGTACTCGACGCTGTCATCGATTTCACAAAGGTACCCACTCCCGCTGCCGGTCTTATCTCATTCATCGCCGGGATCGGCGGTGTGGACACGGCATCGGCTGCCGAGTATCTGACCTCGCTGGTCGACCGAGGCGTTCTCGCCAGGACAGGGTTACCCCCGCCAGACGCACATTCGGCATTGAACGCGGCCAGCGCGGCTCTTGCCGATGGAGACCCGGCCCTCGCAAAGCGCATCGACCAGTATGCAGCGGCGGTCGAATCGATCGCGGTGCCCGTCGGCTCGATTCGTAGGGAAGACATCCATCGCGTCACCAATCAAGCGCGCGAGCTCGGATTTAACGAGTCACGTTTCGCTGCAAACATCGTAATGGTGAAACCGGGAGCATTTTCGCTCTCCAGCGAAGTTGTCAACGATATCAGCAAGGGCGTCGACATTCTGCGATCCACGGCCCGATCCCGCACGCATCCGCTTCTACGGCACTTCAAGGAACGCTTCGTCTCGCGTTACGAAGCAGCCCGGCTTCCTTTGCTTGAGGCACTCGACCCCGACATTGGGATCTCAATCGACGAGGTGACAGAACCGGACGCGGACCGCTTCCTTCACCCGTTCAGAGCGCCGCCGGAAGTCGACGAGGTGTCTTTTGGGCGACGCGAAGAGCTGCTCCTCGACCTGATCTCGTGCGTTCGGCCCGGAGCGATCGAAGTCGAACTTACGACGGAACATCTCAAGGCTTTGAGCCACTCCGAACCTCTTCCGATTCCGGAGTCGTTTAATGTCCTGTGCGCTTTAAGTCGACGTGCCGACGGCCATTATGATGTTTTCATTGGCGGCGCCGGCGGACCACCTGGCGTGCGCCTGATGACGCGTTTCGCGTTCGCGTCCGAAGAACTCGAGGCATTTGTCAGGGATGCGGTTGCCACCGATGAGAGAATCGCCGCGCCTACTCTTCTCGCTGAAATCATCCATCAACCTGCAGATCCTGCGCAGTGGAACGTCTCCTTACGGCCGGCGCTTCGCGCTGTCGAGCTGCCGGTCTTGGGGATCCCGTCGGCAAGTTCGACACAACTCGCGCTGCAATCCTTGTTCGTGGGTGTTTCGGACGACAGGATCATCATTACCACCGCGGACGGAACAGAGGTCATGCCGCGCCTGACCTCGGGGCACAACTATTTATTTCATCGCAATCCGGTCCTGTTCAAGTTTCTGGGAGCCCTCCAGTCGCAGAATAGTCCAATGCCGCTGGATTGGGCCTGGGGCGCGCTGTCCTCCAGACGTTTCCTGCCGCGAGTACGATGTGGCCGTGTTGTTCTATCGTCCGCGCAATGGCGACTCCCGCGAGCGGAGCTGGAGCAACACGGCGATATCGATGCGATCGCTGAGTTTTTAATGGAATCGGGTATTCCGCCCCTCGTGTTCCACGAGGGTCTGCTGCTCGACCTGCGTTCGCCACGGGCACTGCCGCTGCTGAGCGCCGGAATCAAGCGTTCCGAACAATTGCTGATTACCGAATGCTTTCCACGGCCCGAGACCATGGTTGCTGAAGGAACGGAGGGACGTTTTGTTTGCGAAATCGATCTTCCGTTCCATCGCGTAGCATCTGAAAAGAGACCCATATTTTCGGCTGTGGATGCGCAGCCGAACCGCACATTCCAACCGGGCGATGAGTGGTTGTTCGCAAAGCTGTATTGTGCGCCACGCATGTCGGACGACCTTCTCGCGGCGGCAGTTCGGCCATTGACACAACAGTTGCGGCGTCAGGGCCTGGTCGATCAATGGTTTTTCATCAGATACGCGGACCCTGACTTTCACGTACGCCTGCGATTGCGGCACCCCGAGGGTCAACACGGCGCAGTCATGACATTGCTTCGCGATGTGCTTCGTGAGCAGCAATTAGAACGTTTCGTGCATCGGCTCACGTTTGACACGTATGAGCGCGAAATCGATCGCTACGGCGGCGCAACGGGGATCGTCCTTTTCGAATCGCTCTTCCACGCGGACAGCGAGGCAACGCTGGAGTCGATTGCCGCGGCCGATCTGGATACCTTCGCCGACAAACTGGCGTATGCAACCCTGTCTATCGAACAGATACTCGCGCTCTCGGGTCTGGGCTTTGATGAACGGTCCCAACTCCTCGCGAACTGGATTGACAGGATGAAGGGCCGACTAGTGCCTCCAGTGAAGAATCTACGGCAGACGCTCGCGGAAGCCTACAGGGCAAACGACGCGCACATCCAGCGATCAGCTGCCCTCGCGGCGCGCGTTACAGCCCGGTCCCAGTTAGTTGGAGGGCCGCTGGATGAAATTGTCGCGGCCGAACGTGCCGGAATGTTGACGAAGCAGCTCCGGGAGTTGATGTTCTCGCTCTGTCACATGATGATCAATCGTATTTTTACCAAGCCCGCCGCGGCGCAGGAACTACTTGCTTATGATGCCGCCCGGAAACGTCTCGTCTCGGCACGCGCACGAACTCATGCCCGTTCATGAATGGCCCCACTACCGGCCGGCAAAGCCCGTGTGGACTTCGCCCGATCGGCGATCCATCGACGGAGCTGGATTCGAACTCTTTGTAGCAGCGCTCGTGCGGGACGGACTGACTGCATTCGAAGTGGCTGGATGCCGCGGAATACCACCAGCCGCGTTCGCCGCATTGCGCGGCTACGGCTGGACCGCGGTCAATATTGCTGACACCAATGGCGGCGACGAAGCTCTCAGCGCACTGGCCGAATTTTCGTCGCTGACACTTTCGTGGCTTGCCGCATCCCATTCCCGCATTTCGAGCGCCGGTGTTGCACTTTTGTCTTCTACAAAAGCGCTGGTCAACCTCGGTGTCAGCGAGTGCGAGTTGGTCGATGACAATGCTCTGTCTTCACTAGTTCAATGCCGTTCGCTTCGCAGCCTGGGCCTGAATCGCACGAACGTGTCAGCGGCGATCGCACCGCGGTTACAACAGTTCGGGAAGCTCACCGTACTTGGTGTCGGAGGAATTGATCTGAGTGCATGCAAGGCAGCCGACATCCGTATGCCAATGTCATTGCGTGCCCTCGACGCCTCGCGCTGCGGGCTCACGAATCGTCACCTCTCCGCAATCATGCGAATACCGCTTGAGGAGCTCTACATCGGGGGCAACGTTATTTCTGACGAGGGCATGGGTGTCATCGCGCGCCTGCCGTTAGTGGCCTTGGACATATCAAATAGTGGTATTACCGATGCTGGTGTAAAGCGTTTGGCGGCCATGCCTTCACTACGCCGGCTGTCGATTGAAGGCTGCCAGGTGTCGGATGAAGTCATCGAAGCACTCGTCGCCTCGCCGGCGCTGGAACTCGTCGACCTTCGGGGAACGGCCATAACCACCGCTACGATCAGGTTGCGGAGGCCGGCGCTACAGGTTGTGGATTGAGACCGAAGCGGACGGCGACGCGCTCGTAGGATGCAATTTTTGCTTCAAGCCGCTCAGCCACGTCCACTAAGACAATCTCGTCGACGCCGCTGTCATGTTCGATTTCGCTGATCACTTCGAACATCGTGTCCTCATCACCTAAAATGTTCGCTGAAAGCACGGCTGGGGATTTCTGAGCACGTGCTTCCTCCTCCGTCGCGGCGCAAACAAACGAGAGCGCAACGCTGCAGTACGCTTGGCCTCCCTCTGTCGATTGGAACGAATCCCGATAAATCCGAAATGCTTCCTGCGCAACTGAAGGATTGTTGTTGATGACGCGCGAAAAGCTGTAACGCGCTCCGAGACTTGCCGCCACCATCGCGCTCTCGATCGATGTTCCCAGCAACCATACCTGGGGCGTCGTGTCGACGACGGGCGGAACGTGCTCTTCATCTTCGGGCGTCGTCGTCGCTCGAACGTAATGTAACAACTCGCGCACCTTTTCGACATAATCGCGGTTCTCTGAACGGCCGTCGAGTAACGCATTACGGGTGCCTTGATTCCGTTCGACCGCACGGGCGATACCGAGGTCGATGCGGCCTGGGAATAGCAACTCCAGCATTCGCATATCTTCCGCGACCTTGAGCGGACTGTGATAATGCAACAGGACGCCGGCGGGGCCGGTGCGAATTCGGTTCGTAATGCCAGCTACGACTGTCGAGAGAATGAGTGGACTCGCGCTGAGCGCGCCACGCCCGTGGTGCTCTGAGAGCCAGTAGCGGTCATATCCCAACCGGTCAAGGGCCACGGCCGTTTGAGGGACCATTCGGGGCGACCAGACCTGAAGCGCCGATAGCCTGATGATTCACCCCCGACGAAACATTGCAGAAGTATACCCGCTAGTCCACACGTATTGATCCTGTTGTTCGGCCTGCGGCGTGCTATCAACCGGTCAGGGAAGACGCCGAAGACGTCGCCGGCGGAGTTGATCTTCACGTCGGCGCCGACGCACGTGCCGGCGGCCTGCGGGTCGTTGACCTGGATGGGAGTTCCCTATCCAGTACGGGGCGCCTCGCGGCGCCCCGTAGTCATTCGATTCGTAATCGAGCGGATCAGAAGGTAACGCGAAGTCCGAGTTGCGCCAGACGCTGCTCGCCCTGGGCCGGATCGCCGGCGAAGGTGTTGGCCTGACCGAAGCCGCCTGTGAAGGTGCACTGTCCGGCGGCGTTGACCGCGCAGTTGCCGTTGAAGTTCGCGGGGTTCTTCGAGTTGAAGAGGTTGAAGATCTCGCCGATTACTTCAACGCCGTAGTTGCGGTAGAACTTGAACTCCTTCGACAGACGGACATCGAACTGCGAGAAGGAGCCGCCGCGCAGGCTGTTGACGTGAGTTACGCCCGGCGCAAGGTCGAAGTTATAACCATCGGCGCACTTCAGCACGGTCCCGGTCGGTCCGCAGCTGATATCGGAACCGGCCCACTCGGTGTACGGCGTCCCGGAGTGATAGCGGAAGATGCCGGAGGCGTTGATACCGAGCGGCGCGCGGTAGAGGGTGCTGAACGTGACGCGATGCTTCTGATCGGTATTCAGCGGTCCCACGCAAGCGCCGCAAAGAGGATCGTACGGGTCGATGGTCTGATCGCGTACGGTGCGCAAATCGCCCTGATGTCCGGCATCGGTGATTCGGAACTCATCCGCGCCGGCAAGTACGTTACCGGTCGTGTGCGACCACGTGTAGAAGCCCTGCAACTCGAACTTCGTTCCGAGCCGCGCATGGCCGCCGATGTTCACGCCGTTGTATTTCGCGAAGCCTTGGCCATCCCACATGCGGAAGCTGGCGAAGGCCGGGAAGCGGCGTTTACCAGTTGTGGGATCGATCGGATTGGCGCGGAATCGGAAGGGAATGTCCTTGTAGTTGATGTGCGATGCGTCAGCGTTCAGCCCGAGCCACGGATTGACCTGCCACGAGTATCCGAGCGAGATCTGATCGGAGTAGGGAGTGGCCAGCGTCGGCGAGGCGACCTCGTTTGGCGGGTTGACTGCGGTTCCGCCGGTCTGCTGATTCGGCGGCAGGGGCTGGCCGGGCTGGAAGAAGCTGCCGTTGGCATTCCTGATCCCGTTGCCGTCGTGGTACGCGTAGCTCTGTCCGTATGTCGATTGCACGGAGACCGCCGGGAAAAGAATCGTAGCGTTGGTGTAGGGGAAGTCGAAGTAACGGCCGGCGCCGCCGCGGATGATGTTCTTCGAGTCGCCGTTCAGGTCGTAGGTGAAGCCGAGGCGCGGCGCCCAGTTGTTCGTGTCGTTCTTCAGCTTCCCACCCTTGCCGCCCTGGAAAACCTTCAGGTATGGGTCGTTGTATTTCGTCTGCGTCGACAGCGCCTGCCAGATCGGATTCGACGTCTGGTCGAGATCGAATCCTTTCCAGAGGTCGTAGCGAAGGCCGACGTTGAGCGTCAGCTTCTTGTTGAAGGAGATGTCGTCCTGCCCGTAGTAGTTGTATTGCTTGATGGGCGTGTTGTAGCCGGCGAATCCGCTGAAGATGGCGATGTCGATGACGGGCGAGCCTTTCACGGGATCGCGCAGCGTGTACTGGCCCGACGTTCCCGTGGAGAAGTCGCCGCCGAGGAGCGGCTCATCGATGTAGTTCACGCCGACTTTGAAGTCGTGACGCATCTGGCCCAGCGTCTGTGACCAGGAGAAGTCGTCTTTGTACTGCCGCTTGATCTGCGTCGTGGACTGCGGCGTGTTGATGCTTTGTCCGATGCTGACGCCGCCGGGATAAATGAGAGCAGGGTCGTTCGAAGTCGGCAGGATTGCGTTCTTGAAGTGAGTGTCCTGGAAGACGAAATCGTTGACCTTGTTCGAACCGATCTGCCATGTGTGGCCGAGCAGGACGGAGTGGTAATCGTTCGTCAGCGTGCCGAGCGCGCTCGGAAGAACGATCGGGCTGGGGCCGTAGATGTCGGAGTTGCGCTGATAGCCATAGCGCACCTGCAGAAACTGACGCGCATTGATATCGGCACTGGCCTTCGCCGTGAGGAGGTTGTCTTTGAACGGCGTCGGAACGGCCTGCCCATCGAACTCGGGGTAGATCCCCCCGGTGTTGATGACGTAACTCGTTGGGCGCTCCAGCCGCTCGGCGGTCGCAAAGAAGTGGATTTTGTCCTTGATGATGGGACCACCGATGGACGCACCGTACTGATTCCGGCGGTATGGCGACTTGGCGCTGCCATTCAGTTTCTCGGTCTGGGTCTTCTCATTGAGGCTCTTGGCGCGATAGAACTCGTAGGCGCTTCCTGCGAAATCGTTCGTTCCGGTCTTGGTGACGACCGTCAGAACGCCTCCGGTGGTGCGGCCGTATTCAGCTTTGTACTGCTGCGTCTGGATGTTGAACTCCTGCACCGCCTCGATGTTGTAGTTCTGCAGCGCGCCGCCGATGGTGTCATCGGTGTTGTCGCCGCCATCGACGAGGAAGTTGACGTTGCGGCCGCTGCCGCCGGCGAGGGCGATGGTGAGCTGGCCCGGCTTGGTCGGATCGCTGTTGACGGACAGCGTCGTTCCCGGAGCGAGCGATCCGAGGTTCGCGAACTGCCGGCCGTTCAGCGGAAGATTGGCGATCTCGCGCTGGCTGACCACCGTGCCGATGGCCGGTGTGGTCTCGATCAGCGGCGATGCCGCGGTGACCGTGATCTGTTCCTTTACCGAAGCCTGCTTGAGCGTGACGTTGAGCGTTCGATCGGTCGAAACGTTGACCTCGACGTTCCGCGTCGTCAGCGAGCCGAAGCCGGCCAGATCGGCGGTCACGTCGTAGGTACCGACCGGCAGCGACGCGAACCGGTAGCTGCCATCGGTCTCGGTGATGACGGTCCGATTGAAGCCGGTGGCGGCGTTGGTGGCCGTGATCGTGACGCCAGGAAGCGCCGCACCACTGCCATCCTCGACGCGGCCAGAAAGCGATCCGGCGTTGGTTTGTGCGAAAAGAAGGTTAGGAAGAAGAAGGACGAGGAAACCGACCAGGAGCAGGGAACGAGAGCGCACGGTGTACCTCCTGTTAAAACCGATTTGAATTTCCGCGAATATACCGCAAAGAGATTAACGACGGAACTGCGGCGGCAAGCGATTCAGGAAGGTGCGCGCGGCGTTGCGCTCCGGCGCGTACCGCGGGTTTGCGGGCAAGCGCGCCAGAAGGCGCTGCAGTTCCGCGGCCGCGCCGGCGTTGTCGCCGGACATCTGCAGGGCGACGGCGCGGTTGAGCTGCGCTTCGTAATAGTCGGGCGCGATCTCCATGGCCCGATCGAAAAACGGAAGCGCATCGCGGGCATGCCCGTCGCTGACGAGCATCGCGCCGAGACCGTTCAGCGGATCGGCGTAGCGCGGCGCGAGGTCGATCGCGTTGCGATACGCATCGGCCGCGTCATCGTGGCGGTTCATCGCGGAAAGTACGTTGCCGAGGTTGTTGTACGCGCGCGCGTTGCGGCGATCGGCGGCGATGGTGGCTCGGAACTCTTTCTCCGCTTCGGCGAGATTGCCTGATTCGGCGAGCGCGGTGCCGCGGATGTTGTGAATCTCCGGCCGGCTTGGATCGCGCTTGGCCGCCTCGGCCAGCGCGATTGCCCCCTCGCGTGCGTTGCCACTTTCCTGGAGCGCGACCGCGAGGTTGTACCAGGCGTCGGCATCGTTCGGCGCGAGTGCGACGGCCTGGCGATAGAGCGCGATCGCGCGCGAAACATCGCCGCTCTGCTTCAGCGCGCGGGCGAGCGTTTCGCGAAAGACGTGGTTGGCCGGATCGTCGCGGACGAGTTGCTCGAGCGATGCGGCGGCGTCGCGCGCGCGGCCGGCGTTGAGTATCGCCGTCGCTTCTTCGAACGCGCGAAAAAGCGGTGCGACGGTTTTCGGATCGCGTTTTACTCCGCCGGTCGATTGCGCCGGCGCGACGTAGCCGAGGCTGACCAGTTTCGCGCGTGTCTCG
>Ga0233356_1000106_pt1 | contig 15113 bp, 14 predicted proteins | sample GEONSFMMS_FD_180700 | JGI IMG/M metagenome (GOLD analysis project Ga0233356, IMG submission 180700) | Soil microbial communities from Shasta-Trinity National Forest, California, United States - GEON-SFM-MS | ecosystem: Environmental > Terrestrial > Soil > Temperate forest > Bulk soil | place...
TTTTTTAATTTTTTTAAATCTCACGAGTAAAGATTATAGTAATTTAAATAATAGATTTGGGGGGGGGGTTAAATATCCGTAACGGTTCCAAGCCTGTCGTTTACCCCGCTAACCCCGCTTTAAGTTATTCAGTCTCTAATCCAGCGCTGACGCCTGACAAAGGGGTTATGTGATAAAGTAGGTGTTAATGCGCAGCAACCCTTCATTGCAATGCAACCCTTGTAAAATTCTATAATATAAATTTTTAAGCATTATTTTGTTTAATTTTAAGATTTTTTCCTCACAACTCCGATTATTTAATTTAGCCCGATTCTTAAATTTTCATATCTTTCATTAGGGCGGTTGCCAGAGGTAGCCTCTACCACCTGCCTTTGAATGGAATGATAAATATTTAATGTGGATAATAAATAAAAATTGGAAATCGCCTGCCTAAGGGCCTTAGGACTAAGGGCCTAAGCATGAGGGGTAAATATTTTACCAAAATGGAAATCTTATTTATTGGTACTATTTAATAAATAATGCAATAATATTAATAAATATTAATGATAATACAGCTATTATAATAAAAACTGAATTTATAATTATATAGTATCTTTGGATCCAGCAATTTAATGATTTTACTTAATTTTGGTAATCTTTCTTCTTTAGAGAATTTATTAATAAAATAATTACCGAAAATTGAATAGAATATACTTATTATACAAGTAAGTATAAATATTGAAGTTGTAATATTTATAAGTAAACAAGTCTCAATAGTAGACAAAGTAGCCAAATATTCTTTATATTCAGTTATTAAATTAAAAATAGGATTATCAACCATAAATTTATCCTTGGTATCTAAAGCATTCTCTAATTCAGAAGTCGCGCCTGGAGTATTGGCTTTTTTAAATCCTAAAATGAAATCTTTAATAATTTTTGATAATTTTGTATTATAATAGCGTCTAACATGCGGTTCTTTTCTTCTTCTACTTATTAAGCCAATCCCACACAGTTTTAGAATAATTGTTAAATTATAAAAAATCTAACTAATAGAAGAAAAGAGGAAGCTAAAAAAAGCTGGCTGGCTGCGCCAGACCAACACTAAATTTGAAACTTAAATACTCTTTTATTATAAACTAATAATTTATAAATATAAAAATTTTAACTACAGAAAATTCTAAGAAATTTAAAGAGCTCACTAAAAGCGCTGGCGCAGACCATTACACTAAATTTGAAACTTAATAGAAAATTGAAGGATTCGAACCTCTGTTTTTAATTTAATAATCAAAATAAGAAAACAAATTTACTCTAAGCGATTTTATAAATTTTAAACTAAATTTTTATTTATTTTTAATGATCACTCTTTTAGAATAAATTTTACTAAAAGAATAGAAGATCAATCTTTTATAAGTATAAAAATAAAATTTAAAGGTTTATATTATAAATTAAAATACAATTCTTCTTCTATTTAAATTAGATGATTCACATTTAAAATTTTTAATAATTTAAAATTGCGAATGCTCAAGAATATATGTATTTATAAAAAATAAAAAAATTATGAAAAGATTTTTTACTAGAACTTGAATAGGTGTTAAAAGGGGTCTATTAACACCTACTTTATCACCTGAAAAATTAGAATTCCAAAAGAAGCCTTTAATTAGAATATTTAGAATAATAGGTGGATTAAGTTTTCTTACTATATTAGGACGTGTATATATTTCATTCGAATCAACCTTTTTTGGTTTAGGTTTATTTTATTTATCTTATTTCTTTGCTGTATTATTTTTCTTTTATCATATTTATATTTCTTACCACAGAATCAAGCATACTAAATATTTATTAAAAAGTGGAGCATTAGATTATAGGAATTCTCCTTTAGATAAATATATTACTATGTTAGGTAGAATATTAGTTTGTGCTAAAAGTACTTGTGATGCAGCTACTCCTTTCGGTTTAGGTTTAGGTTTAATGTTAGGGGCAGATCAAGCATTAAGAGATGTAGGTAAAGAAGCCTTTTTTGGACCTATTTTAGGTAGTGGTTTAGTTAAAATTTCATCTAAATCAGAATTAGAACATTGGAGAGATGCTTATTTAAAAACTATTAAGAATCTAGACAATGCATCCAAAACAGATCAAATAGTCAAGGATTTCTTAACTAAAACCTCGGAATTAGAGAATAGTAGTGTAGAGGATTATTATTTAATTTCGAATATGGAGATATCTGAGAATCCTTCTATTTCTAAAGAGCAATTTGAAATTGAATCTACAAATAATATTAGCAATTTGAAAGAATCTAGTATTTTTGATTTCAATATATTTTATTATTTAGATTGGTTTGAAGGTCTAAATGGGATTAAGAAAACAGCAGTTTCTCTAATATTAGGTAAATCTGTTATATTTTCTGCATTATTAAGCATAATTTTTATATTTTATGGGGATATATTAATTAAGAAATACGATTTAGAGAATAAATACCCTAAATTAGCGCATCTCATACAATTAAGACGAGAATTTCAGAAATATTATTTTAAATACAATTGTATACTTATTTTAATAGTTATAATAACTGAGTTAACTTTCGCGATAGCAATTCTATTATTATAAGAATTTTATATTAATTAGAATTTCCAATTTCAAACCCCTCTTGGTTGAGTCGCGAAGCGATTGACGATTGCCATTAAAAGCTTGAAAGAATCTAGGTAAATTTAACAATTTTTAAAAAACCCCCAGAAATTCTAAATCTATTGAAAATTTTACTTTTGATCACTCAACTCCAACTCCAACTCAACTCCAACTCCAACTCCAACTCCAACTCCAACTCCAACTCCAACTCCAACTCCAACTCCAACTCCAACTCCAACTCCAACTCCATAGGACTCGAGACTGAAAACCTCGGAAATTGAAGGGGGGAAATAAACAAAAAAACAAAAAATATGAAAAAATTATGGTATTATAAAGAATATAAATTCAATCCCTCAATTTTATTAACCGATCAAAATTTAGATAAATATATTAATCTCTTTTGGAAAAATATAATGTCAAAAATTTCGGACAAAAAACATATTCTATTATTATTAAAAATAAAATTTGAGGAAAATCAAATTAGGACTTTAAATGATTTACAAACTATAAATATAGATAGTAAAGATGAACTATTACAATTTTTTAAAGACAAAATACAAATATTAAATGAGGCTTATAAAGTAATCCCAATCTCTTCTATAATATTTTCTTATGGTATTAGAGATGGTGAAATTTCCCCTAAAATTAACAATTCTATTTTAACACAAAAAATTCCTTCAAATATTAAATATCAAATTTATTACAAAAATGATTTACCTATAGCCATGATCCCCGTAGATTATGGTACAATATTAAGTAAAATCGATAATAATTATACAATACTGGAAAATAGAGGTATGCATAATGCTCTAATAAATTTAACCGTTAAATCTGCAAAAAATAAAACTGTTAATCATATTAGATATATTAAAAATAATACTCTTCTATTCTCTAGGACTGATACAATAATATCTCTAGAAGATAAGAAATTTATTAGAAATACAGGTAAATCTATTATACATTATGAAAATGGTGAGATCTCTCTATAAACTACAATTAAAAAAACTAAGCCTATGGTTTCTAAAATTTTATTCATATCACCTTTAATTAAAAGATGATATTTCATTAAGAAATCTAAAAATAAACAACTCACTAACAAATTTATAACTATGGATAAAGAAACCATAATTTATAACAATATTTTAATCCCTTATTTATTATGTTGGTACGATGGTTAAATAAAAAAACATTATTATATTACACACCCTAGTCGCGCAGCGATTGAATCCTATATTTCAGCCAATGAAGGGGATGTAGAGAGTAGTGTTTCAGTCGCGTAGCGAATCTTAGATGCCATGACCGATATTAGTAAAAGGAAATATAAAGGTTATAAAATCTATTTCCATAATTTTGCTAAATTTGATGGATATTTCCTAATTAGATATTTAGGTCAATTGGGAAAATGTGATCCTTTAATTCATAATGGTAAAATCATTTCAACTAAATTCAGATTATATGAAAGCAAATATAGTTTTACCTTTATGGATTCCTTATTAATATTACCAATTTCTTTAAGTAAATGAGGTGATTTTTTCCTAGTAGATCAAATTAAAGGCTATTTCCCTTTCAAATTAGCAGATATAAATTATAAAGGAATTGTTCCCCCTATAGAATATTTTGATAAAATATCAATAGAAGAATATGATAATTATAAGAAACAATTTTTAAATAAAATTTGGGATTTTAAAGAAGAATCTATAAAATATTGTACTATAGATTGTATCTCTTTATTTCAAATTTTAACTAAATTTAATAAATTAATCTATAAAAATTTCAAATTAAATATTACAAATTATCCTACACTACCAAGTTTAGCTTTTAATTTATTTAGAAATAAATATCTTAAAAAGAATTCTATTCATATGCTGAGTGGAGAAATAGCAAATGATATTAGAAAGAGTTATTCTGGTGGAGCAGTCGATATATATTTAACTAAACCAATTCTAGGGAAAAAGATATACGCTTATAATGTCAACTCTTTATACCCTTTTGTAATGAAAGAGAATAAATTCTCTATTGGTAGCCCTATCTATTTTGAAGGTAATATATTAAAAATAAGTCCTAAAGCTTTTGGTTTTATTATTGTAAAATATTAGCTCCTAGTTTTATAAACCACCCTATTTTACAGGCACGCCCCTTAGATGGTAATAATTCCATATTTCCCACTGGTAATTGGGAGGGAATGTATTTTTCAGAAGAATTATATAATGCCCAGAAATATGGATATCAATTTGAAATATTATGGGGATACACATTTAAAAGGGGTTCAATTTTCAAAGATTATGTAAATGATTTGTATAATCTTAGATTAAAATTCCCTCGCTTCGCGAATAACCCTATGAATCTTATTTGTAAATTATTATTTAATTCGCTTTATGGTAGATTCGGGATGGATGATTCTTTTATTAAGACTAAAATTATCTTAAAAGAAGATTATCCAGAATTTGAAAATAATAATAAGGAAGGTATTAAGGATATAATAAATTTAAAAGATAAATATTTAGTTCAATATAAAAAACCCGAATCGGAATTAGAAACGCTATTGGATAATGGTAGTGAGATTCATAATATGAATATAGCTATTGCTGGTGCTGTAACAGCATATGCTAGAATTCATATGAGCCAATTCAGGATTAATAATACCTTACCTAGATTATTTTATACGGATACTGATAGTCTTTATTTCGAGGGACTTTTATCATATAATTTTATTAGTCCTACAATTTTAGGGAAATTAAAATTAGAAGGTACTTAAGAATCCTCCAACTGCACCTCGCTTTAGCGAATCCCTAACCAACCTTTTAAATTTTTATTATTGAAACCTGCTTGTAATATTGGATACTTTTCCTCTAAAGATAAGATTTTATTTGGTTTATGAGTTATTATTAGATAGATATTAAGAATGAATAGTAGTAAAATAAAAGAAATTTTGATATAACTGTAGAAATTTAAAGGGACAAATGGATAAATTAATTCCATGATTTTGTTTGTATTTATAATAGCGTCTAACATGCGGTTATTGCTCTTTCTTCTGTTTTTATTAAGCCAATCCCGCACAGTTTTAGAATAATTGTTAAGATATAAAATTTAACTACAGAAGGATTCTAAGAAATTTAAAGAGCTCACTAAAAGCGCTGGCGCAGACCATTACACTAAATTTGAAACTTAAATACTCTTTTATTATAAACTAAATTTAATAATATTGGATTTGATTCAGAAAAATTATATCTTATAAAATTCGAGCAAAAATAGGAAAAAGGAAAAGAAATTCTATAATTAAAAATCATTCAATTTAATAAATTTAGTTTGAAAAGATAAGGTAAAATATTTTTGTTGTAATAAGAAATCTGATTCAACACCAAAAACAATTAAATATTTTTTTGAAAACATATTCATTGTTCAGGAGTCGCGTTGCCTGTTGCTGGCGCAGCCAGCTACAGGCTACGCACTAAAATAATAGAAACCTCTTTTTTCTTATCTTTTCTCCAAATAATTGAAAAACTTTCAACAGTTTCAATTTAATTTTTACTAGAATTATTCTAGGTTATAATAATTTAGGAATCCGATTGAGTTAATGCAAGGTAAATTTTTCAAATTTTATTCTAATTTTGGATATTGTTGTTAAAATTTTTAAAATTTACCTTTCTTTTTCCTATATTTTTCTTTAAATTTAGAGGTTGGGTCGCTGTGCGAGAGAGGAAATTTTTATAATTAATAAATCTGGGTTTATAATAGATCAGTTTCTAGTCCAGCATCCTAATTGGGGGGGGTTTTATCTTGGATAATTAGATCATTCTAGATTAGAATGTTAAAACTGTTAAAGCAAAAATTATTTCAGATATTACAACTAATAAGATAAGGAAACAATAATAATTAAAATAGTATTTCTGGAATTTTTGTCTCAGCTGAATAAATATAGCCAATTTAGGGTATTTATTTTCTAAATCATAATTTTGAATTAAAATATTTCCATAAAATATAAAGATTATGCTTAATAATGCAGAAAATATAACACCTTTACCAAGTATCAAACAAACAGATAGTTTCTTAATCCCATTTAGACCCTCAAACCAGTCCATTGAAGTTAAAATATTGAAATCGAAAACATGGGATTCTTTAATATCCTTAAGATTTTCTGTGGTATTAACCTCATTCTCCTTTAGATATATTTTTGAATTAGAATCCTCTGTCGTTTGCGCATCTAAAGAAGAATTTTCAAAATTAAGAATTACTCGCTTCGCGACCAATTCTTGTGAAAATTTATTAGTATCTCGTTTGATTAATTGTTCTAATATGCCCAAATCAGATAATTTAGTTGTAGGATCTAAAGATTTTTCTTTGAATGAAAAGATATTATTTTTAATAGAATTATGTAAAGATGATAATCTATCATTATGGGCAAATATTTTAGCTTTTTCTATAAAAAGATTATTAAGTTCTTTTCTATTATTCTCTAAAGAATTTAATAAAATCTGATGTTCCTCCCTATCTTTATCGATGCTTCTTCTAATATCTTCTCTTTCAATTTTCTGAAGCTCTTCTAATCTTCCTATTTGAATATCTCTTAATTCAATTTTAATAGTTAAAGCCGCGCTTAAAAGTCCTCCTATTGTACCTAAATAGGTTATTAGACTCTTTAAATTTTTTATATTAAAACCAGATTGTAAGATAGGTAGATTTGTATAATTATAATCACCGCCTTTAAGAAAATTTCGCCTAATTTTAGGTAAATTATTAGATGTAAAAATCAAATATAGATTTATAAGAAATAAAAATAAAATAAAAGAAAATTTGTAGTAAAAAAATATCCCTCCTAAAAAAGAGAAATGATGAGCGATAATTGTGAATAAATTGTATATTAATTCCATGATTTTGTTTGTTTTTTTTTATACTTTTTGATATTGAATTTAAAATTTCAGAAAAAAGAAATTCCTGCTTCTATTAAAAGGAATGTAGCGTATTTATCTTTAACCGTTCTTTTAGCTTTAAGAGATAAATTATTAATGGAATTATAAAATGTATTTTACCTAAATAATATAATATATTATTTATGGTAAAGATTTGGGAGTTTTAATTTGTAGTTTTATGACCACTCTTTTATAATATCAAAATTTAAAACTAACAGTAATTATTGAAATATCAGAGTCGGGTAAATATTATTAAAAAATATCTTTAATAAAGAAATTGGATTATAAATATAAATATAAAATATAAATATAAATATAAATATAAATATAAATATAAATATAAATATAAATATCATTCTTTTAAATTTTTTTAAATTGAAGCTTTTTTATTCTTAATTTTTAAAACTTCAATCTTAGGGAGCTAGAAAGATAGCTCTATTTCTTAATTTAATTAATGAAATTAAATTAATGAATCCTAGATACCTTCTAATTTAATTTTCCTAATTTACTAGGACTAATAAATATTGAGGTATAGGCCCATCAAAAATAAAGATTATCTGTATCTGTTTAAAATAATCTAGATAATAAATTATTATACTTAAATTATTTAATATAGATTATAGCGTAGGCGGAAACCGCCGCAGATTTTGGAATAGAAAATTATGAATTTCTGATTATCTAGTTCTTTTAAATCATCAGCTTTATCTTTAAGCTGAATTAAATTTTTATAATTATAGATGAGTGGTTCCTCTGGCTGCGCCAGCTAAAACTCCTAATTTTTAAATTAGATAGCATTTATTAAGTGAAACAAAATTGAACTAAATGCAAATAAATACAAATGAATTATTTATTCTTTTCTATTTCAAATTTGTGGCTTTCTTTTTATTAATAGGGTTTTTATTTTTCTGCGTCAGCGATTTTCGATTTTTATTATATTATATCAACTATAAAGGATAATTTCAATATAATAAACAATTTTTATTTTGAGTTTTTCATTCTTAAAGGCCTTAAATATCTTTACAATAAATATTTGAAAATATTTTATTATTTTTATTGAAAATATAGGCTTTTTTAAATAATATTTAGGTCATTCTTTCCTAGGTAAAGAGTTTAATTATAATTTCTTTAGTTTGCCCAGTAGCTCCAAAAAGCGAGCAACAGGGCTACAGCGATAAAATAATACTATAGGAAAATTAAGCTCTATTTCTATGAAATCTATCTAAATTTAACAAAATGTTCAATTTGAAATAGGTTTATTTGCTAAACAACTAACTAATGGTAAATATAGCTTTTATTTTATTTTTCAATATTTACCAATTAAAAATTAAGGATTTATTTAGGGGTGCTTATGTTAAATTAATGATTGAGCCCGAGTTTCTTAATAATTATTCGCCTGCCCCGCGTAGCGGGGCAGGCGAGATACTATATATCTAATCGGTAAAATTTCAGAGATTTGGAAACCGATATGGTTCAAATATACGAAATCTTCCCTCGCTTCGCGAATAGTAAATAAAAGACAAACTATTTTCCAGGAGCTTTATTCATCTATTATTATCTTTTATTCGCAAATTGGACCTATAAAAGATCTAGATTTAATATACAGACTCGCGTTGCCTTCGGCTACGCATTAGAATAATGAGGATATAATTCTCGGTGCAAACGAGAATCGTAAATTCATAAAGGATAATGAACAAATATAACCATTAAAACGACTCTATTATAATGGGGTAATATGGTTATATTGTAATACTGTTGAGAGTAATATCATTTTTAAGGTTCAATTCTCGCTTTTCTTAATTTATATTCATAATTTAAGAATATAAAAAGCGATTCCTCTATTTAAAGAATTACTCTAGAAAATTAGAATATATTTATTATTTCTTAGAAGATTTCTTAAATAGAGAAGATTTAGATTTACTGCTTATTAATACCAATATTTACCCCTTAAATTTGATATGAAAATATAAGAAGAAAGAGGGAAATATTATACATTTTATTATCTCATTAGGGTAGCTTTCTATTAATAGGAAACAAAAAAAATAGAAGTTATTTATATCTATATTTATACCTATTTATAAATCTATTTATTTTTAGAAATAAAAGTTATTAGTTAAAAGCTAATAAATAGATGGAGATATTTTTTTCTTTAAATATTAAAAAATTGAAAATAAATATGAAATAAACTAATAACTAAAACATACTAATAAATTAAAAGTTCTGGATGTTAATGAAATAAATGAATTGATTAATAAAAGTGAATTGGAGGATATGTCTAAAAGTATTTATAAAGAGAATTTAGATATATTTAAGTTAATAGGACCAGAATTTAAGGATAAATTAGTTAATATTAAAAAGATTTTAAATTATAAAATGGAAAATCAAAAGGAATTAACTGAGGGGCAAATTAAATATATTAAGGAAACTATTCAGGAATTAAAGGAAAGTAATATACCTGATTATTTGAAAGATGCTTTGGATAATAATATTAATTACTTTAAAGAAATGATGGGTAATGATATTGATAATTATTTTGTAAATGTTACCCCAAATAACTCAATTTACAGTAAATATAGTTCAGGAGATAAATATACCGATGTCTTTTTAAAGTATATGGATTATAAAAATAAAAGTATAAATAATACAAGTTCTGTGGAAACAAAATGGTTAGAAAATAGAGAAACAATGTTTGAAAATACTAATATTTTGAATCGCTGCGCGACTGAAACTATTAATGAAAAGATTCATACGGGAAATGAGGGGGATTTAAGTATAAATGAAAATATTACTGAAGGAAGTATAAAATTCTTTGATTTATTAATAAAAAAAAGTTTTATAAAAATAAATGATGGTCAGCTTATAATAGATTTAAATGACGCTAATCTAGTTGTAGATTCTATATTTAATATTTTTAAGGTAATGCCAAATGAAAGTCTTATAATTGCTGGAAATATTGTACCAGCATTCGGGGTTTATTTTTTACATAGAAAATTTGTTAAACTTTTTTCTGATCATCTCCTTAAACAAGAGAAAATTTATACAAAAAATCATAATATAAATAATCCTTATTTTTTTGAAGAGTATAAAATTTTACGAAAATCAAATAGATTTGCTCTATTTACTTTCCATGTTATTTCAATGGGGGTTTTAGGTGCTGGAGTTGCTATTTTAGCTGGAACTATTAACCAATCTTTAACTTGGAAAATCAAGTTATTTAATGATCAATGCGTAGCCGAAGGCAACACGAGTCCGAATAATCTAGGTAATTATTCAGTAAAAAGTGGAGTTGCGCCACCATCTATGGCTATTGTTCCATTTTTAAGTAAGATTTTAAACACTAGAATAATAAAGTATACTTTATATAGTATTTTATTAGTAAATATATATATATTTTATCCTAAATTAGTAGGTTATATTAATTATAATTTTTGTTTATATTTTATATTCATATTTAGTTTGATTATATTTTATAATATTTTTAATATAATATTTTATATTTATATAATGGATTTTAAAGGTTCTATAAAAGACCATAAAATTTTAAATAAATTACCTAGTTTTTTATTAGAAAAATATCTAGTGTTTAATAATAGCAAATCTAAAGAATTTTTAATTCCTCCGCGCCAGCTTTTTTTAAATTATTAATTTTTTATATACTCGCCAGCCTGCCTTTGGCAGGCAGGCGACTACTAATATTAATAATTTTTAGTTTAATTTTAATTTATTTCTTATGGTCGCTTCGCGAGTAAGTTTTTTTAGAATCCTTATTGCTTAAATTTATTTTCTTGTTATATATCTATTTTAACTTTTTTTCTTAATTTAACTACCCCCCCCCTATTGTTATATAATAGTTAGGTTATTTATTTTAAATATATGGAAAAAATAGAGTAATATCGCACCAACACCCAAACAAAAATTTAACCCCCTAAATATATAATACAAATCAAGTTTAAAAATATTTAATTTCAATTTTATTAAGCAAATCAGTAGTAGTTGCCCTGTTGCCTTGGCTAAAGGGCAAAGGGACAATGCATTCTCAAATTAACAAGTTATATTAGAGGAATAAAAATCATAATAGTAATATTAAGTAAAATTATACCTTTAAAATTACAAAAATAAAAAAGACATTATATTCTTCATATTCTATTTTTATTTTTGTAATTATCTTTTCTCATAAGAATTTCATTCTTTAAATAAGAATTTAACCTAATTTAAATTTCTATTTTAGCCTAGGTTTTTCAGGGTTTCATCTGGGTCGATTCCACTTGAAATATGCAAAGTAAAAATTACAATTTTAGAGGATTTGTGAGATTTAATTCAGATTATCTAGTTTATTTTCCCTACCTTTATTTGGTTCTTTTCTTTAAATTTTTGGATTTATGTGATTAAACCTAGGCTAAATTTTTAATTTTTTAAATCTGGGTGGTTTTATATTTTTGTAAAGTAAGGACTCGAAACTAATAAATTTTATCTTACAAATTTACCTCTCTCTAGGAGGGGGGGGGTTATTTCAGGATCTAATTCAATATGGGGGTTGTTGAAATTCTAATTATTAGGTTTGTCCTCTAAAGCTTTTATGGTTATATCTTTAGCTAATTTTAAATCTAAATCATTAGATTCTTTCATTTCATTTAGTAATTGTAATAAATCTTTCTTATCATCAATACTAATTTCTGAAAAATCAGTTACTTTTTCCAAATGCTCTGTTAAATTTTTACCACTTTTTGCAGTATTATTTAAATTTTTAGTAGCTTCTAAATAAATATCTCTCCAATGTTCTAATTCTGATTAAGGTAAAATTTTAATTAAACCACTACCTAAAATAGGTCCAAAAAAGGCTTCTCAACCGACCTCTTTTAATGTTTGATATGCACCTAACATTAAACCTGAACCTAATCCTATAGGAGTAGCTGCATCACAAGCACTTTTTGCACATGCTTAGACCCTTACTAACATACCGGCTTATTTATCTAAAGGAGAATTTCTATAATCTAATGCTCCACTTTTTAATAAATATTTGATATGTTTAAATCTATGGTATGAGATATATAAATGATATATGAAAAAGGATATAGCAATTAAATATAATAATATGAATAGCCCAAACAAAAAAGGTGATAATTTAAATGAAATATAACCACGTCCTAATATAAAAAGAAAACTTAATCCACCTATTACTCTAAATATTCTAATTAAAGGCTTCTTTTGGAATTCAATTATCTCAGGAGGTAGATTAGGTGTTAATAAACCCCTTTTAACACCAATTCAAGTTCTAATGAAAAATCTTTCCATAAAATTGATATGTTTGTATTTATAATAGCGTCTAACATGCGGTTATTGCTCTTTCTTCTGTTTTTATTAAGCCAATCCCGCACAGTTTTAGAATAATTGTTAAGATTTAAAATTTAACTAATAGAAGAAAAGAGGAAGCTAAAAAAAGCTGGCTGGCTGCGCCAGACCAACACTAAATTTGAAACTTAAATACTCTTTTATTATAATAAAAGAGTAATTAATAATAAAAATTAAAAAAATAATATTAATTATAAAAAAAAATATTTAAAATAAGGCCTTTATACTTTTATAATAAAGCCGATTTATTTCCTGTTCTTTTATTATAATATGTTTATTTCCTTTATATTTGTTGCCATAGCAGACAAGCGATAGATACATAAACATGATTCAAATATAGGAACAAATAAATTTAAAATTTAAAAATAAAAATATAGTAAAAATGAAAGATATAATTTTAGGTGTTAAACTAGCTTACAATATTCCATCTTTACCCCAAAATTTGAATAAATTTTATAACCATATATTTACAAGAATCTTCAGATTTATTGGAGGAGTAACAATACTAATTACAGTTACTAAAGGATATGAACATATTCAACTTCATAATTATTTCAATGAGTTACTATGTAATATTATTATCATTTCAACATATTTATTTTCGTCTATTTTTATAGTTTTTACTATAATCATCGGTTTAATAAAAATATATTATACTATTTACCTTCTAATTAAAAAACCTGAAATTTTTGAAATTAGAAATTCTCCTTTAAATTTATTTGCCACACAAATTGCACAAATATTACATTGTATAAAAATCGGATGTATTGCAACCGGTTCAACAGCTGCAATTGTTGCAGGTGGTGTTACTTTTGATACTTTAATTGAAAAGAGTGGTAGACCTCCAATTTTTATTCCCATGATGGCTAATGGATTAAATTTAATTTTAGGAAAGCCTAATACCCCAATAAGCTAAATTAAATTACCTGAGGTATCTATTCCTACAAATAATTCTATTAGTACAGATTTCAGTCAAGAGGCTATTGCAGATTCTTTAAATAAATTCAATAGTCTTAGTGTAACAGAAAAAGAAATTTTCTGGAAAGAAGTAGCTAAAGAATTTAAAAAAGATTAAATTTTCCTTCCAATTAACCCCCCCCACCCCCCTAAAAAGCTGGAACCGTTACGAAATAAAGTCAAACGGAACCGAGCCATATTAACGAACTAGTATAGAGTTAGGGAAAATAAATAAAAAATTGGGAGATAATTATAGGGGTAAATTTAAATCTTTAACCGAGAAAATCTAAGAGAATAAAAAAGCGAAAAATAAATTTAATTCTAAATGATACCTTAATAATATATAGATTTAGATTTATGAATGATAATAATTTACTCAAGAATATACAAGATCATTAATCATTTTTTTTTTAAAATTGTCCATTTGATTTGATTTGATTTTATTTACAACTTTTTTTAGTAATATTAAAAATTTGATTTTTATTTTGTCTAATATAACTTGTTAATATGAGTATACTATGTCCCTCGCCAGCCTGCCTTTGGCAGGCAGGCGATTACTACTTTCTCTCTATTTATATTTGTAATAGCTGTTGGAACCGAGTCTAATTAATTAAAGAAAGGTAACCACCCTCCGCGTTCAGATTTTTACTTTTTCTTTAATTTTAAAGAAAAGTGAAAATCAGCGCCGCGTTCTTATTCTTAATCTGAATTTTAAGATTAAAAGACTGCCGGATATTAACAAATCTCTCTGTCCTAACAATCTTAAGCCTAAGCTGGGTTAGCTTATCCCTCCCTGCGTCAGCTGCGTCAGCTGCGTCAGCTGCGTCAGCTGCGTCAGCTGCGTCAGCTGCGTCAGCTGCGTCAGCTGCGTCAGCTGCGTCAGCTGCGTCAGCGGCGAAGCGCCAATGGACTTATCTTTATTTATTTAAATTTTTAAGAAGGATAGGCCTCGGTAGACTGCCAGCCAAATACTTAGATCTTTAATTTAATAGAAACCACCATTAGCTTAGCAGCCCCTTTTATTTGATAATTTAAATCCACCCCCCTCCACCCTAAGGGAGTCTGCTGCTTATTATCTTTTTTTAAATAGAAATAAGCAGCTGCCGCAGCTGCCGCAGCTGCCGCAGGGCGAGGTAATATGCTAACTCCCTTGCAATACAAATTCATAATTTAAATCTTAAATAAGAACGCCGCCTTTTATATTCTGAATTTAATTATTTTATTTAAGAAAAGCGGGCCGCGTAGCGGGGCGGAGTAGCGACCCTCTTTAAGTACTTGCTGAGACTGGGGCCGCTTTTGGGG
>Ga0233356_1000107_pt1 | contig 14527 bp, 11 predicted proteins | sample GEONSFMMS_FD_180700 | JGI IMG/M metagenome (GOLD analysis project Ga0233356, IMG submission 180700) | Soil microbial communities from Shasta-Trinity National Forest, California, United States - GEON-SFM-MS | ecosystem: Environmental > Terrestrial > Soil > Temperate forest > Bulk soil | place...
GTGAAGACGATGCTCGGCGTCATAAAACGGCTCGCACTAGCTTTGCGACGCGGTCGATATCGGCATCGCCGAGATCCTGATGGATTGGCAGGCAGAGGATTTCGTCGCGCATTTTCCTGCTCTCGGGAAAGTCATCAACCATCATCGAAGGATGGTGGAACATCCCGAAGATGAACGGCTCGACGCGCGCGGCAAAGAGCTTCACGAATGCGTCGACGCGGTGGTGGAGGACGACCGGCAGATAGAGCGGACAACACTCGTCGGGCAGCGAGGCGGCCACAGGCCGATAGCCGGCCGCATCGCGGAGCATCGCGTCGAGCCGCTCGTAGTTGCGGCGGCGCCGCGCCACGATTTGCGCCGGATCGAATCGCTCGATCATTGCCAGCGAGAGCTGCGAAATGCCGCGCGGAGCGTGCCACGGATCTTCGAAGATGCGGCGCCAGGCCGTCTCGCCGCGGCGGCTGAAGCGCCGGCGTATCACCTCCTCGGCCCTCGCGAGCGGCGGACGGTCGCGCCAGCGGCGGCGGATGCTTCCCCATTGCGCGCTCCACGCGACGCGCGGACGCGGCGGCGGTTCAAACGCGCCATCGTATCGCAGCGCACCCCCATCGCTCGTGCCGAAGGTTTTGTACAAGCTGAACGTCGCCGCCGCGCCGGCGGTGCCGATCGCGCGCCCATTGCATCGCGACAGAAAGGCGTGCGAACAGTCTTCGATCAGCGGCACTCCCTTTGCGCGGCAAAGCGCCGCAACCCGCTCCGTACCGGGTTGCGCGAATCCGAAATAGTGAATCAGCAACACCGGGCCTGCTGTTTCGACGAGACACCGCGCGAGGTGTTGCTCGTCGATCGTCAGATCTTCGTTGAGGCGATAAAAGCGAGGTGTGAATCCCGCCTCCGCCGCGGCGCGCACTTCCATGCCGCAGTGAAACGACGGACACCAGACCGGCGTGCCGGGTGCCGCGCCGAACGCGGAAAAAACGAGATAGAGTGCATCGCGCGAAAAACGTGTCAGATGCGGCGCGAGCGCGATCTCTTCGCGCATCGCTGCCGACGGCTTCCGGCGCAGCGCGGCAAACAACGGCCGCGGATAGACGTGAATCGCGTTCATGCCGCTCCGTTTCTCCATGCCACGCGAATCTCCTCGCGGATCGTGGCCGCGTCGTTGGTCAGGAAGCGATCGATGAGCGTCGGCTCGTACTCGCGGAGCGCCGGCGGCAATCCTCCGCGGGCGCGGCAGACCGCCTCGATCAACGGACCGGACGGAGACGGAGCGGTGCTGCACAACAGATTCGGCGGGTGACGCTCGCCGAACAAACGTTGCATCACGTGCCCCAGGACGAGCGAGTATCGAATCGATCCGCGGCCGTTGACGATGCCGGCGACGCCGAGCCGGAACAGAAACAGCGGCGCGAAGACGTCGAACGACCAGCGGCCTCGTAGGTGTTTCAATAACGCGAAAAGCGATGCGGCATCGGCACCGCCGGCGTTGAACGTCTCGCCGCCGGCGACGAGCAGATGATCCTCGCCTTTCATCACCAGCCGCACCGCGCGGCGGATTCCGTCCTCGGCGCCGGCGATCGCCAACGGCACGTGATCCGACTCCTTCCGCGTGAAGTGAAGCTCTCCTCGGTCGTCATACGCCATCGCTTCGTCCACCGCCTCGACGACGAGGGCACGTTCGCGAATGAACACCGCCAGCGTCTCGGCGATCGATGGAAGCAACTCGTCGCGTCCGAGGAGATCGCTAAGCAACACGAAGGGCAGCGAGAATCCGAGACGTTGGAAAAGGCGCCCCGACGCGATGGCGCTGAACTCGCCGAGCGAGTGCGCACGCGTGCGCGCCTCCTCGTATCCGGTTAGCAGTTCGCGCAAATGTGCGTAGGCGTCGCTCTTCGCGAACGTCGCGTGCCGCACGGCATCGGTGATTATCCCCTTCAGCTTTTCTGCAATGAGAGCAAGCAGCGCCGAGTCCGGCGGCGGAACAAAACGGAGATCGCGACCGTGCGATGCGCGCAACGAACGCACGAACGCCAGCCGCAGCACACCGTCTACGGCAGCGACCGATGGCAACTCCGTGCGGCTCATCCACGGATCGGATCCAAGCGGCGCGTAGTCCGCGAACGCGTAGAACGACGCCCCGCCGCAAGCCGCGAGTGCATCGAGCTTGACCGGCACGGCCGGGTAGTAATCGACGTACGGCTGCTGTCCGGCGAAGGCGATCGGGCCGTCATCGCACATGACCGGACGCGCGATGCCCGCGGCGTCGGCGAAGTCGTTCGCACTCGCGCGCACTGCCCGCGCCAGCGCAACATTCGGCGGCATCGCCTGAACGGAGCTGATGAATGACTGAGCGTCATCCGTCGCGCACGCGCTCTCGATCAGCGGCGCCAGCGCGTCGCAGCGGGCGAAGACTTCGGTCAGGCGCATTGGTCCGCGATTCTGGGTGCCGCGCGCGCCGGCGTCAACGCGGCATAATGGCGAGCTCCCATGAAGAACATCGGCTCGATCTCCGCCGCGTTGCGGAAGCAATGGGACCGCCGCGGCTACCTCCTCATCGAGCAGGCGCTTTCGCCCGGCGAAGTCGCGTCGCTCCTCAGCGCCGTCGACGGCGTTCTGGCGTCGAAGCCCGACCGCGATTTCGTATCCCAGGGATCGGCTGCCGCATTCAAGATCATTCAGGCCGTGTCCGAGACGGACGCGCTCGACTCGCTCTCCGACCATCCCGTCATCTTCCCCATCCTCCTCGCCCTCCTCGGGCCTTGGCTCCAGATACTCGGCACGGAGATTTTCGTTCGCACCTCGGGGAACGGCCACGAACCGCTCGTGACGTGGCATACCGACGGCGGACCGACGCTCGGTACCTTCCTCCCGCGCCGCGGCAATCCGGTGCTGCAGATGAAGGCGCAGTTCTTCCTCACCGACCTCTCCGATGACGACAGCGGCAACTTCATGCTCGTCCCCGGCAGCCACCGCACGGTCTTACCGCCCGACCGCATCGAGTCGAAGGAAATGCCGGACGGCGCGATCCAGCTTCGCGCACGCGCCGGCGACGTCCTGCTCTTTCCGTGGTCGCTGTGGCACGCGGTCGCGCCGAACCACAGCGGCCGGATCCGGAAGAGCATCACCTTTCGCTACGGCCAGCTATGGTCGCGTCCCTACGACTACGAGCGCCTCGCCGAGGATGTCCTCGGCCGCATGACTCCGCGGCGACGCCGCCTCTTCGGCGACAACGGACCGAATGCGGATCCTGTGTCGTATTTCTACCCGAACGAGGAAGAGCACCTGCGGTTGATGATGGACGGCTCGTGAGGGGCTGTTGCGAACAAGGCTTCCGAGTCCCACGGTGGCGCGCGCGAAGGCGCGCGCGACAATCCAGCCCCGCGCTCGGCGCGGGGTCGGCGCGCGGTCGACGGATGTGCGGCCGCGGAGGCGGCCGCTACAGGCTCTCGCGCCGTGCGAGCATTTGTAGTGGCCGCCTCTGCGGCCACCAAACTTCGTCCGCTCGTTGCCCCGCGCGCAAAGCGCGGGGCTGGATTGTGCGGCGCGCCTCCGCGCGCGACGCATTCGAGCGAGCGCGATGCGACGTGACCCTATTCGGGGAGACTCGGCGGCGGCGATCCGCGATGAAACGCAACATCCGCGGCGTGTTGTGACGCATGCACCGGCTTCCCGTCTTTCCAATCCTGATACGCCTGGGCCGCTTCGCGCAAACAGATCCCGCACTCCTCGGCGTGATTGGTCTGGAAGCAGGTCAGGAGGCTGACGTGGCCTTCCTGCTCGTGGCACTGGCAGTAGCAATACATCTTCGACAGCCGATCGGTGATCTGCGCCGCCTCGGCGTAGATGGTCGCGGCGGTGGGATTGTGGAGCTGCGCGGCGGTGAGCACGGGCGCGTTGCGGTCCGGCACCGGCTGCGGCGATGACGCCATCTGCATCGGCGGCATCTGCGGCGGTGTCCCGCTGACGGCCGGCACCGGCGTTTCGTGCTTGCGGCAGGCGGCCGCGACGAGGATGAGAAAGACGAGCGCGCGCTTCATGCGAGGCCTGAACGAATCGCCGCCGCTGTGTAATCCTCCCGTCACCGCGCAGCGTTTGCTTTTCGGTACTCGTCCACGAACATCCGCGCAAACTTCACGTGCGGCTTCAGTGAATGGATCCTCGATACCGTCGCCTTCTGTTCGAAGAGGAGTCGCGCCTTCCCCTCTGTCAGCGGCCTATAAACGACGAAATGCGTGATGTCAGGATCGTTGTCGGGCACGATCGCAATCACGGCCTCGGCATCTTCGACGTGATCGGAGACTTTGACACCCGGCAACTCTCGCTCCAGCTGCTCGGCCATCTCGTTCCGCATCGTAATTTCCGGACCGACATTGATGAAGACTTTGTGCACGCCCTTGATCTCCGCAGCACGGCCGTATTCGAACGAAGGGCAATCGGCGGCGGCAGCGATGCCTGCACAAGCGAGAAGAATGGCTGCTGCAAACGCGCGCATTGTTGTCTCCCGAAGTGGTGATGCTACACCTCGTGGTGTAATTCTTCGCTGTGATCCACACCGCCACGCGCGCCGATCTTCCGCGCATCGTCGAACTGTTCGCCAACGCGAACGACGCGCCGTACGACCTGGCCGCCGTCGCTGAGGAGAAATGTTTCGGGGCGGGAGTACGCGGCGATCCGATCGTCAGCTTCGTTCGCAACTTCGCCGGCGTCTCGGTCACCTGCGGCAAGTCGCTGCGCATCCTCGCCGTCGATCGAAGCCAACGCCGACACGGCATCGGCAGCGCGCTGCTTCGCGATGCCGAGTTGCGCGGCGCTCGCATCATCGCGGCGGAAGCGGGGAACTACTTCACGCCCGGCCTCGTCATGAGCGACACCGCGACGATCGAATTCTTCACGAAACGCGGCTATCGCGATACGGCGAATACGTACAACCTCATCGCGATCAATCTCCCCGTAGAAATCCCGCAGGACGTCATGCGCATCACGCAACAAACCCGCGACCGCGTCCTCACCTTCATCGAAAAAGAATTCGGCCGCATCTGGCGTTTCGAAGCATCCAACGCCGGCGACAACCTCTTCTACGTCGAAGTGGATGGCCAGATCGCCGGCTTCGCCGCCCACGACGCCAACAATCGCGGCCTTGGCTTCTTCGGCCCGACCGGCGTCGCGCGCGCGCATCGTGGCCGCGGCCTCGGCGGACGCCTTCTCGCCGCATCGCTCGCCGACCTCCGCCGCCTCGGCTACGAACGAGCGGTCATCCCCTGGACCGACGCCCTCGATTTCTATCGCAAAGCCTGCGGCGCGACGGTGGCGGCACGCTTTGTGACTCTGGCCCGTGATGCTTGAGAGATTCGCGGCACATTTCGCGAAGCTTTGGAGTGCGGTGGCGACCGAGCCACCGCTTTGGAAGGGGAGGGGGACCGCAGCCGTCGCGCAGACGGACCAAGCATCACACGCCGCGCGCCGTCACGATTCCACCGCCCTCCCAAAGCGGTGGCCGCGCCACCGCACTCCAAAGTGCTGCGCACGAAAAGGGCGGCGCAGGGTAGACTCCGCGCCGTGAAAAAAGAGCCGCAGAAAAAGCCGAAACGGCGGCATCGATTCCTGCCGCTGGCCATCGGCACGAGCGGCAGCGTAGCACTGGCCGGCATCGCTTTCTGGTTCTTCAAAAAGCAGGCGGAACAGGTCGTGGCCGGGCGCGCCGACCGCTACGACGACATCATCATGGACGCCGTCCATCGCATCGATAATCCGCCGATGCACGCGGCCATGGACGCCGTCACGCAGCTCGGCTCGCACATCGCCATCGGCAGCGCCGCCGGTCTCACCGCGATCGCCATGTGGCGCCAGGGACGGCGCGAGGATGCATGGACCGTCGTCGTCTCCACCGGCGGCGCGATGGCCATCAACACGCTGCTGAAAAACATCTTCCAGCGCCAGCGTCCGATCGAGCGCGCCCGCCGCATCACACTGCCGAACTCGCACAGCTTCCCGAGCGGCCATTCGCTGCTCTCCGCGGCCACGTATCCGATCGTCGCGCACCACTTCGTGCAGCACCGCTCCGTCGCGACGCAAGCGGTCGTGCACACGCTGGCCACGCTGACCATTCTCAGCGTCGGCTTCTCGCGCGTCTATTTCGGCGTCCACTTCCCGTCCGACGTCTTCGGCGGATTCGCCGCCGGCTTCGGCTGGCTCGGGCTGACGTCGCTGTCGCACACGCTCCTCGCAGAACACGAATAGCGCGGCGGCCGTGCCGGCCGAAATCCGCGCGTCGCAATCATCGTTAGGACACCCGCTATGTCATCCGTCACGCAGACCTACGGCGCCAACACGGCATTCATCGAAGAGCTTTACGAGCGCTACCGCGCCAATCCGGAATCGGTGAGTACGAGCTGGCAGGAGTTCTTTCACGATTACGAGCCGCGCTTCGAGGAAGAGTTCGAAGAGGAAGCGGAGCTGCCGCTTGCCGCGGCTGGCGGCACGCAATCGGTGACCGCGCCGGCACCGCAACCAATAGCTCCGCAACCGGCGCCCGCTCCTCGCCCGACTCCCGTCCCCAGCGATCACACCGCCGTTCCGCTTCGCGGCGCGGCCGGCAAGATCGCTCAGAACATGGAGACCTCGCTGACCATCCCGACGGCGACCTCCATCCGCAACATCCCCGTCAAAGTCCTCGAAGAAAACCGGCGCGTCATCAACAACCACCTCGCGCTGACCGGCCAGCCGAAAGCCTCGTTCACGCACATCATCGCGTGGGCGCTCGTCAGCGCGATCAAGCAGTTCCCGCGCATGAATGCCGCGTTCACGATGCAGGACACGACTCCCGCACGCGTCGACCGCGAGGACGTCAACCTCGGCATCGCCATCGACGTCGAGCGCAAGGACGGCTCGCGTTCGCTCGTCGTCCCGAACGTCAAGCGTTCGCAGACGATGGACTTTGCGCAGTTCCTCAAGGCCTACAACGAAGTCGTGCGCAAGGCGCGCAACTCCACGCTCGAAATCTCCGACTTCGAGGGCACCACGATTTCGCTGACCAATCCCGGCACCATCGGCACGATCGCCTCGGTTCCGCGCCTCATGCAGTCGCAGGGGACCATCATCGCCACCGGCCAGATCGACTTTCCCGCCGAGTACTCCGCCGCCGATCCCTCAGTCCTCGCCGACCTCGGCATCTCGAAAGTGATGACGATGACGTCGACGTACGACCATCGCATCATCCAGGGCGCGGAATCCGGCGCCTTCCTGGCGCGCGTCCACGAGCTGCTCCTCGGCGCGGACGGTTTCTACGAAGCGATCTACCGCGATCTGCGCATCCCGTACGAGCCGGCGGTCTGGGCACGCGACCGTCATCGCCTCAACGCCAGCGAGGACGAGAAGGTCGCGCGCGAAGCGGCCGTGCTGCAGATGATCAACGCCTATCGCGTTCGCGGCCATCTGCTTGCCGATCTCGATCCGCTCGAATACGAAGTCAAGCGCCATCCCGAGCTCGATCCCGCCTTTTACAGCCTCACGATTTGGGACCTCGATCGCGAATTCGTCTGCGGCGGCCTTTGCGGCAAACTCACCGCGAAGCTGCGCGACATCCTCGACACGTTGCGCGAAACGTACTGCGGAAAAATCGGGCCGGAGTACATGCACATCAGCGAAACCGTGCAGAAGAAATGGCTGCAGGACCGCATGGAGCCGTCGCGCAATCACCAGCCGCTCGACCTGGCCACCAAGCGCCGCATCCTGATGAAGCTCAATGATTCCGAAGCGTTCGAGAAGTTTCTGCACACCAAGTACGTCGGCCACAAACGCTTTTCGCTCGAAGGCGCCGAGACCACGATCCCGATGCTCGACTACGTCTTCAACGAGGCCACGCAGGATGGCGTCACCGAGGCCGTCATCGGCATGGCCCATCGCGGACGGCTCAACGTGCTGGCGAACATCCTCGGCAAGTCGTACGAAAAAATCTTCCACGAATTCGAAGGCGACGTCGATCCGAACACGACGCAAGGCTCCGGTGATGTTAAGTACCACCTCGGTGCGGACGGCATCCACCAGACGCCGGATGGCGCGCACATGAAGCTGACTCTGGCCTCGAATCCGAGCCATCTCGAAGCCGTCGATCCGATCGTCGAAGGCATGGTCCGCGCGAAACAGAAGCTCATCGGCGACAACAAGCGCGCCTGGGTCCTGCCGGTGCTCATTCACGGCGATGCTGCATTCGCCGGACAGGGCGTCGTCGCGGAGACGCTGAACTTTTCGCAGCTCCCCGGCTACCGCACCGGCGGCACGATCCATCTCGTCATCAACAATCAGATCGGATTCACGACCGGGCCGGAGTCCGCGCGGTCAACCATGTACGCAACCGACGTCGCCAAGATGGTGCAGGCGCCGATCTTTCACGTGAACGGCGATGACCCCGAGGCATGTATTCGCGCGGCCAAACTCGCATACGACTTCCGGCAGCAGTTTCACAAAGACGTCGTCATCGACATGCTCTGCTACCGGCGCCACGGCCACAACGAGGGCGACGAGCCGTCGCTCACGCAACCGAAGATGTACAAGTCGATCAAGGAGCACCGTTCGGTCCGGAAGATTTACACCGAGACCCTGCTGCGCAAAGGCGACATCGATCCGAAGGAAGCGGAGTCGTGGCTCGATCAGTTCCAGGGCAAGCTGCAGGAGGCGTTCGACCGCACGCGCGAGGACGACACGCCGCCGCCGTCGAACGAGCGCGGCGCGCTCTGGACGGATGAAGAGCTCACCGGCTTTCAAAATCAGCCGTCGCCGGACACCTCGGTGCCGCGGAATGATCTCGATGTGGTCAGCAACGCGCTGACGACCGTACCGGACGACGTTTCGCTCCATCCGAAACTGAAACCGATCATCGCCAAACGCAAAGCGATGGCGGAGGGACGCGACCCGATCGACTGGGCCTTCGCGGAAATGCTCGCATTCGGAACGCTGATGACGGACGGCTATAGGGTGCGGCTGTCGGGACAGGACTCCGGCCGCGGAACGTTCTCGTCGCGCCACGCCATCCTCTTCGACTACCTCACCGGCAAAGGCTACGTGCCGCTCAACGCGCTGCGTTCCGCGCCGAAGACCGAGACACCGGCGATCGCTGAAAACGCTCTCGGCGAACAGACCGCGACCGAGCCGCATGTCGACGTGAACTTCGCAGTCTACGACTCGCTCCTCAGCGAATACGGCGTCCTCGGATTCGAATACGGCTACTCCGTCGCCGATCCTGGCGCGCTCGTGCTGTGGGAAGCGCAGTTCGGCGACTTCGTCAACGGCGCGCAGATCGTCATCGATCAATTCATCTCGTCTGCCGAGGAAAAGTGGGGCCAGCACAGCGGCCTCGTTCTTCTCCTGCCGCACGGTTACGAAGGTCAGGGTCCGGAACATTCGTCGGCCCGCCTGGAGCGTTTCCTGACGTTGTGCGCCGAGGGCAACATGCAGGTCGTCTATCCAACGACGCCGGCGCAGCACTTCCACGCGCTGCGCCGCCAGATGAAAAACGATCCGCGCAAGCCGCTCATCGTGATGACGCCAAAGTCGCTGCTCCGCCATCCGCAAGCCACATCGCCGATCGACGCGCTCACGAATGGCCGCTTCGAGCCGGTTCTGATCGATGCCGCACCTGATCCCGCGACCGCGAAGCGCATCGTCCTCACCAGCGGCAAGGTCTACTACGACCTCCGCACCGCCCGCGAAAAAACGAACGCAAACCTGCCGCTGATCCGCCTCGAACAGTTCTATCCATTCCCGCAGAAGATGCTCGCCGACGCGATCGCGCAGCACCCGAACGCCACCGAAATCGTCTGGGTCCAGGACGAGCCCCGCAACATGGGCGCCTGGCCGTTCCTGAGCGAACGCCTAGCGTCGCTCACCGGCAACCGGACGTTGCGCTATATCGGACGTCCGATCAGCGCATCACCAGCAACAGGATCGCATCATCGTCACGAGGAGCAGCAACAAACGCTGGTACAGGCAGCGATAGAGTAAGACGGGAAATCATCTGCGTACATCTGCGTCATCTGCGGATGAGGGCTCCGTGCGAGATGAACAGGGAAACGGTTCACGCGGAGCCGCGGAGAGGCGGAGAAAACTGGCGCAGTAACTACCCCAACGCCGCTTCGATGCGCTCCTCCAACTGATGGATGGCGGATTCCAACTCCGGCAGCAGTTCCTCCGCCGTCGTGAAGTCGGCGGCTTTGCCGGCGCGCTCCAAACGCGCGGTCGCTTCGATTGCGTCGGGAACGTCGAAGTTGCTGATGGCGCCTTTTAATGTGTGCGCGGTCTGGAAGAGCGCTTCGCCGTCGCGGGCGGCGATGGCGTCGTGGAGGGAGGCCAGCAAGCGCGGGGTCTGCATGGCGAAGGCGTCGCGGACGCGGGCAAGGAGGCGGACGTTGCCGCCGACGGCGTCGAGAATCGCGTCCGCGGGACCGGCAGGAATCGTTGACGGCATCGCCGTGCCGGTGAGCTCGCGGATGATCGCGCCGAGCGTGGACTGCGTCGCGGGTTTGGTCAGCACCTCGTCGAAGCCGGCGGCGGTGCAACGGTCGCGGTCTTCGCGCGTCGTGTGCGCGGTAACTGCCACGATCGGCGTGCGCGTGCCGCGTTCCATCCCGCGGAAGCGGCGCGCCACCTCGAGGCCGTCCAGACCCGGCATCTGCACGTCGAGGAGGATGACGTCGAACGTGCGTTTGGCGAGCATGTCGAGAGCCTCGGCGCCGCTCTCCAGCGTCGTCACGACATGCCCGAGGCGCCGCACGGCCTCGGCGGCGAACTCCTGATTGATGACGTTGTCGTCGACGACCAGCACGCGCAGCGGACGCGCCACCTCGGGACGGCGCTCCAGCGTGTAGGTCACGGTGCGCTCGGTGACTCCGAACGCGACGCCGATCGCGTCGAGCAACTCGCGCTCGCCGACGGGACGCGTCACCAGCACGCCGCCGTGATACGCCGGTGCCAGCGGCGACGTGATCCGCACCACCGGCACCGGCGGAATCCATGGCGTCGAGGCGAGGATGTTCGCGTCCGCGACCACGCACGCGTACGCGGCGCGGATGGACGGCTGCAGCGCGCCGTCGAGCGTCGCGTACGACTCCGGCACCATGCCGTGCACGCGCAGCGTCTCGGCGAGGATCGCGCGCGTCGTCGCGTTCGGCTCGATCAGCAGCACGCGCATCCCGGCCAACGCGCTCTCCCATTCCGGCGGCGGCGCCGTGCCGACCGGCTCGCACGGCATCGGCAGCACGAAACGAAACGTGCTCCCCTTCCCCTGCTCGCTCTCGAACGTCACCATGCCGCCCATCGCCTCCAGCAGCCGCGCCACGATGGCCAGGCCGAGGCCGGAGCCGCCGTAGCGGCGCGAATGGGAGGAATCGGCTTGCGCGAACGGATCGAAGATCAGATGCCGCCGCGACGGATCGATGCCGACGCCGGTGTCGCGCACCTCGAATCCGATCGTGACGCGATCGACCGACATGACCTCGCATGACACGCGTACGACGACATCGCCTCGGTTCGTGAATTTCAGCGCGTTGCCGACGAGGTTGACCACGATCTGCCGGATTCGCAGCGGGTCGCCCCACAGGCGGTCCGGCACCTCGGGCGACACGGCGAAGGCAAGCGTCAGCCCTTTCTCGGCCGCGGTGATGCCGAGCGTTTTCAGCGTGTCCGTGATGAGCTGCCGCATCGAGAAATAGACCGGCTCGAGCTCCAGACGGCGCGCTTCGATCTTCGAGAAATCGAGGATGTCGCCGATGGTCGCCAGCAGCGTCTCGGCGGAACGGCGGGCCATGTCGAGCTGGCGCACGCGCTCGGCGGAGGTTTCGGTATCAATGGCCAGTTGCAGCATGCCGATGATGCCGTGCAGCGGAGTGCGCATCTCATGCGACATGTTCGCGAGGAATTCGCTCTTGGCGGCGCTGGCCTCTTCGGCACGATGCCGCGCCGCCGCCAGTTCGGCCGACTGCGTTTCCAACCGGCGAATGAGATCGCGCGACTTGCGGATCGCGTTCGCGAGATATCCGCGCCGCAACTCCACGCCGCGCGACGTCAGCGCGACGTACAGACCACCCGCGAAGACGAATGCGATCTTCGCCAGCGCGATCGCATCGGGAACCGCATGGCCGTCAACGCTGACGACCCAGATCAGCATCGACGCGTAGCAGAACGTGCCGAACATCACGAATCCGAGCGCGCGGCGGAAACCGGTTTGGGCCTGATCGGCCACGCGCAGGAAGAGGATGAAAAACAGCCAGCTTCGTTCGGCGCCGGAGTAGTAGATCGCCAGCGTCCAGATTGGGATGTCGACGATGAGAAAGAGGAGGCTGACGTCGGCTTTGATTCGCTCGTGCAGCAGCGCGATCAACGGCCAGGAAACGGCGCAGTAGACCGCGAGAATGATCGTGATGCGAAGCCAGCTCGCGTTCGAATCGAGATGCAGCAGGAAGCGATTGTTGAGGTAGACGCCGAGCGAGAGAAGCGCCGAGCCGATGACGCGGAAGGTCGGAATCTCGATGACCGCAACCTCGCGTGCGCGCTGCCGTTTCCGGCGCTCGCCATCCTCGGCGCGGATGATTAAATCACTGCTCACAGCGACGACTGTACGCGTTCCCGGCGCTGCAGAATGGCCCGCACGCGCGGCAGCAGGTTCTCTTTGCGGATCGGCTTGCGCAGGAATCCGGCCGCACCGAGCTCCAGGCTGCGCGCCTCCACTTCCGCTCCGGCCACGCCAGTGATGAAGACCGCCGGCGTTTCCATCCCTTTCTTCATCATGATCTCGAAGAGCTGCAGGCCGTTCAGCGTCGGCACGTTGACGTCGAGCACGATGAGATCGAACTCGCGGCGGGCCAGCTCGACGAGCGCGTCGCCGCCGTCCGCGGTCGCGACCACTTCGTAGCCCGCTTCGGTCAGAAATCCCTCCACGAGCGCGGAGGAGACGGCATCATCTTCGACGAGGAGGATGAGCACGGGGCAGTCGAGCGCTTGGTGAAACGCGTCGCGCGGCGCGGGCGCTTTTTCGAGCGCGGCGAGGATTTCCTCGCGCAGCCGCTCGGTCTCGGCGCTCGGCTCACGGTCGAACTGCCTCTCGAGGATGTCAGCGCATTCCTGATAGCGGCGAAGTGCAGAGTCGGGACGGCCCTGTTCGAGTTGCAGACGCATCAACGCGCGATGCACGACTTCCTGCGTCGGATCGAGCGCGAGCAGCCGGCCGGCGGTGTCTGTGGCGTTCTCCCACCAGCCCGCATTGATCTGCGCCGCGAGGAGCTTGCCGAGAACTGCGAGCCCTGCGTGCCAGTAATGGAGGCGGCGTTCGGCAAGCCATTCGTCGAAGCCGGGCAGATCGCTATCGAAGTGCTCGAGGAGATTGCCGCGATAAATCTCCGCCGCGGCGCGGATCGCATTCAGCGAGTCGTTCGCGGCGAGCAGATCGAAACGCGCCACGTCGACCTCGACGGTGCGCGGATTGAAGCGCAATGTGTCGCCGGAACCGATGAGCACATCCGGCGCGGCGAAGCGCAGCGCGTAACGGAGATCGCGGCCCAGCGCGCCGGCGTTGTCGGCGCCGAAGAGCGCCGCGAAATCGCGCAGCGGCGCGGGCGCATCGAGGTGCATGGCCAGCCACGCCAGTGCTGCGTGCGTGCGCCTGCTGCCGAGCGCGAGCGTGTTTCCGCGGTGATCGACAGCCGAGAATTCGCCGAACAGACGAACCTTGAAGGAGGACATGGATTCCGGACCGGGCGGCAGAATAACACACGCCGAGTTTATTAAGGAAGAATGGAGTGCTGTTTCACGCGGGCGGACTCGGCAGCAACGCAACTGCTGCTGGAACACTCATTGCTCAGTACCCCTCGGAGGTTGACGTAAATGAAGAAAGCATTTGCATCACTGGTACTTTCCGCTGCACTCGTCTCTGCCATCGGTTGTTCGAACTGGAACCGGAACACACCCGGGCCGCTCGACAACACGGCCATCGAGACCGAGATCCGCAAGAACCTGGCTGGCGACCACATCACAGGCCTGCACATCGACGTCCACGATGGAATGGTCACGTTGGGTGGTCACGGAAGCGCGGCCGACCGTCAGAAGGCGTACGACGACGCCGCGAAGGTCAACGGCGTCAAGAGCGTTACGAACAACATCACGGTGGATTAAGCAGAAAAGACTGCGGGACGCGGAGGCACTCTCCGCGTCTCGCGTTGATCTTCTCAGCTCTCCCAAGCCTCACCAGCACAGACGATCACTTCACCTCGAACGCGCCCTTCGGCGTTTCCGGCAGGATCTGCAGATCGTCGAAGCGGACGGTCTGATTCTTCCCCTTCACCTCGCGCCGCGTGGAGATCAACACGCCCGCCACGCGTTTGAAATCGTGGAAGAACACCTCCACCGGCTGGTCCGTGACGAGTGCAGCCGGCGCCCTCATGTCCCATTCATCGACGAGGCCGCTCTCGCGATTGATCCAGGCCCAGACGATGTACGTGATCTCGAGATTCGGATCGAATGACAGGCGAACGATGTCCCACTT
>Ga0233356_1000108_pt1 | contig 14294 bp, 10 predicted proteins | sample GEONSFMMS_FD_180700 | JGI IMG/M metagenome (GOLD analysis project Ga0233356, IMG submission 180700) | Soil microbial communities from Shasta-Trinity National Forest, California, United States - GEON-SFM-MS | ecosystem: Environmental > Terrestrial > Soil > Temperate forest > Bulk soil | place...
TCAAATTCAAAAACAGGAGGACGGCAGCCAGGGGAAAAACAGATCAGCGCGTTAACACAAGCGGCGTATCTTGACAGGGTCACTCCATATCAGCGAGGGGTGAGAGCGAAGCGAACACCCCTCGAAAATCGGCGGCGCCCACGATTCGGCACATTTCATTTTCGATTCTCGTTCGAGGGGTGCTCGCGATGAAGCCGCTCGCACCCTCGCTACCTTCTGAAGCCGCTAGCGCTGCGATGGGTTGTGCCTTGGCAAGATTCCGTTCCCGCAGGGATCCTCGCTCCGGCCCACGCATAATTCCCAAATGCGAAACGACATCCTCGGCGGGGCGGCGACGTTTGTCGCCATGGCTTACATCATCGTCGTCAATCCGGCCATCCTGAAGGCGGCGGGACTGCCGGTTGGCGCGAGCACGGTGGCGACGATCGTCGTCGCCGCGGTCGGTTCGATCCTGATGGGCATTTACGCGAAGCGGCCCATCGCCGTGGCGCCGTACATGGGCGAGAACGCCTTCATCGCGTATGGGCTGGCGGCGCTCGGCATCACGTGGCAGCAGCGCCTCGGATCGGTGTTCGTCAGCGGCGTCCTGTTCCTGATCATCACCGTGATCGGATTACGCGGATGGCTGGCGAAGTCAATCTCGCAGAGTTTGAAATTCAGTTTCGCCGCCGGCATCGGGCTCTTTCTCGCCCTCATCGGACTGACCGAAACGGGCATCGTCGAAAGCGGGACCGGCGTGCCGGTGAAGATCGGCAATCTGCACAACCCGCAGGTCCTGCTGGCGATCGGGGGGTTCGTGGTGATGATGGCGTTGATGCGATTGCGCGTGCGCGGCGCGATCCTGATCGGGATCGCCGCCACCGCGAGCATCGGCATTCTCCTCGGCTACGGACATGCGCCGCGTGCGGTATTCGCGATGCCATTCGTTGGCGATTACAGCCTTGCGCCGATCGCGATGCACTTCGATATTGCCGGCGTGTTGAGGCTTTCGTTCCTTCCGATCCTGTTGACGCTCTTTCTCATGAGTTTTCTCGACACGCTCGGAACGCTAGTCGGCGTCGGTGCCGCCGGCGGCATGCTCGATGCGAGCGGCAACTTTCCGGACATCGAGAAGCCGATGACGGTTGACGCCATCTCCTGCTGCCTCAGCGGCCTTCTCGGCACGTCGACCAGCGGCGCGTACATCGAGTCGGCGGTCGGCATCCGCGACGGCGCGCGGACGGGAGTGGCGGCGATCACGACCGGAGTGCTCTTCGCGCTGTCGCTCTTCTGCATTCCGCTGGTCGAGCCGTTGCAGGCGCTCCGCTTCGCGTACGGACCGGCGCTGATCGCCGTCGGCGCGTTGATGCTCGAGTCCATCCGCCGCATCGACTTCGACGACATCACGGAACTGGTTCCCGCCTTCGCCACGATCGTGATGATGGTCTTCACGTACAACATCGCCAACGGACTGACGGCGGGACTGGTGCTCTATCCGCTCATGAAGTTACTGGCCGGACGCCCGCGCGAAATCGGCGGCGGCTCGATCGTGCTCGCGGCGCTCTGCATCATCTACTACGTCTTCGGCCTGCCGCACTGACGGGCAAAAAAAAGCCCCGGCCGAAGCCGGGGCTTTCGTTACAAACGATGGACTGGCGGCTAGAAGCGCGCGCCGATTGCGTACAGGTACGTGCGCGGCAACTGGTAGTTGCCAGCCTGCGAGAAGGTGGTCGCCGTACCGATGGCCTGACCAAACAGCGGTCCGAACTGGTAGTTGGCGCCCATGGCGCTGCAGGTTGCGAGCGCTGTGCCTCGCGGACACTCGATCGGCGACTGCGTGAACGGGTTGAACACTTTGAAGCTCGAGGTGTTCTTGCCTGGGTCAGCGATCGCTGCGGTGCTGACGAGTGAATTACCGCCGATCACTGCTTTGTGGTTGAAGGCATTGCGGACTTCGGCCTTGGCAAAGAAGGCGAAGTTATGAATCGGCAGCTCGTAATTCAGAGCGACATCTGTCGCCATGACGCTGCTCCACCGGTACTGGCCGCGGCTGCTGAAGAAGTACGTCGTAGCCGTTGGCAGGTTCGCATACTTGTGAGCCACGTCCGTCGGTACAGCCGTTCCGTTCGGGTAGAACTTCGCCAGGTTAGCCGAGGTGCAAGCGGTGGGGTTGGCCGACGTCGGATCCATCGAGCAGGTCAGGATCGACTGCGCACCCGAGAATGGCGTTCCCGAGTCATACCGCTCGATCAGGCCTAGGTTGAAGTGGCCGATGCGCGTGCCGAGGTCATAGGTGCCCCAGACACGAAGTTTGTGACGCTGATCGGCGGCGAGGTAGCCCGTCGGAGCGTTCTGCGCGTAATTGTTGAACTCGGCGTAGCCAATGGCCGCACCAGTGAAGGGCGCTGCACCGTTGCCGGTGTTCTCAATTTCGCCATTGCCGGTGAGTTTGGAATAGGTGTAATTGCCGCCGGCGCCGAAGCCGGCCGGGAGCTGGTACTGACCCTGGAACTGTACGCCCCAGTACTTGCGGGACGGGAAGCTGGAATTGCCAACCAGCGTCAGGTCGGACGGCGTGTTCGTGGCGGGGTTGTTCACCGTGCCGATGGCTAGGCTGGTGAATTGCGCGTAAAAATCCTGCCAGTCGCGATGGATGTAGTCGGTGCGGAAATAGCCCTTACCGATCTGCGTCCCCGCGCCGAGCGTGAATTCCTTCATGTTCGGCGACGTGATCCCGCTGCTTACCAGCTTCGTATTGAAGCCCGGAATCGCCTGCGAAATGATCGCGCGGTTTGTGAACCCGTTGTCGAGGAACCACTGGAAAGCCTGCTGGAGAGCGACGCGGGTATCGAGATATCCCGTGTCGGGACCGGCGTAGGCCCAGCGGATCGTGGCCGGGTTGCCGGCGGAGGACCCTTGGCCGCCGACGGTCTCGGCGAGACGTCCGACGTAGGTGCCGTAGTTGGCATCGACGCGCAGACGGCCGTTGCCGAAGACATCGAAGATCACGCCGAGGCGCGGGCTGATCGCGCTGTCGTTGGAGATGCCGTGACCGGCGCTGTCGATCGCGTCATTCTTGTCGTAGCGGACGCCGAGATTGAAGGTGAAGTGCTGGTTGAGGTCCCACTTGTCGTTGAAGAAAGTCGACTTGGTCTTCAGGTCCGAACCCAGCGACGCGAGCGCAACCGGGAAATAGATGAAGCGGTCGCGGCTGCCGTTTGCGGCACCGGCAAGCGCGATCTGCAGCGTGCCATCGGGCATCTGCTTCGGTTCGTTGAAGCGGGAGTCAAAACGGAAGTCGGTCGGCGACTGGTAGTTGTTCGACTGGCGCGTTTCCGACCAGTTGTCGTAGCCGAGCACCATGTTGTGGGTGCCGAGCGACTTGGTGCCGAGGAAGTAACGGCCCTTCAGCTCCCATTCAGAATCGTTGCGCAGCTCAGCGCCGCAGCTACCGCAGAAATACGGAGCGTTCGACATCGCGCCGGTGACGACCTGGTCGCTGACCGGGGTGCCCTCGGCGAGGTAGGCCGCGGTGGGATTCGGCTGGTGGGCCGGCGTGTTGCCGCCGAAGCCGACGAATGCGAAGTACTTCTTCGCCGCGTCACCTTCGATCAGGAAGTTGTTCGTGATGACGCCGTTGTAGTGCAGCGTCTTGAAGTTGTTGGGATTCTTGACGCCATCGGTGTTGATCGTGCGAAGGTCGAGGCAGCCCGCCTGACAGTTCTTATCCGCTTCGACATTGTTCGTGAGGTACGAACCCACGATCGAGTGCTTCTGTGTGACGTTCGCCGTGAGCTTGTATTCCTGGCGCGGTGAGCTGGTGCTTACGGTGTATGCGCCGATGGTCGGATTCGGCAGAGTCCTGATCGCGGACAGAGTACGGTTCGCGGAGACCTTCGACTGCCGGCCGGCGACGAAGAACCACAGACGATCGCGAATGATGCGGCCGCCGAGCGTCTCTTCGTAGGTATTGTTGGTGTGGTCGATCGGTTCGGCCTGAGTGGAGATGCTCTTTTCGGTCCACTTCGGGTTGTCGAGCGTGTCGCGGACCGAGCCGCTGAACTCATTGCCGCCCGACTTCGTGATCGCCGAGACGACGCCGCCGGTGAAGCGGCCGAACTCCGCCGAGACGCCGCCGGTGAGGACGGTCGTCTCCTGAATGGCGTCCTCGATGTAGAGGGCGTGTGTCTGGCCGCGAACGTTTTCGTTCACCACGGCGCCGTTGACGAGATAGAGGTTGTCATACGACATGGCGCCGGAGATGGTGGGGCCATTCACGCCGCCGGTGACGCCGGGAGTGAGCTGGGCCTGAGCGGTCGGTGTGCGGCCCATCGGGAGACGGTTGACCGTCTCCTGTTTGTAGTTCGACTGGACCTGAGGCGTTTCCAGAACGGTAGCCTGGCTTGCGGTGACGGTGATGGCCTCGCTGACGGCCGACACCTTCATGTCGGCGTCAAGACGCGTGGTCTCGACGAGGTTGACCGTCGTGTTCTTGACGACGTCCGCCATTCCAGACAACGAGAACGTGGCTTTGTACGTGGCGGGTGGGATGGCGGGGAATGAGTAACTACCGTTCTCATTCGTCACGGTTGTACGCGTTCCCTGCACTGTCGGCGACGAGATGCTGACCGTCACTCCCGGTAGATTGGCTCCTGCTTGCGTGACCGTGCCGGTCAACGCCCCAGTCGTGCCCTGCGCGAATGCGCCGGCTGCAACCAGGAGCAGCAGGAAGAAACACATCGTAAATCGTTGTAGCTTCATCGTTCCTCCTTGATTCCCCTCGTTAATCGTTACTTGTGGACAGAACCTGTTGGACTGAGCTGCGTACTGCACGTGCTGAACCGATTTAGCAAACAGACCCTTGGACTACAAGTCGCTGAAAAGCCGTGATTTAGCTTCACCGTGGGCGAATTTGGCAAGTGCCGCGATTCAATGCTTTGAACAGCCGCACCGGTTCGCCGCATCGAACGGCTTCCGGTCCGGCGAGGCACTTGCCGCGCGGACTCTCTTCGGTATCGTCAACGGACCCCTGGACCTTTGCTTCTGTGGCGGTGGACGCCGCCGTTCACTCTGTTACCGGGAAGGGGCGCATCGTACGCGCCGAGGGTCGCCGTTGCAAGCCCGGTCTTGCGGAATGCCGCTACCGCGTCATCTGCCGGTATCGGATCCGATGTGGCTGGTCCGCCTCGGCGCCCAGCCGTTTGTGCTTGTCTTCCTCGTACTCGCTGTAGTTGCCATCGAAAAAGACCACGCGGCTGTCGCCTTCGAACGCGAGGATGTGCGTGGCCACGCGGTCGAGGAACCAGCGGTCGTGCGAGATGACGATGGCGCAGCCGGCGAAGTTCTCCAGCGCCTCTTCCAGCGCGCGCATGGTGTTGACGTCGAGATCGTTTGTCGGCTCGTCGAGCAGCAGGACGTTCGACCCTTCCTTGAGCATCTTGGCCAGATGCACGCGATTGCGCTCGCCGCCCGAGAGGATGCCGACCTTCTTCTGCTGATCGGAGCCGGAAAAGTTGAAGCGTGCGACGTAGGCGCGTGAGTTCATTTCGCGCGGTCCGAGGAGTACGAGCTCCGTTCCGCCGGTGATCTCTTCGAAGATGGTCTTGTCAGGATCGAGCGTGCGGTTCTGATCGATGTAGCCGAGCTTCACCGTCTCGCCGACTCGGATCGTGCCGGCGTCCGGCGGCTCCTCGCCGAGGATCATGCGGAAGAGCGTGGTCTTGCCTGCGCCGTTCGGACCGATCACGCCGACGATGCCGCCGGGCGGAAGCTTGAACTCCATGGCGTCGATGAGCAGCGTGTCGCCGAATGCTTTGCGCACGTCATCCGCTTCGACGACGATGCTGCCGAGGCGCGGTCCGGGCGGGATGTAGATTTCGAGATCCTGCACCTTCTCCTGCGTCTGCTGACTGAGCAAATTCTCGTACGAGGTGATGCGCGCTTTGCCTTTGGCGTGGCGGCCTTTCGGCGACATGCGGATCCACTCCAGCTCGCGCTCGAGCGTCTTCTGCCGCTGCGACTCCGACTTTTCTTCGTTCTTGAGACGCTCCTGCTTCTGCTCCAGCCACGACGAGTAGTTGCCCTTGAACGGAATGCCGGCGCCGCGGTCGAGCTCCAGAATCCATCCGGCCACGTTGTCGAGGAAGTAGCGGTCGTGCGTGACGGCGATGACGGTGCCGGGATATTGCTGCAGATGCTTCTCCAGCCATTCGACCGACTCGGCATCGAGATGGTTGGTCGGCTCGTCGAGGAGAAGGATGTCGGGCGATTGCAGCAGCAGACGGCACAACGCGACGCGCCGCTTTTCGCCGCCGGAGAGGATGCCGCAGAGCGTGTCGCCGGGCGGGCAGCGCAGCGCGTCCATGGCCATCTCCAGCTTCGAGTCGAGATCCCAGGCGCCGGCGGCATCGAGCTTGTCCTGCACCTTGCCCTGGCGCTCCATCAGCTTGTCCATGTCGGCGTCGGGATCGCCGAAGGCGTTGTTGATCTCGTCGAATTCTTTGAGGAGATCGATGACCGGCTGGACGCCCTGCTCGACAATCTCGCGAACGCTCTTGTTCGGATCGAGCTGCGGTTCCTGTTCGAGGAAGCCGACGGTGTGGCCGGGCGAGAGCACGGTCTCGCCGATGAAATCGCGGTCGGTGCCCGCCAGGATGCGCAGCAGCGACGACTTGCCCGATCCGTTCAGACCGATGACGCCGATCTTCGCGCCATAGAAATAGGAGAGGTAGATGTCCTTGAGGACCTGCTTCTTCCCGTGAAACTTCGACACTCCGACCATCGAGTAGATGATCTTGTTTGGTTCGGTGTTGGTGGCCATAGGGCCGCGGATTGTAGTGGAGTGCGCTGGACTCCACTACGCCGATCATTCGCTACGTTAGGCTGGCTTCTTGATCGCGCTGTCGAGGAACTGTTTCGCCGAGCCGCTGCCCATCGCCGGATTGCCGCTGACGGTCCACGCGAACGCCCCGCTCGTCTCCCCCGCCGTCACGGTGACCGAGGCGATCTCGCTCGTTCCGTAAAGCGCCACCACGGTGTCGGCGTCGATCGCCGGGCTGATGGTGATCTGGCCCGCGACGATGTCACCAGTCGTCGTCAGGGTCGCCGCTCCGCTTATCGCGCCTGCGGGAGCATTGATCGAAAGCTCCATCCCGTACAGCGAAACGAGCGTCGCTCCGATCGCAGTGGGATCGATCGTCGCCCCTCCCTGGAAAAATTCACCGCCCGATACGAGCAAGACGCTGTAGTAGGCCATCGACGACGCGGAGCCGTCTACGGTGATCGTGAGTCCATAGAATTCAACTGACATAGTTTTCTCCCTCTTTTTGAGGAGTGACGCACGGCGTCAACTCCCTACCTCGAATTGTGCGTTACGGTTCGAACTAACTTGCCGCGCGCGCTCTTGCTTCGTCTTCGAAGCTCACCACCACCAGCGTCTGGTCGTCTTCAGGCGGCCGATTCCGCGTGAACTTGCGGATTGAGTTCAGCAGCGTTTTCTTGATGTCCTCGGCGTGCATGTGGCCGCAGGAGAGGATGGTCTTTTCAAACCGTTCGAAGCCGTACGGATCGCCGTCGTCGTCGATCGCTTCGATCAGCCCGTCGCTGTAAAGAATGAGGCGGTCGCCGGAGTCGAAGTCGACGCTGTGCTCCATGAACGGCTCGCGGCGCCGCACGCCGAGGGGGAAGCCCCACGACGACAGAGCCTCGAGGCGCTTCGTCGCGGCGCGGTAGACATACGGATCGAGATGGCCGGCCGAGGAGAAGCGGAGCGTCTGCGTTTCCGGATCCAGCAGGCCGAAAAAGAACGTCATCAGGATGCGCTTCGGCGCGGTGCGCATGACGATGTCGTTGAGCACGTTCATCACCGCGCGCGGCGACGGGTCGTAGCCGACCTGCACGAGCAATGCGGATTTGGCCATGGCCATGACGATGCCGCTGGTCAGACCGTGGCCGGAGACGTCGCCGAAGGCGATGCCCATTTCGCCCGACGGCATCGGCAGAAAGTCGAAGTAGTCGCCGCCGATCTCCGTCGCGGCCCGGTAGTGCGACGCGAACTCCGCGCCGGACACCTCGGGTGCATCGACCGGCAGCAGCGCAGCTTGAATCCGATTCGCCGCGTCGATCTCCGCCTTGACGCGCTCGCGCTCGACGATCCGTTTCACGTGCGGCGCGAGGTCCTCATACTTGTAGATGACCTCGCGCTTCGTCATCATCGCGGCGATCCCGAAGACGAGCAGCGCGGCCAGCGGGAGCGCCAGCACGAGGATCATCTGGCGCAGCATGTGTCCCTGCGCGACGCTCATGAGCGGCACGGTCATCGAGATCAGCGTCGCGCCGAAGAGCGCAGTGGCGGTGGAGAGCAAGTCGTACTTGCGGAGCATTAGTACGATCGCACCGATCGCGCCGAAACCGAAGAGCATCCGCGTCACCAGCGGATCGATCGGAACTTCGCAAACGGAGCTGATGACGCCGACCGCGATCGCCGCGATCATCCCGATCCACAGCAGGCGGAAGCGGCTCGTCCACGACATGAAAAACAGTGACGTGATCGGAAAGATCACGGCATCGACCGCTGCAAACAGAAAAAGGAGGATCGGCCCGCCGAGCTGCACCGCCACGTCGGTTCCGACGCCCATCGACGGATGCGCAATCCCCAGCATGAGCGGGATCAGGCCGGTCAGAAACGCCGCGGCGGCGATGGCGGGAGAAAAAAGAACGCCGTTGAAGACCGAGCGCCCCACCGTCGCGTTGAGAGGATCGCGGCGGAGAATTGCATCGAATGACGCCAGCCATTCGCCCCACCGTTCGCGCGTGTAGCTCTCGCCGACGGACCATGCGAAGAAGACGACCACCGCCAGCGGAATGTCGTAGAGCAGGAACTTGAACGCCATCTCCGCCGCGGCGGTGGCCTGCGCGTCGATGCTGCCCAATCCACTCCCCTCGGTGGCCGAGGGACCCATGATCAGATCGACGATGAGGCAGAGGAGGATGGTGAGACCGAAGAGGATCGAGCCCGTGCCGATGCCGACTTCGCCCGCGTGGTACTTGCGCAGAAAGATGACCAGCAGGACCACCAGCAGCACGAAATTCAGCGAGAGCCGCATCAACAGGCTGGCCACGCCGCTGCCGGTGTCGTCGCCGCGGAAGACGCTGCCGTCGGCGTACTCCTCGATCAGCGCCCAGCCGGAGAATCGGTCGCCAACATAAAAGACATAGAGGTACGGCACGACGTTGCCGACGGAGAAGTTCGTTTTGACGCGGTAGCGGAACGTCCAGTCGGTGCGCGAGCGCATGACGTTCGGCCGCGCGTCTTCGAACTGCGGCGATGGCGCGCCGGGAAACACGCGCGAGTGAACGAACGCCTCGGCTTTCGGACGCAACTGCGCTTCGGTGAGCCGAGCCCCGGTTTCCTCGGCGCGCGACGTCCGCCGCGCCATGAGCACGGCGCCGGTCCTCTGATCGACGACGACGTAGCCGTACGGAACGGACTTTTCCAGTCCGCGGCGGTAGTAAACGCGTTTGTATCCGCCGAGGCGCGGACCGATGACGGGATCGTTATCGGCGCGGCGGCGAAGCTCCGGCTTCGGCTCCAGCTCCTTGTCGAGCAGCGTCGAATTCGCCCACGACAGCACGGTCCAGGAGCGATCGACCGGGATGCCTAGCTGGCGAGCCTGTGCATCGGCGATCGGCACGGCGTCGCTGCGCGTCAGCCGTATGCCCTGCGGCTGCGCCGCGTTGAAACGCGGCATGAGCACCGCGAGGACGACGATGCCGAGGACGCACGCCAGATACGGGAGAACTTTTTTCATGATGGAAGAGTTGGCTGCATGATAACCGCGCTCTTGATTACGTTCCGGCGCGCCGCGAGTTTCGCGCGCTACACTTCCGAAAATGTCCGTGCCGATCGACTCACCCGCGGCGCAACGCGCTGCCCGGTACGCGCTGGCCATCCTGACGCTGATCAACCTCTTCAACTACCTCGACCGCTGGGTCGTCGCCTCGGTGGTGGAGTCGATCAAAAAATCGGAGCTGCATCTTTCGGATACGCAGCTCGGCCTCGTCGGCACCGGATTCATCGTCGTCTATACATTGGCGTCGCCGCTGTTCGGCGCGTTCGGCGACCGCCGCAAACGGCCGCCGCTGATCGCGCTCGGCGTGGCCGTGTGGAGCGTGGCGACGTCGCTGGCTGGATTCGCGCGAGGATTCACCTCGCTGTTCATCGCCCGTTCGGGGGTAGGCGTCGGCGAGGCTGCGTACGGGACGATCGCGCCGGCGTTGCTGGCGGATTCGTTCCCGATCGAGCGCCGCGGCCGCGTGCTGGCCGTGTTCTTCTGCGCCATTCCGATCGGTTCCGCGGCCGGCTACATCCTCGGCGGGTTGGTCGATCAGCACTACGGCTGGCGCGCGGCGTTCTGGATCGCCGGCGCTCCCGGTCTGCTGTTGTCGTTGCTGGTGCTTCTCGTCAAAGATCCGCCGCGCGGTTTGCACGATGTGTCGGGCGAAGATCGTGCGCCGGCGCATTGGACTGAGTCCTATCGCGACCTGCTCCGCAATCGTCCGTTCATCCTGACCGCGCTCGGTTATGGCGCGTACACCTTCGCGCTCGGCGGCCTCGGCTTCTGGATGCCGGCATTCCTCGAGCGCGTCCGCGGCATGCCGCGCAGCGAGGCGACGGTGACGTTCGGCGGCATCGCGCTGGTGACGGGATTCGTCGGCACGTTCGCGGGCGGCTGGCTCGGCGATTTTTTCCTGCGGCGATCGAAACAGTCCTACCTCTGGGTCTCGGGCATCGCAACTTTGATTGCCGCGCCGGCCGCATTCATCGCCGTTTCGAATCCGCATCGCAACGTCTATCTGCCGGCGATCGCGATCGCGGAGGTGTTCATCTTCATGTGCACGGGACCGGTGAACTCCGCGATCATCAACGCCGTCAAGCCGGGCGAGCGTGCCACGGCTGTCGGACTGTCGGTGCTGGTGATGCACGTTGTCGGCGACATCCCGTCGCCGCCGTTGATCGGCGCTGTCTCCGATCATTACCACTCGCTCGAACGCGCCTTCATGCTCGTGCCGCTGGCGATCGTGATCGCCGGCTGCATCTGGATGTACGCGGCGTGGTCCGCGGAAGCGAGACTGTCATCCTGAGAGGCTGTGAAGAAATAACGGAGGCGCGTCGCTTGACCTTGGCCGCGCGCGAAGGCGCGCTTGACAATTTAGCCCCGCGCTTTGCGCGGGGAACCGGGGCGTGCATGAAGGTCGTGGCCGCGGAGGCGGCCACTACAAAATGCTCGCGCCGCGCGAGACCATATGGCGGCCGCCTCCGCGGCCGCAGAATCGTAGGCGCATCCCCAACCCCGCGCCGAGCGCGGGGCTGGATTGTCGAGCGCGCCTTCGCGCGCGAGTGCGCATGACATGCGGAACGTTTCGCGCAGCTTCATCACCCCCATCCTGCGGCTGATCGCGCGCACGTTCTTCCGCCGCATAGAAATCGTCGGATGGGAGAACGTGCCGCGCGGTCCAGTGATCTTCGCGGCGAATCATCCGAACGGTCTGATCGATCCTCTGTTCCTGGTCTGCTTCGTGCCGCGGCCGGTATCGTTCCTGGCGAAGGCGCCACTGTTCCGGATGCCGCTGATCGGATGGTTCGCGCGCGGCATTGATTCGATTCCGGTCTACCGCACGGAGGACAACCACGCGACCTCGCAGAACCGCGACATGTTCGCCGCGGCGCGGGCGCTGCTCGTGCGCGGCGGCGCGATCGCCCTTTTTCCGGAGGGGACGACGCACAGCGAGCCGCGGCTGAAAGAGCTAAAGACCGGCGCGGCCCGCATCGCCCTCGGATGCAGCGCCGCGGAGTGTCCCGACATCGTCATCGTGCCGACCGCCGTCTTCTACACGGCCAAGCAGAGCTTCCGTAGCGATGCGATGCTGTACTTCGGCGACGGCATCGAGGTCGCTACCGTCGACGAAGACGGCGAACCGCCGCGCGATGCGGTGGCTGCGCTGACGGACCGCATCGAGTCCGCGCTGGCGGCGCTGACGCTGCAGGCCGACTCGCGCGAGGCACTCGATCTCATCGGCCGCGCGGAACGGATCATGTCGCTCGGCCGGGCCGGCCTGCCGGAGCAGCTGGAAATGCGCAGGCGCTTCATCGCCGGCTATACGCGCCTGCGCGAGCGCGATCCGCGGCGGCTGGCGCAGTTGCAGTCGCGCTTCGAACGCTTCGAGGCCGAACTGGGCGACGCGAATCTGCAACCGGAAACACTGCCGCGGCCGAGCGTACGCGGCTCGATTCGAACCATATCCATGCTCCTGATCACCTTCCCTCTCGCAGTCATCGGCGCCGTCGTTCACTACCCGACATATCGGTTGATCCACTTCATTGCAACGCGACTCACGAGCGGTCAGGAACTGGTAGCCAGCACCAAAGCGGTCGGCGGACTGGTTCTATATCCGCTGACGTACATCGTCGCCGGCTCAATCGTGGCGTGGCGATTCGGGTTCGTTTACGGCATCCTCACCGCGCTCGTGCTCCCGCTCCTCGGCTACGTTGCTCTCAGATTCTTCGAACAACTCGACGACGTGATCGGCCGCACGCGCGCGCTGACGTGGCGCATCGCGCGGCGCAGCGCGTTCGAGCGCCTCATGCGCACGCGCGGCGCGCTGCGCGACGAGATCGTCGCGCTCGCGGAAGAGATGGGCGTCTGACGCTATTTCCCGGAACTCGCCAACGCCGCGGCGGTCGCGATCTTCGTGTCGATCGCTTCCTGGCGCTGCACCGCATCATCCGGCGGCGGCGCCCCGCTGGTGATCGAGCTGTCGAGATTGGCGACGAGCGACTGCAGATCGCGCATCGCGTCGCGCGCCATGTCGCATGACTGACACGACTCTCGGCAGGCACCGTTCGCGGCGGCGATCTTCGCCTCGACGTCGCCGCGAAAACGCGCCCACGCCGCGAGGTCATACGGCGGATTGACGAAGCTGTGCAGGCCGCCGCCCCACGTTTCCGAGGCGCGTTGCGCGGCGGCGGTGCAGGGGCTGTCCGCGGCCGCGGCGGGCGCCGAGTGGCCCTGGATCTGTTGCTTCGCCCACGGGACGGCGTACTTCCACGCAAGAACGGCCAGAGCGATGACGATGACCCACTTGATCAGCCGGTTGGCGTCCATCCGGCGATTCTACGTCGCGACGCCGGCAATTGTGAGATCACCATCGCGCCGAGGATCAACGATGCGCCGGCGACGAAGCCGAACGTGATCGGCTCATGCTGAAAAACGATCGAGGTAATCGACGCCGCCATCGGTTCAAACGCCAGGATCACCGCGGCCTCGGTTGCCGTCACGCGCGACTGTCCCCACATCAGCGCCACGAATGCCAGCGCCGTCGTTACGATCGCGGTGAAGAGAATCACCGTGATGACGAACGGTGTGAGATGAGGCCGCGGCACGAACAACGACGGCGGGATCGCGGCCATGCCGACCACCATTACCTGCACCGCCGCGAGGCCGAGGACCGATGTGCCGGTGCTGTACTTCGCCGAGAGCACCATGTGCAGCGCGAAGCAGATGGCGCAGATGATGGTGAGGATGTCGCCGAAGCCTGCGCGCGCGTCGATGCCGCCGATCAGCAGCGTCGTTCCCGCGGCGGCGAGCACGCAGCCCAGCCATGCGCGCGCGGTGATGCGCCGCGCGAACAGCAGGCGATCGCAGAACGGCACCATCACCACGTACAAGCCGGTCAGGAATGCCGATCGCGACGGCGAGATCGACATCAGTCCGCGCGTCTGCAGCCAGTAGCCGCCGAAAACGAGCGCGCCCAGGATCAGGCCGGGACGGAGCGCGGATCGGGGGAGCTGGCGTGAGGTCAGCGCGATCACCAGCAGTACGGCGCCGGCGAGCGTGAACCGCAGCACGATGAACGGTTCCGGAGGGATGCGCGTGAGAACGCTCTTCACGAGCGTGAAGGTCGCGCCCCAGGCACCGGCGACGAGAAAGAGGACGGCGACGGCGAGCCAGTGCTTCTTCACCGCGTGCTCGTCGACGTAGAGCCGCCACGCTGTTGCTGCAGCATCTCCAGCTGTTTCTGCAGATTCAGCATCAGCAGGATGAAAATGAGCAGGATCAGCAGTCCCACGATGCGTGCGGCCCAGCGGTTCATCGGGCGAAGCTCCCGGCGTGCGCCGCCGCCCACTCGATCGCGTACCGCATCGGCGCGGCGTCGGCGACACCTCGGCCGGCGATATCGAAGGCCGTGCCGTGGTCGACGGAAACGCGCAGGTACGGCAGCCCGATGGTGACGTTCACCGACTCCTCGAACGCCAT
>Ga0233356_1000109_pt1 | contig 13919 bp, 10 predicted proteins | sample GEONSFMMS_FD_180700 | JGI IMG/M metagenome (GOLD analysis project Ga0233356, IMG submission 180700) | Soil microbial communities from Shasta-Trinity National Forest, California, United States - GEON-SFM-MS | ecosystem: Environmental > Terrestrial > Soil > Temperate forest > Bulk soil | place...
CTCCGCCTGGCTCCGCCTGGCTCCGCCTGGCTCCGCCTGGCTCCGCCTGGCTCCGCCTGGCTCCGCCTGGCTCCGCCTGGCTCCGCCTGGCTCCGCCTGGCTCCGCCTGGCTCCGCCTGGCTCCGCCCCTCTGCATTAGAGATGGTTTGGTCCCGCCCCCTAAACTCTTAAGGGTGGAATTAGTAGAGTCGCCCGCCAAAACTAAACTCAGTGTGGTCCGAGGTCCATAGATAAAACACTAGTCTACTAATTATTGCGTTTTTAATAATTAACTCCCTACTGTTTTTTACTTAAAATTAGCCTTTATTTTATTTATTTATTAAATATTTTAAAATTAACAAGTATAAAATTTAACCGCTTTACTGTGCTAGCTTCGCCGACGCCGACGCGGCATGTGATGTATTGTCGAGTATATCCATCTTTAAAATTTCATTTATTTCTCTCGTTTATATTCGTGGGCCACGAACCTTTTGGGCTAAATTCTGTGAAAGTCGCCGTCGCCTGCGTAATTAAAAAAAAAAGTTTTTTTTACATGTATAATAAACTAATTTATTTAAGCTTAGCCTCCTTCTAAGGACAAATCCTGATTAGGTTTTTTTAAGAGTGTAATTTTTTTTTTTTGTTGTGGCGTGGTGTCCAGAAGGTTAAAGAATACCTGAAACCTCGCAAATTTTTGGCTTGTTCTAACAAAACCCTTATGGTAATGATATATTACTGAAAGTTTTAGAGCAAACGAGGCTTTAATGAATACATAGTAGAGGTAATCCACTCTAAGGCGAAACTATCTAAAATTAAACATGTTAACTGTTTTATCTTTTTTAAATATTATTTCTAATGATTTAGCTCAACCTTGGGAATTAGGATTCCAAGATGGGGCTTCACCAGGTTTTACAGGGATAGTAGATTTACATAACACTATATTTTTTTATTTAGTGATAATCTCAATAGGTGTTTTCTGGATATTAGGTTCTATAATTTATTTTTACAAGAATACAAGTTCTCTTATAATTCATAAATACTTAAATCACGGTACTTTAAAGTGCCTACATGCATATACACCAAAAATTGTAATAAACAAACTTAAATTTAACGACACACTTAAATTTAACGATTGCCGCTTGATTTCTTTTGGCCTTGAAGGTCTTTTAAATCAAAGTCCTTTTAAATACCAAAAAATTAACAAACTTAGGGGATCCTTTCCTTCGGTCAGACAAAACGTAAAATATTTAAGTAGTACTTTTACTTTTAGTAAAGAACACTTACCTGAAATATTAGAAAATAATATCCAAACGGCTTCGACCGTTAAGTCTGAAAAAAATTCTGATGATATTTATACTATTAAATCAATAATTTTAAAGGAAAACAAAAATAGATCTGGAATTTATAGATTTAGTAATAAAATTAATGGCGGGCGGAGCCATATATTTATATTGGAAGTTTGGCTCCGCCCGCCATTAATTTAAGTAAAAGATTTTAAAATAATTTTAATTTTTCTTATATTTCTAAGGTTAAAAACGATTTAACGATTTATCGGGCCTTAATAAAATATGGGTATTTAAATTTTACACTGGAGATATTGGAATATTGTGATGCTTCTTTTCGTTCATTATTAAAAAGAGAGCAGTATTTCCTAGATCTTTTACTGCCTACTTATAACATTGAAAAAATAGCTGGTTCTTCAATTGGAGTAGTTCGATCAGAAGAAACTAAAGCTAAGATAAGTCAATCTCTTAAAGGGGTTTATACGGGTTAAAACAGTGCTCTATTTGGTACCTCTCACACAGAAGAAACTAAACATTTAATGAGTAAAGCAAAATTAGGAACTAAAAATCCTCTTTACGGAAAGTCTCATACTGAAATAACTAAAGCATTAATGAGCAAAGCAAAATAGGGTAAAAGTCATGATGCAAAAAAAATAAGCCATTTCTATTGCAAATGGTACTCCTGTCTATCTATATAAAATCCAATCTGAACCAGAAAACTTTTTGTGCGCAGAGCGAGAAGTAGAAGTAGAAGTAGAAGAAGAAGTAGAAGTAGAAGTAGAAAAGCCTATTTTAATAAAACCCTTTTCTACTTCTACGTCTTCTTTGAGATAAGCTGCTAAGTATTTAAATATAAGTCATAGCACAGCTTCTAGATATTTAAAATCAGGCGCTTTATTTCATAAAAAATTAAAATTGTATAGTGCTAAATTAAATGATTAGTTTATTTGCATAATGACCATATATGATTTTTCTATTTACTTCTAATAATTTAGAAAACCTTTTCTAACCTTTATCAGTAGGTTTTTGTTTAATACAATTATGTTTAAATTTTTATCCAAGCCTAAACGTTTCTGTACATCTTTTTTTTGATAGATAAAAATAAGGTAAAAAATGCATGTAAAATATCACTGTATGCTGGAAACTCCGTTAGCTTTAAGAACTTTAAAACTCTAACTTATTCTAAGATTTTGAGTTTTATATAGTAAAATCTTAATTGTGATAAAGGAATAATCAGCAGGAAACAAACAAAAAAAAACACACTTATGTTTTCTTCTACGTCTTTTTTAGTAGGTTCCTCATCGACTATACGTGTAATTACACTACCTTAAGGTAGAGAGGTGACTCCTCTAATAGTAAAAGAGATAGTACAACTTTTAATTGGGTTTATTAACTTTTATGCTATAATAGTAATAAGAAAAATCAATTAGAAGTGACTTTAATTGAATTAATTTGGACAATCACTCCTGCTTTAATATTAATTGCAATTGCTTTCCCTAGTTTCAGATTGCTTTATTTATTAGATGAAGTTACATCACCTACAATAACTATTAAAGTAACAGGTTTTTTAACAAATGGCCTGAAATCATATATATTAAATAAAATAAAAGACACCTGGTGGCGTTCATATAGATCAGGTAAAAAAAATATAATACATACACTATATACATTATTAATAATAAGAATAACCATTATTGAATATATTCAGCAAATAAATTATTCTAATCTTAATACTACTCAAATGACTAATAATAATACTTCTGTTTATATTAAAAAAAGGTGTACTGGGATATCTCCCTTCAACCCCCTAATACATTTTTCCAAATGCCATAAATCATTTTCACTATTTTCCTCCCCCCGCCCAAGCGATAATGGTATAAGGCCAAATTATTTAGTTATTAAGTCCAACACATATTTTCATACTCAATGTAGAGCTATAAAGCGAATAGGTCCTCATAATAGTGATGTAATATCAATAATATTTGGATTATTATTAGGAGATGCTTATGCAAATAATATAAGTGGTGAAGGAGTAAGAATTTCTATTACACAAGGTATTATACATAAAGAATATTTATTTAGTTTATATGAATTCTTTTTAAATAGGGGTTACGCGCGAAATTCAGAACCGAGATTATATAATAATAATAAAGTAGAAAATAAAATTTATCTTATGTATGAATTTTATACTTATACCTTTAGAAGTTTTGTTTGAATATATAAATTATTCTATAATAAAGGAAAGAAAGTAGTAAAATTGGAATTAGAAAAATATCTGACTCCTCAGGCTTTAGCTGTATGAGTAATGTCTAATGGTAAATTTATAAACGGAGGATTACAATTAAACACTAATTTTCATACTAGTCAAGATATAGCTAAATTAATTAGTATGTTAAATAATTGTTATGGTTTAATTTCTTCTATGTATGAATATAAAAAAGGGTTTTATAGAATCGATATAGCTAAAGAATCTATAGGTTCTTTAATAGCTATTGTGGACCCATTTATTATACCTAATATGAGAGATAAATTTACTACTAATTTGTTTTTTTTTGGAGAGAAGCTATAGACTATAAAAATAGAACTTCAAGCTTAACTATAAATAGAAAAAGTCCAGGAGACTTATGTTTAAACTCTAAAGTTGTGACATTAACAAAAAGATCCACAAGTTATTTTTCTACTATTAATACATTTAATTCGCTTAATCCTTTTTGGGTAACAGGTTTTGCTGATGGATAATCCACTTTTTACCTTGGGCTAATAAAATCTAAAAAGATTAAAAAAGGTTGGGGGTTTTCATATTCTTTTTCTATAGAATTACATAAAAAAGATTTCAATTTATTAAAATTCATTCAATCTTTTTTTTCTGTTGGTTCTTTAAGAGTTCGGTCCAGAGATGGACATATAGTTTATTCAGTATATTCCTTAAAGGAATTAACAGAAGTTATCATACCTCATTTTAATAAATATCCCTTAAATACTAAAAAAAAAGCAGATTTTTAACTTTTTAAATTAGCTATAGAGTTGCTTAATAATAAAAAAAAGATAAGGGAAAAATAACCCCTGAGCTTATACTTAAAATTGTAGCAATAAGATCCAGTATGAATAAGGGTTTATCAGATATGCTAAAAATAGAATTTCCTAACATTATACCTGTGTTAAGACCTTCAATAGAATTACCCCAAATAATTGAGAATAACTGGATAGCTGGTTTTACTGACGCAGAATGTTGTTTTTATGTGAAATTAAGCAATTCTAAAACAACTAAAACAGGGAAAGTAGTAAGTTTAGTATTTAATATTGCGCAACACTCACGCGATGCTCTTTTATTAGCTAAATTAAGTAAACCACTTGGTTGTGGAAATTTTATAGAAGATTCTAAAACCCAGGTATGTATAATTTCTATAACTAAATTATCAGATTTATTGTTAAAAATTATACCATTGTTTAATGAATATCCCTTGCAAGGATCCAAAAAATTGGATTTTATGGATTTTTTTAATATTGCCGAGTTATTGAAAAATAAAGCTCATTTTTCTGAACAAGGATTAGACCTAATTTTAAAAATTAAAAATGGAATGAATAAAGGTAGATAACAGCAAAAATAACTAATCCCTAATTTTGACGACGACGATACTTCTACTTCTACTTCTACTTCTACTTCTACTTCTACTTCTACTTCTACTTCTACTTCTTCTTCTACTTCTTCTTCTACTTCTACTCCTACTTCTTTTTTAATGTATTTTTATTTGTATTTGTATTTGTATTGTAGTAATAATAAACCTAGAGAATATTTAAGAACAATTAAAGATATAAACAAAAACTATTATGGATATGAATTTAATACGTTTACATTTAGGAGTTTTATGTGGATATATGAATTATTTTATAAAAAGGGTAACAAAATAGTATCGCTTAATATAGGAAATTATATTACACCGTTAACATTAGCTATTTGGATTAGTGATGATGGATGTTTTTGTCCTAGTACCGGTGGTAGAGGTGGTGTAAGGATTTCTTGTAATAGTTTTAGATTAGAAGAAGTAGAATATCTAACTAATATTTTAAGAACAAAATTTGATTTAGATTGTACTATACAAAAAATATATCTTAAAGACAAATATTCTATTTATATTAAAAAAAAGAAGTATTCTATTACTAGATTAGAAAATTTCATTTTACCTTATTTACATATATCTATGCATTATAAATTAGGTGTACTTAATAAATAAACATATATAAGGTTTTTGCTCTGGCTTCGCCCTCCGGTCTTTTATTTAAAATATGATGTATATTGTCTACGATTTCGTTTTTTTGAGAAAAATGTATTATAAAGTTCTTTTAACTCGCTACTAGTTTTTTTTATTATGGTTATAGATTCTTTATGTTAATGTTAATAAAGGTACTCATAAAAAAAAACAATCAAGCACATATATATGATAGTCGTGAGATATTTTTTAACGAGAATATCTCTTAGAATTCGACAGAATTCTTAAGGAATATAATTTATAGAATAATTATAATGTTTTAAATAATCTATTAGATTTTTTATTCCTTTGGCGACACTAGTGAAAACAGTTAAAAGACTATTAAATTTTAATACCGTTTTATAGTATTAGACTGTCAGTAAGTGAGTTTTGTTTTTTAGATCACTTGTTGCCACAGACTGGGTCACTGGTGGGTAATATAAAATAACTAAAAAAATGACATTTACTTCTTTAATATTTTAGGACCTGTTAAGGTTTTGTTATATAAGTGATTAACAGAGAAGTTAGAGTTCATAATAAAATATAAATTTATTTTTTTTTTAATAATATAATATTGCTTAATGTACAGTCGATTAGATTTATTTTTTAAGTCTAGCATCAATGGTATTGGTCATACGAATACTCAGATTATTTAACTGACAGTGGTGAGTCGATTGAATACGATAGCTATATGATCCCGGAATCAGATTTAGAATTAGGGCAATTTAGACTATTAGATGTGGATCAAAAAGTGATCATTCCTGTAGATACACATATTAGATTAATTGTTACAGCTGCTGATGTTTTACATGATTATGCTGTGCCATCTTTAGGTGTAAAATTAGATGCTGTACCGGGTCGACTTAACCAAGCATCTATGTATGCTGAAAGAGAAGGAGTTTTTTATGGTCAATGTTCTGAAATTTGTGGTGTGTACCATGGATTCATGCCGACAAGTGTAGAAAGTGTTAGTGCCGAAAAATACTTATCTTGGCTTGATACAGACATGGGTCTAATTCCTTTCGTCGTAAGTTCAATTAGTATTAAACCATCAGAATTAAACAAAAAATTACTTTCGTAGTAAATTTAATTAGTTTTAAACTGTTTGAATTAAAAAAATTTAAAATTATTAATAGCAAATTTAAGATAATAATTTCTTATCTGTGGACTAAATTTAAAAATAAATTTTTATCTATGTGGTTTAAAATATTTAAAGCCTTTAAACAAAGTTTACTTATGCCTCATATGCCTTAAATTTTATTATAACAAAATGTACGCCCGTGGACGTCTCCACAACCGTGGGTAAGTTATCGTACACATGATTCCTTAGTATGGTTCAAAGGTACACAAAAGTAGAAAAGCTAAACCACCTTTAGGTTTTATGGGCGTGGTATAAGATAACTAATACAAAATCGAATATCTAATAAGTCTAATAAACATATTTTTTTTATAATCTTTTTATTTTTAGGGATGATTTTTTCTGTACTTTATTGGTTATATTTAAATTTATTTATCTATTTCCTATGGTAATAATTAATCTTTTATTTTCTATAAGTTTAATTTACATAAGTTTAATTATTTCCTTTATTTTTTTAAAATTAATATATGTTCGAGATTACTATAATCAAATTAAGTTAGAGTATCAAAAAAGGGGCTTAGTAGTAATTTATCAATCTTTGAGATAGGGGTTTACTATGCGTTATTATTATTTTTTTTATTTCTCTTTTTATTTAGTGTATAACTTTATTTTATGTTTATCTGAATATTACTTATTAGATAAACTGTTTTCAGGAAGTCTTTTGTTTATAAGTAGTCAAATTATATTATTTATAATTTTATTTACTAATCAGAATAATAAGTCTGGCGGCTCCACCAACCAACTGCCTCTTAATTTGAATTTAACTAGTATTGAGAATATGAGTACAGGTAGAGCTCTATTCTTTATACTATTAAGAGTTTGAAGTATTTTAATGATCTTTACACTTTATTTTTATTATTTAAATAGTACTATCTTTTGTAGTAGTGAATCAAATTCAATAGAATTAGTCCAGGCCAAAAAATCCTCTACAAGTTCTCCACACACAAAAATACAAGGTACGTGGCAATTGTGGAGGCGGCAATGTCTTCTACTTCTACTACTACTTCTACTACTACTACTAATCGTAGGTGAAGCCAGCCACACATTGAAAACAATGATGGGGCCGGCTCCGGAGCCGGGGCCGGGGCCGGAGCCGGAGCCGGAGCCGGAGCCGGAGCCGGAGCCGGAGCCGCCGCTGATGAAAATATAGAAAGACAAATACAAAGATCTGTCTCTACAAATACAAATACTAGTACAAGTACAAATACAAGTACAAAAACCTCCTCTAAGGTCTCGGCTTTTTTAGGGTGACATATAATCTTCTAAATATGAAAATGTCTCACTATTACATGCAGCTTCTTCTAATATCTTTAATAATACTATTTGTGGATTAAATAATAATATCGAATATCTCGAAGAAATGAATATTAAAACGATTGATAGTAATAATATAATCTACCATCCTCATTATTCTACTAGTTTGGGGGGCGGGGCCAGCCTTTGACACTTAAATATCCCCTTCTACTTCTACTTCTACTTCTACTTCTACTTCCAGTTCGGTTTTAGTTGCGTTAGTAGAACCCAATAATAAGAACGTATCAGATTCTAATTCAAAATTTTCCTCAAGTAATGAAAAGAATCTCATTAAAGAAAAGCCACGTCAATATCTTACAAATTTTGGTAGCGTTATTAAATAAAAATGGCTAGTTTAAATACAAATTTAACAGGAGTTTCAAATAATAGTAATAGTACAGTAACAATAACAGAAAATAATTTCACTCCTGTGGGTTAAAATATTGAAATAAAAAATAATAATATAGATTACTCTAATAGTGATTTACTAAGTAGAAATATATTGGAATTTTTTAACAGACTCTACTTGGTAGAAAGATAAAATATTCTTCCTTTATTAGAGAGCGTTTTAAATTAAATAAAAGAAGGTCGATATCCTAAGGTTAGTGATTTATATAACTTAAGTAAGAAGGAACTTGAAACAGTTTAAGTTATACCTTTTCCTATAAAATAACCAGCCTCCCCTTTCCCTTTTCGCTTAGGCTACTAATCGCTTAGGCTACTAATCGGTTAGGCTACTTCTACTTCTACTTCTACTTCTTCTTCTACTTCTTCTTCTACTTCTACTCCTACTTCTCGCTCCCCTCGCCAATAACCAAGCGATTAAGGGTAAGGATGTGCACAGGCGTTTAAGGGTAATGTATTACTTCTTTTTGGGGGTTACCGTTTTTGTACTACTTTTCCATTTTTGCTGGCTTCACCTACGATTAGTAGTAGTAGTAGAAGTAGTAGTAGAAGTAGAAGACATTGCCGCCTCCACAATTGCACTTTCCACGAACCTTGTATTGCTGGCTTCCCCTACGATTAGTAGAAGTAGTAGAAGAAGTAGTATTAGACATTGCCGCCTCCACAATTGCCACGTACCTTGTGGGGGGGGGGGGGCAGGTCGTGACTTAAAATTCTTAACAAATGATGAATAAGACTTAGGTTCAGCTTTTAACTTATTGGAAAATCATAATTTCATTAGAAATGTTTTTGAGTTTAGTCACACTAAAAATATGCCAAATGTCGTTTATAATCCACTTTGTTCTGAATTAGTTCGTAATGCTATATTACAAGCACCAGATAATGATATGCAAACCACTATAATAGGTATTTGGTAACACCGCCCTACTGAAATAGGACTAATAAATAAATTTATTTATTTAATAATAATTATTCATGCTTGGTTGATGGTTCAGGGAGTTCCTCACATAATTTAGTTTTCCCTGTAACTGATGTATTTAGATACGAAAATCCTTTTTTCTACACCTTTTTTCATAAAATTCGAAATTTCTTAGATCCCACAGAAACATGTTTTAATAACATGACCTAACAAAATGTGCAATCAACCCTTAGAAATCAATACATTAATATTTATTTTGATATGGAGTGTGTACTCCTTTTTCAAGGAAAAGATAGCCCATTAATCCAAAATTGGGGATCTAAAATATCAGCATTTTATAAACCTTATTATATTGAACAAGATAATATTACAATAGTTAAGATACTTCACAAACGAGATCACGATTACTCCACGTTTTTTTAGCTATGCAAGGGGAATATCCTCTTGCTCTATTTTGTGCGCGTTCGCTAATGTCATTGCTGGAAGTTTGTGGACTACTTGATGAAAAAAAATAAGTATTTAATGAATTATCAAAAGCAAACCCAAATGTACATCCAAAAACGATAGAAATCGTGGATGAAAGATTAGTGGAAGCGGTTAAATCACGAATTAAGGATCTTAAAACAATCTAAAAAATAGTTTTAATTGTTCTATCTATTATTTTACCTCAGTATCTGGATTCTTTAGCTTAACCTTCTTACCTGAAATAATAAAAAATAGTAGACCGGTACGCAGAAAAATAAAAATACTACTGTATTTCTTATTTCTAAACCCGCACAATTAAAAGAAATAAGAATTAATCTCACCTTATTGGCAAGATACAAATAACCTGACAGTGCCAGGCTCTTTATAATAATAGAACCACTACTATTCTAATTTTTTTTTAATCGATAGCCGGAGCTTGCTAACGCTAGCGTCTCCCTTTAATACATCTTTTTAAAGGCGTAAATGGATTAGGTCTTCACCTTGATCCTACGGCTCATTAACCTCTTTCTTAAATAACAATTTAAAATACTTATCTAAATTTAGGTTAAGACTAGTAATTTTATTTTTCTTTAGATAAGGACATTAATTTAAATCTGGTTAGAGTTCCGGGCCATCGTACCAATCCAGATAAATTTTAATTTAGCCGCGTAGCGAGTAAGGCCGCTTAGCGAGACAGTCATTTTTTTTTTTACGGATAAGATAAATAGAAATAAATAACTGAAGAATGTAAAGACTTAAGATTCCGTAATAGTTAGATCTAGTAAAACTTAAATGATAACTTATTCATTTATACTTTTTAAAGATTAAGTTAAGTTAACATTTTATTTAAACCCGGTCTTAATCCTTTTTTTATTTATATTCACCCCATCCCTTAGGGGCAAGGGAATCTCTTTTTATATAGAATAATAATTCTAAAAATTTGGCGGGCCGAAGGGCTTACCCATTTATCTCCTCTCTTTCTTTTTATATATAATACCTTCTTTCTTCTTACTCCATTAAATCATAAGTATGAGTATAAAGATAAACAGAAGATAAACAGAGTTGCTGTCGGCTACTATTTTTTAAAAAATATTTTTACTAAGGATAGTGAGCCTTCCTATTTTTACCAGTGAAGTGGCCTGGTTTCCGATCCGATCCGATGCGTGGCGCGAAGCTACAAATATTGAGATCTGCATTATCTTAATTGGTTCATTAAAATAAGATTACGATAGCTATAAATTTTAAAGTCTAAAAATAACACAATAAAAACAAGACGCCTTTTTTTTTTAATTTTTATTAGCGGACTATAAAATATCCAGGCTAGAAAGGGGAGCATGTTAACTATTAATCGTTTATAATTTAATTAATCAGAGAGCTCTACCATGATACAACCCCTCCCGTCAACCCTAAAATATCTCAAATTAAGAAATAGATATATCTTTAAATCTATACCTAGATAGGTAATCTATTTATAATTATAAAAAATTAATACTCATAAAAAGATTAGACTCACGGCGGTTCAGTTTTCGGGGTTTAACAAAATATTGTAATACCAAAATCTCGTAATAATATTCTGTACTTTATATCTTTTTAGCTTAAACAATTACACATTTATTTCCGGTCATCGAAGCATAAACCTTTAATTTGAAGTTTTTTTTTTAATCAGGTTCGTTTAAAAATATTAATTTACAGGAGTAGTGTACGGTCTCTATCTCTACTATTTATAACAAAAATATTTTAATTATTATTAGATTAGGGTGAGTCGGATTAGTTTAACTTCTATTTTATTTTTAATAAAAATATATATTTAAAAGAGATTAAAGAGAAACAAAAGTATATAAAAAAAAAATATATAAAAAAAATTATTTATGTAACAAAATTTTCAGATAAAAAGGGGGAATATGATAATGGTAATCAGTTGTACTTGCACTACAAAAATGAAAGTTCAACTCTTTCTTTCTCCAGATCATAATGCATGTCTTAACTAAAAAAGTAGTACACTAAAAAAAAAGGCGTCTTTAATTTATTTACTTTAATTTCTTTTAATTCAAGACATTTACCGGTTTCGCTTAGGCTACTTATCGCTAAGGAATTTAATTTTATCGCTTAGGTAATTTATCGCTTAGGTCTTTTCGGGGTTTGTGTTTGTGGAGGGGGGGTATTTTGAGATTTTGGGGGGTGGACAAGTTTAAACAAAATTTAGTTTGAATAAGTCTTTAATGGTTGGATTTCTACATTCTCTCCAAACGCTTACCTGCTAAGTCCCGATTAATATCTATCTTAACTACTTACATACAGTAACAGAGCATTTAAGAATAACACAGAATAATTAATTTATTATTATAAATAGTGCATATTGGCTAAAGCCTATAAATTTTCATAATCAGGTGGACGACACCACATACGATAAATTTCTTTTATTTCGTTTTGTCAATAAGAATAATCCGCAGAAGGTAATATTTTACTATTATACTGCTCCACGAAAAAATCTTATATTAGTAATCCAGTATTTTTCGTGTTTTCCTCTACTAATTTTTGAAGATAAGAAAAAAATATAAGATAACTTTTTTTATGATTTATTATTCACAAGGGCTCCTGTCTCCAGTATAACACTGATATTTAAGTAAGCCCTCTAAAAAATTTTTAGTAGTAGTAGAAGTAGAAGTAGCAGCTCTCTCCACGGCCACGGCATTTGGGGCTACGCGGCAAATATTATGACGAGTGGAGTCGGTGTCGTTTTGCAGCCCGCCCATTTTTTTATTTATGTACAAAAATCTCTAGCCTCGCCCATCCCAGTTAGGCGTGGTAATACTTTGAAGAAATCGTAAATACGCTGACTTATTCAAACATTTCACCTTTTTATTCAGAATGATGTATTTATTGGTTGGCTAAAAATTAGTAGAAGTAGAAGTATAAGTAGAATAATAAGTAGAAGTAGAAGAAGAAGTAGAAGTAGAAAAATGGTATCTTAAACTATATTCCTTAAATTTTAATTAATTAGGTTTTCAATAGACTTAACTTATTTTTTAGTTACTTAATAATTTTTTTTTTTTTATGTTATTAGTTAAGGATTTAGATGTCTTGTAAATATAAAAAAAACTTCTGCTTAGTAAACAGGAAAAATTAATGCATATTTATTATAATAACACTGGTCGAATAATTATTTTAAAAAGCCTTGGTTGCTTAGTGGTTAAAGCCCTATTTTGAAGAAGTAGTGACGGTAGTTCAATTCTATCCCAAGGCAATATTTATTACTTTACTTTACTGTAATATTTTTTTTTATTTATTTCGACGTATCTGACGGATTCCTTATTTTATTAGATAGTTTTATTTATTATATACACTTATTATTGATGTAAGTGGCACAAAACCAAAACTGTATAATTTATTGGTTTTTTGAAAACAGAAAGCTATTTATTTAATCCATTTTTAATACAATGAGAAACTAAATGTCTGGCCTGGTCCCATATTCCTTTTACTTTCGAGGGTTTTTTAACAACCAAAATATCTAATAATTTTACTGATCGTTTCAGTAATTTGATAGAGGGATATAAATCTTATTAGCGATAACCATCCCTATGACTGGCTACATCTCCGTCCCCCCGTCCACGTCCACGTCCACGTCCACGTCCACGTCCACGTCCACGTCCACGTCCACGTCCACGTCCACGTCCACGTCATTAAGGGGAGGTCCACATGGCTCCCCTAGCCCTGAAGAAAAGCAAAGCTTGTGGAGCCCGCCATTTTCATAGTTTTTCATAGTAAAAAAAAAATAATGTGAATAGTTTTAAAATTTTTAGTGTAAACACTGTAAAACTTTTCTCCACAAGTTTTTTTGGATGTAAATACTTAAAACCTTTTACTCCTTAATAAAAAAAGACGAATATGCAGTGGGCTCAAATATAATATTGAAGATACAAGTCACTGTGTCTTTATAACTTTTAATATATTAGTCTTAAAAATAATTAGGGATTTATGGTTTTATCTAAGGGCAGAAACCTCTCCAAACGACATCGACCTCTTGCACTTCATTAATTTAATCGCTCCGCGCCCGCTCCGCGCCCGCTCCGCGCCCGCTCCGCGCCCGCTCCGCGCCCGCTCCGCGCCCGCTCCGCGCCCGCTCCGCGCCCGCTCCGCGCCCGCTCCGCGCCCGCTCCGCGCCCGCTCCGCGCCCGCTCCGCGCCCGCTCC
>Ga0233356_1000110_pt1 | contig 13849 bp, 9 predicted proteins | sample GEONSFMMS_FD_180700 | JGI IMG/M metagenome (GOLD analysis project Ga0233356, IMG submission 180700) | Soil microbial communities from Shasta-Trinity National Forest, California, United States - GEON-SFM-MS | ecosystem: Environmental > Terrestrial > Soil > Temperate forest > Bulk soil | place...
AAACGCAATTGTCGCCGCTGGCGGACCGCGTATCCGTGCGATGCCATTTGCAACAAAGAAGGAAAAGGGATCGGACGACGAAAAGATCGTTCTCTTCTAAGCTACGCCTTCCGGGCGCGGATCATGAAGGTCCGCTCCCGGTTTTCTCCATGCACGAGATCGACAAAATCATCGCCGCTTGCCGCTCGGTGATTGACACCGGCAGCCGCGGCGTCTTGGTCACCGTCGTCCGTACGCAGGGGTCGACCTATCGGCGGGCGGGGGCGCGGGCGGTGATCGGGGAGGATGGGACGCTGGCCGGCGCCATCAGCGGCGGGTGCCTGGAACGCGATATCGCGGAGCGCGTGGCGATGTGGTTGGCGGATATGAATCCGCGGCTGGTCACCTACGATTCGACCCGTGGCGATGATCTGATCTTCGGCCTTGGACTCGGATGCCGCGGCATACTCGATCTGCTCATCGAGCCGTTTGATGCCGCGCATCTTCCGCGGCTCGTTACGGACTTTCAGTGGAATGGTGTCGAGTCGGCGGAGTGGACGACGATCCTTCCCAATGGCGAGACGATGATCGAGATCGTTCGTCCGCCGCGCGCGATCGTGATCTTTGGAGGCGCGGATGTGGAACCGGTCGCGCAGCTCGCTCGAGCGGTGGGATGGCGCGTGAATGTCGTCAAGCCTCGGGCGGAATTCGATGCCCGCGAATTCGATGCCGCGGTCGTCATGACACACAACTTCTCGCGCGATGCCGAGGTTCTGCGGCAGCTTCTCGACTCGCAGATCCAGTACATCGGCCTGCTCGGTCCGAAATCGCGCGGCGATGAATTGCTCGCGGAGATTGGCGCCTCGCGCGAAGGCCGCCTGCACAGCCCCATCGGTCTCGACCTCGGCGGCGAGACTCCGGAAGAGATCGCGCTTTCGATCGTGGCGGAGATTCACGCCGTCTTTGAGCAACGTTCGGCGCGTTCGCTGCGCGAGCTCAAGGTGCCGATCCACGAGACCGCCGACAAGCCGGCGTGCGCCTGACGCTCGTCAGACGCTGGCCATGGCCATGTGGCCAGCGCCGCCGAGCTTCAGCTTATCCGTGCGGCCCGTGAAGTAGCGGCGATTGAGCGCCTCGGCGCCGAAGTCCTCTGCCGAGGTGAATCCGAGGCGGCGGAGATCGGCGAGCAGGCTGGCGGGATCGAAGAACGTCTTCCACGGCTCGCCGAGGGCGGCGACCCGCTTCGCCATCTGGTTGACGATCAGCCGCGAAGTCCAGCTCAGCGACTCCGGCGGGACCGCGTAGTCGAACACGAGCGCGGTTTTCGGCGGGAGCGATGCGATGAAGCGGAACGTCGCATCGATGGCCGACCGTTCGAGGTACGGCACCACACCCAGCCAGGAGAAAAACGCGGGCTTTGTTTCATCGAAACCGGCGCCGCGCAGCGCGCCATCGAGCTTCGTGACCGTGAAATCGATCGGCACGAAGATGAGCGAAGCGGGGATGTCGATTCCGCTGTGCGCCAGGCGCTGCCGCTTGATCGCCTGTGTATCGGGATGATCGACCTCGAAGACGCGCAGCTCCGGAAACGGATTGCGATACGCGAAGGTGTCGAATCCCGCGCCGAGGACGACGTACTGCCGGACGCCGTCTGCCACCGCGGCCGCCAGTGCATCCTCGGCGAAGCGGCTGCGCATGACGAAGAACGCCCGAAGATACGGCCCGAGTTTCGTCGCCTCACGCGCCGGCGGATTCGTCCGCAGCTCGTGCGCGACCTCGGGACGAATGACGCGAAGAGCGATCGGATCGTCCAGCACCAGCGGCCGATCGCGAACCTGATGCGCCGCGCGCCGCTCCGCGACCCGGTCCGCCGTCCGGCTCCCCTGCCCTTCCTTCATGCGGCGATTGTAGCGTCAGGCTCCGCAGGGTTCGCTTTCGACGCACTCGCGAGCCATCAGCACGAGCTCCTCGATATCGAACGGCTTCGCCAGGATCTTGCAGATCCGTTCGAGGAACTCGCAACTGAGCTTGCGCGGCGACGCCGTCATGACGATGACCCGGCGCAGCGTCCGCGGCTGCGTCTCCTCGATGAAGGTCATCACCTCCTCGCCGCTCACGAACGGCAGGATCAGATCGATGATGAGGAGGTCGTAGGCGACAACTTTCATCAACTCGATGGCCGCCGCGCCGGTTCTCACGCACTCGACGGAGAACTTCTCCCGTTGCAGCACATGGCGCACGAGGTTCACGATGCCCTCATCATCTTCGACCACCAGCGCGCGATACGTTCGGCGGCGGTCCGCGGAGAGACCATCAGATTCTGCTTGCAGGGACATTCGGACCTCTTCTCCGGCGGCGCAACGAGTGGTTGCTCACAATAAATTCTCACACGCGTTCGCGCATCGAAACTGCAAGGAGAGCCTGCATGCGCATACAGCTCTTCCTCATGGCGATGCTCCTCGCCGCGTGTCACACTGACGTTCCGATGACTTCTTCCGCGAGCGAACTTCCGCGCATCTCTGTGACCAGCGACGGCGGAATCACGGGCCGCGGCGTCGGCGGCATCGTCGTCGACAACGGTCAAGTGACGGCGACGCTGCAGCAGAAGTCGTGCACCGGAGCGCTGACGGATTCCGAGCGCGCCAGGCTGCAGGCGCTGATTCCGATTCGCGATTCGAAGGAGGCCGGCCACGGACATCCCGATCAGATCCGCTACACGATGACCGTCGGCGATCGCACGGCGACGTGGTACGGCGAGGATGCGCCGAAGGACATCGCTCCCCTCTTCCAACTTCTGTGGCAGATCCGGCAGCGGGTGCTCGCCAGCTGCTGAGATGCAGGCGACGACCGCATCAGCAACTCACATTTCCGCGAGGTGGCCGACGACCACACCGATGAGCTCAAAGGAGCTGCTATCGGATACGTTCACATAGTTGCTGCCGCCGCTCTCCAGACGGGTGCTCCGGCCGGTAATCATCAGCTTACGGAGCAGTAGCGTCCCGTCAAGCCGGCAGACGATGATTCGGCCACTGGCGGCGCGAATGTCGTTGGTTGGTTTCACGTAGAGAATGTCGCCATTCCGGATGCTCTCTTCGGCCATGGAGTCTCCGGCCGCGCGGAAAACCAGTCGCGCACCGCGTCGTGCGATTGCCGAGGGCACGTCCTGCCGCGCAATCGGGTCTACCTCCGCCGCCAATCGCGAAACGTCAGTCGCAGCAAGAGGAATCGAGCGGGAGAGCAGCAACCGGTTTTCCAGAATGCCGATGGCACGCACCAGGACTTCGCGTTCGCTTTCGAGCAGGAGATCGGAGCGTTCGCCGAAGAGGTTGGCAAGCGGCTCGCCGATGACGCGAGCGATTGCCAGCACGACAGAGAAACTCGGGTTCGCGGTGCGCCCGGTGAGAATGTTACTCAGGGTGGCTCCCGTGATACCCGCTGCGTCAGCAATCCACGATTGCTTCATCCCTCGCGAGGCGATGGCCGAGCGAAGCCGCTCTGCAAGATCGACAGTTCTTTCTTTGGTCATGTTGTTATCTTACATCGTATCATCTGGCCTGTTTATTTAGAATACGATAACAAACATTTACTATGGTACGCTTGTCGTGCAGATGCGAAAACGCGACGCGACGATCATTGCGCGCCTTGCCGCGATGCCTTTCCGCAACGAGGCCGACGTGCAGCGCTTCTTCATCCCGCCGCTCCTGGAACTGCTCGGGTATGACGTTCCGAACGAAACACCTTCCGAGCCGCAGCTCGACTTTCGAATCGTTTCAGCGGGCCGCGATCGCATCCACCTCAAGCGTCCTGATTTCCTCGTCCAAACGAATGGACGCACCTTGCTCGTGATTGAGACGAAAGCGCCCGCGGAGAAATTCACGGAGCTCGATATCGAGCAGGCGCTGTCCTATGCAAACCACAAAGATGTACGCGCCCCGTTGACGATGCTTGCGAACGGACGGCGCATCCTCGTTGTGGAATCCGACACACGTCACCCGCAGCTCGACATCGCTCAGGCGAAGCTAGCGGAACGTTATCGTGATCTGCATCTCCTTTTGTCGAAGGCAACGCTCGGCTCAACCATCGAAGGTCATCTGCGGCTCGTTCGAAAAGTCGGACGCGGAGCATTCGGTTCGGTCTACGAGGCAATCAACCTGCGGGTGAAGCGGCGGGAGGCAGTCAAGATCTACGATTTCGCCGAGTTCGACCGCGAACCGCAGCGACGGCGCTTCCGCCAGGGCGCCATCGCGCATGCACGGCTTACTCATCCGAATGTGGCGACGTTTTACGGCACGGTCGAATACGGTACCGAGCTCGCGGTGCGGATGCAGTTCGTCGACGGCGAGCCGCTCGACGTTTGGCGGCGCAAGGCCAAGCCCGCGATCCGCCAACGCGTGCTTCTCCTTGCCGAGGCAGCGGAGACGATTGCGTTCGCGCACGCGAACGATGTCGTGCACCGGGATTTGAAGCCGTCCAACATCATGGTCATCAAGGACGGGGATCGCAGTCGCCCGATGATCGTCGACTTCGACACCGCGGTCGTCGTCGGTGAATCAACGATCACCCGCAGCGCCGAGCGTCTTGGTTCCTTCGGCTACATCGATCCCGAAATGCTCGACGTCAAATCGGGCGGCAACCTGCGGGATCCCCGCTCCGACGTCTACTCGCTCGGCCGCGTGCTCGAGTTCCTTCTCACCGGCAATCACCCGCGGCCCGGCCGCTCCATGCACGATCTCGAATCACGCATTCGCAGAGCCACCGATGAACTGACTCCGCGTGAGCAAAATCTTCTCATTGAAGTGCTCCTTCCCGCCACGTCCGAACGGCGCGTCGAACGAACGCAGACCGCGGCGGCGTTCGCCAGCGATCTTCGTGCGATCTTCGAAGCGCCCGTGGGCGGCGACGTCGACGCGCGCCAGTACGCCCACGCGGTATTCGCTGAAATCGATGCACTCGTCGCGGCGCAACAGCTTCCGTTCGAATGGCAAAACCTCCCCTCGACGATTCGTCCGGACGAGTTCGGCCGCTACTCGCCGTTGCGGCGGTTCGGCGAGCTGAACGCGCTTTATGACGAGGGTTTTTACTCGTTCTACGTCGGTCCGGTCATCGGCGACAAAGACGAGTTCGCGCAATTCCGGTCCAGCAAGGAGCTCAAGGCGCTCCGCCGCACTTTCGGGAAAGAGCTGCGCATCGATCCGATCACGAATGAAGAAGACGGGGCAGCGAACCTCGTCATACGCTATTTCGATATTCGAAAACAGCCGCCGCGCGAGACGGCGCTTCAGATCGCCGGCGCGATTCGCGCGTTTCTCTCGATCCTCAACCCGCCGAAACGCGGCGCACCTGCGGCGCCGGCGGCGCCACCGCGAGACATTCTTGCCGAAATGGAGACATGGCCGTCGCGCAGTTGGGGCTCGCGAAACGCGTTCAAGAAGCTTGCGAAACGATTGCGTGATTCTGACGATCGATCGTTCGCAGCGGCGCTGCTGCCATTTCTCCACCTCTTGTGGCCGGAAGCGCGGCTCACGCCCGAGCTCGCGAACATCGGCACGGATATCGCCGTAGGAACGCCGGCCGGCGTCGCCGTGTACTGCGGCCGAATGGATGTGGATGCCATGACCCGCGTCATCGAAGCGTTCCGGCATTCGCCCTTTTCCGTGCGCGATTTCATCGTCATCATCCGTCGTGAAGAGGAGACTGTCCGCTACCGCGACGCGCTGCAGCCCTCTCTCGACCGTCTCATTGCCGAAGGAAAAGCGGAGCGCGTTCGCGTATGGAATCACCGCGATCACATCGTTTACATCGCGTTCCAGCTCATGTTCGAGCGCGTGGTCCAGCGGATTGACCGGTGGAACGCCGCGATGCTGGAAGAGCAGGCGAAGATCGAGCGAACGCTCGGTGCCGCGCCGGTTAGATCCGTGCCCTTCCGCCGCTACGAGCTTCGCATCGACGCAACTTCGCTTAGGCCGGAGTCGAGGCCGGCGGCCGACTCCGTCGCTGACGTCGGCGACGTCATCACATCCATGCTCCAGGAAAAGCGCCGGTTGCTGCATGTGCTCCTCGGCACGGCCGGCTTCGGCAAGACGACCTCCGTGATGCGCGTTGCCCGCGAATACGGCCTGCAGTGGCTTCTGATTCCGGCGGCGCGTATCGCGGGTGACGTGTCGAACGCTCACTCGCTGTTCGAAACGGCACTCGATTCCGCCGAACTGCTGGCTTCTGCGACGGACTCCGACCGTCCGGTGTGGCAGACGATCATCGGTCCGGTCACGAAATACCTCACGCAGGTCCAAGGCGGGATCGGCGTCATCGTAGATGGCCTGGACGAGTCGCCGGTCATCGGCCGCTCGTATGGGCTACACAACTTCTTTAACTTTTTCAGGCGCGCCGTCGCGCCGGTAATCGTGACGATGCGCAGCGACTTCTGGGCCAGCCGCCGCCAGGACTTCGCGCCCGGAAAGAGCGTCGTCGAATCGACAGTCCAGACGCTGGACGTCATCGAACTGCAGCCCTGGACGAATGTGCAGATCGTCGAAGCCGCACGGTTGCGGCTCGCCGAGGTGCGGCCGTACTCCGCTCGGAAGCGCATCGGAGAATTCATCGACGACATGGAGAGCGGTTCATTCGAGCGGTTCTACGGCGACATCCCGCGTACGCCGCTCTTCCTTCGATTCATTCTCGACGTGCTCGAGCGGCGTGACGCACGCATGGTTCCGCGACGTGATCTGTTCCGCTATTGGGCCGAGCAGAAGATCGGACGTGATGTTGATGCGCCGAAGGCCAGAGGCGGCGGTCGCCTCCCGATCCGCGCCGGCATCACCACTGCCGGCGAGACGATCGCGATATCGATGCGCGCGATGACGGAAGCTGCCGTCGCCATGACCGAAGTGCGTGACGGTGCGGTGGCGCTCCTTCCCGACTGCAGCTTCGGGGCGATCCGCGAAGCGATGGGTGATGATGCTCCGGACTCACCGGGAGCGCTCGCGCTGAACAGCCTCCTCATCACGACGTCGGACGGCCGCCAGCGCCTCCGTTTCGCGCATCGAGTGTTTCAGGAGTTCTTCCTGGCCGAAGCGGCGCCTCGTTTCGCCGGAGCGCACCTGCCCCCGGAAATCGAGGAATGGCGTGCCAAGTAGGAGCGCGGTCATCTGCGAAGATCACCGTCGTGACGACGCTGCATCAATGCGCGCCTTTGCGCCGCGGTGGCTGGGGTCGAATCGGAGTGCTTCCTCGAGCAGCAATTTCGCGTGCGGGAGATCTCCCCGGCGCGCGTAGATGTCGGCGAGGAGGACTAGCGCGTCGGTGGCGTACGGAGCATCGTTGAGCGCGAATTCGAGCTCGCGGATGGCCATATCGAACTCCCCTCGGTTCGCCGCGCCGATGCCGCGCAGGATATGCGGGCGGACGAGATGCGTCGTGGCAGGATCGCCGGTCAGCTTCGCCAGCGCGGCGGGTGCGCGCGGGTCGCCGAAGGAAGCCAGGACCAGCGCGACATTCTGGCGGACGCGAATCGACGGATCGTCGACGAGCGAGCCGACGGCGTCGGCCGATTGGCGCGCGTTCGCGTAGCCGAGGGCTTCGACGAACCGCGCGCGGACGACTTCGCTGGGATCGCGAAGCAGTGGGGCGATGACGTCCGCGGCGGCGGCAGGGAAGCGCTGCGCCAGGATCACCGCTGCCGCGCCTCGCAAGGTCGGCGCTTCCGCGGAATCGCGGACGACGGCGGAGAGCGCTGGCAGACTGGCAGCCGCGGTCTTTTCGTCGATGGCGTCGGCAAGACGGATGCGCCGTTCGTTGCGCACGTGAGCGTTGGGCCACCAGGAGTCGAGCGATGTCGCAAGTGCGCCAGCCGATCGATCGTCATGACAAACGCCGCACGCGTTCGACACGCCGTGCGCGATCGTGTTCCGGATGTTGGGAACGTCGATGGAGTGATCGGCGAATTTGTCGAGGACGCCGGTGAGGACCTTCGGCATGTGGCAGTCGAGGCAGTTGGCGTTCTTGTGATGCGTGTGCGCCGCGCCCTGTGCTGCAATCGCCGCGTGGCAGTTGCGGCACGAGGCATCGCGCGCGCCCGGCTTCAGCTCATTGTCGCCATGCTCTTCGGCGTGCGGCGCGGTGTGGCAGGTCAGGCAGGTCGCGCCGCCGATTCGGTAGCAGCGCGACTGCAGCAGCGCTTGTGTTTCAAACGTCGAGCTGCTGGGACGTCCGTCCGCGAAGTACTCGCCGGAACGCTCCGTGCCGTCGGTGATGACGAGGGCCTGGTAACGCGCGTCGTAGCGCTCGCCGGGGCGGAATTGATCCTTCGCATCGAGCAGCGGAAAAAGCGGATCGCGCGGACCGTGACACCGCGCACAGATCGAGAGGGCCAACTCCTTATCGATGTGATCGGAACGGACGATGTCGCGCTTGTCCTTCGTCTCGGCATGCCGCGCGCCCGGTCCGTGACACGCCTCGCAGGCCACGCCGGCGTCGGTCAGCTCCGTCGACCACGTGTGCGCGGCGCGGTCGTAGCGGACGTCGATGCCGGTGGCGTGGCACTCAAGGCATTCCTTGTTCGCGGTGCGGCGGAAGTTGGTCCAGAAGAACGGGTGATCGGGCGTGACGTGTCCCTGCTTGGCCTCGTTGTAGTCGACCCACGCGCCGCCGCCGGTGACGTGAAAGTAGACTGGCAGCACCTGCCACCGGCCGTCGGGCATGACGGTGATGCCGTCCTGCATGCGCTTGCCGCCGATGACCCACGACACGGGATAGTCAGCTAGTTGACCTTCCCGGTTGCGCGTGCGCATGACGAAGTAATCGTCCTTGCGCGACATCCAGGCCTCGCTCGACTCACCGCGGAAATGACGCCCGCCGAAATCGCCGGCGACGTTCTTGGGATCGGCCGGCGCCAGCGCGCGGGCGTGCCAGTCGTGCGACCACCGTTCGAAGTCGCTTTCGTGGCACTCCTTGCAGGACGCGGCGCCGGCGTAGGCATTGCGAGAAGGGAGCGATTCGAAGTCCGACTCCGGCGTTGCCTTCTTTGCCTCGGCGTGCGGCGCGCGATGGCAGCCCAAGATGAAAAGCAGGAGGAGAACCAGTGTGGCACAGACACTCTTGTCTGTGCTGGTGAGGCTCGGAAGAGCTGGGCTAGACATCAATCCGTATCTTTGGCGCGGAACGTGCGGTGGCATGCGGCGCAAGAGTTCGCGACGTTTTCGAATTGTGCGTCGAACACTTTCGCGTCGCCCCGTTTTGCGGCCTCGGCCAACGAGCTGCTTTCGTGTTGGAGTTTCGCGAAGTCCGCTTCGAACTCGGCGAAGCGCTGCCAGACCTCGTTTTTCGCGGCCGTCTTCGTCTTGTCGCTGCCGGTGCCGCGCGGAAAGAAGGTCGGCAAACCGGCGCTGAGGTCGCGCAGGGCGGCGGCATGGGCGGCGAGCTGAGATCGATCGCTGATCTGCCTTTTCACCACCAGCGACATCGACGTCATGTGCGCCGCCATCGCCTTCATCACGGACTGGCGATATTTCACGATGTCCGAGGCCTGATCCGCGGCCAGCGCGGGGACGGCGATCAGAAGGACGAACAGAAATCGTTTCATAAGAAAAAGGCCCGCCGCGCATGATCGCACGGCGGGCCGGTTGATGAATGACTCTTGACTACGGATGCCCGATGCAGAGCGTGTAGCTGCCCGAGCCGGAGTACGCGTAGACGCGCCACCGGTACGTGCCCGACGTGCCGCTGTAGGAGACGTTTTCGTTCGCGCTGGAGGTGAGGCCGGAGGCCACACTGCTCCACGTCGAGCCCGAAAGCTTCTCGAGATAGAGATCAAAGTCGGCGCCGCTGACCGGTCCGGTCAGCACGCCGGTGTGCGTGCCGGAGACGCTCGAGACATATCCCGAGGTCGTCGGCGTGTACTGCGATACGCCGGTGCCGGAAAGCGAGCCCGAATAGGCCGTGCATCCGCCCGAGCCGCCGGTGTAGTTCGCGTTGAGAGAGACGCCCGAGTACGCCGCGTAACCATTGATGCTGATGTACCAGTCACCCGCGACCGGGTTCGCCACAGTGACGGTCTCATTGTTGCCGGTGAGATACGGACGGTAGTCGTAGACGCTAAGCGTCGGCTGCGCGCCGCGTTTGACGTAGAGGTCCGCGTCGCCGGTGCCGCCCGACATCGTGATCTTGAGCTGGGTCTGGCCAGCCGGAACGGTGATCTTGTAGTTGGTAAAGCTGCCGGTCGCGCCGGAGAGACCGGTCACGGTCTGGTTGTTGGTCAGCGTGGTCACGCCACCGCCGCCACCACCGCCGCCGCCCGGAACTGCGACGCAGTCCCACGCCGCGGTAACCGTGGCCGCCGCGGCCGCGCCGTAGAGGTCTGTGGCTGCCTGCACCGTCGCGGTGCGCGCGGCCTGGAAGTTGGTGGATGACGTGAAGTAAACGGTCAGGGCGCGGTACCAGATCCGCTGCGCCATATCGAGTGAGGTCGACGACGTCGCGCTGAGCGCGGTGACGTTGACGGCCGTCTTGCCGCGCGGATGCGTACCGCCCATGACCATGAGGTAGTAGGCCAGATTGGCGATACCGGAGTTGCCATGGACGCCGCCGTTATCCGCGGTGCCGGTGATGCGCTCCGGGTAGTAGTCCTTCGAGTAGCCGTCGGCGGTGGGGTTGTTCATGTAGCGGAGAGCGTCGCCCGAGGTGCCCGGCGTGTAGATGTCCTCGCCGACTTTCCAGGTGTTCGCGTTGGGCGTGCCGCCGTTGAGCGAATACGCTTCGCAGGAGTTGCCGAGGATGTCGGAGGTGGCTTCGTTGAGCGCGCCCGACTCGTTCGAATAGGTCAGGTTGGCAGTGCGCTCGGTGACGGCGTGCGTCAGCTCGTGCGCGTCGACGTCGAGGGCACGGGAGAGGGAGATGAACTGCGTGCCATCGCCGTCGCCGTAAACCATCTGCGTGCCATTCCAGAAGGCATTGTTGTAGCTGGTGGAGTAGTGCGCCGACGACTTGATCGTCGCGCCGGCGTTGTCGTACGAGTCGCGGTTGTGCACGTTCTTGTAGTAGTCGTAGACGTTGCCGGCGAAGTTGTGCGCGGCATCGAGCGCGGTGTCGCCGATGTTGGCGCTGCCTTCGCTCCGCTTCAGCGTGCCGGGAAGCGTCGTGCCGTTGTTGGCCGTGTAGGTCTGGCGGCTCTTCGCGTACTTGTACTCGGGTGCGGTGAGGACGAGATCGCCCGAGGTCGCGTCGGCGAAGACCTTGTCGATCTGCGGACCCTGCGCGTTGACATACTCGACGCGCGTCATCCACGCCAGGAAGGCATTGCCCTTCTCATTGATGACGTACATGAGGGTCGATCCGCCGAGAGAATGCCCGCGGGTGATGCCGGCCTGCGCCGATGCGCGCGCCGTGGCCGACACGGCGTCGACGGTCGGAACTCGGGGAAGCTTCACGTCGTCCTTCGTCAGATGGCCGTTCATGCCGACTACATTGCCGCTGGCATTGGAGTGAATGATGTATTCGGCGCCGAAGACCGGCAGCCCCTTCAGGGTCTGCTGAAACTTGACGTGCGTCTGACCGAGCTTGTCCTTCTCGACGCCTCGGAGATCGAAGTCTTCCGAGCCGGCGAGATTGAGAAGGTCCTTCTGGCTCTTCAGAAAGTCCTTGGCCGCCTTGTCATCGGAACCGGGGCCGAGCTTGCCCATGTTGCCGGTGACAAACGTCGGATTGCCGTTGTGATCATGATCCTGGACGTTGACGTTGTTGTTGCCGCTGTTGACGTTGTTATTGCCGTTGTTGTCGCCTTTCTGTCCGAAGGCGACAGTGGCGGTTAAGAGGAGCACGACTGAGAGCAGTTTCTTCATGCAGTTCTTTCCCTTTTCCCTTTTCAGTTTCGTTTCAAATCGTTTCCGGGGTTGTATGAGGTGGGCAGCGCAACAGCAACGGCTAAGCCACAAGTCACTTTGCTGCAAACAAAGGACTTAGCAGCAATCGTGAGCGCCCAAGGGTGCATTTATGATCCATTAATCTTGATTTCGGGGATCAATTTAAGACCCTTGTGCTCAGACGACGACCCGCAAATCGCCGACCAGCAGTCGAACTTCGCCGATGAGTGGTCGCTCGACGGCAACGAACGGTTCAGCGAGCCTTCGCTCGCCACTGCGTCGCCGCTTCATGCTCGCCCCAGCGATCGAGGCTCTCCGCGGCGAAGCGGTAGGTATCGCGGCTCGGATTCGCGGCAGCCATCCGATCGATCGTCTGCCGCGCCGCCGTGCGATCGCGACGCATGATCTGCAGAAGCGCCAGGTCCGCGTACGGCTGCACATCATGCGGATCGGCAGCGATCTCCTCTGCGAATTCGCGCTCGGCGTCGGCGGTCCGTCCGGTGTGCGCAAGGGCGTCACCGGCAGCGTAGTGAAATCCGCGCGGCAACGACTCGCCGGTCTCGCGACATGATTGATCCGTCGCCTTCAGCAGTTCGAGCGCCCGCGCGAAGTCATGCTGCGCCGCCGCAATCCGCGCCGCCAGAAACATCGCATGTCCTCGGCTGTACCGATACGACGCGGCAACGCTCTGCTCGCGCGCCGCCGCCGCAAGATCGTTGCGCGCCAGCGCGATCTCGCCGAGGAGGAGATGCGCGCCGGCGGGTTCAGTGGTTTCCGCCGCGTGCGCATGCGCGGCAGCGTCGTCGAGCCGATGTGCATCGAAGAGCGACGACGCGGCCGACAGCGCGAATGCTCCCGCAAGCCGCGGCGTGGCTCGAATTCCATCTTCGTACAGCCGCGCCGCGCGCAGATGATCGCCGGCATCGTCATACGCGGCCCCGAGCTGATCGCGAATGTCGCTCCAGCGCGGATTCGCCGCCAGCATCGCCTCGAGCCGCGCGATCGCCTCCCCTTCCCTCCCCTGCTGCCGCAAACTCGCGATGTCTTTCAACCGCGCCAGATCGCCGAGGCACTCGCGCGGATCTCGTGATGACGCGCCGCTGTCGCTCCCCCCGCTCACATACCCCAGCGCCGCCAGCTTCTTCGCCTCCTCGGCATCGATCGCATCCGGCGTCACGAACGCGCCGCCGACCTGCGCGATCGCGTTGCGCGCGCTGGCATACGCGCGCCGCTCGCGATCGATGACATTCGTTTTCTCCTTCGGATCCTTTTTCAGGTCATAAACCTCGCCACGCGCACCGTCGATGACGTGCCGATCGCCGTCGACGATCGACCGCAATTCGCCGCACCCGAGGTGAATGCGCGCGTACAACGACTCCGAGTAGATCGGAGCCGCTGCAATCGCATTCATCAGCGACCGCCCTCGGGTACGCGGCGCCGGGCAGCCGGCCAGTTCGAGGATCGTCGGCATGACGTCGATCAGCCCAACCGGCGCGTCGACCTCGCGATGCTCCCGCGCCCCCGCCGGCTTGACGATCAACGGCACCTGCAGCGACTCGCGATACAGCAGCACCCCGTGCTCCTGCTCGCCGTGATCCATCAACCCCTCGCCATGATCGGAGAGCAGCACGATCACCGCTCGATCGTACAAACCGCGCTGCCGCAGAAAGTCGAGGAACTTTCCAACGATTCGATCCGCATGCGCGACATCGGCCTCATACGTCGGCGTGTACGGCGTATGCGGTTCATACAGATGCAGAAAAAAGAAGAACGGCTTCTCCCCCTGCCCCGCAATCCACCGCTCGGCAATCCCCTCGGTGACCTCCCCCGCCCGCTGCAGCGCCCCAACCGGCGCCCCATCGACGATCCCAATCGCATCGTCATACTCATCGAACCCCGCCCCCGCCCCCGTCGCCCCTCGGAGCACATACGCCGACACCGCCGCCCCCGTCCGATACCCATTCCCCCGCAACACCCCCGCCAACGTCGGATGCACCCCCGCCTCAAACCGATACCCC
>Ga0233356_1000111_pt1 | contig 13101 bp, 7 predicted proteins | sample GEONSFMMS_FD_180700 | JGI IMG/M metagenome (GOLD analysis project Ga0233356, IMG submission 180700) | Soil microbial communities from Shasta-Trinity National Forest, California, United States - GEON-SFM-MS | ecosystem: Environmental > Terrestrial > Soil > Temperate forest > Bulk soil | place...
GAGAGCTCGAAGCGCAGATCTCCGATCTTCCTCCCGCCGAGCGCACCGATTTCCTGAAAGAGATGGGACTCGAAGAGCCCGGACTGAACGTTTTGATCCGCGCCGCGTACAAGCTCCTCAATCTGGAGACGTTCTTCACTGCCGGTCCGAAGGAAGCGCGCGCCTGGACCATCGAGCGCGGCTCGAAAGGTCCGCAGGCGGCCGGCAAGATCCACAGCGATTTCGAACGCGGTTTCATCCGCGCCGAAACGATCGCCTACGACGACTACATCACCCTCGGCGGCGAACAGGCAGCGAAGGCCGCCGGGAAGATGCGCAGCGAAGGAAAAGATTACGTGGTGCAGGACGGAGACGTGATTCTGTTCCGGTTCAATGTGTGAGGCAGTGGATTAGTAGATCAGTCGATTAGGCTCTGCGCCGGCGGAACACGCGAACGGCCCAATTTTCACGCCCGCGGCAGACCACCGGCTACCGCATGGAACGCCTCCGGCGTTGGTGTTGTGGCGGCTTCCGTTCGGCGTTGACAGCCGACGCGGCCGCAGGCGGCGAATTGTCGCGTTCTACAAACGCCCCGCAATGATCGACTTGGCGATCGTTGCCAGCTGCATGTTCGATGTCCCCTCGTAGATCTGGCCGACCTTCGAGTCGCGCCAGAACTTCTCGACGGGGTACTCCTTGGTGTAACCGTTGCCGCCGAAGAGCTGGACGGCGAGCGAGGTCACTTTCTCGGCCACTTGCGACGAGAAAAGTTTGGCCATGGCTGCTTCGCGCACGAAGGACTGTTTCGCATCCTTGAGCCGCGCGGCGTTGTAGACCATCAGCCGGGCCGCCTCGAGCTCCGTCGCGGCCTCGGCGATCTGGAACTGGACGCCCTGGAACTCCGCAACCGGCTGGCCGAACTGCTTCCGTTCCTTCGTGTAGGCAATCGCATACTCGAGCGCGCCGCGCGCGACGCCGATCATCTGCGCGCCGATGCCGATGCGCCCTTCGTTCAGCGTCTCGATGGCGATCTTGTAACCCTTGCCCGGCTCGCCGACGACGTTCTCCTTCGGCACGTGGCAGTCTTCGAGGATCAGTTCGCAGGTCGACGAGGCCCGGATCCCGAGCTTGTCTTCCTTCTTGCCCACGCTGAATCCGGGGAAGTCGCGCTCGATCAGGAAGGCCGTGATGCCTTTGTATCCCGCCTCGGGATTGGCGTTCGCGAAGACAATGAAGATTCCGGCCTCGAACGCGTTGGTAATCCACAGCTTCTGTCCGTTCAGAACGTAGTGATCGCCCTTGTCCTCGGCCTTGCACGCCAACCCGAACGCATCGGAGCCGCTGCCGGCCTCGGAGAGCGCATACGCGCCGACCGTATCGCGGGCCAGCATCGGCAGGTACTTCGATTTCTGATCCTCATTGCCCCAGCGGATGATGGCGTTGTTGACGAGCGTGTTCTGGACGTCGACGAGCACGCCGCAGGACGCGTCGACATGCGACAGTTCCTCGACCACGAGCACGGCATTGAAAAACGACGAGCCGGCGCCGCCCCACTGGTCGGGAACTTCGATTCCCATGATGCCGAGGTCGAAGAAGGCGGAGATGAGGTCCTTCGACATCACCGCGTCGTGGTCCATCTGGTGGACGAGCGGCCGGATCTTTTCGATGGCGAAGTCGCGGACACTCTGCTGGAACATCTGCTCTTCTTCGGAGAGCATGGTGAGGGGGGATCCGGTGGTGATTTCCGATGTTTCGGCGGTCATCGGCGCATCATATCGAAACGGGTGGTGCCCCGGGCCGGACTCGAACCGGCACGCCACTTTCGCGGCAGCGGATTTTAAGTCCGCAGCGTCTACCGATTTCGCCACCAGGGCAGGCGGACAAAGGTAACACGTTGACGAACGGGCGCGGCGGAGTTACCGTTCGCGTGCACAAAGTTCGTTGCACTGCTGCGAAGGCCTCAAAAGCGTTGATCAACGGATCGGAGGCGAGAAGCGGGGAACCCGCTCTCGATCCCGCGTCGGATTTCTCTGCCGTTGATCAACGCCTTCGCAGCGGTGGTGAAGGGGAGGCGAGGAGATGGGAGTTTGCAACTGGTGCGGTAGTGCGTTCCCGCTGACACGGTCGACGCGCAAGTACTGCACGACGCGCTGCAAGACCAACGCATGCCTTGGGCGGAAGCCGAGCCGCATTCGCGCCGCCGAGGTTGAAGCGCTCCACGAATTGCTGCAGGCGGAGCTGCCGAGCGCTGAGTTGTTCCGGGAGCGGCTGCGGGCGATCATCGCGCCGCATCTGCCGCCGATCGCGGCCGAGGGAGTGCCGCTGGTGCCGCGATTGGATTGAAGGTGGTGGGATTCGCGCGGCTGCTCGATGCTTGGAGCAGTGCCGGCCGAGGCTGGGCCGACCAGCGCCGTGCCCCGTGGGCACTAAAAAGGGCGCCGTTTTACGGGCGCCCTTCCGGGGTGGAGACCAGCCCGTTTAAGAGCTAACCCCCTGAGTTTTACTAGGACAATCCATCGAAATTAGTACCTCCTCCCCCATGAATTTCCGGCGGACCCGCAACAAGCGCCGCTGCCATGGTTTCAGCAGCCCACCTCGCCAGCGTCGCGGACCGGATCGACCGCTCCTACTCGCCCTGTGGTGGAAGGGAGGAGCGGGATCTTGATGTCTTGTCAAAGACTGATTCAAAGAGCGATGCGGCCAACGGCCACATCCAAAACGTATACTCGCAGGTAAACGCGTGGCGGGGCTGTTTGTTCCAGCTCACCCTCCCATACCCTGTCGAGCATGCCGACGATGATACGGCTTTCGTACGCAATAGCAATACACAATTTCGATACGTGGTTCTGCTCGCAGATCGCCCAACCCCCTGTGCTACCATGCCCGCTTTCCGGAGCCAATTGAGATGAAACGACTTCCGCTTATTCTCGCGGGATTCTTCGCAATCGCCGCGCTTCCCCTTGCAGCAGCAACTGTCGCCGGAAAAGTCACCTTCGTGACGAAGCGTGGGCAGAATCCTGTTCCCGCGGAAACGCTCATCTGGCTCGAGCCGCTCAGCGGCAAAGTGCCGCGTCGCACTCCCGGAACGTTTCAGATCGTCACCCGGAACAAAATCCTGATTCCGCACGTGCTGGCCATTCCCGTCGGTTCAACCGTCGCGTTTCCAAACGATGATCCGATTTCGCACAACCTCTTCTCCCTCTCCTCGAACAACGCCTTCGATCTCGGGCTCTACCGGAAGGGCGCCGGCAAGACACAGAAATTCGATGCGCCCGGCATCGTCAACGTCTATTGCAACGTCCACCCGAACATGTCGGCGGTGATCCACGTTCTGTCGACGCCGTATTTTCGCTTCGCGGACGCGGGCGGCGGGTTTTCAGTTGACGATGTCCCGCCGGGTAAATACCGTCTCGTGGTCTGGAACGAACAAGGCGGCCAGAGCGAAGCGCCGGTGATCGACGTTACGCCTAGTGGGCTGAGTCAGGCCGTCACGCTCACGCTGGACAGCCGCAACTACCGCGCAACGGTGCACATGAACAAAGTCGGCAAGCCGTATCAGTCGCCGAGCACGAGGGAATACTAGGTGACGACTGACCCGATCACAGGCCCGGCGCGGACGACGAGCGGCGAGGTGCCCATCCCGCGCAAGGCGCCCGTCGTCGAGAAGGCAAAGTTCCCGCTGGTCTGGAAGCTTTTTGGTCTGACCGCCCTCCTGATCGTCATCGTCGTCGGTATCGCGATCGGAATCACGATCCAACGCGCGAATGCGATCGCGAATACGACAGTCGATAAATCCATCGCCAACGCGGCCAAGCTCTTCAAGGAGCTCGAACGTCAGCGCCTCGGGAAACTCGCGCTCGGCGCTAAGTTCCTGGGGCGCGACCCCTCGTTTGTTGCCTACATCCAACACGCCAGGACCGCGATCAGCGATGTTGCTGCCGCGCCAGCCGGCGGCGCTCCGGCATCTCCGGCGGCGGTGCCCCAGACAGGTACTCCGGCCGCGCCTCAGCCCACCGGCACGACCTCGATCGATTTCGCAGACATTCTCGATCAATTGACCGAGAAGAAGGATCTTCTCAGGAGTGAGTCTGCAGACGAAGGTCGTGGACATCTCATGCTGGTCCTCGACGAGCAGGGGCGCGTCCTGTCGCGCACCGATCGTCCGGCGCTGTCCGGCGACAAGATGGAGGATCTCTACACGGCGATTCCGATGGTGAAGCACATCGTCGATGAGCCAACGGTGGTCGTCGAAGAGGGAGTCATCACCCTGGGAGACCACCTCTATCACGCAGCGATCGCGCCGATGAGTCCGGGCGCGAATAACGTTCGGGTCGGCTATCTCATCAACGCATATGAGATCGACGACGAATTTGCAAATCTCATCGCCGACTCGACCAATGCCCAGGTGATGTTCGGCAGTGCAACGGCGCCCTCCGTCATCCGTTCCACCACCGCTCCCAGCTTCGGCATGCAACAGATGACGGTGGTCAAGACCATCTTCAAAACCGGCCAGCCGATGCCGTCCTCGATCATCGAAATCGACCGTAGCAAGTACGTTTCGACCGGCGTGCCGCTGCTGTCGACGGTTGTCATCGATCAACAATCGCCTGACGCACAGGCCCCGACGGCAAAGGAAAGCAGTCACTCCGTGGGCGCCGCGCTGTTCCTTCGCAATCTCGATAGCGAGTTGAAACCGTTCAAAGAGATCGAAAAGGCCCTGCTCATCGGCGGCGGCATCGCGCTGCTGCTCGCATTCATATTCTCCTGGCTCATCGCCAAGCGCGTCACGCATCCGATCGAAGAGCTGGCCGGCATCGCCCAGGCGGTGACCGGCGGCGACTACACCGTCCATCCTCCCATCGACCGCAGCGACGAAGTCGGAATCCTCGGCCGATCGTTCGCCAAGATGATCACCGCCCTCCGCGACAAGGCCGAGATCGAAGAGCTGTACGAGCAGATGGCGGCGCGGTCGCAGGAGCGCGAGGCGGTCGGCACTCCTCGGCAGAATGAAGCCGCCAAACTCGACGAGGGGACGATCCTCGTCACCGATCTTCGCGATCTGCCGGCCACCGTCGGCGAAGGCGATGCCGCGAATGTCATCGCCGCCGTCAGCAAAGCGATGAAACTGCAGGAGGCGGAAGTGGCGCGGCAGGACGGGTTCGTCCGCGAGATCATCGGCCACCGGCTGGTCAGCGTCTTCCGCGGCGACCGCGGAATCCTCCACGCCATCCGCGCGGCCCGCGCCATCAACGAGGAGCTGGACACGATGGGGCCGGGACACATGACCATCGGCGTCGGCATCGCCACCGGCGAATTCGTGACCGGTTCCGTCGATCTCGAAGGCGACAACGGCATTGCCATCGTTGGCAACGCGCCGCTGCTGGCGGAGCTCTTCGCGTGGCACGCGCCGACCGGTTACGCCTACATCTCCTACGAAACCGCGCAGGCGGCAGGCGGCGAGATCATCTCCACGTCGACGCGCGAGCAGGTGCAGCTCAAGTGGCTTCCCAATCCGCTGCCGGTGGCCTCGCTGCCGCTGGTCAGCCTGACCCCGAACATGATGCGGACGATGGGACAGACCTCGAGCTCGATGGCCACGATGCGCATCGGCGAGACGATTCCGGGGCAGACCGCGCCGGGCATCGCCGCGCAAGAGCTGACGCCGGGCTCGACCTTCGCGAACCGTTACCACATCGAGTCGATCATCGGCCGCGGCGGCATGGGCGTCGTCTACAAGGCCGTCGACGCGCAACTCGACGAAACCGTGGCCATCAAGACACTGCCCGGCGACGTCATATCGCGCTCGCCCGAGGATCTGGAGCGGTTCAAGCGCGAAATCCGGCTGGCCCGCAAGATCACGCACCGCAACGTCCTGCGCACGTACGACTACGGCGAGGCGGATGGCGTCTACTTCATCTCGATGGAGTTTGTGCGCGGTTACACGCTGGCCGAGCTGCTCGAGGAAGCTCCGGCGCATCAGATGGTCCCGCGCGTCGGAATGGGCATCGCCCGCCAGATCTGCCGCGGACTCGAAGCGGCGCACGAGCAGGGCATCATCCACCGCGACATCAAGCCGCAGAACGTCCTGATCGATCACAAGGGCGAGGTCAAGCTGATGGACTTCGGCATCGCGCGCATGGCCGAAGCGCACGAAGGAATGACGCAGGCGGGCCTGATCGTCGGGACACCGCACTACATGAGCCCCGAGCAGGTGCAGGGCAAACAGCTCGATCCGCGCAGTGACGTCTACTCGATGGGCGTGATGCTGTACGAGATGCTGTCGGGACAGAAGCCGTTCACATCGTCGTCGCTGACGGGCGTCCTCACCGCGCACATCACCGAGAACGCGCGGCCACCGATCGAACTGCGGCCGGAGATCGGACGCAGGGTCAACGACATCGTGATGCGTTGCCTGGCCAAAGATCCGAAAGCGCGCTACGGAAACGCCGGCGAGCTGCTGCACGATCTCGACACGGTGCAGATGCAGCAGCGCTCCGCCGCGGCGTAGTACGTGGCGTCCGAGTCGTGCGACGATAGCGGACATGTCCGCACCGCTTTCTGCATCACTCCGCCGCGACCTCGGTGCTGTCGAATCGTACGCGACGCTGCTCGGCATGCTCATCGGCGCCGGCATCTTCAAAGTCACCAGCGACGCGTGGGAACTGACCGGATCGAGCGTGATCCTCGGCTACCTCGTGCTGGCGCCGGCGATTCTGGCGACGTCCGTCGCCTACTCGGTTTTCCTCTCGACGCCGCTCGGCCGCGAGCCGGGCGGTGAGTACACGCACCTATCGCGCACGTTCGGCGGCTACGGGCTGGCCTTCGTCGGCGTCTGGCTCAAGGTCATCTCGTACATCGGCGCGCTCGCATATCTCGCGCGCGCGCTGGCCGACTACCTCATCGAGCTCCTCGGCGGCGCGCTGCCGAAGAGCGCTGCGATTCCGTTGGCGGCGGCGAGCCTCATTTTCTTTTACGTCATTCACGTAGCCGGTGTGCGCTGGTTCGGGCGCATCCAGGTCTGGATGTGCATCTTCCTCGGCGTTTCGATCGTGGTTCTGGTAGTGCCGGGACTCTTCAACATCCATATCGCCAACTACAAACCGTTCTTCACGCATGGCGTGGGAGGATTCGCCGCCTCGCTGCCGCTCGTGTTCTTCGCGTATGCCGGATTCGAGTCGCTGGCCCAGACGGCGGGGGAAGTACGCGACTCGACGCACCGCCTGCCACGTATTTTTCTGCGGGGAATCCTTGCGACGACGGTCATCTACTTCCTGATGTCGGCGGTTGCCTTCGGTGTGCTGCCGGGCGCGGAGCTGCGGCGCTCCGCGGCGCCGATGGCCGAGGCGGCCTCGCGGTACCTGCCGATCGGCGCGGCGTGGTTCGTCACCTTCGGCGCGGTGATGGCGCTCACGACCTCGGTGAACGCCACGATGCTCGTTCCGTCGCGCGTCGGAATCATGCTGGCCGACGATGGGCTCGCGCCGGCGTTCATCGGACGGATCGCGAAGAGGACCGGCACGCCGATCATCGGCCTGACCTTGACGCTGATCGTCACGCTGCTGCTCCTCGTCAGCGGACAGATTTCGCTCGCGCTGAACATCGCCGTCTTCGCGCTGGTCGTTCTCTACTTCCTGCACAGCGTGGCGCTGCTGATGTTGCCGCGCGCGAATCCGGAGCTCTACGCGAGCGTCACGCTGCGGATGCCGCTGATCGCGCAACGCATCGCCGCCGTTGTCTCGCTGCTGTTCATGGGGACGCTGATCGTCGTGCAACTCGCCGGCGACGTCAGCGTCCTGCGCCGGCTCTCGTTCCGCGAGCGCATCGAGCATGCGTCGCTCACGACGATCGAGCTGGTGCTGTTCTGGGGCGCGATCGGCGCGATCCTGTACCTGCTCGCCGCGCGAAGGCGCCGCGCCGCTGCCATTGCGTAGACAAAAAACGGGAGGGCCGAAGCCCTCCCGTTTCGCTGATGCGATGGAGTGAGAACTAATACGTGACGCGGAGCCCGAGGCGCATCTGCCAGCGCGACTGGAGATCCGAGATCGAGTACTGACGTCCCGGAGTCAGCGTACCGAACACGCGGTTTCCCGCGGCGTCGAACGTTGTCGAACCTTCACGGTAGATCGCCTTGCCCGTCGCTGCATCCTGACCGGCGTAGTTGATCGGGGTGATGTTCTGGTTCGACACGAAGTAGACGTTGCCCTGGTTCTTGTCGAAGTAGTGCGCCAGGTTGAGCATGTCGAACGTGACTTCCGTGCGCGCATAGTGGAGCGGAAGGCCGAGCGCGTAGTGGAAGTCGAGGTGACGCGACCACGGCTCGTGCGACTCGTACTTGTTGAGGATGCGCGGCTTGTTCGGGTCGATGCCGGCGAAGCTGAGGTAGTTCTTCAGGATGTCGGTGCTCAGCGCCGTGCGGGTGCCGCACGGATTCGCCGCGGTCGGCGCCGTCGAGTTGGACGGGCAGAGAACGACCTTATCGCCCGGGACATAGAGCAGATCGTTGCTGAAGTTGGAGTCCTTGTTGATGTCAGGGACACCGGAGATGGTGCCGAGGAGCAGCGAGTACGGACGGCCGCTCTGCGCGTTGTAGTAGAGGCCGAACGTGTGGCTGAACGGGCCGGTGTTGAAGTCGTAGGTCGCGTTCAGGTTCAGGCGGTGCTTCTGCTCGAAGGCGGAGGTTCCCAGCGTCGGCTGGAAGATGTTGCCCTGGCTGTGCTGGAAGCGCCAGTTGGAGATCGCGCGGCTGGACGTGGCGTCGAACGCCGACGTCGCATGCTGATGCGCATAGCTGCCCGAGAGGTTCAGTCCGTGCCAGGGAGCCTTGGACAACTGGATGGTCTCGACCGACTCGGCGCCCTTCGAGTTGTTCGTCAGGAAGGTTGCGTCGGAGAGCGTGGCGGTGCGGCGGGCGTAGGTCGGGCGGCCGTCGAGAGCGCTGACGCCGGTCTGCACCTCGTTGAGGTTTTCGTAGTAAACGTCGGACTGCGTCTTCGAATAGACCACTTCGGCCGTGCCGCGGAGGCCCCAGAAGAGGTCGCGGTCATAGCCCAGCGTCGAGCGTACGACGCGAGGGAAGTGGAAGTTCGGATCGATGAGGTCGACAGCCAGCGCGCCGGCCGCGCCGAGCTTCGGCTGGGTGGCTGGGTCGGGGTTGAACGCGGGAACGGTGCAGTTGCTGGCGTTGCATGTCAGCGCGACCTGCTCGATGCCGGTGCCCGCATAGGCATTGGAAATCCAGACATACGGCGCGCGGCCGGCGAACACGCCGACGCCGCCGCGGAGCTGCTGCTTCGTGCTCCCGCCCGGGTTCCAGTTGAATCCGACGCGCGGCGACCACACCAGCTGCTCCGCCGGATGCGTGCCGGTATTGAAGCCGATCGCGTTCATGACCGTCTGGTTGAACGACGGAGTGTCGTTGAACCGCGGCTTGTCGGCGCGGAGGCCGAACGTGAACGAAACGTTGTTGCTGGCATGCCACTGGTCATTGACGTACAGGCCGAACTGCTCGGCGCCGAACGTCGTCGGACGTCGCGGATCGGAGCCCGTCGCGTAGCTGAGGCGGTACTCGCAGCCGCCGCTGGTGACCTTGGGGCAGGTCTGGTTCTCGAAGGCGGCCAGCGTCGGGTAGAAGTAGTAGCCGTCGGCCTCGGACATGAAGAGGTTCTTGAACTTGAACAGCTCGTTGTGCGTGCCGAGGACGATCGTGTGATTGCCCTTCAGGACCGTGAAATCATCGGTGATCTCGGTGATCTTCTGATCGAGCGAGTTCGCGGCGGAGAAACGCTCCGTACCCGCGTTGAGGGTGGCGTTCTGGTTGGCGCCGCCAATCTCGATGCTCGGGAACTGCACCGGCGTCGAGCGGATGTCCACGATGTGCTGAACGCCGACGCGCGCTTCGTTGAAGGTGCTGGTGGTAATGACGCTGTTCAGCTGGGCCACGCTGGAGTTGGTCTTGTTGGCCTGGCTGTAGATCGAGGTCGGGAAGCGGAACTGCGAGCCGCTGCGGTTGGAAACGATGTCGTTGCCGGCCTTGACGTAGTTGTGGCGGAGGGTCAGAGCGTTGCCGGCCGTGGCGTTGAAGTCGAGACGGCCGAAGAGAAGGTCGCTCGGGGTGGCCTTCTGAAGGTCGCCGAGGCCGCCCGGATCGTAGCCATACTTGGTGATGAGGTCCTGGCGAAGACGGGCAGCGCTGCATCCGGCCACGCCGCCGCAGACCGCGTCCTGAGTCGCGCTGGAGTAGGTCGTTCCGGCCGAGCCGTCGGCCGAGGTTCCGTCAGGCTGATTCTTGCGGTTGCGCTCTCCGTTGACGAAGAAAAAGAGCTTGTCCTGCAGAATCGGGCCGCCGAGGCGGCCGCCGTACTGGCTGTAGTCGAACTGGGTGATGGGGAGCGACGCGATCGCGGTGGTCGTTCCACTGCCGTTGAAGTCGGCGAGGTGACCTTGCTGGTTCGCCGTGAAGACCGGCGCGAACTTGCCGACGCTGCCCTGATCGCGCTTGGTGCCGTAGAGCGAGCCGGCGAACTTGTTGCTCCCGGAGCGCGTCACGACGTTGATGCCGCCGCCGGTGAATCCGCCCTGGCGGACGTCATACGGCGAGACGACGAGCTGAATCTGTTCGATGGCGTCGAGCGAGATCGGCTGCGCGTTCGACTGGCCGCCCGGCGTGCCGGTGGCCGCGAGGCCGAACAGATCGTTGTTGACGGCGCCGTCGATCTGGATGTTGTTGTAGCGGTTGTTGCGGCCGGCCACCTGCATGGTCGTGGCCGAGTCGTCGCGCGGATCGATGACGAAGTACGGATTCGTGCGCGCGAAATCCTGAAGGCTGCGGTTGATCGTCGGAAGCGATTCGATCTGCTTCTCGGCGACCGTCGACGTCGAGCCGACGTGGTTCGGATTGATCACGTCGTCCGGCCGCGCCGTAACCGTGATCGACTCGCTGACCGCGGTCAGCCGCATCGTCAGCGGAACTTCCGCGGTCGAGCCGAGGCTGACCTGGACGTTGTTGACGTCCGCGGGCTTCATCCCTTCCAGCACCGCGGTGAGATGGTATGGACCACCGACGCGGACGTTGGGCATGGTATAGCGGCCGTGTGAGTCGGTGATCGCCGTGTAGTGCGTGCCGGTCGGAACGTGAACCGCTTCGACCGTCACACCCGGCAGCGGACCCGAGCTCGGATCGGTGACGGTTCCGGCGATATTGCCGGTGGTGACCTGTGCGTGCATCGTCGTCGGCATGGCCAGCGTGACGCACGCCAGAATGCTCACCACGAACACGAGTTTGCGGGCGAAGCTCGGAATCCCGCGCGAACACTCATTGCGCTGATCGGACATAGAAATCCTCCTGTCGTGACTTGGGTTGGGGGAAGTTGGACTGTAGACGTTGTTTTACACTAGTTCACAGCAAAAGGAATAGCGAAATCCGTCGAAATCTCCGCGATCCCGCGAAACGGTTTTTTGAATCCGTGACGCGGTTTTCCGAAGCGCCGCTTTTCGCCCTAGAAGCTCTTCAGGAACGCGTCGTTCGACGGGAACTTCTGCAGCCGTTCCAGGAGCATCTTCATCGCGTTCAACGGATCGGTCCCGGCCAGCGCGCGCCGCAGCGTATGCGTCTTCGGCAGCACCGTCGGAGGCAGAAGCTTCTCCTCTTTCCGTGTGCCGGTCTGGGCGATATTGATGGCCGGGAAGATGCGCCGCTCGAACAACCCGCGGTCGAGCACGATCTCCGTATTGCCGGTTCCCTTGAACTCCTGAAAGATGACTTCGTCCATGCGCGAGCCCGTGTCGACGAGCGCCGTGGCGATGATCGTCAGCGATCCCCAATCCTCGGCGTTGCGCGCCGCGCCGAAGAAGCGCCGCGGCTTCTCCATCGTCCGCGCGTCGATGCCGCCGGAGAGGATCTTTCCCGATCCGCGCTGCTCATTGTTGTATGCGCGCGACATACGCGTGATCGAGTCGCAGAGGATGACCACGTCCTGCTTCATCTCCACCAGACGCCGCGCCCGTTCGAGCACGACCTCGGCGATCTGAATGTGGTTCTCGGCGGTTTCGTCGGAGCTCGACGCGACCACTTCGCCCTTCGCAACCGAGCGCCGGAAGTCGGTGACTTCCTCGGGACGCTCATCGACGAGAAGCACGAAGAGGACGACTTCCGGATGATTGAGGTTCAGGCCGTGCGCGATGTCTTTCAACAGCGTCGTCTTGCCTGCTTTCGGCGGCGCGACGATGAGGCAGCGCTGTCCTTTGCCGAGGGGGGAGAGGAGGTCGATGACGCGCGTGGTCAGACGCTCCGGCTCCGTCTCGAGCTTGAACACTTCGTTCGGATCGATCGAGATCAGTTCGGAGAAGGGCCGGCGCGACTCGCGATACTCCTCGAGCGCCATCCCTTCGACCTGCTCCAGTCCGACGAACTCGATGTTGTTGCCGGCGCGCCGAGCGCTGCCCGCGAGCATCAGGCCGGCCTGCAGATGCAGCCGCTCGATGACCGGCCGCGGAACGATGGCGTCGCCGACCGTCGGGACGTAATTATTCGCCGGTTGCACGAGAAGGCCGGTGCCGTTCGGTTTGATCCAGAGCACGCCGGAGACGGGCGCGAGCTCGCCGGCTGGAAGATCGATCGGCGGCGCCTGCTGCATCTCGCCGGAGTAGCCTTGCGGCTTGCCTCCGCGGCGCCGGGAACGGCTGCGGCGCCGTCGGCCGGCACCTCCGCCCGCTCCATCATTGTTGAATGGTTGAGAGTCGCCGGAAATGGCGACGTTGCCGTTTGGCTGGCTCTGCGGTGCGACGTTCCCGGGATTTTCTCCGGGCGCGCCCGCTCGCCGTCTGCGCCGGCGGCGCTTACGCGGTTGTCGATTGTCTGGCGTCATGCGAACTCATAAAAACTAACGAACCTTGATGTATTTGCTCGACCTTCGAGACTGGCCGGAAAGCCGACGATCAGGGCGGAGAAAACCGTTTCTCTGGAACGCCCGGCGTAGATGCCTTACTGAGATCGTCGCACGAAAGGTGCGCGACGTAGTATGGGGAAGGTCGTTCCGAAATGCAAGGGTGAAGAGTGAAGGGTGAAGGGTGAAGGGTGAAGGGTGAAGGGTGAAGGGTGAAGGGTGAAGGGTGAAGGGTGAAGGG